>Ga0070738_10006123_pt1 | contig 12792 bp, 11 predicted proteins | sample Coa_R2_2_FD_66446 | JGI IMG/M metagenome (GOLD analysis project Ga0070738, IMG submission 66446) | Surface soil microbial communities from Centralia Pennsylvania, which are recovering from an underground coalmine fire - Coalmine... | ecosystem: Environmental > Terrestrial > Soil > Unclassified ... | reverse complement strand
CCGTACACCGACGCGAACCCGTGCCCGGTCGAATCGGGCGTCACCTGCCGCGGCGCCGCCGCGCCCAGCGCGGGCGCCGCCGCTACGGCGGACGCGAGCGCGAAGAGGGTTCCGGTCGCGAGCCTGAGCAATTGGCCGTTTCGCATGGCGCTGGGTCTTTCCTTCCTCGGTTCGTCTCGAGTCTGAAAATCGAGCCTCGCTGCGGGCGACGACGGCGTCCGCGCCGCCCGTGCCCCGCCGTTTACGGGTGCGCGGGGGTGACGGGGTCGCCGCTCGTGAAGGGCACGAAGCCGGTGTTCTGCCGCGCGTAGAACTGACCGCCGAGGTCCATGGGATAGACGGCGATCGTCTTGCGCTCGTCGTCGGTGAGCTGCACGCCCTGGTCCTCCGGGTGGAGCGGTGTCGGCCACGCGGTCGATCCGTCCGTCCCGTGCAGGTTGAGCTTCTGCGTGAGCGCCGACGCGCGCGCGCTGCCCGGGACTCCCCACTTCGGCGGCACCGTCCCGGTGACGGTCACCTTGCCCATCTCGAGCGCCGCCGGATAGAAGATCGACACGTACGAGGCCGGCCACGCGGCGACGCGCCGATCGTAATAGACGGTCACCGGCGTGCTCGAGAGGTCGAGCGTGGGCACCTGGTAGGTCGTCTGCTGACCCGTGAGCGGGTCGGTGCGCGACACGTAGTAGTAGCTCGTCGTCGACGAGTTGTGGCACTGCACGCACTTGGCGTCGAGGACGGGCTGGACCTTCACGTCCCACGGAAACTCGACGCGGTCGGCGATGGGCGTCTGATAGAAGTTCGCCGCGCCGTGGAGCTCGGCGACCGTCGGGTTCTGGCCGAACGCGGGGACGCCCTGGCCCGTGCGCGACTCGTGGCAGCCGATGCAGCGGCGGTCCTCCCCGGGCATGCCCTGGATCCACAGCTGCTGGTTGCGGATGGCCAGGCCATACTGGTCGATCGGCTGCAGGTGCATCGGTAGGTACGACGGCACGTCGGCCAGCCAGCTCCCGTCCGCGAAGACCGGCGCCTCCCCGAGCACCGCGGCGCCCTCGAACATCGTCAGTCCGAACATCGTGACGCCCTTGGCGGCCTCGCTCGAGAAGCCCTCGATGACGCGCACGGCCACCGCGCCCTGCTTGAGCGCGTCGCCGAGCGCCACGTTGTCGAACTGCGCTCCGCTCACCACCTCGTTCAGGCTGGTCTGCGAGATGTCGACCGATCCGATGCGCGCGGGCAGCGTCGAGTCGGCCACGTGCTGGTTGGTGCCGATGGCCGGCGGCTCGGGGCGCGCGACGACGGCGAGCGCGCCGACGTCCCAGGTGGCGCGGTCGTTGTAAACGAGCTCGTTGCGACCGGTCGCCGGATCGTACACGTAGATGCCGAAGTCCGGCGGCGTCAGGGACTGCTCGTTCATGTCGTTGACCGGTCCGTCGGCCCACGACACGAGGATCCGGCCGTCCGGCAGGATGCTCGGCTCGCGGTAGCGCCCGGCCGTCGACGGGTCGCTCCCGGTCGGCACGTTCGGCGTGAGCACCTGGTAGTGGACGTCCTCCTCGTTGAGGCACGCGTGACCGACGACGGCGCCGCTGATGTACGCGTTCGGATCGAGGCACACCGGATCGCTCTGGTTGCGCGCGTCGATCTGCACGAGGGCGCCGGCGTGGATCGTCCGGTCGCGGGCCGTCACGATGCCGATCATCACGTTCGGCGAGAGCTCCTTCACCGTGAAGAGCGCGTCGCCGGGCTTGGCGTCGCCGTTCAGGTTCGCGTGCTGACCGGCGATGCCGAGCTGCTGCGTGCCGTCGGGGTTGACGACGCGCAGCTTGACGTCGTTGACCGCGGCGAAGTGCTCCCACTGCGAGAAGCCGATGCGGCCGTCGTACCGCAAGAACGGGGTCACCGTGTGCGACAGGTTCTGCGCGAACAGACGCCGATCGGCGTCGCCGCCGTCGACGCTGATGGTCGCGAGCTGCAGCGCCTCGCGCGCGTGCTCGTACTCGTCGGCGCGCGTCCCCATCGGCGTGTACATCTCGTTCGTCACGAACGCGATGAGCCCGCCCGGGATGTAGATCGGGCTGACGTCGTCCCAGTCGCCGGCGGTCTTCTGGTGCATCTCGAACTTGCCGTCCGGGCCCGGTCTCAGCTGCACCGTGTAGATGTGATAGTGGTCGCTGTCGTCCTTCTTCATCGAGAAGACGGCCTGGCTCGCGTCGAACGACACGTCGGCGCCGTTGAAGTCGGCGGTCGGAAAGTCGCTCGTGAGGTTGGTCACGGTGCCGTCGGCTCGCACGGGCGAGAGCAGGTTCAGGCTCCCGCCGGGCACGTACCGCTGGTAGTCGAGCACCTGGCCGTTGCCGCCGGCCACGTCGACCGTGACGTTGCCGTTCTGGGTGGTGGTCGTCTGACGCTTGATGAACAGCATCGACTGCACGCCGGCGAGCGTCGACCCGCCGCCGCCCGCGGTCGTGCCGTCGCATGCTTCCGTGAGGGCGATGGCCCCGGCCAGGCCGAACAACGTGAGGGCGTGCCATTGCAGGTTCATGACGGCTCCCCGACGACGATGGATCGTCCGAGCCCGGCAGATGAGCACGGCCCGCGCCAACTACGAATAGAGCGCTGTTTCGCGGCGTTGACGGCGCGAGGGGCGCGCCGCGGCGTGGGGCGTAGGCCCGGCGGATGGGGGCCCCGGCCTTCGGCGACGGCGAGCGACGATGTGCGCGCGCCGCGGCGAAGCCCTTACTGGCAAGACCGCGAGCCGCCGTCGTTACGTCGACAGCGAAGCCCGGCGCCGCACTGCGGCCCGTTCGGGCAGCAGGCCTCGCCGGCGCTCCCGCACCGCGTGCAGCCCCCGGAGATGCACTGGTCGACCAGCGTGTCGCAGCAGGCGCCGTTGCAGCTCGAGCCCGCGCAGCAGACGAGCCGGGGCGCGCCGCACGCGGCGCACAGGCCGGCGACGCACACCGTGGAGGCCGACGCGCAGGCGGCCCCCTCCGCCACGCACCTGTCGGTCGAACGATCGCAGCAGCCGCCCGCCGTGCACGCCGTCGCGCCCGGGCAGCACGCCTCTCCGGAGCCACCGCACGTGATCACGTCCGGCGGAGCGTCCGGCGGAGCGTCGGAGGAGTCGGCGGCGTCCGCGCCGTCCGAGGGAGCGTCGGCCACGGCGTCGGCCGCCGCTTCCGCGGTCGAATCGGCCTCCGCGTCGCTCGCCGAATCGGCCGTCGCGTCGCCGGGCGGGCCGCCGTCGGCGCCGGCGCCGTCCTGGGCCACGTCGCCGGCGGACGTGTCGGCCGGCGCGTCGCGCGGCGGCGCGGAGTCGGCGGGAGCCGCGTCGAGGGCGTCTTGCGGCGCGTCGGCGGCGGAGTCGGCCGCGGCGTCGGCGCGCGACGAAGCGTCGTGGCCGGCGTGATCCGGCGTCGCGCCGTCGGCGGGGCTCGAGTCGGCCACCGTCCCGTCGTCGAGGAGTCCGCCGTCGTCGCCGGGGACGGGCTGGTCGAACACGCTGAAGTCGTTGGTGCACGCCGCGGCGAGCACCGCGGCGGCCGCGACGAGTCGAAGGGCCAGCCTCACAGCGCGCCCCGTACGCCGAGGTACCCCGGAGCCACGACGAGCGACGCCGCGCCCGCGCTCGCGCTCGCCGGCTTCGGCGCGCCGAGGAAGAACATCGTCGTGCCCGCCGCCAGGCCCACCAGGCCGACGCCGAGGCCAACGTTCGCGAGCGTCTGGTCGAGCACGCCGCTGTCGATCTCGCCGCGGCGCTCGGGGGGGCACCCGCGCGGGCAGGTGCTCTTGAGGTCACCGTAGATCGACGTCGTCAGCATGCCGAAGACCGTGAACGTCGCCATCCCGGCGAGCCCCACTCCGCCCGCCACGTAAGCGGCGGTTCGAAGCGGCGACCGCGGCGCGGACTCCGCCGGCGGAGGTACGAGAGGACGCGCCGGCGCAGCTTGCGTGTCGGCGTCTTCGTCCGACGTGTCGTTCTCTTGCGGGTCCGCCGACTCGGCCGCGTCCGCCTCGCGCGCGCGGGCCGCCGGCCGCGGGTGTGCGTCGATCGAGAGGGCGGTCGTGCGTCCGACCGTGGCGTTCACCGTGGCGCGCGCGAGCTCCGCGCCGGCCGAGTCGGACAGGACGACCTCGACGGCTCCGGGGTTCACGACGACCGGCGCGGCCCAATCCGATCGAGGCAGGTCTCGCCCGCCGACGCTCAACTTGGCTCCGGTCGGCGGACCGACGACCGCGATGGCCACGAGCGCCAGCTTCTTCTCGACGTCGGCGCGCTCGCTGCTCGCCGCCTCGCCGGTCTGCGCGTAGCGCGGCTCCTTCGGCGCGAGGCTCGTCGCGGCCTCGAGCGCGCGTCCGTATTGGGTCCACGCCTCGGCCAGCTTGCCCGAGTCACGCAGCGCGCGGGCGAGCTCGAGCCGCGCGTTCGGGCTGTCGACGACGTCGAGCGACGCCGTGAGCTCGGTGACGGCCCGATCGAAGTCGCCCGAGTCGAACGCCTTCTTGCCGGCGGCGAAATGCTCCGTCGCTTGCTTCTTCTGCGCGGCGTCGGCGTCGAGCGGCGACACGCCCGCCGCGAGCGCGTCGGCCGACGCGAGCAGCAGGCCGCCGATGGCGCACGACGCGAGCAGGATCGAGCGGCGACGGGGACGGCGCATATTGCCTCTACAGCGAACTGGGGTCGTAGCTTGCGGGATTCGTCCGGGTCTTCGGGCGCTGCGGGGGAGCGGCCGGCTTTCGCGCGGGCTGCGACGGGGCTCTCGTGGCGGCGCCGGGCGCCGGCGTGATCGCGCGGGCGGCGCGGGCCGGGGCGGGGGCAGCGGCCGCAGTCGATGCGGGCTGGGCGGCGGCAGGGGGCGCCGTGGGCGCGGCCAGAGCCGGCGCGGTCGGAGCCGGCGCGGTCGGCGACGGCGCTGGCGCGGAGACCGGCGACGGCGTGGTCGCGCGCGGCGACGCGTCCGGCCGCGGGCTCGCGCCGGGTGCGCCGGTGGGAGTCGCCGACACGTAGAGCGCCCGAGCGGCCGACGGCGGCGCGGACAGCGGCGCGGGTCGGTGGGCCGCGCGCCACCCGGCGATGGCGAAGATGACCGCGCCGAGCGCGCCGACTCCGCCGAGCACGATCGCCCTGCGCCGACGGGCTCCGGGGCGCTCGGGCGGCGGCGCGCTCTCCCGGACGACCGCGGCCGGCAGCGCGTCGAACGACTCGCCGGGCGGCGGCGCGACGGAGACCGGAACGTCGATGGCGACCGGCACCGCGGGCGGCGACGGCGCGCCGACGCGCGTCGGGAGGGGGGGCGGCGCGGGGACCATCACCGCGGTGTCGGAGACCGGATCGATCGACTCCGGAGCGAGCGACGGCGCGGTCGGCGGCATGCTCTGCACGACCAGCTCGACTTCGGTGTCCTCGGCGGGCTCGAACGCATCCCCCGCGGCGCCGCGGGCAAGTGCGGGCGCGGGTGCGGGGGCGGGCGCAGGCGCAGGCGCAGGCGCGGGCGCGGCCGCAGGCGCAGGCGCAGGCGCAGGCGCGGGCGCGGGCGCGGCCGCGGGCGCGGGCGCGGGCGCGGGTGCGGCCGCAGGCGCGGGCGCGGCCGCGGGCGCCGGCACACGCGCGGGCGCGGGCCCACGCGCGGGCGCGCCCACACCCGCAGCCGCGCGCGCTGCCGCGACCGCGGGCGCTTGCGCGACGCGAGATGCGCCGACGAACGTGCTGTCGTCCCATCGACGCGCGCCGGGGCTCGACGGCGCCGTCGCGCGCCAGCGGCGCTGCTCGGGATCCTCGGGAGCCGGCGAAGGCGGCGACGGCGGCGGGGGCGCGGGAACGGGCGGCGGCAACGCCGGCGCCGGCGGCTGCGGCGCGCCGGCGGACTCGAGGCGTTCACGTCGCAGCCGCGCGCGCTCGCCGAGCGTCTTCTGGGCGTACGACGCCGCCGCCGCGGCTGCCGCGAGCTTCAGCCCCGCGATGCGGCGTATCTCCGCGGCCATCGACACCGCCGTCGGCCAGCGATCATCCGGTGAGCGGGCGAGCGCCTTGGCCGCCACCTGCGCGAGCGGCCCCGCCCACGGCGCGCCGGCGGGAGCGGTCGCCGGCGGCGCGTCTCCCGCCGCCTGGGCCGCCGCCGGGAACGGCCGCCCGGTCAGCGCCTCCCAGAGCAGCACCCCCGCGCTGAACACGTCCGCGCGCGCGTCGTACCGCGCGTCGGCGCGCACCTCGGGCGCGAGGTAAGTGAGCGACGCGGCCTCGGCGCGCGCGCCCGGCACGCGACGCGCGATCGCGTGCAGCACGCGCGCGATGCCGTCGACGCCCACGACGATCGTGGCGGGCGAGAGCTCGCCGTGCGCGAGCTGCATCGGCTTCTGTCTCGCGTCGCGCAGTCCGTGGATGGCGCCTGCGCCCGAGAGCACGTCGAGGATCCAGCGCAGCGCGAGCTCCAGGGGCACGGCGCTCGACAGCCAGACGCTCGCGAGCTTGTCGCCGTCGATGAAGTCCCAGAATACGACGAGATCGTCCCCGCGAATCGCCATCTCGCGGACGCGCCCGACGTTCGGGCTCGCGAGCGTCGAGATGCGCCGCGCCTCCGCGACGAACGCCACGGCGAGCGGGTCGGCGTCGTTGCCGGCGTTGCGGTAGCACTCGGCGACGAGCAGCTTGGGCGGCCTCCCCTTGGCGTCGCGCTGACGAACCACGCGCTGCGGGATCGGACGCGTGCCGATCTCGCCGATCGACTCGTACGGCGCGAACACCTCGTCGGGATTCGGCGACGCCTGGACGGCAGGAGACACCACGATACCCAAAATACCATTACGGCCGCGGCGACGTTGCGCTTCAGAGCGGGCTTCTCAGGCGAAACGCTTGTGGGAGGAGCGCGCTCAGGCGCGCCGACGACCGCCGCAGCACGCGACCCGAGGGGCTCTCGGACACGAGCAGGAGCCTCATGTCGCGCGCGAACTCGGCGAGGACCTGGCGACAGATGCCACACGGGGGCGCCGGTCGCGGACCGGCGGTCACCACGACGCAGAGCACCGGCTCGGCGTCGCCGGCCGCGACCATGGCGGCGACCGCCGACCGCTCCGCGCACAAGGTGGCTCCGAACGTCGCGTTCTCGACGTTGCACCCGGCGTGCACGCCGCCCGAGCGCGTGACCACCGCCGCGCCGACGCGGTAACCCGAGTACGGCGCGTACGCCCGCGCGCGCGCTTGCCGCGCCGCGGCCAAGGCGGCGCCCTCGGCCGCGGACGATCGCACGCCCACACGCCTCGCCCCGGACGTCGGCCCGGGCCGCCGCGCGCCGCTCATGCCGAACCGGCCCGCCGGATCCACCCGGAGAGGAGGGTCGTCAGGGCGCCGCGGCGCGACCTCACCGTCGCCTCGACGTCGCCGTGGCTGAGCGGGTGCGTCGAGATGCCGGCGGCGAGGTTCGCGATGCACGAGAGCGCGCCGACGCGGACGCCCATGTGACGCAGGGCGACGACCTCGCTCACCGTGCTCATGCCGACCGCCTGCGCGCCGACCGTGCGGAGCCACCGCACCTCGGCGGGCGTCTCGTACGACGGACCGAGCAGGCCGGCGTACACGCCGGCACGCAGCGCGATGCCTGCCTCGCCGGCCACCGCCTCCGCCATGGCGCGCAGCTCGGGGTCGTACGCGCCGGTCATGTCCGGAAAGCGCGGGCCGAGCGCGTCGTCGTTCGGTCCGACCAGCGGCGAGGTGCCGGTCAGGTTGACGTGGTCGGTCACGACCATGATGTCTCCGGGCGACCACGACGGCTCGAGCCCGCCGGCGGCGTTCGTCAAGAGAACGCAGCGCACGCCGAGGCGCGCCATCGTCCGCACGCCGTGCACCACCTTGTCGACCGGGTAGCCCTCGTAGAGGTGCACGCGCCCCTGCATGCAGACGACGGGCACCGCGCCGACGCGTCCGAAGCAGAGGTTGCCCGCGTGCCCCGGGACGGTCGAGGAGGGCATGTGCGGAAGGTCGCGGTAGGGGATCTTCACGAGATCGTCCAGCGTGTCGGCCAGGCCGCCGAGGCCGCTCCCGAGCACGACGCCGATTCGCGGGTGAACGGCCACGCGCTTCTTGATGGCGAAGACGCAGTCTTCGATGCGCGCGGAGATGGTCGAGGGGGGTGACTGCGAGGCCGGCGGCATGCGGTCGAGCATAGCCGCAGCCCGTCAACCGGATTGTTTCGTCGGTCGGGGCGCGAACTTGCGGGCGAGGGCGTCGCACACTATCGCCGGCGCGTAGCGGCTCACGTCGCCGCCGTGGCTCGCGATCTCGCGCACGAGCGAGGCGCTGATGAAGCCGTTCTTGGTGCGCGTCGGCAGGAACACCGTGTCGACGTTCGGCTCGAGATCGGCGTTCGCGTGCGCGATCTGAAGCTCGTATTCGAAGTCCGTCGCGGCGCGCAGCCCGCGTACGATCACACGCGCGCGCTTGCTCTTGCAGAAGTCGATGAGCAGACCGTCGAACGATTCGACGGTGACGTTCGGCAGATGGGCCGCGATGCGCGACACGAGATCGAGGCGCTCCTCCACCGTGAACAGCGGGCTGCGGGCGGGGTGCCGGCCGATGCCCACGACGACGTCGCTGAACAGCGCCGAGGCGCGCTCGATGAGATCGAGGTGACCGAGCGTCGGGGGGTCGAAGCTCCCCGCATAGACGGCGAGGCGGGCGATGGCCGGGCTGCTCATGGGCCCCGCCGCGTCGTGCTCGGCGCGGGAGATGCTCCGGCCGCGCCGGACGACGGGGTGGCGCCGGACGCCGGGGTGGCGCCGGACACGGGCGCGGCGCCGGACGACGGGGACGACGTGGCCGGCCCGGCGGGGCTCGCCGCGGGCGCGGCGTGCTCGGCGCCGACCAGGGTGGGATCGGGCTCGATCCAGATGAAGCGCCCGTCGTCCGCGAACGTCACGCGAAAGAACTGCAGGAGCTCCGACCCGACGATTCCCGCGAGGTCGACGTCCAGCCCGTCGGTGAGCTCGGTCAGGTCGCCCCCCTGGATCGCCGGCGTCTTCGCCAGGTCGAAGCCGCCGACGCGGAACGTCGGCACCGTCCCGCTCTTGACGTTCGGCACGTTCGGAACGGGCGACAGCGTCCGCACGTCGACGCCGGCCTTCTGCCAGGCGCCGTCCTGCAGGAGCAGCGGATACGGCCGCGACGTGTCGACCAGCAGCGGAATGGGGGCGTCGTCGCGGGCGGTCACCGCCGCGCGCAGGAGCATGCCGCCGCCCCGCAGGTAGTAGAGCGGCACGCGGCTCGCGTCGGGGGGCGGCGCGGCATCGAGCCGGCGCACGACGAACTGGTCGCCGCGCCGATCGAAGGTCGCGTGCGTGTGGCGAAGGAGCTGGCCGCCGAGCAGCGCCTTGATCGGGACGCCGAGCTGCCGCGAGATCGGCGACAGGTCGGACACGAGCGCCGGGACGTCCTTCACCTCGACGCGGTCGAAGCGCAGGCTGACCCACGCGGGCTCGTGACGCGAGTTGACGTCCAGCATCACCTCGCTCGAGCCCGTCGCCACGAGGGCGAGGATCCGCTCGCCGTCGAGCTCGCACGGCACGACGTTGTTGGCGCCGAGCAGCACGCGATCGAGCGCGCGCGGCATGTCGACCTCGGCGACGAGGCTCCCGTCCATCTCGAACGGATGGCGCCCGGCGCCGCGGCGCGCGAGGGCCGCGACCTCGCGCGCCCAGCCGTCCTTGACGCCGGGATCGGCGAGCATCGCCTCGAGCTCGTCGGCCGCGTGCTCCAGGTCGCCGGAGAACCAGTACGAGCGCCCCCGGATGCGGTGCGCGTCGGTCGAGGCGAGCCCCTCGGTCAGCTTGAGCGCCTCGGAGAACTCGAGGTGGACGAGCGCGATGCGCGCCGCGAGCTCGCGGATCTCGGGATCGGACGGCGCGGCGGCGAGCGCGTGGCGGGTCGCGTCGCGCGCGTCCTCGAAGTCGCCGGCGCGATAGCTCGCCCGGGCGCGCTCGAACCACTGCGCGGCCGCAGGCGGCCTGGCCGGCGCCTGGGCGGAGCCCGTCGTGGCGCACCCGCCGCCGAGCGGGACAATCGAGGACCAGCCGACGCAAAGCGCGAGCGAGGCGATTGGGCGAAAGCGCATCGAAAGGACTTTCTCAGGGCTGGGCCGGACCGGGCGCGGGCTCGATGCGCAGGATGCGGTCGGCACGCAGTTGCCTTCGGCCTCGTCCCGGGAGCTGATAGCCCACAACGCGCGGCGGGTCGAGGTCGGAGCGGACCTCCAGCAGCACCATCGTGAGCGGCTCGGCCGGACGCCGGGCGGGGCGATACGTGACGACGACCGGCGACCGGCGCTCCACCGCCGCCGCGCACGCCTCGAGGATGGCGGCGCGGGCCTGCCGCTCGCCGATGCGCACCTCCCAGAGGTCGCGCGCGCTGACCGGCGACAGCTTGGCGACGCAGCGATCGAACACGGCGCGGGTGACCCGCACGTCGCTCTCGGCGCGGTGCGCCTGCCCGCGCTCGATGCCCAGCTGCGTCGCGAGCGCCCCGAGCGAGTGCGTGTGGAACGCGAACGCGCGACGGGCGAGCACCAGCGTGTCGATCCAGTGCTCGAGCTCGAGCGGCACGCCTGCGCGAGCGCACTCGGCGACGAGGAAGGCCGCGTCCCACTGCGCGCCGTGCGCGACGAGGATCGCGCCGTCGAGCAGCGCGACCGCCTCTCGCGCGATCTCGCGGAACTCGGGCGCGCCCGCGAGCTGGGCCGCGGCGAGCCCGTGCACGTGCGACGCACCCCCGACGCGCTCGCGCGGGTTCACGAGGGCCGAGAGCCGACCCACGGTGTGGCCGCCGACGACGCGCTCGACGCAGATCTCGACGACGCGATCGGCCTCCACGTCGAGCCCGGTCATCTCGAGATCCACGAACGCGAGCGGCGCCTGCTCGATCGGCAGATCCCAGGGAGGCCCCGGCGGGGGCGGACTGGCCACGGGCCGAGCTTACTCCGACGCCGCGCGCGCCGGGCGACGACGTGACCCGCCCGAGCTCCGAGGACCGGCGCCGAGCAGCGCGCCCGCGGCGATGACGAGCAGCGACCCGACGACCTGCGTGCAGCCCGGCACCTCTCCGAACACCGGCACCGCGATGAGTCGCATGAAGACCACGCTCGAGAAGCTCATGATGCTGACGCGCGCGGCGTGATCGAGGGAGTAGGCGCGGGTCATCGCGATCTGCGCGAGCCCGCCGCTCAGGCCCGTCAGCGCCAGGGCGGCCGCGTCGCGCGGCCCCGGCGTCTTCCACACCGGGATCGACGCGAGGAGCAGCGCCGCGAACCCCACCGAGCAGAGGTGCAGCACGATCGCCTCGCTCGACTCGCGCGGACCGATCCGCCTCAGCCAGACCATCGCCAGCGCGCTCGCGAGCGCGGCGCCGGCGCCGGCGGCGACGACGTGACCGGCGGTCGAGAACGACGGCTGGGCGACGACGGCGATCCCCGCGAAGCCGAGCGCCAGGGCCGCCGCGCTCGCCGGCCGCAGGCGTTCGCCGAGCAGCGGCGCGCTCATCAGGGCCACGAAGATCGGCGACGTCGAAAGGACGGTGACGGCGTCGCCGATCGCAAGGCCGGGCGCGGCGTAAACGTAGAACGTGCCGCACGCGCTCACGGTCCCGAACCCGCTCCGCAGCCACGCGTCGCGCACGCGCGTGATCCGCAGCGACTGTCCGCGGACGCGCGCCACGGCGTACGCCGTCGCGGCGCCGACCAGGAAGCGCGCGGCCCCCACCTCTTGCCAGGGCACGCCGCGGCCGCCCAGCCGGGCGCCGACGCCCATCACCGCGAACAGCATCTGCGCGAGCGCCATCCACGCCATGGCGCGCCTCGGCGCCCGATCGATCGCCGACGCCGTCACGCGAGCCGCGCCAGCACGACGACCGAGTAGCCGACGGCCGTGCGCTCCCCGGGGTTCGCGTACGAATGCCGCTGGTCGCCGCGGAACACGACCACGTCGCCCGGCGCGAGCGTCCACGACTCGCCGGCGGCGACGAGCTGGATCTCGCCGCGCTCGCAGGTCAAGTACTCGGTCGTCCCGGTCACGTGCGGCACGCCGGTCATCCGCGCGCCGGCCGGCAGCTCCATGCGATCGATCTCCATGCCGGGGATGGGGTCCGGCAGCAGCTTGCGGACGGCGACGTCGCCGCGCATGCGCGAGGGCAGGACCGAAGCCGGATAGCGCTTGACGGCCGATCGAGGCGCGACGATGAGCTCCTCGATGGTCACCTGCAGCGCGCTCGCCGCGCGGTTGAGGACGGCGAGCGTCGGGTTGGCGTGTCCGCTCTCGAGGTGGGCCCAGGTGGCGCGCGGCAGGCCCGCGAGCTTCGCGATCTGGTTCTGCGTGAGCCCGCGCGCCTCGCGCAGCTGGACCACGTTGGCCGCGAGGCGGCCGGCCACGTCCTCCATGCCCACCATTTAGACTCCTGCCAATTGATTGGCAACCGCGCCAACTTCGCAGAGCGGGCGACCCATGCTCCCGGCATGGACATTCGAGGAATCGGGGCGCTCGTGACGGGCGCCGGGCGGGGACTGGGAGCGGCGCTCGCGCACGCTCTCGCCGGGGGCGGAGCGCGCGTGGCGCTCGTGGCGCGGGGCGAGGTCGAGCTCGCGCGCACCGTCGAGCGGATCCGGGCGTCGGGCGGTGAGGCCCACGCCGTCGCCGGCGACGTCGGCGACCCCGCGGCAGCTCACGCCATCGCCGCGGCGGCCGCCGCCGCCGTCGGGCCCATCTCTCTCCTCGTGCACAACGCGAGCTCGCTCGGTCCGGTGCCGCTGCGGCCGCTGC
>Ga0070738_10006119_pt1 | contig 12798 bp, 5 predicted proteins | sample Coa_R2_2_FD_66446 | JGI IMG/M metagenome (GOLD analysis project Ga0070738, IMG submission 66446) | Surface soil microbial communities from Centralia Pennsylvania, which are recovering from an underground coalmine fire - Coalmine... | ecosystem: Environmental > Terrestrial > Soil > Unclassified ... | reverse complement strand
GGAAAGCTCTCCTTGTTCGGCAGCACCGTCGATTCGCTGACGACGTATCCGGCAAGCCTGCCGCTAACCTCCTTGAGCTCATTTTCATAAGGCGCGCGGATATGCGCCGAGTTCAGCCAGAAGGATACCAGGGCGCTGGGAGCCGGCTTGATGTTTCGCTGACGCAATCCTTCGCCTGCAGCGACTGCGGAGTCGGAGACATTCACCTGAAGCCGCTCGACACCCATGCCCACGAGCTTCTCGCGCACAGGGCCCAAGAGATTACGGCCGAGCGCCTCGTCCGTTTCGCCCTCCCGCGTCCAGAGCACGTAAACCAGCTTCTCCATCGCTTCCCCACCGGATCGAATTTACGCGATCAGCGGACAATGCCCGTCCCGGCGCGGTTCGCCAATAGCGACTTGCAGGAAATTGCATCGCGCTCCGTGAATTCCTGACGAAGGACGCACGCCTCTGTAAATGAACCCCATCTTCATCCACAGCCTCTGGCGCTCGGGCAGCACCTATGTGTGGAGCCGCTTCCGCGCGATCGAAGCCGCCATCGCCTATTACGAACCGTTCCACGAAATCCTCGGCGTCGCGACCCGCGAGGAGCTCGCGGCCCAATCGCCGGACAAGTGGCCCGCTCGGCACCCGAAGCTTGATCGAGGTTATTACGCCGAGTATCTGCCGCTCGTGCTGGACCGCGGAGTGCCGGGTTTTCAGAAGGGTTTCACGGTCGATCATTATTTTGCCGATGACGATGCGCTGGCATCGGAGCAGCCCTATCTCGATCTTCTCCTGAGCCACGCCGGCCGGGAAGGACGCGTCCCGGTGCTGGCCTGCTGCAGGTCGCTCGGACGGTTGCCGTGGCTCAAGCGGCGATATGGCGGGACGCACATCGTTCTGCGGCGCGAGCCGGCGCAGCAATGGTGCTCGGGTCACTTCCTCAGAATCGAAAACGGCCAATCCTATTTCGAAGTGATGCCGTTCCAAATTCTCGGAAAGGCGAAGTGGGAGCCCGCGCAAAGGATCGCCCGCTTGCTGGGTGTCCCGCACCATGACGAACACTCGTTCTTCCTCGAGCATGATTTCTACTTCGCGCAATTCGGCAATGCCGAGTTCGAGCGCTCCTACGCGGCTTTCCATGCGCTTCTGAGCCTCAGCCTCGACCGCGCGCTGAACGCCGCCGATCTGGTCATCGATATCGATCGCCTGTCGTTGGACGAACCCTACCGACATGAGATCGAGCGGCGGATCGCGACCGCGACGGGGCTCACGGTGGCTTTCGACGACTGCGAACTCCCCCGACGCGAGCTGCCCCATGCGGCGACGGATTTCAGCCGGATCGCGCAAGCCGTCGAAGCCCTTTTGGCTGATTGACCTCACAGGAGCCGGCCGTCGCGGGCCTGTCCGGCCACTTGGTCGTGCCCCGCATACGCGCTTGAGCGACGGCCGGCCCCGGGGTACTGGGGGGCCTTGAAGCAAGTTGCGGCCGGCGCTCCTTGACCAAGCGGTCGCCGGTCTCTTGCCTCCCGTGCGTCGCCACCCCTTTGTCACGATTTTGATCCGAAAACACGGGCCACCGCGGGCCGCCTATCGATGATTTCTCCCGCTTCCGTCCAATAAGTCCCCGCGCCGCCATCGCCCCGGTCCCGTGCAGGAACCGGCGACCAGCTCCGTTTAGTATCTGGGGAACGGCCCGTTTCCCGGAACGACCCGTCGTGCCCGGGGTTCGCCTCTTCGACCGACCTGCCTCTGCTTCTGGCACCGGATCGCGCGGCCTGATAGTTTACAGGAGAGCTCAGCGGTAGGGGCGCGCGGGCCCGGCTCAATCATCGAATTTGCGAATTATGGTTGAATATCAAAAGGCCGATAGAATTTCGGGACTTTTCCGCGCGCCGGTGCTGCGGCCGGTCGCAGGGCTGAGCCTTCGCTGGAAATTGGCACTCCTCGCAGTTCTCCTGATCCTGATCCTGGGGCTGCTCGTCTGGGCGATCCGGCCGGGCGGGCAGCCGCGCGGCGGACGGTATGCCGGCAATGCGCCCATGGCCGTAGGCACGGCCACAGCCACGAAGGGCGATCTCAACGTCACCCTCAACGCGCTCGGAACCGTGACGCCGCTCGCGACCGTGACCGTCGTCACCCAGATCGCGGGGCAGCTCCAGCAGGTCTATTTCCAGGAAGGCCAGACGGTGAGGAAGGGCGACCCGCTCGCCCTCGTCGACCCGCGCCCGTACGAGAACGCGCTCGAGCAGGCGCAGGGACAGCTCGCGCATGACAAGGCGCTTCTCGCGAACGCCGAGAAGGATCTGAAGCGCTACGACACGCTGGTGAAGCAGGATTCGATCGCCGCGCAGACCCGCGATACCCAGGCGGCGCTGGTCGAGCAGTACAAATCCACGCTGATCACCGATCAGGCAGCCATCGATACGGCCAAGCTGAACATCGCCTATTGCCACATCACGTCGCCCGTGACCGGTCGGGTCGGGCTGCGGCAAGTCGATCCGGGTAACTACGTGACGCCCACCAGCACCAGCAACGGCCTGGTCGTGGTCACCGAGCTGCAGCCCATCAGCGTGATCTTCGTCCTGCCCGAGGACGACCTGCCAGCCATTCAGAAACAGCTGCACGCCAACCAGACGCTCGCGGTGACCGCCTATGATCGCAGCTGGAACAAGCTCGCGGACGGCAAGCTGGAGACGATCGACAACCAGATCGACACCACCACAGGCACGTTCAAGCTTCGCGCGATCTTCGACAATCCCGACGAGCTTCTGTTTCCCAACCAGTTCGTCAACACGGTCCTTCTCGTGACAACGCTGCACGACCAGACGATCGTGCCGACCACCGCCGTCCAGCGAGGCGCGCCGGGCACCTTTGTCTATGTGGTGAATCCCGCCGACGACACGGTCTCCGTGCGGCCGGTCAAGCTCGGCCCGACGGAAAACGACAAGGTCGCAATCGATTCGGGCTTGCAACCAGGCGACGTCGTCGTCACCGACGGCACGGATCGGCTGAAGGACGGCGCCAAGGTCATGCTCCCGGGGTCCCAGCCCGCAGCCGGTCAGGGCCAGCAACGGCATCACAAGCGGTCCTCGGGCGAGACCGGCCAAAGCCAGGGACAACAAGGCCAGGGGCAATGAACCGAGCCCGGCAGGAGCCGCGCCGCCGATGAATCCATCCCGCCTTTTCATCCTGCGCCCGGTCGCGACGTCGCTTTTGATGATCGCGATCATGCTGGTCGGGCTGGCGGCCTTCACGCAGCTGCCGCTCTCGGCGCTTCCCGAAGTCGCTTATCCGACCATCCAGGTGCAGACCCTCTATCCGGGCGCCTCGCCGGACGTCATGACCTCGGCGGTCACCGCTCCGCTGGAGCGCCAGCTGGGCCAGATGCCGAGCCTCACTCAGATGTCGTCCTCGAGTTCGGCCGGCGCATCGATCATTACGCTTCAGTTCGGGCTCGATCTCACGCTCGATATCGCCGAGCAGGAGGTACAGGCTGCGATCAACGCCGCTGGCAACCTGCTGCCGAGCGATCTTCCCGCGCCCCCGATCTACGCCAAGGTGAACCCGGCCGACGCGCCGGTCCTCACGCTCGGCATCACCTCCAAGGTGATGCCGCTGACCAAGGTCGAGGATCTGGCCGACACCCGTGTCGCGCAGAAGATCTCGCAGCTTCCTGGCGTGGGCGTGGTCAGCATCAGCGGCGGGCAGCGGCCCGCCGTCCGCGTTCGCGCCAATCCCCAGGCGCTGGCTGCCTACGGGCTGAATATCGACGACCTGCGGACCACCATCTCGAACGCTAACGTCAACGCGCCGAAAGGCGGCTTCGACGGACCGCAGCGCGCCTACACCATCGATGCCAATGACCAGCTAAGGAGCGCCGACGAGTACAAGAACATCGTCGTCGCCTATAAGAACGGCGCCCCGGTCAGACTGCAGGATGTGGCCGAACTCGTCGACAGCGCCGAGAACACGAGGCTCGGCGCCTGGATGAACACGACGCCGGCGCTGATTCTCAATGTCCAGCGGCAGCCGGGCGCCAATGTGATCTCGGTCGTCGACAGCATCCAGAAGCTGCTGCCCGAGCTGAAGGCGTCGCTGCCGGCTGGCGTGGACGTCTCCGTGCTGACCGACCGCACCAACACGATCCGCGCCTCGGTCAGCGATGTCGAGTTCGAGCTGATGCTTGCGGTCGCGCTCGTCGTGCTGGTGATCTATCTCTTCCTGCGTAACCTTCCGGCAACGATCATTCCGAGCCTTTCCGTGCCGCTCTCGCTGGTCGGTACTTTCGGTCTCATGTATCTTGTGGGCTTCAGCCTCAACAATCTGTCGCTGATGGCGCTCACGATCGCGACCGGCTTCGTGGTCGACGACGCGATCGTCATGATCGAGAATATCTCGCGGTTCATCGAGGAGGGCGATCCGCCGCTGCAGGCCGCGCTCAAGGGCGCCGGCCAGATCGGCTTCACCATCATATCATTGACCGTGTCGCTGATCGCGGTCCTGATCCCGCTGCTCTTCATGGGCGACGTCGTGGGACGGCTGTTCCGCGAGTTTGCGATCACGCTCGCAGTCACGATCCTGATCTCCGCCATCGTCTCGCTGACCCTCGTCCCGATGCTCTGCGCGAAGCTGCTGAAGCATCGACCGCCGGCGGAGCAGTCGCAGTTCGAGCGCAGGTCGCAGCGCCTGTTCGATCGAGTGATCGAGGGTTACGACCGGTGGCTTACCTGGGTGCTCGACCATCAGACGCTGACGCTCCTGGCGGCAACCGGCACGGTCGCCATCACCGTGCTCCTCTACATCTTCATTCCGAAGGGCTTCTTCCCGATCCAGGACACCGGCCTCATCCAGGCCGTGTCCGAAGCCGACCAATCTATTTCTTATTCCGGCATGGCCGACCGCCAGCAGGCGATGGCGAAGGCCATCCTCAAGGACCCGGACGTCGAGAGCTTATCCTCGTTCATCGGCATCGACGGCGACAATGTCACGCTCAACAGCGGCCGCTTCCTCATCAATCTGAAGCCGCGCGACAATCGTAGCCGCACCGCCAGCGACGTGATCCGCCGGCTTGCGCGGGAGACCGCGAGCGTCACCGGCATGACCCTCTATATGCAGCCGGTACAGGATCTCACGCTGGCCGACACGGTGAGCCGCGCGCAGTACCAGTTCATCCTGGAAGACGCCAACCCCCAAGAGCTGTCGCAATGGGGTCCGAAGCTGGTCGACCGGTTGAACCAGGTCCCCGAAATCGAGGATGTCGGCAGCAACCAAGAGGACCAAGGCCTTGCCGCCTACATCAATGTCGACCGCGACACTGCGGGCCGCTTCGGCATTACGGTCGGGACGGTCGACAACGCGCTTTATGACGGATTCGGGCAACGCATCACGTCGACCATCTTCACTCAGTCGAACCAATACCGGGTGATACTCGAGGCCAACCCGGCGATCGAGAACACACTGCAGTCGCTGGGATCGATCTATCTACCGTCGGCCGGCGGCGGTCAGGTGCCCTTGAACGCGATCGCGACCCTGAGCGAGAAGGCGTCCCCGCTTCTGATCAATCATCTGGGCCAATTCCCTGCGACGACGGTCTCCTTCAACCTGGCGCCCGGCGCCTCGCTCGGCGGAGCGGTCGATGCGATCGAGCAGACTGAGAAGGACATCGGCCTGCCACAAAGCGTCATCACGAGCTTTCAAGGCGCCACGCTCGCATTCCAGAAGAATCTCACCAACGAACTGCTGCTGATCCTGGCGGCGGTGGTCACGATGTATATCGTGCTGGGCGTGCTTTATGAAAGCTTCATCCATCCGGTCACGATCCTCTCCACCCTGCCGCCCGCCGGCATCGGCGCGTTGCTTGCGCTGATGCTGGTCGGCAGCGACCTCACGATCATTGCGCTCATCGGCATCATTCTTCTGATCGGCATCGTGAAGAAGAACGCCATCTTGATGATCGATTTTGCGATCGAGGCCGAGCGGCTCGAGGGCAAATCTCCGCGCGACGCGATTCACCAAGCCTGTCTGCTGCGCTTCCGCCCGATCATGATGACCACCGTGGCGGCGCTGTTCGGCGCACTGCCATTGATGCTGGGCACCGGGACCGGCTCCGAGCTCCGTCACCCGCTGGGCGTCTCTATCGTCGGCGGCCTGATCGTGAGTCAGGCGCTGACGCTCTTCACCACGCCCGTCATCTATCTGTTCCTCGATCGCTTGGCGGCGCGCTTCGGGCTCCAGGCGAGCCGTGGCCCCGCGGACATCGAGGGCGAGAGCCCGGCATGAGCATCTCCGAGCCCTTCATCCGTCGGCCGGTCGCGACATCCCTCCTTACATTCGGCGTCGCGCTCGCCGGCATGATTGCCTTTGCGCTGCTGCCGGTCGCTTCTCTGCCGCCGATCGATGCGCCGGCAATCTTCGTGACGGCGACGATGCCTGGGGCTAGCCCGGAGATCATGGCCACGAGCGTCGCTACGCCGCTCGAACGCCACCTTGGGGAAATTGCCGATGTCGACGACATGGTGTCGACCAGCTCCGCCAATACGACGAACGTGCAGCTCATTTTCGGACTCGACCGAGATATCGACGGGGCGGCCCGCGATGTCCAGGCGGCGATCGTGGCCGCGCGCGCCGATCTGCCGACCAGCCTTCGCAGCAACCCGACCTATCGCAAGTTCAACGGCGCGAGCCCGCCGATCATGTTCCTGGCGATGACGTCGAAGACCAAGACGCAGGGACAGATCTATGACGCAGCCGCTACGGTGCTGCAGCAGAGGCTTTCGCAGGTCGAAGGCGTCGGCAATGTCGGGGTCAGCGGCAGCGCGCTTCCGGCCGTCCGCGTCGAGCTCAACCCGAACCAGCTCTTCAAATACGGCATCGGCCTGGAGGATGTCCGCGCCGCGCTCGCCGCCGCCAACGCGGATTCGCCCAAGGGCGCCATCGAGGATGGCGACCGCCACCTGCAGATCTACACCAACGACCAGGCGAGCCTTGCCGCGCAGTACGAGCCGCTCGTCATCGCTTATCGCAACGGCAGGGCGGTCAGGCTTTCCGATGTGGCCGAGGTCAGCGATTCGGTCGAGAACATCCGCAATTTCGGCCTGTTCAACGGCCAACCGTCAGTGGTGGTCGCGATCTTCCAGCAGCCCGGCGCCAACGTCATTCAGACCGTCGATCGGGTGAAGGCGCTGCTGCCGCAGCTCAAGGCGTCCATACCGAGCGACATCGACCTCGTCGTATCGAACGACCGCTCGATCACGATCCGCGCCTCGCTGCGCCAGGTCGAGACGACCCTCGTGATCGCCGTCATGCTGGTCATCCTGGTGGTCTATATCTTTCTCGGCACCGTCAGAGCGACGCTCATTCCCGCGGTCGTCGTACCGGTGTCGCTGATCGGCACGTTCGGCGTGATGTACCTTTTGGGATACACGCTCGACAATTTTTCACTGATGGCGCTCACCATCGCGACCGGGTTCGTCGTCGACGACGCCATCGTGGTGATGGAGAACACATCGCGCCATGTAGAGGCCGGCATGCCGCGGATGCGGGCCGCGCTGCTTGGCGCGCGCGAGGTCGGCTTCACCGTGGTCTCGATGAGCAGCTCGCTGATCGCGGTCTTTCTGCCCATCTTGCTGATGGGCGGGATGGTCGGACGCATATTCCGGGAGTTCGCGATCACACTTTCGGTCGCCATCCTGATGTCGCTCGTCGTCTCCCTCACAACGACACCCATGATGTGCGCGAGGCTGCTCTCGCGCGAAGGGCGCAAGCCGCCGCGCTTCCTCGTTGCGCTGGAGAGTCTGTTCGACCGGACGCGCGAACGCTATGTGCGCTCGCTCGACTGGGCGCTGCGCAATGGCCCGCTGATGATATTCATCCTGATCCTGACGGTGGCGTTCAATTTCTATCTCTATGTCGTGGTGCCCAAGGGCTTCCTGCCGCAGCAGGATACCGGCCAGATCCGTGGCGGCATGCGCGCCGACCAGGACACTTCGTTCCAGGCGATGAAGGAGAAGATGTCCGAGGCGGTGAAGATCATCCAGGCCGACCCGGCGGTGGACAAGGTGAATGCCTATACCGGATCGAGCGGCGGCGGCTTCGGCCCGAACGGGACCAATGCCGCGAACATCAACGTTACCTTGAAGCCGCTCTCCGAGCGCAACGTCTCGGCCGATCAGGTCATCGCGCGGCTCCGGCCGAAGTTCGCGCACATCACGGGAGCGCAAACATATCTGCAAGCGACGCAGGATTTCGGGTTCGGCGGCCGCGCATCGAACGCGCAGTATCAATACACGCTTCTCGGCGACGACCTGACCGAGCTCAGGACCTGGGGAGACAAACTGGCTCAGGCGCTGCGCAGCGTTCCGGAATTGACGGACGTCGATTCCGACCAGCAGGTGGGCGGACTCGAATCCTATCTGCAGGTCGACCGCGATACCGCCTCCCGCCTCGGCGTATCAGAAAGCCAGATTGACAATACGCTGTACGACGCGTTCGGCCAGCGCCTCGTCTCGACCATCTACAAGGCGCAAAACCAGTATCATGTCGTCATGGAGGTGGCGCCTGAATATTGGCAGAATCCGGAGACGCTCAAGAATATTTATGTGAGCACCGCCGGGGGTGCGCCCTCGGGAACCCAGCTCACCAACGCGGTCGCCGGAACCGTCGCGGTCGGCAAATCGACCAAATCGACCGCCGCCAACCAGGCGGCGATCGCGACGGATAGCGCGCGTAATCTGGCCCAGAATCAGCTCGCCAATACGGGACGAGGCTCTGCTTCGACCGGCGCCGCCGTGAGCTCGGTCAAGGAGACCATGGTGCCGCTGGCGGCCTTCAGCCATTTCACGACCAGCACGACGCCGCTTCAGGTGAATCACCAAGGCACCTTCGTCGCGAGCACCATCGCCTTCAATCTGCCGGTCGGCGAAGCGCTCAGCACGGCTTCAGCGGCGATCGAGCGGACGATGAATCAAATCCATGTTCCCGCAACGATCCATGGGGGCTTTCAAGGTACGGCGCGCCAGTTCGCGAGCTCGCTGTCGAAGGAGCCTCTGCTCATCCTCGCAGCCCTGATCGCGGTCTATCTTGTGCTGGGCATTCTCTATGAAAGCTACATCCACCCGATCACCATCCTGTCGACGCTTCCGTCGGCGGGCGTCGGCGCGCTGCTGGCGCTGATGCTCACCCGCAACGAGTTCACGATCATCGCGCTGATCGGCGTTCTGCTGTTGATCGGGATCGTGAAGAAGAATGCGATCATGATGGTCGATTTCGCGATCTCCGCCGAGCGCGAACAGGGGCTCGATTCGCAGCAATCGATCCTGCAGGCCTGCAAGCTCCGCTTCCGCCCGATCATGATGACGACGATGGCGGCGATCTTCGGCGCTTTGCCGCTGGCGCTCGCATCGGGCGACGGCACCGAGATGCGCCGGCCGCTTGGCATCTCGATCGTCGGTGGTCTTTTAGTGAGCCAGGTGCTGACGCTCTATACGACGCCGGTCGTCTATCTCTATCTCGACCGGCTGCGGCACGCTTGGAAACGGCGGTCGGCGCGCTGGGCAACGCCGCGCCTCGATGGAACCTCGAAGGCCGGCGTATGAATCCAAGATTCCAGATCGCCATTGCAGTCCTCGGCGCTTGCGGTCTCGGCGGCTGCGCGGTCGGGCCGGACTATGAGAAACCCGACGCGCCGACGCCCGCCGCCTTCAAGGAGCAAGCGGGATGGAAGACGAGCGAGCCCGCCGACGCGCTCGATCGTGGCCCCTGGTGGTCGATCTATAACGATCCGGTGCTGGACGGGTTGGAGAAGAAGATCGACATCTCCAACCAGACGCTAAAGGAATCCGAGGCCGCGTACCGCCAAGCGCGTGCAATCGTCGATCAGGCGCGCGCGAGCTTTTTCCCGACGATCACAGGCGATTTCTCCCAGACCCGTTCGCAGAGCGGATCCGGCGGCACGGGAGGCGGGCTCGTGACGGCGGGAGGCTTCTTGAGTCGCGCCGGCGCGGCCCGGAACGAATACACTTTATCGGCGGGTGCCAGTTGGGCGCCCGATATCTGGGGCAAGATCCGCCGCACGGTCGAGTCCGATGTTGCCAACGCGCAGGCGAGCGCCGCCGAACTCGCAGGTGCACGCCTCTCGACGCAGGCGACGCTCGCGATCGATTATTTCGAACTCAGAACACAAGAGGAGTTGAAGCGTCTGCTCGACACCACCGTCGAAGATTACAGACGCTCATTCGAGATCGCGCAGAACCAGTACAATGCCGGCGTTGCCGCAAAAGCTGACGTGCTTTCCGCTCAGACTCAGCTGATGAACGCGCAGGCTGCGGCCATCAATTCGGGGGTGTTGCGCAGTCAACTCGAGCATGCGATCGCGGTGCTGGTGGGCGAGCCGCCGGCGAGCTTCTCGATGGCGCTCCGACCGATGCCGTCGACGGTTCCGGTCGTGCCGGCCGGCGTTCCCTCGACGTTGCTCGAGCGGCGGCCCGATATTGCAACCGCCGAACGCCGGATGGCGGCGGCAAATGCCGAAATCGGGGTTGCGATTTCGTCTTATTTTCCCGATCTCACGCTCACCGGGTCTTACGGCTATACGAGCTCGGAGATCGGCAACTTGCTGACGACGCCGACGCGCTTCTGGTCCTTCGGGCCGGCGCTCGCGGAGACGCTGTTCGATGCAGGACTGCGCGGCGCACAGGTCGAACAGGCGCGCGCGACCTATGACCAGGCGGTCGCCACCTATCGGCAGACCGTCCTGGCCGGCTTCCAGCAGGTCGAGGACGAGCTCTCCGATCTCAGAATCCTCGCGCAGCAGGCAGCCGTCGAAGAGGCGGTGGTGAAAACCGCCCTGGAGGCCGCGCGGCTGACGCTCAACCAGTACAAGGCCGGCACGGTGCCCTACAGCAGCGTGATCACCGCCCAGGCGACAGCGCTCGGAACCGAAGAGACGGCGCTCAACGTTCTCGAAAATCGGCTGACCGCAAGCGTCACGCTGGTCGAGGCCATCGGCGGCGGATGGAACACAAGCAAGCTACCCGACCGCGACCAGGTCGAGGATTCCGACACACCGATTCCAGTCGTCGCGGGCGCGACGCCCGTGGCCGACAAGCACTGATCTTTCGCAGGTATGGTGAAAGAATTTAGGCCGTCGCGATCGATCGGGGAGGCTTCGCTGCGGCAACGACGGCTGCGGGATGCGCTTTCCTGAGCCTTTCTGCGATTTCGTTGATTTTTCCGAGGAGAATGGCGGGCTCGATCGGCTTTGAGACGTAGTCGTTCATGCCGGCTTCGATATATTGCTCGCGGGCGCCGGACATGGCGTGGGCGGTGAGCGCGATGATCGGGATCGTGCCTTTGGGCGGCGGCAGGGCGCGGATTTGCTTGGTCGCCTGAACCCCGTCCAGCTCCGGCATCTGGATGTCCATCAAGACGAGGTCGTAATCGGCCCGCCTCACCGCATCCACCGCCTGATGCCCGTTCTCCGCAACCTCGATCTTGTGGCCCGAGCGCCCCAGGAGAGCCAGCGCGAACTTCTGGTTGATCTTGTTGTCCTCCGCCAGGAGGATGCGCAGCCCCGAACCCTCGGCCGCCCCGTTCGCCTTGCCGTTGGCCTTGGTTTCCGCCGGCTGCTCCCTCGCCTCGGCTTGCCGGGCCCCCTCCCGGGTGGAGGGGCCGGCATAGAGCCGCGCCAGGCAGGCCAAGAGGTCGCGCTGGCGGATCGGCTTGTCGAGGATGGCGTCCAACGCCTTCATCGCATCGCCGCCGCGGCCGTGCGGGCCGGCCGAGGAGATCAGCACCAGCTTGCTCTCGCAGAGCTCGGGCACCGCCCGGATGCGCGCCGCCAGCTTCTCGCCCGACAGGCCCGGCATCATCTGGTCGATGAACACGATGTCGTGGGGACGGCCCCGATGCCAGGCGCGCTCCACCTCCGCCAACGCGTCGAACGCGTCCTTGCAGGTTGCCACCTCCATCGCGAAGCCGTCCAGCTGACGCGTCAGGATCGCCAAATTCATCTCGATATCGTCGACGATCAGCGCCCGAACCCCCTTGAGCTGGGTCGGCAGGCTCTCCCGCTCGACCAACGGCGAGGCCGCCGCCGTCAGCGGCAGCGTGAAATGGAATATCGAGCCGTGACCCGGGCGGCTCTCCACACCGATGGAGCCCCCCATCAGCTCCACCAGCTGCTTGGAGATCGCAAGACCCAATCCCGTGCCGCCGAAGCGCCGCGTGATCGAGCTGTCGGCCTGGCTGAACTTCTCGAACAGATGCGCGCGCACCTCCTCCGGCATCCCGATCCCGGTGTCCTTCACCTCGAAGCGCAGACGATGGATCCCGTCCGCACTACCTTCCACCAGCACCACCTCTACCGACACGCCGCCCTTGTCGGTGAATTTGATGCCGTTGCCGATCAGGTTCATCAGCACCTGGCGGATGCGGGTCGGATCGCCCCGATAGGCCGACCTCGCCTTCGAATCGATGTACACCGCCAGATCGATCCCCTTGCCGTGCGCCTTCGACGCCAACAGCGTCACCGCCCCTTCGACCATCTCCTCCAGATCGAAATCGATCACCTCCAGATCGACCTTGCCCGCCTCCAGCTTCGACACGTCGAGAATGTCGTTGATGATCCGAAGCAACGCCTCGCCCGATTCCTGGACCGCCAGCGCATATTTGCGCTGCTCCCCATCCAGCGGCGTGTCCAACAGCAATCCGTTCATCCCAAGCACGCCGTTCATCGGCGTCCGGATCTCATGGCTCATATTCGCCAAAAACTCGCTCTTCGCTCGGCTCGCCGCTTCAGCCGCCTCCTTCGCCGCG
>Ga0070738_10006115_pt1 | contig 12802 bp, 11 predicted proteins | sample Coa_R2_2_FD_66446 | JGI IMG/M metagenome (GOLD analysis project Ga0070738, IMG submission 66446) | Surface soil microbial communities from Centralia Pennsylvania, which are recovering from an underground coalmine fire - Coalmine... | ecosystem: Environmental > Terrestrial > Soil > Unclassified ... | reverse complement strand
TGCGGGTTATCCGCGTCATCCAGCCGCAGGTCGGGAATCCGTCGCAGCAAGGTTGCGATGGCGATTTCCGCCTCGATCCGCGCGAGCTGGGCGCCGAGGCAATGATGGATGCCGCCGCCGAACGACAGCGGCCGCACATTGGGCCGCCTGACGTCGAGGCGTTCGGGGTTGTCGGGATAGACGGCTGGATCGCGGTTGGCCGAGCCCAACAGGCAGAGCACGCTTTCGCCTTTCGGAATCCGCTTGCCGCCGAGATCCTCGATATCCTCCAGCGCCACGCGCCCGGTGAGCTGCACCGAGGAGTCGTAGCGCAGGAATTCCTCAATTGCGTTCGGCATCAGCGACGGATCGGCCTTGAGCAGCGCGAGCTGCTCGGGATTGCGATGCAGTGCCAGGAGACCATTGCCGATCAGGTTGACCGTGGTCTCGTGACCGGCGCCGAACAGCAGGATGATGTTGGCGGAGAGCTCCTCGTTCGACAGCTTGCTGCCGTCCTCCTCCGCCTGCACCAGCTGGGTGGTGAGATCATCGCCCGGGTTCTTGCGGCGGAGCTCGAACAGCTGCTCGAAATACATCTTGGCCATGGTATTGCCCATATTGGCCTGGGCGATCTCCTCCTTGGTCAGCGGCACCGGATCGAGGATGCGGCCGCCATCGCGCGAGCCCTTGTAGAACATCTCGCGATGCTCCTCGGGGATGCCGAGCATGTCGCAAATGATCGTCACAGGCAGGCGGAAGGCAAAATCCTCGATCAGGTCCATGTGGCCGCGCCCGATGACGGCATCGATGGTCTGGTCGACCACTTGCTGGATGCGCGGCCGCATGTCCTCTACCCGGCGCGCGGTGAAGGCCTTCACCACCAGGCCGCGCAGGCGCGTATGATCCGGCGGATCCTGCTGCAGCATCCAGTGGCTCATGGCGCTGAAGATCGGCTCGGACATGATGTCGGGACCGTAGCGGCGCTTGCTGCGCTCGACAAAGTCCTTGCCGAAGCGCTTGTCGCGCAGCACGAGGCTTGCCTCCGCGTGGCGGCTCGCCACGAACGCACCGAACGGGGTGACGTGCATGGGATCGGTCAAGCGCAGCCGCTCATAGGCGGGATAGGGATTCCTGATGAAATCCGGCGACAGCGGATTGAACAGCGGCTCGGTCGTCGCGGTCTGCACATGTTCGTTCATGGTGACCTCAAACTCTGGTTTGCCGCGCCGAACGCAATCATTCGGGTCGCCGCGCGTTTCCTGAAACTTCCATCGCTTGCAGCGACACCCGGCCCCGCTGGTCCTCCGGGCAAATCTGCAACTCGATACATTCTTGTATTGAGTTGCATTCTCAACTAAAATCAGAGAATGTCAAGAGTTCGCACCAGGCCGACCCGGGACGACACCTGCGAGAAGCTGTTCGAGGCCGCCGCGCGCGTCTTCGAGGACCAGGGCATTGGCGGAGCCTCGATCGAGGCCATCGCGGCCGCGGCCGGTTTCACCCGCGGCGCCTTCTATTCGAATTTCAAGAGCAAGGACGAGCTGATCATCGCCATGCTCGAGGAGCATGTCGAGCAATCGATCCGGCGCTGTCTCGAGCTCCTGGACAGGCACAAGGATCCCGCCGACTTCATCGCGGCGCTCAAGAGCATGGATCGCGCGCGTCATGATCCGCTCGGCCGCGCGCCGCTGTTGCATATGGAAATGATCCTCTATGTCGCGCGCGCCGAACAGCGCCGGCCTGAGCTGGCAAAACGGCTGCGCGCCCGGCGCAAGCTCATTGCCGAGATCGTGGAGACCACGATGAGGAACAGCGGCAGGGAGGCGCCGAATGCGGCCTGGACCGGCGCCATCCTGCTCGCCATGGAAGACGGCTTCCGCCTGCACCGCCTGATCGATCCCGAGACCACGCCGGCCGACAGCTTCCTGCGCGCGATCACCGATCTGCAGCGCGCGATCGGCAGCGCGGCGGGCAGTTAACTTGTGGCCTGCGCCTTGTGCAGCCGTCCGGCAACCGCGCGCACCTTGCCGGGCGAAGCCTGCCAGATCGCAACGGCCGACAGCAGGCTGACGCCGATCGCGATTGCAAACGCGATTGTGTAGTCGCCGGTGAGATCATACAGCGTGCCCGTCACCCAGGGCCCGGCGGCGCCGCCCGCGAGCGCCACCAGCATGATGCAGCCAAAGATGCTGCCGTAATGCGGCCCCTGGAAAATTTCCAGCACCACCGCGCCCATGATCGAGGTCAGGCCATAGCCGAGCGCGCCCTGCGCGAACACCATGAGATAGACCAGCGCAAGGCTCGGCTGATATTTGAGCGCAATCAGTGCGGCGAAGCAGATGGCAAAGCCGGCCGAGCTGATCGCCCAGATCGCCTCGCGGCCGATGCGGTCGGAGAGATGTCCAAGCGCGATCTGGCCGGGAATGCCGAGCAGGCTGACGACGCCAAGGGCCCAGACGCCGACATTCGGGCTGAAGCCGATGTCGAGCAGATATTTGGTCTGGTGCACCTGCACCGCATACCAGATGTAAAGCCCGCAGAAATAGCCGAGCGCGATCCACCAGAACCGCGAGGTCGCGAGCGCGCGCGGCAGCGTCCAGTCGGTGGCGGCCCAGACGGGATCGACAATGTACGAGACCGGCCTGGCCGAGGACGCAGAACGCGCCGCCTCGCCATCCGGCAGCAAGCCGAGATCCTCCGGCCGTTTGCGCAGCAAGAGGTTGATCGGCGCGAGCACGATCAGCACCATCAGCCCCATCGCCGTGCAGGCGGTGCGCCAGCCGGTCGCTTCGATCAGATGCTGCACCCACGGCAGCAGCGTCACCGAGCCGATGCCGACACCGGCAAAGGCGATGCCCATCGCAAGCCCGCGCCGTTGAATGAACCAGTTCGGCAGGAACAAGGATTGCCCGGAATAGCCGAGGCAGACGCTCCCCGCCCCCACCATCACGCCGATGGTGATGTAGAGATGCCAGGGCTGCGTCGTCAGCGGCGCGAGCAACAGGCCGCCGCCCATCAGCGCGACGCCGAGCTCCATCACCGCGCGCGGGCCGGAGCGATCCATCAGCCGTCCGATCAGCGGGCTCACCGCGCCCGACACCACAAAGCCGAACGAGAAGGCGCCCGCGGTGACGCCGCGCTCCCAGTGGAATTCGGACAGGATCGGCGGGAAGAACAGCGAGAACGCGGTGCGCGCGTTCACGCCGATCGCCATGGTGATGAACGTCACGGCGACGACGACCCAGCCGTAGAAGAACGGAAGCCGCTTCACGACGCAGCCTTTGCCGGGCGGCGCGTCCAATGCTCGGCATTGACTGCGCCGAAGGGAATCTCGCCCTTGATGATGGCTTCGACCTGTTTGACGGTCTCGAGCGCCTGGTGCTCGATCGCCTGCGGCGTCAGCCCGCCGATATGGGGCGTGGCGATGACATTGGGCAGCTTGGCGAGCTCCGGCATCGGCATCTGGTCACGGGCGCGGCCGACATCCATGGCAGCGCCGGCAATGCGGTCGCGCAGGCTCGCGGCAAGCGCCGCCTCGTCGACAAGATTGCCGCGCGACAGATTGATGAAGAAGGCATGCCGCTGCATCCGCGCGAACGCCGCCTGCCCCATCAACTTCTCGGTCTCTTCATTGGCGACCGCAAGGCACACGACATAATCGGATTGCACGAGCAGATCGTCGAGCGCGACATGTTTGACGCCGGCCTCGGACACCACGGCATAGGGATCGGCGACCAGCACCTCCATATCAAGCACTCTCGCAAGCTGCGCGAGGTAACGGCCGATCGAGCCATAGCCGATGATGCCGATGCGGCTGCCGGCAAGCTGGCGGCCCATCCTTACCTCGGGCGGGCGGCCGGCATGATAATCGGCGGTGGCGCGCGAAATGCCGCGCGAGAGATCGACCATGAAGCCCAACGCAAGCTCGGCCACCGCCTGGACGAAGCCCGGCCCCGCACGCGTCACCAGCACGCCGGCCTGGGAGGCAGCTTCGACATTGATGTTGCGGATGTCGACGGCGCAGCGGATGAAGGCCCGCAGCTTCGGCAATCTCGGAAAGATCTCGCCGCGGCCCTCGGTCAGCCGGTCAGCGACGATGATATCAACATCGTGCGCGGCCGCGACGATTCCATCGGCGTCGAGGGCGTCATCGGCATCGTTCAGCTTGACATCGGCGAGCGCCTGCAGGCTTTTCAGCGCGCGCTCGCCGTAATATTGGCGACGGAAATCAGGGGTGTGAGTGAGCAGGACTTTCAATGGTCTCTCCCACTAATAGCCAAGCGCATGCGGCAGGGCGGTCGAGATCGCGGGCACCAGCGCGATCACCACAAGGCAGGCGAATAACAGACCGAGATAGCCGAGGATCGGCTTGACCGTCTGTTCGATCGGCACCTTGCCGATCAGGCAGGCACCATAAAGGCCAAGGCCGAGCGGCGGCGCGAACAGGCCGATGCCCATGGCGATGACCAGCACGACGCCGAAATGCAGTGGATTGACGCCGAGCTTGACCGCGACCGGCAACAGCAGCGGGCCGAAGATGATCAGCGCCGCTGCGCCTTCCAGCACCGAGCCCATCACGATCAGCACCGCGATCGACAGCAGCATGAACAGCCACACGCCGTGCGCGCCCGACACCGACAGCATCATCTCCCCGATCATGTGGGGCACCTGCTGCAAGGTCAGGATGAAGGCGAGCGATTGCGCGGCGGCGACGATGAACAGCACAAGGCCCGAGCGCGTCGCGGCGTGCACGAACGTCGCCGCCGTCGTTTTGAGGCTGAGCTCCCGAAACAGCACACTGCCCACGATCAGCGCATAGAGCGCCGCGAAGGCGGAAATTTCGGTCGCCGTCGCAAAGCCGCTCTTGAAGCCGGCGAAGATCATGAAGATCAGGCCGAATGAGGCGATCGCGCCGCTCCACAGGCCCGAGACATCTTTGCGCGGCTGCACGGCTTCGGCCGCTTCCGCCGGCCGCTTGCCGAACATGATCGAGACCACGATCAGGGCCGCCGCCATCAGCCCTGCCGGCAACAGGCCCGCCATGAACAATCCGCCGATCGAGAGGTTGGCGACGAAGCCGAGGATGATGAGGTTGATGCAGGGCGGAATGGTCTCGGCCATCACGGCGGATGCCGCGAGCAAGGCCACTGCGCTGCCCGGATTCTGCCGCGACGCGCGCGCCGCCGGGATCAGCACCGAGCCGACGGCAGCGACATCGGCCATCTTGGAGCCGGAGATGCCGGAGAACAGCACCATCGAGGTGACCATCACCACATTCAGGCCGCCGCGCATGTGGCCGACCGCGCGCTGCAACAGCTCGATCAGCCGCACCGACATGCCATTGGCTTCCATGAGGTAGCCGACCAGGATGAAGAAGGGGATCGCGAGCAGCACGAAATTGTCGATACCACGCGCCATCTGCTGGGCGAAGATCACGCCGGGCAGCGTGCCCTCGACCCAGATGAAGATCAGCGCCGCCAGCGCCAGCGCGTATCCGATCGGCAAGCCGCCGAACAGCGTGATGAAGAAGCCGAGCAGCATCAACGTGCCCGACGATGGCAGCGCATCTGGGCTTGCAAAACTCCAGGCGAGATAGAGGCCTGCGATCGCGCCGACCACGCCAACGCCTGCCACGATCTCGCGCCACGGACGCGCGCAGACCAGGTCGAATGCGAACACGGTCATGAAGACCGCGCCGATTCCCATGGGATAGAAGGTCAATTCCAGCGGCAGGCCGGAGCCCGTGGTCTGTCCCGAGGTCAGGCCGCCGAGCTTGACGGCATTGAAGGCGACGGTGGCCGAGACAATGGTGATCAGCAGCGCGCTGATGGCATCGACGACCGGACGCAGCCGCGCCGGCAACAGCGAAACGAAGAACGCCACGCCAAGGTTTTCGCTTCGTGCCAAGGCGCTCGCCGCGCCAAAAAAGCTCGAGCCCACCATCAGCCCGCGCGCGACGTCGTCGGACCATTCGACCGGCGCGTTGAAGAGATAGCGCGCCAGCACCGAGAAGCAGACCACGAGCAGGTCGGCCGCCAGCATCAGCGCGGCGATGCTATCACTCACGACCAGCAGCGCCGGCGTGAGCCAGATGCGCCGCAGGGCAATCGTCGCGGCGGCTTCCATTTGCGCCACCGTCAGGCTTGGGTGGCGCGGATCATGTCCACGACCGGCTTGGCGTCGGGATGGGCCTTGATGAACGCATCCGTCTGCGGCAGCACGCGCTTGCGGAACGCCTCCTTGTCGCATTCGGCAACCGTGACGCCCTTGTCCTTGAGGCTCGCGAGCGCCTCCTTCTCCACCGCAAGCCCGTGCGCGCGCGTATCAGCCGCCGCCTTCTTCGCCGCGTCGAGAAAGCCGTCGCGCAGCTTGGGATCCATGCGGGCATAGGTCGCCTCGCTGAAATAGATCGCGAGCGGCGAGAAGATGTGCTGGGTCAGGGAGTAGTTCTTCGCGGTCTCATAGAATTTGCTGGCCAGGATGGTCGGCGGATCATGCTCGAGCCCGTCGAGCACACCGGCCTGCAGCGCGGTGTAGATCTCGCCGAACGCCAAAGGCGTTGCCGCCGCGCCCATCAGGCGCAGGCATTCGGTGATCACGGGATTGGGCAGTGTCCTGATCTTGAGGCCGGCGAGATCCTCCGGCGTCTGCACCGGCTTCCTCGCGAGCACGCTGCGCGCGCCGAAATTATAGGCCCACGCAATGATGCGGATGTTGCCGCCCTTGAGCAGCGCCTCCTCGATCGGCTTTGCCGCGCCATTGTCGAACGCCTTGGTCTGCTGCTCGAAGCTCGTGAAGAGATAGCCGAGGTCGAAAGTGCCGACGAGCGGCACGAGATTGGCGGAGATGGACGAGCCGGACACCATGAGGTCGATGACGCCGAGCTTGACCGAATTGATGACGTCGATCTCCTGCCCGAGCTGGTTGTCGGGAAAGAAGGTCACGTCGATCTGCTCGCCGAGACCGTTCGCCTTCAGGCTCTTGACCAGGTTGTCGTAATAGACCCGGCCGTTGGCAAATTTGGGATCGTTCGGCAGCGAGGACGAGCATTTCAGCTTGAGCGTCGCGGCTTCGGCACGGCCGATCAAGCCAGGCGCGAACACGAGGCCGGTGGCGGCCGCCTGCGATGCCCTCAGGAACCCGCGACGGCTTAGAGGCATGGCGACCATGCTGCTTCCTCCCTGGCTTTTTCTTGTGCGCGCGATTGGTCATCGCGGCACGTTATGTCCGGGACTCTAGGGCCAATGAACAACGCAGGCAAGTTACGCGGTGGATCCCGCCAGTCTGCGATCGATCCACTTCAGGTATCGATCGATGCCATCTTCACATCAGTTGCGTGGTCGCGCAGTCACGCAAAGCTGGAGAAGCGGTCGAGCCGGAACGGCGTCAGCGCCTGCAGGCTCGGGTTGAGCGCCATGTCCGCGAGCAGCGCGCCAATTGCCGTTGCGAATTTGGCGCCGTGGCCGGAACAGGGCGACGCAACGATGATGCGAGGGTCCCGCGGCAGCCGGTCGATGATGAACTCGTTGCCGTGGTCGATGACCACATCGGCTTTCGCCGTGTTGGTGTAAAGACAGATGTCGCGCTCGACAATCGGGCCGGCGGCGCCCGGGATCAGCTCGGCAAGCGTGGCCGCAACCGGCGCAAGCTCGGCATCATCAGCTGGCGGATCCCAATCATCCGCGCCGACGATGCTGCCGTGGTCGTGCTGCGCGGCCTTCACACCGCGCCCTTCGAAATCGGGAAAGCCGTAGACCATGCCGCGCTTGGCTTCGAGGATGAAGATCGGAAACGCGCCGTCACGCACCGCCGCAGGCCGTGCGGGCTTGAACCAGCCGACGGCCTGCCGCGTGATCGTCACATGACGCTTGAGGCCTGGCACGAGGTCCGCAATCCAGGGCCCCGCCGCGACGATCACCTGACGCGCCATCAGCTCTTCGCGTGACGTGACGATGCGAATGCCGGCCGGCTCGGGATGGATTTTCGCCGCTGCCGCGACGATATTGCCTTCCGCGCCTTGCCGAAATGCGTGCATCGCCCGTTCGGCCATCAGGATGCCGCCGCTCTCCTGCACGACGACATCCCAGTTGCCGGGCAGATCGAATGCAGGGAAAGCCGCGTTCGCCTCACGGCCGTTGCGCGGACCCGTGACGGCGTTGTTCGCCGCCTGCGCCGCCGCGCGCGACCTTGCGACGAGCTCGGAACCCGGTGGCCCCGCTTCCAGCACCGGACAAGGTTTCAAGATGCTGCGTCCGCTCTCGGCCTCGAGTTCAAGCCACCCCGCATAGGCGCGGTCGCTGAGGGCGGTGTAGGCCTCGCTTTCGAAATTGAAGCGCCGGAAGATCCGGCACGAGCCGTGCGACGAGCCACGCGCGGCGCCTGGCTGCAGCGGATCGAACCCCAGCACATCGCAGCCGCGGCGCCTGAGCGCATGCAGCGCGGCGCTGCCCATGAGGCCGAGGCCGATGATGGCGACCTCACAGCTTTGCACGGCGAGCTCCACGGGCGAGACGCATGGCTCACGCCACCTCCGTCTCTTTCATCTGCGCTGCGGCTGCCTGCACGATGATCCTGCCGAGCTCGGCATAATGCCGCTTGCGCGGCGAAGACTTGCGCCAGGCAAGCCCGATCACCCGGCGCGGTTCGGGATCGGCAAAGCGCATCAGCTTGACGTCGCCGCGCCGTCCCTCGAGATCGACGGCCAGCTGCGGCAGCAGCGTGAAGCCGAGCCCGTTCGCAACCATCTGCACCAGGGTCGAGAGGTTCGACGCCCCGAAGGTGTCGATGTTGTCGACGCGGCGCAGGCTGCAGAACGCCAGCGCCTGGTCGCGCAGGCAGTGGCCTTCCTCGAGCAGCAGCAGGCGATCCTGCTTCAACAGATCGGGCGTGGCGCGGATGCGGCTGGCGATCCGCCGCGATTTCGGCATCGCCAGCAGGAAGCGGTCGGTGAACAGTTTCATGGTCTCGACATCGACATGCTCGACCGGCAGCGCGAGCAGCAGCAGGTCGAGGCCGCCCTCGAGCAGTTCGTCGACGAGATGCTGGGTCTGGGTTTCTCGGAGCGACAGATCGAGATCGGGAAACTTGCTGCGGATCAGCGGCAGCAGCGCCGGCAGCAGATAGGGCGCGACGGAGGGGATCACGCCGAAATGCAGCGGCCCCGCCAGCGTCTCGCCTTGCCGCCGCGCGAAATCGACGATGTCGCGCACTTCGCCCAGGATGCGCCCGGCCCGCCTCGCGATCTCGCGCCCCGCCTCGGTCGGGATCACACCATTGCGCCCGCGTTCGAGCAGCGCGAGCCCGAGATCCTTCTCCATCTCCTGGATCTGCATCGACAACGCCGGCTGGGTGACCGCGCATTGCTCGGCCGCGCGGCCGAAATGGCCGGTGCGAACCACGGCATCGAAATAGCGCAGTTGCTTGAGCGAGATCATGGATCAGAATTTCTTATTCCCGTTTGCCTTTAGCACCATCCGATCTGATGGACAATCGGGCCTTCACACGATCTGCCGCTGCGCCGCCGGTGTCTTCAGGCTCGCCGCCAGCACCCGCAGCCCTTCGGCGAGCTCGGCGCGATTGCGCGCCGCGCCGAGCGAGATGCGCACCGCGCGCGGCGCGCCCGCACTGACCGCAAATGCATCGCTGCCGACCACGGCAAGTCCCGAGCGCAGGAGATAGGCGACAAAATCCTCCCGCCGCCATTCTGATGGCAAGCTGAGCCAGATATGATGGCCGGTGCGGCCGGCGGCGAAGGACAGCCCTTTGAGCGCGCGGGCCGCGAGCTGCTGGCGGCCGGCGGCCTCATTGCGAATGGCCCCGATGATGCGCTCCGCAATGCCGCTCTCGATCCAATGCGTCGCCAGCGCGACCATCAGGGGCGGCGGCATTTGTGCCGCAGCCTGCAGGCGCGCACGCATCTCCTCCTGCGTGGCAATATCGGGCGTCAGGAGATAGGAGACGCGCAGCGCCGGCGCGATGCACTTTGACAATGTCGTCGCCAGATATGTTCGTTCCGGAATGAGATTCGCGATCGGCGGGACGGACGGATCGAGCAGGCCGTAGGCGTCGTCCTCGATCAGGATGCTGTTGGCCGCGCGAATGATGGACGCGATCGCGGCGCGCCGCTCGGGCGAGAGCGTCGCTGTCGCCGGATTATGCAGCGTCGGGATCAGATAGACCGCCTTCGGCCGGTGCGCGCGGCAGGCTTTTGCCAGCGCCTCGGGGATCACGCCGCCTTCATCCATGGCAACGCCGACCAGCTTGATACCGAGCCGCTCCGCGGCAGCCTTCATGCCGGGAAAGGTCAGTGCCTCCGTCAGCACGACGTCGCCCGGGCGCGCCAGCTGCATCAGGAGATTGAAGATGATGGCCTGCGTGCCGGGATAGATCACCATGCGCTCCGCCGCCGCGTACGCCACGCGCGTCCGCAGCCAGCGCGCGGCGATGCTGCGCTCGCGCTCACTGCCGCCCGGCTCGAGATAATTGAGGAAAGCGGTCAGCCCGGCTTTTTGCCTGATGGCCTCAAGCCCCTGCAGGATGCGTTCGTCAAGCTGGGCCTCCAGCGGATGCGGCGGCACGTTCATGGAGAGATCGATCCTGACCTCCGGTGCGCCCTCGGTCGCTGGCCGCACGCTGGTCTCGGAGACGAACGAGCCGCGCCCGACCTGCGCATCGATCAGGCCGCGCCGCCGCGCCTCGCTGTAGGCGCGGGTGACGGTGGTGAGGTCGACGCCGAGCGCTTTGGCAAGCGCGCGATGGGTCGGCAGCTGCTGGCCGCGCAGCAGGCGGCCGCCTGCAATGTCGCTCTCCAGCGCGCTGACGATGCGCTGGTACAGCGGCCCGTCCCGTTCGGAGATTGTAGGGACCCACTCCATGCAATTGCGACCGTTTTCTTTGATTGTATGCCTGCACAAACCATATTGTAGGGAACCCGACAAGGAAAGGGCTTTGCCATGACAAACCAGGCACCGATCTCGCTGGCGCGAGCCATGTGGCGCGGCTTTCGCGGCCGCTGCCCGCATTGCGGCGAGGGCCGCCTGTTCCCGCGCTTCCTGAAAGTCGCTGATCGCTGCGATGTGTGCGGTGAGGAGCTGTTTCACCAGCGCGCCGACGACTTTCCGGCCTATCTCGTGATCGTCGTGGTCGGCCATGCCGTGGTGCCTGCCATTCTCGCCCTCGAGATGGCCTATGCGCCGCCGGTCGCGCTGCAGCTCGCAGTGTGGCTCCCGGTCACGCTGTTCGCCTCGCTCGCGCTGCTGCAGCCGACCAAGGGCGCGATCGTCGGCCTGCAATGGCAGAGCGGCATGCACGGCTTTGCGCAGGCGAAAGCGCTGCGTGAGGCGGGTGCCCCGACGGCGGCAGTCCCGGCCGTCGTGCTGGCGACCAGAAGGACAGCACGGTGAGGTCCCCGCCAGATGATCATCGCGACGGCTTCTTCAGGTGCAGATAGCCGGCGTTGAAATCGCCGAGCCGTGACAGCTCCCGCCATTGCATCACGATCAGCTCGCCGTCGCGAAAATCCATGGTGGCGGAGGCTCGCAACTGCTGCAGGGTGCGGTTGACGGTCGCGATCGACATGCCGAGCGTCTCGCCGAGCTGCACCAGGCTGATCGGAAAATACCAGCGGTTGCCGCGTGTCAGGCCGGCCATGCGCGCGCGATAAAACAGCTCGCAGAACAGGTGCGCCATCCGCGTCCGCATCGGCCTTGCACTGTTGTTGGTGATGGCTTCACGGAAGATGGCGGCATCCAGCAGCGTTTCGCGCCAGATCGCAAGGCCGAGGGCCGGCCGCCGCCTGAAAGCCGCCAGCAGTTCATGATGAGGAATGAAGGCGACGCGGGCATTGCCGATCGCGCACACCGCATGATCCATCGTCTGGATGAACAGCGACTGCGCATCCGGAAGCTCGCCGGCGAGGTGGAAGGAGAGATATTGGCGGCCGCCGCTTCTCAAGAGATGATAGCGCGAGACCATGCCCGAAACCACGAGCGCTGAAACTTCGGGCACATCGCCCTGGCGAATGAAATCCTCCTCCGGCTCAAGATCTCTCGTCGTGAAGCCAAACGCGTTGATCTCGGCGATATCCTCGTCGGCCAGCTCCGAATGCTCTCGCAAATTCCTGATCAGGACGTCGTGTGCAGCCGCCATCGGGCGCTCCAGGCAAGCCCCTATCAATTGATACGTCGGTGCCGATATCCCGAGCTTAAACTCCGCCTGAAGTTACAGGTTTCAATGAGGCGCCAAGCATACGGCCGTCCTGGACAGGACCCCCGCGTCGCCCGCCTTTGCGAGGTCCGTCATGTCATACCGGGAATTTCTCGGCCGCATCTGCCAGCTGTTCAAAGCGGATTGCGATGCGCAGCTCGGCGATATCAAGCGCCGCTTGCGAAACGCCAGGCGCAACGCGCCTGCACAACCGATGTCCGACCAGGAATTGGGGCGTGCCATCCAGGAATTTCAGAAAGCCGAGATGTCGGATTTACCGCGGAAAAATCCGGCGAAACGCCTGGCCCACGCTTCCGGGTCAACTGGGCGGCCGCCGACACGATGAGGCGGCCAGCCTCGCTGACGCGGCGCGCAATAGCTTGGGACAGCCGGAACGAGTGTTCACTTTGATACCGTCGCCACCGCAGGACGGCCCATATAGTGCCGGCGTCGTTGCCCGACCGGTACGCCCGGTCGCATTGAGGTTGAAGGTATTCACACGGCATGAATTGGGAGGGAGCTTCGGCCGGGCCGGCCAACGATCTTTTGCGGCACCTTAGCGAACCCGATTTTGCGTTGCTCGAGCCGCACCTCGAATATGTCGAGCTGCCGTCGAACC
>Ga0070738_10006114_pt1 | contig 12803 bp, 10 predicted proteins | sample Coa_R2_2_FD_66446 | JGI IMG/M metagenome (GOLD analysis project Ga0070738, IMG submission 66446) | Surface soil microbial communities from Centralia Pennsylvania, which are recovering from an underground coalmine fire - Coalmine... | ecosystem: Environmental > Terrestrial > Soil > Unclassified ... | reverse complement strand
TCCGGCGGGCGTGGGCGGAACGGGCGTGATCTACGTGCTGCACGACGTGACCCATCCCGAAGCTTACGGCGGGCTGCCGCGCGACCCGCGCGTGCCGTGGACGGTGCGGCTGTGGAAGGGGCCGCTCAAGTGGCTGGGGAGTCTGGCGATGGCGGGCGGGCTGATCGGCATCGCCGTGCACTATCTGCGATTCGGGCCGAAGCAGGTTCCCGAACCGGAGGAGGAGGCGAAGCGATGAGCGGACGCATTCTGCGCTACAGCCTCGCCGAGCGGGTGATGCACTGGGCCGCGGCAGTGGTTTACCTGTACGTGGCCGCCACCGGCCTCGCGTTCTATTCGCCGCACTTGTACTGGATCGCGGCGGTGCTGGGAGGGGCGCCCACGTCGCGCTTCTGGCATCCGTGGATGGGCGTGGCATTCTGCGCGGCGATGGCATGGATGCTGCGGCAGTGGGCGGGCGATATGGGGATCACGGATGCGGACCGCAAGTGGGCCGCGGCGGCGGCCCGATACATCCGGAATGAGGACGAGGGCCTGCCGCCCGTGGGACGCTTCAACTATGGCCAGAAGTACTTCTTCTGGACGATGCTGTGGGCGGCGGCGGTGCTGCTGGCGAGCGGCGCGGTGCTGTGGTTCCCGGAGCGGATTCCGTGGGGCCTGCGCGGTCTGCGGGAGGCGGCCATCCTGCTGCATGTCGCAGCGGCGCTCGTGACGGTGGGCGCGTTCCTCATCCACGTGTACATGGGCACGGCGGTGGTGCGGGGCGGGTTTACTTCGATCGTCCGCGGCGAGGTTACGGCGGCGTGGGCGGAGATGCACCACCGGCTCTGGTATGATCGGGTGACCGGTGGGGAATCCATTGCAGGGCCGCTGGACGCGGCGGATCGAACGAGCGGCCGAACTGGAGCTTGAGATTCCGGCCGCGGCGGAACTACTGCGGTTTTACGGGACGATCGCCCGTTTTCAAAGAGATATTGCGGACCGGGATCTGCCGCCCGGTCCGTTTTCCGCGCATCCGGCGCAGGTGCCCGAGCCGCTGTGCCAGGACATGATGCGGCTCGTCGATCTGCTGCGGCGTTCGGCGCCGCCGCAATTGGCGGGAGCGGCGATGGATCTCTGGATGAAGGACGATTGGGACCCGGCCGATCCCGCGCCGCGCTTCATTGCCCGCGCAGTGGTGCAGCCCTATGCGGAAGGCTGCGCGCGGCGCGATTCCGCACCGGCCGCGGCGGGCGGCTCGTGCTGCCCTTTCTGCGGCGAACGGCCGGTTTGCGCGGTGCTGCGGCCGGAAGGGGACGGCGGCAAGCGGTCGCTCGAATGCTCGCTGTGCTTCACCGAGTGGGAGTTCCATCGCATGCGCTGCCCGGCCTGCGGAAACGAAGATCAGGATCGCCTGCCGGTTTACACCGCCGGGCAGTTCCCGCACCTCCGCGTGGAGGCGTGCGATGCCTGCAACACGTACATTAAATGCATCGACCTGACGCGCGACGGCCTGGCCGTGCCGGAAGTGGACGAGATCGCGGCGGCAGCGCTGGATCTGTGGGCGGCGGAAGAGGGTTACGCCAAGCTGCAGCCGAACCTGCTGGGGCTGTAGGCTTGCCGGATCAGGCCGCCAGCTTCGCGGCGGCTGCTTCGTCGGCGATCAGCAGGGCGTGGTCGCGGCGGACGCGGCCGGCGGGGATGGCGGGGTCGCCCTCCAGAAGCTGAGCGAGCGCCCGGCCCTTCTCGCTTCCGGTAACCACCCACAGGACGCGCCTCGCCCGGTCGAGAACGGGGTAAGTGAGCGTCATGCGCTGCCGGCCCTGGTAGATGCCGGTAACGGCGACATCGGCATCCCGGACATCGAGCACCGGATCGCCGGGCACCAGCGAGGCCGTGTGGCCGTCGGGACCGAGGCCGAGGTGGACCAGATCGAGGACCGGCGGGCTGCCGGCGATCTGCCGGAGCGTGGCGGCGTATTGGGCCGCGGCGGCCGCGAGATCGGCGGATTCGACCGGCATGGCGTGGATTTGCGCGGCCCGGAGCGGCACCCGTTCGAGGAGACTTTCCCTCAAATGGGTCAGATTCCGGTCGGGATCGCCTTCCGGAGCAACGCGCTCATCGATCTGAAAAACGTGCACGGCGGACCACGGCACATCGGCATCGGCCAGCGCGCGCAGCATGAGCCAGGGAGTCCGGCCGCCGCTCACCGCCAGAAGAAAGCGGCCGCGCGCGGCCGCGGCGGCGCGGGCTTCTTCCGCAATCATCGCGGCGGCGCGGGCGGCGACCGCTTCGGGCGTCTCGTCCACTTCCATTTCGATCGGATGCATCATCGGCGGGTCCTCAGGCGGCGTGCCGCGCTTCGTCGCACGTCCCGGTATTCATCTCGGGGTTGTGCCAGCCGCCCGCAGGCACGACGTTCGGATTCGCTTCCGAAGGGCCCCACGTGCCGGGATCGTATTCGGCCGGCGGCGCAGTCAGCTTCAATGCGGGATCGACGATGCGCCATGCCTCTTCGACGTAGTCTTCGCGGGCGAACAGCGTCTGATCGCCCGCCATGGCATCTCCCAGCACGCGCTCGTAGGCATCCATCTCGCCGGCTCGCGGGGACTGGCAGGCGATCATCTCGACCGCTTCGCCTTCGGTATCCTGCTTCGGCGAAAGCACCATCATGCCGAGGGCGATGGTCGCATCGGGGCTGACGCGCAGACGAATGTGGTTCCGGGCGAGGCCGTGGTACGAACACGACAGCGGCGGTTTGCGGAGTCGGACCAAAACTTCCGTCGAGCTTACGGGCAGGCACTTTCCGGCGCGGAGATAGAACGGTACACCCTGCCAGCGCCAGGAATCCACTTCGAGTCGCACGGCCGCGAAGGTTTCCACTTTCGAATCGGGCGCCACGCCCTGCTCCGCGCGATAGCCGCGGAACTGGCCGCGCACGATGTGGTTCTCGTCGAGCGGCGGAATCGCCTTCAGGACCTTGACCTTCTCATCGCGGACGGACTCGCTGTCCGGCCGGACCGGGGGCTCCATGGCCAGATTCGTCAGGATCTGGAGAAGGTGGTTCTGCACGACGTCCCGGATGGCTCCGGTGCGATCGTAGAAGGAGCCGCGGCCCTGGACGCCGAACTGCTCCGCCATCGTGATCTGAACCTCCTCGACGTGGTTGCGGTTCCAGAACGGCTCGAGAAACCCGTTCGCAAAGCGGAAATACACGATGTTGTGGACGGGCCATTTCCCGAGGTAATGATCGATGCGGAAGATCGAGGATTCCGGGAAGCTCGCGAGCAGAATGCGGTTCAGCTCGCGCGCGGAGGCGAGGTCCGTGCCGAATGGCTTTTCGACGATCACGCGGCCATTTTCGGCGCAGCCCGACCGCGCGAGGCTCTCGACAACGGTCCCAAACAGCACGGGGGGAATGGCGAGATAGTGCGCCGGCCGCTGCGCCGCGCCGAGCGTGTTGCGGATCGCCTGAAACGTGGCCGGATCGTTGTAGTCGCCATCCACATAGCGGAGCAGACTGGCGAGCTTCTCGAATGCGGCGCGGTCGAGCCCGCCGTGCTTTTCGATGCTCTCCTGCGCGCGCTGGCGAAGCTGGTCTACCGTCCAGCCCGACCGGGCCACGCCGATCACCGGCACATCGAGGCGGCCGCGCTTGACGAGTGCCTGCAGCGCCGGGAAGATTTTCTTGTAAGCGAGGTCGCCCGTGGCGCCGAAGAAGACCAGCGCGCCGGACTGCGATTCATTCATGACGGCCTCATCAGGCGGCCCGCTTGCCGGCCGGTTTTTCGAGATGCCCGCCGAACTGGTAGCGCATCGCCGAGAGAATCTTGCCCTGAAAATCGGCCAGGCCGCGCGAGCTGAAGCGCTCGTACAGCGCGCTGCTCAGGACGGGCACGGGAACGCCTTCGTCGATGGCGGCCTTGATGGTCCACCGGCCTTCGCCGGAATCCGAGACACGGCCTTCGAATGCGGAGAGCTCGGGATCCTTCACCAAGGCCGCGGCCGTGAGGTCCAGCAGCCATGAGGCGATGACGCTGCCGCGCCGCCAGACTTCGGCGATATCCCGCAGGTTGAAATCGTAGCGGTAATGCTCCGGGTCGCGGAGCGGCGTCGTTTCGGCGTCGGCGGCGTGCTCCTCGTTGCCGATGTTGGCGCCGCGCAGGACGCCGAAGCCCTCAGCGAAGGCGGCCATGACGCCGTACTCGATTCCGTTGTGCACCATCTTGACGAAGTGTCCGGCGCCGCTCGGACCGCAGTGCAGATAACCCGATTCGGCGGTGCCCTCCAGCGCTTCGCGGCCGGGGGTGCGGGAAATCTCGCCGCGGCCGGGCGCCAGCGCGCGGAAGACGGGGTCGAGATGCTTCACCGGCTCCGGCTCGCCCCCGATCATCATGCAGTAACCGCGTTCGAGACCCCAGACGCCGCCGCTGGTGCCGCAATCGACATAGTGGATGCCGCGCGGCTCCAGCTCGCGGGCGCGGCGAATGTCATCGACATAGTAGGAGTTGCCGCCATCGATAACGATGTCGCCGCTCTCGAGGTGCGGAGCGAGATCCGAGATCGTCTTATCGACCACTCCCGCGGGGACCATGAGCCAGACGGCCCGCGGTTTTTCGAGCTTCTTCACGAGATCCTGCAGGCTGGAGGAGCCGGTGGCGTTCTCGCCAGCCAACTCCTCGACGGCCTTCGCGGACGTGTCGTAGACGACGCACTGATGGCCGGCGCGCAGGAGACGGCGCACCATGTTCGCTCCCATGCGGCCGAGACCGACCATTCCGATTTGCATTCTGCGGCTCCTTTCCGAATCTATGAACGCGCCGGGCCTGCGGCGCTCTTGAGTTTGCGGTACCGGCGGATCAGTGTGTTGGTGGAGCTATCGTGCCGAAGCTGCGGTTCATCCTTGCCGGCCAGCTCGGGGACGATCCGTTTGGCCAGGGCCTTGCCCAGTTCGACGCCCCATTGATCGAAGGAATCGATGTTCCAAATGGCGCCCTGCGTAAAGGTGGAATGCTCGTAAAGCGCAACGAGTTTACCGAGCGATTCCGGCGTGAGCCGGTCCACGAGGATCGTGTTCGACGGCCGGTTGCCTTCGAAGACGCGGTGAGGGACCAGCCAGTCCGGCGTGCCCTCGGCCTTGACCTCCTCGGCCGTCTTGCCGAAGGCGAGGGCTTCGGCCTGCGCGAAGACGTTCGCGAGCAGCATGTCGTGATGCTCGCCGATCGGGTTGAGCGTCTGCGCGAAGGCGATAAAGTCGCAGGGGATGAGGCGCGTTCCCTGATGGATCAACTGGTAAAACGAATGCTGGCCGTTGGTTCCGGGCTCACCCCAGTAGACCGGGCCGGTATCGTGCGCGACCGGAGCGCCCTCCAGCGTGACGCTCTTGCCGTTGCTCTCCATGGTCAGTTGTTGCAGATAGGCGGGGAAGCGCTTCAGGTATTGCTCGTACGGCAACACGGCAACCGTCTGCGCGCCGAAGAAATCGTTGTACCAGACGGAGAGCAGGCCCAGGAGCACGGGCAGGTTGCGCTCGAACGGCGCGGTCCGGAAGTGCTCGTCCATCGCGTGAAATCCGCTCAGCATGGCGCGGAAATTTTCCGGACCTATGGCAATCATGGTCGAGAGACCGATGGCGGAATCCATCGAGTAGCGCCCGCCGACCCAATCCCAGAACTCGAACATATTGGCGGTGTCGATGCCAAACTTCGACACTTCGGCCGCGTTGGTCGAAACCGCGACGAAGTGCCGCGCGATCGCCTTGGGATCGCCGCCGGTTCCGGCGAGCAGCCAGTCGCGCGCGGTATGGGCGTTGGTCATGGTCTCGAGAGTGGTGAAGGTCTTGGACGAAACGATGAAGAGCGTTTCCGAGGCGTCGAGACCGCGGACTGCCTCGGCAAAATCCGTGGAATCGATGTTGGAGACGAAGCGGAAGGCGATGCTGCCGATCGAATAGTGGCGCAGCGCCTCGTACGCCATCACGGGGCCGAGATCGGAACCGCCGATCCCGATGTTGATGACGTTGCGGATGGGCTTGCCCGTGTGGCCTTTCCACTCGCCGCTGCGGACGCGATCCGAGAAGGCGGCCATCTTCTCCAGCACGGCGTGGACCTCGGGCACGACGTTCCTGCCATCGACAAGGATCGATGCGCCGCGGGGAGCGCGCAACGCGACATGGAGCACCGCGCGGTTCTCCGTGATGTTGATCTTTTCGCCGCGGAACATGGCATCGCGTTTCGCCGCAACGCGCGATTCCCCGGCGAGCTGCAGCAGAAGCCGCAGCGTCTCATCCGTGATGCGATTCTTCGAGTAATCGAGATAGATGCCCGCGGCTTCGGCCGTCAGGCGTTCTCCGCGCGCCGGGTCGCCGGCGAATAACTGCCGCAGGTGGAGCTTGCCGATTTCTTCATGGTGAGCTGCGAGGGCCTTCCAGGCCGGGCTTTGGCCGGCCGGCCTGGCAGGCGCAGAATTTTCGAGTGCTGGCATCGTTAGGCTCTATTTCCCATCGTAGCTCCGGACCTACCCTCCTGCCTTCAAGGCCGGCCCTCTCAGGGTGGCGGATTTCGTGGCGATCACTCCGAGCAGATCGTTCCAGGATTTGGAGAACGACTGGGCGCCCTCCTGCTGCAGCCGCGCCGCCAGCGCGTCGATATCGACGCCGGCTTTCGCGAATTCCGCGAGCACCTGTTCGCAATCGCCGCCATCGGCGGGCAGCGCCGATCCGATGGTGTCGCGCGCGGCAACGGCCTTCAGGGTGGCTTCCGGCATGGTATTCACGGTGTCCGGCGCTACCAGCGCGTCGACGTAGAGGACATCGGATGCCTTCGGGTCCTTCGTGCCGGTGCTGGCCCAGAGCAGCCGCTGCATCTGACCGCCGGCATCGGCGATACGCCGGCAGCGCGGCGAATCCAAAAGTTCACGATACGCGCGATAGGTGCGCATGGCAATCGCGATGCCGAGGCGGTTGCGCAACTCCTCCGGCACCGTGTTCGACACCGCAACATCCCAGCGGCTGACGAAGATCGACGCTACCGAGTGGACATTGGGATCGAGACGGGCTTCCAGGCGGCGTTCGATGCCGCGCAGGAACGCCTCCGCCGCCGCCAGGTAATGCTCCCGCGAAAACAGGAGCGTCACATTGATCGGCACGCCGGAGAAGATCGCCTCTTCGATCGCGGGCAGGCCCTCTCTGGTGCCGGGAATCTTGATCAGAACATTCGGCCGCGCGGCGCGCGCGAACAGGTCTTTGGCTTCGCGCAGGCTGCTCGCAGTGTCATAGGCCAGCAGGGGCGAGACTTCGAGCGATGCCCACCCGTCAACACCTTTGGTGCGGTTGTAAACCGGACGGAACAGGTCCGCGGCTTCCGTGATATCCGAAAGCGCAAGGTCGAAAAACAGCTCCTCGCCGGACTTCCCGCGAGCGAGGCTGCTGCGAATCGAATCGTCATACGCGGAGCTGTTTTTGATGGCGTGATCGAAAATCGTGGGATTGGATGTGAGACCGGTCACGGAGAATTCGTCGATATAGCGCTTCAGCGTGCCCGATTTCAGGAGGTCGCGCGTAATGTTGTCGAGCCAGATGCTCTGGCCGAGATCGTGCAGCAATTGTGTCGCTTTCATCGATCGCCTCCCATTGCGAGGACTCGTCCGCATCCTAACCGGAGGGGCGGCGCGCCCGCAAGCCGGCAACATCCTTTTCCGCACATGTCGGGGCGGCTTCGGCGCCGGTTCATCCCCGAAGCGGGCGGAGATCGCCGAGCATGGTCGGGATCAGCTCGGACACGGTGGGATGAATGTGCATGGCGCGCTCGATGACCGTGTACGGCGCCTTGGCGTACATGACATCGAGAATCGAGTGGATGACTTCATCGCCGCCCACGCCGAGAATGGCCGCGCCGAGGATTTTCCGCGACTCCGCCTCCACGAGAATCTTCATGAATCCCTGGTCCTCACCCTTTTCGACTGCGCGCGCGACTTTCGTCATCGGACGCGTCGCAATGAGCGCGGGCCTGCCGGACTGTCGCACCTCCGCCTCCGTCATGCCCGCGCGGCCGAGCGGCGGATCGATGTAGACCGCGTAGGCCGGGATGCGTTCGCTCACGCGCCGCGGGTCGTTGTCGAGCAGATTCGCGGCGACGATCTCGCCATCGTTGTAAGACGTGTGCGTGAACGCGCCCCGGCCGTTGCAATCTCCCAGGGCCCAGATGCCCGGCACGTTGGTGCGGCACTGGTCGTCGACGGTGATGTATCCGTGCTCGTCCGTGGCGACGCCGGCGCGGTCCAGCCCCAGATCGTCCGTATTCGGGCGCCGGCCGGCCGCCAGGAGCAGATGCGTTCCGGAGATCGCGGAATCGCCATCTTTGCAATCCGCATGCGCAACAATCTCGCGGCCGCGCGCGTGCGACACGCGAATACACTTGGCATTCAGGCGCACTTGGATGCCCTCGCGCTCGAGGATTTCGCGGGCGGCTGCGGAGACATCTTCATCCTCGCGAGGCATCAGGCGCGGCGACATCTCCACGATGGTCACCTCGCTCCCGAAGCGGCGGAACATCTGCCCGAACTCGAGCCCGACGTAGCTGCCGCCGACGACGATCAGATGCGGCGGAAGGAAATCGACCTCCATCATCGAGCTGTTGGTCAGGTATTCGACCTCCGCCAGTCCGGGCATCTCGGGAACGATCGCGCGCCCTCCGACATTGATGAAGATCCGCTCTGCCGTCAGCCTCTCGCCACCGACGCTGACCTCGTGGCTCGATTCGAACCGGGCGTGGCCTTCGTATACCGTTGCATTCGCCATCCCCTGGAGCGATTTTTCGAGCCCGGTTCTGGAGGCGCCGGAGACCGCGTCCTTCCGCGCCTTGACCCGCCGCATGTCGACTCCCACGGCGCCTCCGAGCGTCACGCCGAAATCCGCGGCGCGGCGCGCCATCTGAGCGGCATACGCGCTCGCCACCATGGTCTTGGTCGGGATACAGCCGGTGTTGACGCAAGTGCCCCCGAACAGTTTTCGTTCGGCGATCGCCACCCGCATTCCCGCGCCCGTGAGACGCCTGGCGAGAGAGGGCCCGGCCTGGCCCGTGCCGATCACGATCGCATCGAAAGCACGCGTCATGACCTCCGGATCGTCTCGAAGAGAAACCAGGTGCGGCGCTCGGTCTCATCGATCCACGTTTCGATCATGCTCGTCGTGGCCACGTCGCCGTGGTGCTCGCAGATCTGGTGCTTGTTACGCATCGAGCGTGCCAGACTCTGGTTATCGGCGCAGAGCTCGGCCAGCATGTCTTTCGGGGCAACGAACTCTTCGTCATTGTCTTTGAGCGTCTGATGGCGCGCGATATCGCCAATCGAGCGGAGCGTGGTGCCGCCGATCTTCCGCGCCCGTTCCGCAATCGCATCGCTCATCGCGAAGATCTGCTCGCTGTGTTCATCGAGCAGCAGGTGGTAATCGCGAAAGTGCGCGCCGCTCATGTGCCAGTGAAAGTTCTTGGTCTTGACGTAGAGCGCGAAGACATCGGCCAGCAATTCGCGCAGCGCCTCGGAGATTGCCGCGACGGCCTCGGCAGTGAGATCGGTCGGCGTGTTGAGATCGGACGGAGCCAGGCCGTCCTTTTCCTTCGCTTTCGGATGAGCAGTTTCGGTAGTCTTCATGGTCTTCTCCTCTATTCCGTTACGGGGCGGCGGAAATATGCCGCCATCAGGTTGTGCCATCGGGACGGATCATCTTCGCGGGATCGGCCACACGGTCGAACTCTTCTTCCGTCACGAAGCCGAGCTTCATCGCGGCGGCCTTCAAGGTCAGATCGTGCTCCATTGCGTAATGCGCAATCTGCGAGGCCTTGTCGTATCCGATAACCGGCGAGAGAGCGGTAACCAGCATGAGGGACCGCTCCACGTACTCGTGAATCTTCTTGAGGTTTGGCTTCGTCCCTTCGATCAGGAACCGCCGGAAATTGGTGCACCCGTCGCTTATCAGGACGATCGACTGCATCACGTTGAAGATCATCAGCGGCTTGTAAACGTTCATTTCCAAATAGCCGCCCGCTCCGCCGAGGCCTGCGGCAACATCGTTCGCCATCACCTGGCAGGCGATCATGGCCAGCGCCTCGGCCTGCGTCGGATTCACTTTGCCGGGCATGATCGAAGAGCCCGGCTCGTTGGCCGGAATCTCCAGCTCGGCGAAACCGGCGCGTGGGCCGCAGGACATCAGGCGGATATCGTTAGCGATTTTGTAAAGCGATACGGCGAGCGCGCGGAGGGCTCCGGAGAGTGCAACCAGATCGTCGTGCGCGCCCTGCACCGCGAATTTGTTCGGCGCGCTGACGAACGGCAGACCGGTGATCCTGGCAATCTCCCCCGCTGCCGCCTCGCCGAACCCGGGAGCGGCGTTGATGCCGGTCCCCACCGCGGTTCCGCCGAGCGCCAGCCGGTATACACCTGGCAGCGCCGCCTCGATCCGCACGAGATTGTCTGCAAGCATCCCCGCGTACCCGGACCACTCATCGCCGAGCGTCAGCGGCGTCGCGTCCTGCATGTGGGTGCGGCCGATCTTCACGATACCGCGCCATTCCTCCGCTTTTTTGGCAATGGCATCGTGCAACGCCCGGACCGCCGGAATGAGCCGCTGCCGCACCCCTACGGCCGCCGCGATGTTCATGGCGGAGGGGAACGTGTCGTTCGACGATTGCGACAGGTTCACGTGGTCGTTCGGATGCACCGGCGATTTGCTTCCGAGCGGCGTGCCGGCAAGCTGGCAGCAGCGGTTTGAGATGACCTCGTTCATATTCATGTTGAACTGCGTGCCGCTTCCGGTCATCCATACATGCAGCGGAAACATGTCGGCGTGGCGGCCAGCCAGGATTTCGTCGCATACCTCTCCGATGAGCTCAGAGCGGTGGGCGTCGAGCCGCTTCGCCCGGTGATTCGCGATGGCGGCAGCCTTCTTCAGCGTGGCGTAAGCGGCGATCATCTCGGGCGGCATCAGATCCCGGCCGATGCTGAAGTATTCGAGCGAACGCTGTGTCTGCGCGCCCCAAAGCTTATCGGCGGGCACATGGACTTCGCCGAGGCTGTCCGTCTCCTTGCGCACAGCGCCCTTCGCCTGCTCCTCCGCAATTTTCGTGCGCATCCACTGTCCTTGCCGGTCCGATGATACGCGAAATGCCTGATGCCGTCCAGAAGCGAAGGTGTGAAAGACAACGCCGGCCGCGGCGCCGCCATGCGCAGCGCGGAAACTCACAGTGTCCGAAGAGCGTAGGGGACGAACCCGACCAATCCGCAATGGGATCGCGTTCCGATGGGCCCGGTTTCACGCGATTCTGGTAGTAAATTCCGCCTGCGGGTCTGCGTGCGCCAGCGGGGAGACGTTCGATTATGCCAGACGGTGAGAGTCTCGCTGCTTCGAGCGCCGGCAACGGCGGGTCCGCCGGCGGGCCGCCGCCTGCTCCTCCTGCGGCGCCATGGAGACCCAGCGCCAACCCGTGGCTCATCGGCGTGGTGGTCGCGCTGGGCGCCTTCATGGAGGTGCTCGACACCAGCATCGCCAATGTGGCGCTGCCCTACATCGCGGGCAGCCTGGGCGCGACCAACGACCAAAGCACGTGGGTTCTCACGTCCTACCTGGTCTCGAATGCGATCGTCCTGCCGATCAGCGGATGGATCGCCGGCCGCGTCGGGCGCAAGCGGTTCTTCATGATCTGTCTGATGATCTTCACGGTGAGTTCGGTGCTCTGCGGGTTCGCCCCCAGCCTGCCGGCGCTCCTGTTCTTCCGCGTCCTGCAAGGCGCCGGAGGGGGCGGGCTGCAGCCCATGGCGCAGGCCATTCTGGCGGATACGTTCCCGCCCGAGAAGCGCGGCGTGGCGTTTGCGCTCTACGGCATCACCGCGGTCATCGCGCCCACCATCGGCCCGACGCTGGGCGGCTGGATCACGGACAACTACAGTTGGCGCTGGATCTTCCTCATCAATCTGCCGATCGGCGCCGCGACGCTGCTGCTGGTCTACCGGCTGGTCGAGGACCCGCCCTGGATTCGCCGCGCCGCCACTGCGGGCGTCAAGCTGGACTATATCGGCATCGGCTTCCTCACGGTCGGCATCGGGTCGCTGCAGGTCATGCTCGATAAGGGGCAGGAAGACGACTGGTTTGCATCGCGCTTCATCCTGACGCTCGCGATCCTGGCCGCGGTGGGCCTGGTCTCGCTGGTGATCTGGGAACGGCGCCAGAGGAACCCGATCGTCGACGTGCATCTCTTCCGGAACCTGAATTTCCTCGGCGCGAATTTCATGATGTTCGTCGTCGGGATCATTCTGTTTTCCAGCCTGGTCCTCATGCCGCAGTTTCTGCAGACGCTGCTGGGCTACACCGCGCAGAAGGCGGGCCTGGTGCTCTCCGGCGGCGGCCTGCTGCTGCTCTTCGAAATGCCGATCGTAGGAACGCTCGCGGACCGCGTCCAGGCGCGCCGCCTCATCTCTTTCGGATGGCTGACGCTCTGCTTTGGCATGTTTTATTCCACGCAGCGGCTCAGCCTGCAGATCAGTTTCGAAGCGGCCAGCATCCTCCGGCTGGTGCAGGTCTTCGGCCTCGGCTTTCTGTTCGTTCCGATCAATATCTCCTCGTACGTCGGCATTCCGCCGGAGAAGAACAACGCCGTGGCGGGAATCATCAATTTCACTCGCAATATCGGATCGAGTGTCGGAACATCGCTGGTGACCACGCTCGTGGCGCGGCGGGCGCAGGTCCACCAGACGTACCTGGTGGCGCACACCACGGCGGGACATCCGGCATTTCTGGCGGCGCACAATGCGCTCGCCACCCGCTTGGCGATCGC
>Ga0070738_10006113_pt1 | contig 12807 bp, 9 predicted proteins | sample Coa_R2_2_FD_66446 | JGI IMG/M metagenome (GOLD analysis project Ga0070738, IMG submission 66446) | Surface soil microbial communities from Centralia Pennsylvania, which are recovering from an underground coalmine fire - Coalmine... | ecosystem: Environmental > Terrestrial > Soil > Unclassified ... | reverse complement strand
CGAGCCCGAGCGAGACGGAGCCGAGGACCAACGTCGCCGCGTCGTACGCGAAGAAGACGAGGAGAACGTAGGACGCGACGGCCCAGGTGAGGAGGATGGCGGCCTTGACGATGGCGTGGGCGCCGCCCTTCTCGCTCTGGCCCGTCTCGGCGAAGTAGGCATCGACGCGCCGGGTGAGCTCGGCACGGAGCGGCGACTGGGCCTCGAACTGCGCCCTTCGCGCCACCGGCGCCTGGGCTTCGACTGTTTCCAACCCGTTCTCCTGGAATGAGACTGGCTCAATGTAAGCCGAGAAGCTCGAACTATCTCGGTCAAACTTGGGTCACGTGTGTCATCTGGGGGTACCGACCCTCCAGAGGACGATCTCCTTCCCGAGGGCCCCCGCGGCCACGCCGCTCCGCGAGATGGCGATGGCCGTGAAGTGCTCCGTCGGGGCGAGCGCGGCGCCCTTCTGGAGCTTCTGCATCGAGGGCACGGAGAAGGCCTCGCCCGTGCGTCCCGCGACGAGGAGCTTCCCGTCCCACGAGAGCGCGCACGGTCCTCCGCCGCTCTCGAGCGTGAGGCCGGGCCAGCGCGGGATCTCGAAAGGGTCGGGAGGCGGACCCCGATCCTCGTAAGGCGAGATCAAGGCGACGCCGCTCGAGGAGACGGCCGAGATCGCGAGGAGGTCGCCGCGCCCGTTCCACGCGTAACCGACGCCCTGGACCGGAGGAGGCTCGACGTACTCCTCCTCGTTCTCGATGCGCGGCGCCCGGAGGTCGCGCGCCTTGGCGGCTCGCTCGCCGCTCTCGATGGAGAAGACGTAGACGTCGCCGTCCTCGACGAAGAACGCGACGAGCTCGCCGTCGGGCGAGAGGCGGATCGTCTTGGCGCGCCAGAGCGCGAAAGGCTCCTGCGGCTCGCTCGAAGGCGTCGTCCGCGTCTCGATCCGGATCGCGCCTCGGAAGTCGCGGCGGCCCGTCACGAGGCCGCCCTTGTGCGTGAACGCGACGCCGACGACACCCGGAGCGTCGATCGTCGCGACGAGCTCGCCCGAGGGCCAGCGGCGCACGCGGACCTTGCTGTCCACGGACGCCGTCGCGAGGAGCTTCCCTCCGCCCCCGAAGGCGAGGTCGACCGAGCCCTCGCCCGGCTCGCCGATCTCGCGGACGACGGTGCGGCGCGAGGGGGAGAGGACCTGCAACCTCTCTTCATCGCTCGCCGCGAGGAGGAGGCCGCCCCGCGGCTCGAAGGCGAGCGCCGTGACGCTCGCGGGCACGGGGAGCCGCAGCTCTCGCTCGTCGTCCCAGCGGGAGACGAGCGCCGTCGCGCCTAGGAAGGCGACGAGCAGGATCGACGCGAGGAGGATGCGGAGCGGTCGGCTCACCTTGGGTCAGGAGGAAGAGTATCCCTCGAAGATCCGGCGAGAGATGACGACCCTCTGCACCTGCCCCGTGCCCTCGAAGATGTCGTAGACCTTCTGGTCCCGGTAGAGCTTCTCGACGAGGTTGTTCGCGAGGACGCCCTCGGGGCCCATGATCTCGATCGCCTTGGCCGAGACGCGCTGGACCATGCCGCCCGCGTAGGCCTTGGCCATGGACGACTCCTTCGAGTTCGGCTTCTTCAGGTCGAGGAGCCAGGCGGCACGCCAGCAGAGGAGCCTGGCGGCCTGGATCTCGCGCTCCATCCAGGCGAGCTCCTCCGAGACGCGCCGGAAGCGCGGCGTGTGCTGGGCGAGAGCGAAGGTCTGCTTCACCCAGTCGCGGGCGATCTCGAAGCAGGCGCGCGCGATCCCGACCGCCATGACGGCGACCATGGGCCTCGTGGCGTCGAAGGTCTTCATGGCGGTCTTGAAGCCTTCCTTGCCCTTCTCCTCGTAATAAGCCTCGCCGCCGAGGAGGTTCTCGACCGGGACGCGGCAGTCCTCGAAGACCTGCTCCGCCGTCTCCGACGCCCTGAGTCCCATCTTCTTCTCGAGCTTCGGGACGCGGAAGCCCGGCGTGTCCCGCTCGACGACGAAGGCTCGGTGGCCGGCGCGCCCGAGGGCCTTGTCTATGGTCGCGAAGACGACGGTCCACTCGGCCTTCTTGCCGTTCGTGATGAAGAACTTGGAGCCGTTCAGGATGTAGTGGTTCCCGTCCTTCCGGCAGGTCGTCGAGATGTTCGCCGCGTCGGAGCCGGCGCCCGGCTCGGTGAGGGCGTAGGCGCCGTACTTGATCGTGTCCTTCGAGAACATGCCGAAGAAGCGCTTCTTCTGCTCCTCGGTGCCCGTGAACTTGACCGGCGGCCCGCCGAGCCCGGGGCCCGGGAGGTTCAGGATCACGGCGGGATCGCCCCAGGCCATCTCCTCGGAGGCGATCATGGACATGCGGTTCCCCGAGGACTCCTTCTTCGGGTCCTTGAGAGCGCTGTCCTCCTCGGCGCGCTCGTCCATGGAGCCCATGCCGAGGCCGAACTTCTTGCAGGCTTCGAGGAAGGGCTCGGGCGCCTTGCCCTCGAGGTCCGCCTGGATCGCGTAGGGCCGGACGTAGGTCTCGGCGAACATGTGGACCATGTCGCGCATGGTCTTCATCTTGGGCGTGAGCTCGAACTCGATCACGAGGTCACCAGGAGCTGCTCCGAGATCTGCGTGTCGGCGTCGACGGACAGCCCGTCGACGAGCCCGAGGCACCGCGCGTCGCGCATCCACTTCTCGACCGGGTGGTCCTGGATGTAGCCGTGGCCGCCCAGGACCTGGACGGCGTCCGAGGTGACCTCGACGGAGAGGTCGATCGCGTGCTTCGTCGCGACCGCCGCCTCGGCGAGGGCCTGATCGGCGCCGCCTTCCTGATCGAGCCTCCAGGCGGCGCGCCAGACGAGCCAGCGGCAGGCGTCGATCTTGGTCGCCATGTCCGCCATCATGAAGGCGAGCGCCTGGTGCTCGTAGAGGGGCTTCCCGAACGCCTTCCGCTCGGTGGCGTACTTGTTCGCGTACTCGGAGGCGGCGCGGCAGCAGCCGACGAGGCGGGCGGCATCGAGGATCCGCTTCTTGGCGATCACCTCGTGGACGTCGTGCCAGGGCTTCTTCCCGACGAGCCGGTTCTTCGCCGGGACGCGGACGCCCTCGAGCTTCACGTGAGCGTAGCGCGCCGTCTCGAGGCCGAGCGTGCGGAGGCGCTCGCTCGCCGTGAGGCCCTGGGGGCGTCCCTCGATCGCGAAGAAGGCGAGGTTCTTCCAGGGGTCCGGGTCGTTCCTCGAGGCGTCGCGGGCGAGGACGACCGTGAGCTCGGCGGAGGCCCCGTCCTGGACGTAGCGCTTCTCGCCGGTGATGACGAAGTCGTCGCCCTTCTTCTCGGCGGTCGTCGCGACCTCGGGCGAGAAGCCGACCGGGCCCTCGACGATCGCGAGGGCGCCCCTTCGTTCGAATGCGGCTTCGGCGGCGAAGGGCGCGAGGAGCCGCGACTTCTGCTCGGCGTCTCCGAGGGTGGCGACCGCGAGCCCCGCGGCCCCGGGCCCGGAGAGCGCGACGGCGACGCCCACGTCGCCCCAGGCGAGCTCTTCCTGGAGGATCGCCGCGGCCCGGAGGTCGAGCCCGGGCCCGCCTGTTTCCTGCGGGAGCGAGAGCGTCGTGAGCCCGAGCGAGTGGACGTTCTGGAGGAGCTCCGGGGGGAGCTCGCCCGCGTGCTCGTGCTCGCGAAGGTGCGGCCGGATCTCGTCCTGGGCGAGGCGGTGGACCATGTCCACCACGTCCTTCACCTCGTCCGGGAGCTCGAAGGAGATGCTCATAGGTCCTCCGCGTCCGTCTGGTCCAGCTCACACGCCGACGGTTCCTCGCCGAGGCTGTCGGTCCCGGCGCCCATGAACTCGGCGATCTTCTCGAGAGTGCGCGCGAAGCTCTCGGCCTCGCTCTTCGGCAGCTCGGCCACGAAGTGACGGAGCGCGCCGAACTTCGACTGCCCTCGCGGCACGCTCGCGAGGAGCTTCTTGCCGGCGTCCGAGAGCCCGACCCGCACGAGGCGCCGGTCGACCCTCGAGCGCTTGCGCCTCACGAGCGAGCGCTTCTCGAGGCGATCGATGATCCCCGAGACGGTGCTCCCGCGCAGATACATGCGCTCCGAGATCTCGGAGTGCGTGAGGTCGCCCTGCTTCTCGAGGAGCTTCAGGAGCTGGAGCTGAGCCGCGGTGATCCCGTACTTCGCCTTGAGCCCCTGGCTGTGCTGCCGGGCCCCGTAGAAGACGCGGATCATGCTGTCCACGATCCGCTCCCACGTCTCTCTCTTGGGAGCGGCGGGCGGCGCGCCGCTCTCGACGTTCGCCCGCTCGTCTTCGCGCAAGCCTATCTCCTGCCGTGAGCTGCGGGTCGTTCGTACGCTATTCCATAGTCTGCGAACGAACCGCCGGCATTCTCTCAGCGAGGGAGCCGCGTGTCTAGCCGATGCCGATCTGCTTCAAGCCCGCCTCGAGCGCGGCGACCATCTCGCGCGTCCCGTGGAACCAGAGGACGAGGTCGCGGCGGCTCTCGGCGGTGACGAGGCCGACCTCGACGCGGCGGTACTCCCTCCGCCTCAGGGTCGGGATCTGCGAGGCGGTCCCGACCGACTCGACGATCCTCTGCCAGGCGTCGACGAGGTCGGCGAGCCTCCCGAGCGGCGTCTCGTCCAGGTTCTCGAGCGTGAGCTCGTAGGTCGCGTCGCCGGGGCGCTTCGTCGTGCGGCCGACGGGGGCGGCCCTGGGCTCGGGCTTCCCGGCGCCGAAGCGCGTCCTCAGCTCGGCGATCGCGTCGAGCTTGAGCGGGCGGAGGTCGGGGTCGGCCGACTGGGCGCGGACCCTCGCGTCCTCGATGTCGAGGACGCGCTCGGCGGCGTCGGCGAGGGTCTCGCCCCCCTCGACCTTGAGGCGGCCGGGCGTGAGGCGGAGGACGAGCTCGTCGAACCACGTGGCGAGCCGCGGGTCCTCGTTCGACTCGGCCACTCAGCTCTTCCCCGTCTGCGCCCTCTGGGCGCGCTGGAGGCCGTCCTTGAGGAGCTCGGGCGGGACGTGCGAGCCGCCGCGCGCGAGGGCGCGGGCGAAGACCTTCTCGGCCTCGTCGGGCGCGCTCTTCACGAGCGCGAGCACGACCTGCTCGAGGACGTAGCGCTTGAGGCCGGGCTTCACGAGGATCGCCTCGAGGGCGCCGACGAGAGGTCGCGGAACCCCCGCCGCCGCGAGGAGCTCGGCGGCGCGCCTCCCGGCCTCGACGTGGTCGTCCGTGTCGTAGGCGTCCGGGTCGCCCGCGATCTCGATCACGCGCGGGGCGATCGGCGCCACGATCTCGCGGACCTTCGGGGACGTCTGGGCACCGAGGAGCGCCGAGAGCGCCGCTTCCTCCTCGAGCATCTGCTCGCGCCCCTCGCCGCGCTCGGGGCGGGTGCGGATGCCGGCGAAGAGCTTCGCGACTCGGACCGCCGTGGCCTCGCTCAGGACCGGGCCGATCTTCTCGAGGGCCGCGCGCCGGACCGAGGACATGGGATCGGCGAGCGCCGCCTCGAGGAGCTTCTCCCGATCGGGGAAGGCGCTGGCGTTCCTCACGACCTCGAGGCGGACGAGGGGCGACGCGTCCCCCTGGAGCGCGGCGCGCTTCGACGCCAGAGCGCGGGCGTCCACGTCGGCGAGAGCGCTCACGGCCGCGGCGCGGACCTGGGGGTCGGGGTCCGCGACGAGGGGCACGAGGGCGCTCGCGGCGGCGCTCCCGCAGCGCCCGAGCATGCCGATCGCGCTCGTCCGCGCGTCGACCGGGGCTGCCCTGTCGCGGGCGACCGCCGCGAGGGGCTCGATCCGGGCCAAGGCCGGCAGGGCCAGGACGCGCTCCGTCGCCTGGAGGCGCTCGCGGCTGTTCGAGGAGCGCAGCCCCGCGACGAGGTCCGGCATGTCAGGCAAGGATACCTCCGCCGCTCGTCAGGCGTCGGCCGCGACGCGGAAGCCCCGGTTGTCCTCCGACCACGTGGCGGACCCGCCCGTCCGGAAGAGCGTCCCGCCGCCGCTCGTCGCGAAGCTCGCCCCGCGCTCGACGTGCATGTCGGCTCCGCGCGCGCGCGTCGGGTCGCCCCGGGTCGGCCCCTTCGGGTTCCGCCTCGGAGCCGTCGCGTAGTAGGCGGGGTCGTAGAAGTCCTGGCAGAGCTGGCTGACGTTTCCCCCCATGTCGTAGAGGCCGTAGCCATTCGGGGGGAAGTTCCCCACCGGACAGGTCGTCGTGCGGCCCGGCCCGACCCACGCCTTCGCTGCGTCGAACGTGTCGCCGTAACCGAAGAGGGTGTTCGTGGGCCCCCGCGCCGCCTTCTCCCACTCGGCCTCGGTCGGGAGGCGGTAGGTCCGCGGCTCTCCCTGGGCGGCGGCGACCCGGGAGAGCCACGCGCAGAACTTCTGGGCGTCGTTCCAGCTCACCTGGACGACGGGGTGGCGCTCCTTGCCGGCGATGGCGCTCCCGCGGCCCTGGGGCGAGCGCCACGTCGCGCCGGGGCGCCTGCCGACTCCGGTGACGCCGCCCGTCCCGTTCCGCTCGGCGTCCGTCGCGTAGCGGGTCTTCTCGACGAACTCGGCGAACTCCTCGTTCGTCACCGGGTACTTCGCGATGAGGAACGCGTCGAGTGTGACGCGGAACGTCTCGCCCCTCGACTCGTGGCCCATGACGAACTCGCCTTCGGGGATCGGGACCAGCTCGGGGAGCTTCAAGCCGTCTCCTCGAGCGTCACGACGACCGCGTCGCTCCGCGTCGCATCCTGGTAGAGGAGGCGGACCGTGGCGGTGAGCACCCCGTTCACCTCCTGGACGCTCTCGACGACGGCCGTCCGGGTGAAGGCGCCGTCGCCGCCGGCCTCGCGCTTCTTGATCTTCCCGATCGCCTTGTCGAGGATCTTGTTGGCGCGGTCCAGGTCGAAGGCGACGTTCCCCCCGCCGAGGTGCTGGCGGCCGCCGCCCGTGAACGCGAAGTAGGCGTTGCGGACCTCGCCCTCGCGGCCGCCGAGCTGCTCGCGGAGGCGGGTCGTGAGGTTCGAGAGCTTGGGCACGTCGCGCTCGTCCACCATGTAGAAGAGCTCGTCGCCGCCCGACATGTAGAAGAGGAACTTCCCCTCGCCGACCTCGGTCCTGAAGAAGCGCTGCATCTCCTGGGCGACGTTCGTGCGGATCTGGGACCCGCGGTTCATGACGCCCCGGGCGCGCTGGCCCTGGCCCTGGACGTCCCTCGACTGGAAGACGGGGTTCTGGCCCGTGACCATCATCTCCTGGATGTTGACCGAGCCGAGGCCCACGATGTCGACCGATCCGATGATCGGCTTCGGGAAGCGCGCGCGCATCTCCGGCTTCGCGACCTCGTCGAGGAACCCCTGCTTCGAGAGGAAGCGGTGGTCCGAGGAGTCCTGCGAGAGCACCCTCTCGCTCTCCTCGAGCGCCCGGATCAGGTCCTCGGGCGTGGCCCGGTCGTTCGCGAGCCGTGCCTCGAGCTCGGCGGCGCGGGCGGCGAGCTCCGGGTCCCGGTCGAGGGCGAGGAGCGGGAAGTCGAGGCTGTTGGCGAGGTCGATCGCCTGCTTGATCTCGAGGAGATGCGAGCGGAGGGTCGCGTCGGGCACCGCCTCCTCGAACTGGCGGGTGAGGGCGTTCACCGTCGGCGGATCGGTCGTGCGCGCGATCTGCTCCGGGAGGTGGCCGTACTTGCGGGCCTTGTCGATCACCGCGATCTTGGGCCGGAGGATCGGGTTCGCCTCGTCGATCGGCTCGAAGAACCCCGGACACGTCACGGCGACGCGCTCGAGGAGCACCTTCATCTGGCGGAGCGGCCCCGAGTAGACGGTCTCGGGGTCGAACGAGAGGTATCCGCTCGCGCTCCCGCGAGCGGCGACCGCGGCGCTGTTCGCCTTGGCGACGGCGCCCTCCCCCTGCGCCTCCCCGAACGTGAACCTCTCCTGGATCTTGCCGGTGACGAGCCTCTCGAGGCCGCGCTCGTCGAGGGTCGCGTTCGCGAGGGCGAGCTGGCGCGCCACGTCCTCGCTCTCGGCCTCGGGTGCGCGCCCGAGGACGAAGTCGCGGTACTCGCGCGCGAGCTCGGTCATGATCTCCGCCTGCACGACGGAGGGCTCGTTGTCCGTCGCGAGGACGAAGGACTTGAAGTCGCTCCCGACGAGCTGGTAGCGGTCCCTCATGCGCTCCGAGATCGCGCGCGCCCGGCGTCCCATGACGTCGACGATCTTGGAGCCGGTGTTGTAGCTCAGGGTGTCGTTCCAGAACTTCACGAGCCCGTTCACGACGACGACGACTCTCTTGCCCGACCGCTCGACCGCGCGCATGCGCTCCGGGAAGGTGAGCTCGTTGAGAGCGGCCAGGTGGTGGGCGAGGAGCTCGCGGAGGGCGTCCCGGTCGTCGGGGCCGCCGCTTCTCTGACGGAGCCTCTCGAGGAGGTCGTGGAGCCGGCGCCTCTCGGCGAGGTCGCGGTCGAGCCCGGAGAGCTTGACCTCCTGGAGCGCGGCCAAGATCGCCCGGCCAAGCGCCTCGCCGTTGACCTCGGGCGACGCTCCCGAAGTGACGACCGCGCGCACGGGAAGACGGGACGGTGCGAGCTGGTCAGGCTGGTTCGCCAGCGCGGTGCGGACGAACCGCACCGCCGCTTCGTAGATGGGGCGGAGCTCGTCGTTGCCCACCGGCTGTCCGTTGATCCGTGCGTCCGTGACCTGGAAGTCGGCCAAGCGCTCGTCCCCCTGAGGTCTAAACAAGGGTACTGCCGGAAGATGGCGAATACAACGGCGCCAGCGAAGCGCCTCGGCTGGCGCTAGAATTGTCCGGCGACCATGCGGATCGAGCTCCTCGACATCACGCTCGCGATCCAGCAAGCCCCCCAGGGGGCGCCTCCGCAGCCCGCGTACGCCAAGACGATCGGGAAGGCCGGCCTCGACGCCGAGCTCCTCTCGGCCCGCACCATCGACCGTGTCCGGCTCAAGGTGAGGGCCAAGTCCAGTCCGGCCTTGGCCTTCGCCAGCCAGGAGACGGTCAAGGTCCGCGCGAGCCGGGGTGGGGGGACCGCAGCTTCGCCGCTCGACCAGAGCCCCGGCGTCCCGATCCCCCCGAACGTCCGCCAGACGCTCGAGCCGGCATTCGGCCGCGACTTCGGGGACGTGCGTCTCCACGTCGATGCGAACGCGGCGATGGCCGCTTCCGCCCTCCGCGCCGAGGCGTTCACGCTCGGGCGCGACATCTACTTCGGGCGCGGCTACTACGACCCGGGCTCGCCTCGCGGCGTCGCCCTCATCGGCCACGAGCTCACGCACGTCGCCCAGGACTCGGGCTCGATCCGGCGCGCGCCGGTCGTGGGCTGCCTCCTCCCGGACGGCAAGTGGGCGCCGCCCACGTTCTGGGGGAGCGGCTTCCACGGCGACAAGGCCGACCCCAAGGACGTCTTCGAGCACGGCTTCCGGGGCGGCGGCCGCGACTGGGACCTCGACAAGCACCGCATGGAGCAGAGCGACACCACGAAGGGCGGCACGGCCTTCATGGGGACGACCCGCTTCATCGGCAATCCGGGCGGCCCGGATGCGGGGCCGGCCGCGATCGACTGGGCGGGCGCGGGCGGCTACGTCTACGAGATCGACGGCGTGCCGCTCTGGGACACGCAGAAGCTCCTCGACCCCTTCGTCGAGAGGACGCGCCATTACGGCGGCCTCCCGAACGGGCGCATGGTCGTGGACGTGGTCGTCCGGGGCGAGTGCGAGTTCGCGACCGCGCGCAACATCCCGCGCGAGCGGATCAAGGGCTGCTGGCTCGTCGTCGAGACGGCGAACGGCCGCCTCATCCGCGAGCGCGACGACAAGGGCGAGTTCATCTTCCGCGCCAACCCCAACTACGTCCCGGGCGGGCGCTGGTCCCCGACCGGGGACATGGGCTTCCCCGACGACGCTCCTCCGGTTGCCACCGCGACGCCTCAGCCGAAGAAGCCCATCAGTGTCCCGTGGTGGCGCCGCCTCTTCGGGCGCGGGCCGGTGCGCACCAAGTCGTTCGAGGTCGCCGGGAACGACGGGTTCGAGCAGCAGGCCGTCGCGAACGAGCACGCGATCCTCGCCTACCTGAGCGGCGGTGTCGCCGACCTCGGCCCGCTCACCGCGACGCCGGGCGCCGGGCTCTCGGGCCGCGGCAAGATCCGCCGCGCCGGTGAGGGGAACGACGGGACCGACGCCGCGGTCCGCGGCGGGGCCGGCGCCTCGGCCGCCGCGAAGGCCACGGGCGGGCTCTCGAACGCCGAGCTCCTCGCGCTCCCCGAGCTCGACTTCTGGAACATCATCAAGGACTGGGACGCCGACACCTTCGCTCGCCGCCTCTACGACGACGCGACGTCGACGATGATCGACCCGGAGCTGAACGCCAAGTTCCGGCAGCTCCTCCGTCACACGCGCGACCGCATGATGGACGAGCTCGACGAGGCGACGCGCATGGCGCTCAAGCGCGGCGAGTTCAACATGAAGGACACGCCCGGCATCCTCAAGAAGCTGCGCGAGGAGCAGGGCAAGAAGCTCGCGGACGTGAGCGACATGATCCGCGGCCGCATCGACCTCAAGACGTACGAAGAAGAAGAGCTCCGGGCGATGATGGCGCGCTTGAAGCAGAAGTACCCCAACGCCAACACGGAGGCCTTCAACCTCGCCATAGACGACGCCAAGTTCGGCGGGGCGCACTACCGCGGCCGGTTCAACCTGAAGCAGGTCCGCGACATCCGCGGCGGCACGAACATGAAGTTCGAGCTCCAGACCGGCGCCGAGTGGGTCACCAAGTTCTACGAGGACGTGAAGGTCCTCATGCCGGGCGGCGGCGAGCTCAACATCCACGACGCCATGTACAAGGGCGCCGACCAGGTCGAGCGGATCGTCAAGGACCTCATCAAGGCGGGCAAGCCTCCGCTCTCGCCCGAGCAGCTCGAGGCGCTGAAGCGCGACTACGACCTGCTCGAGAAGGCCTACGTCGCCTCCCTCAAGGAGGTGATCGCCAACTTCGTGAAGGGCGAGAAGGCCTCGGCCGAGGAAGTCCGGCTGATCTGCACCAAGACCGGCTACCTGGAGGCGTCCGAGAGGTTCTTCAACGAGCCCCGCGTCCACTGGCTCATCGAGACGTTCGGCAAGAAAGAGCCTCCCGTCGGGATGGAGAAGAAGATCTGGGAGAAGATCTCGACCGCGAAGGCCGGGCGCTTCGCCGAGGAGATGAGCGAGGCCGTCAAGGCGGCCGAGAAGGCGGCCGAGGCGGCGCACGCGACTCCCAAGCCGAGCTGGGTCAAGAAGGCGCTCTCGGCGGTCGGTGACCGGCTCGAGGGCAAGCTCGAGCCCTTCGAGGAGACGCTCGTCAAGAAGCTCGGCGCCCTGAACGAGGCCAAGGCCGCCGGCCAGGAGCTCTCGAAGACGGACCGGGTCCTCCTCTCGGTGCTCGAGGGAGAGGCCGGGTTCGTCGCGCTCTCCAAGTCGTTCCGCGGCGTCGCGGCCGCGCTCAAGGCGGGCGAGGGGATCGGCAAGATCCTCTGGGGCTTCTCGCGCGTCCTCATCCGCGGGGCGAGCTTCCTCCTCCACGTCCTCGGGCCGGTGCTCTCAGGGCTCGCGCTCGCGGTCGACTTCGCGCAGTTCATGGAGGGGACGCAGTCCCTCGCCAAGTACTGCCGGACGACCTGGGCGAAGCAGCAGCTCGAGCAGAAGACCACGATGGGCGAGCTCATCTTCGCCCAGTACTGGGCGCCGGTCCTCATGCTCGACCTCGTGGACTTCGTGTCCTCGATCGCCATGTTCTTCTTCCCGCCCGCGAAGACGGTCGGGCTCGCGGCCGGCCTCGCGCGTCTCGCGTGGGGCGGCTTCACGCCGAAGTGGGGCCTCGGCCTCCCGGCGGTCGAGTTCGTCGCGCGCGCCGAGAACTGGGTCGCCGAGAAGATCAGCGGCAAGTCCGAGACGCCGGTCAGGAAGCGCCGCGGCAGCTCGCGCTTCGAGGACGACGACCCGGAGATCGCGCGGCAGTTCCGCGAGACGGTCGATCGCCACGGCCAGGACCCGGGCGTCTCGCTCGACCTCTTCACGAAGACGCGGCTCGAGGCGTTCCTCGGCGTGGACCTGGGCGAGGTCCGCGTCCACACCGGCCCCGTGGCGCGCGAGCTCTCCCGCGCGACCGAGGCCGACGCGATCACGCTCGGCCGCGACGTCTACATCACGCCCGAGAAGCTCGGCTCGATCGAGGGGGCCGGCCTCCTCGCGCACGAGGTCACGCACGTCGCGCAGGCGCGGCCCGAGACGCCGACCGTCTCGCCCCGCGCCCTCGGAGCCGGCGCCGGCGTCGAGGCCATGGAGGACGTGGCCCGCTCGATCGAGAAGCGCTTCGTCTCGGGGCCCGCCGCCCCGGCGCGCTTCTCGGTCATGGCCGAGCCCGTCGTCCGCGAGGCTCCGATGGCCCCGCCCGCGGTCGCGCTCCAGGCGCCGCGGACGGCCGACAGCGCGCCGGCCCCGGCGGCCGTGCCCGCTCCGGCGCCGGCGGCCGTCCACCGCCGGGCCCAGGGCGAGGCCGCGTCGCTCGACCAGAAGCCGGGCTTCGACCCGGTGCAGGCGGTCATGAAGAACTACTCCGTGCCGCCGGGCGTCTCGCAGGACGAGTTCCTCGAGATCTGCAAGGAGCGCGTCCTCGAGCTCCTCAAGGAAGAGCTCGCGAGCGACGCCGAGCGCCGCGAGACGCTCTCGCTCGACTCGAGCCTGCCGCTCGTCTGAACAAGAAGGCGCGATTCGGCACGTCTGGCCGTCGTGCTCGTTCTCGTTCTCGTTCTCGTTCTCGATCGAACGGCCGAGAACGAGAACGAGAACGAGAACGAGCACG
>Ga0070738_10006112_pt1 | contig 12807 bp, 7 predicted proteins | sample Coa_R2_2_FD_66446 | JGI IMG/M metagenome (GOLD analysis project Ga0070738, IMG submission 66446) | Surface soil microbial communities from Centralia Pennsylvania, which are recovering from an underground coalmine fire - Coalmine... | ecosystem: Environmental > Terrestrial > Soil > Unclassified ... | reverse complement strand
TGCCGGCCGTATCCTTTCTGAAGGCGCCGGCGTACGAGGACGGTCATGCCGGGTATTCCGATCCGCTCGATGAGCAGACATGGATCACTCAGGTGGTCAATCGCCTCGAGCGGCGGCCGCAGTGGCGGCATACCGCCATCATCATCACGTGGGACGACTCGGACGGTTGGTACGATCACGCCTTCATCCCGCCGGTCCGCTCCCCGGAGGATCCATCCGGCAATCCCTCCTTCGATCCGGTCGCGGACCGTCTCAATGGTCAAGGCGTTTGCGGTCGCGGCACGGCGCGAGCGGGACTGGAAGGCCGGCCGGTCAATGGCCGATGCGGCCCGGGGATGAGGATCCCGTTCCTGGTCATCTCACCGTATGCCAAGGTGAACTACGTTAGCCATACTCTCATCACTCAAGCGTCGGTGGTGCGCTTCATCGAGGACAACTGGCTGCACGGCGAGCGGCTCGGCGGCGGCTCATTCGACGCTGTCGCGGGGAGCATCACGGACCTGTTCGACTTCTCGCAGCGAGATCCGGATCCGCCGCTCTTCCTGGATCAACAGACGGGGACCCCGCTCGATCCATAGGCCGGAGGATAGGGAGTGCCGCCCAGGTCCGCCATTGCCAACGCCCGAGGCAAGCGCTCGCGAGGACGTCGCCGCCGCGGATCGCTGCTGAAGCGGGCGTGGCCCAGCGCGCGGCTGCGACGTCGATGGTTGCGGGTCTTCAGGCGCGCGCCCGGCAGTGTGCAGATCTGCGCGGCGCTGGGCATTGCAGCCGTCCTGTTCCTGGGGATCAACTGGATCTATCAAGTCGTACACAAGCCGTCCGAGTTGTTCTTTCCGGTGAGCGGCACCCTCTACAAATCGCCGCCTGCGACGTGGAGCGAGTACGGCTCGCTCTTCGAGAAGTACGCCACCGATGCCATGACACCGGAGCTGCTGGCGGCCCTGGCTCAGGTCGAGGGCTCCGGCAACCCGATCGTCCGCACCTACTGGCGCTGGTCCTGGGTGCCCCATCCCTTCGAGATGTACCGCCCTGCCTCGAGCGCCGTGGGCATGTACCAGCTGACCAATGGGACGTTCGCGCAGGCGAAGCGCCTTTGCATTCACGACCATCACGTGGTCGAGGATGGCCCGTGGAATGACTGGCACTCGTGCTGGTTCAACAGCCTTTACCTGCGCGTCCTGCCGCGCGATGCGATCGAGATGACGTCGGCCTACCTCGACCGGGCCGTCACGGGCGCTCTTCTGGCGCACCACGTGCGCCACGCGACCTTGCAGCAGATGCAGGACCTCGCAGCCGTGATCCATCTGTGCGGGGCAGGCGCGGGTGGCCTGTACGTGCGCAGGGGCTTGAAGCTGACGGCAGGCCAGAAGTGCGGCGATCACGAAGCGCGTCTCTACGTGGAGCGCGTGAATGCAATGAAGCGGGTGTTCGCGCGGATCCGTCATGGCGGCAGCGGATAGCGAGTCCAATGAGCGGCCCAGTGCCGCAAGTCCGGAGACTCAGCCGGCATCGACAGCGCCGCGCCGGGCTCCCGGATTGGAGTGATAGGAGTCCACGGGATCGGCGAGCCGCCGGTGGATCAGTCGGGAATTGGGGCGGATATCTTCTGCTCGCCCCCCGCCGTAACTCCGATGGACGCGAGGATGATGAGCGCGATCGCGATCCATTGCGACGCCGAAAGCCTCTCATCCAGGAACAGCAGTCCCGTCAGCGCTCCAATCGCCGGCTCGATGCTCATGAGCACACCGAACGTTCGTGTCGGAAGGCGCGTGAGTGCGACCATGTCGAGCAGATAGGGGAAGGCCGTGGATAGGACGGCGACCGCAATTCCCGGCAACACGATCGTTGCCGAGAAGAACGTGGGCGGCGCGCTCAATAGGCCAAGCGGCAGGGCCGGAACGCACGAAATCAGACTGCCGAGCGCCACGCTCTGGGCTCCGTGAGAGATCCCGGCCTTCTGTCCTGAAACGATGTACACGGCCCAACAGGCTCCGGCGCCCAGAGCGTACAGCGCACCGGCCGGGTCGGTGCCCTGGCGGAGGTGCCGGATGGGCAACAGCAGAGATAGGCCGGCGAGGGCGAGCAGCACCCAGAGGAAATCGAGTGGACGGCGCGAGAACAGAAGGGCGACCGCCAACGGCCCGGTGAACTGCAGTGCGACTGCCACCCCGAGCGGCAACCGGCTTTCGATCCGATCGGCATGGCCCGGTCACTCCTCCGGTGTCATATCGAAGGAGAGTATGCCTTTGCGGAATCCCCGCGTACGCACGGCCCCGACCGTCAATCCCACGATCATCCAGCCCGCGCCGACCATCTTCGCAGGCAGGCTGAGGTTGAGCCACAGGAGCAGACAGGTGGCAAATCCGGCGACGGGAGGCCAGAGGTCGCGGAATCGCCGCTCGGGGGTGCGCAGGTAGTACCGGGTGAGCGCGGCGGCGTTCACCCCCATGTAGGCGAGCAACGCGCCGAAATTCAGTATTTCGGCTCCCATCCCGTAGGAGATCAAGAACGCCCCGCAGACCGCCACGAGACCGACCAGGATCACATTGTTGCGCGGTATGCGGCGCTTGGGCTCCACGGCCGCAAAGAATGCGGGCGGCAACGCATTGCTGCGCCCCATCCCATACAGAAGCCTCGCGGCGCCGAGTTGCGAGCCGACGCCCGAGCCGATGCCGGCGAGTAGAAGCGTGAGGTTCATCAGCACGAAAAGCCAGGGACCCGCGGCTCGTGCAGCGACCTCCACGAACGCCGTATCGACATCCCTGAATGGCAGGGCTTGTGGCCATACCAGTTGCGCCGCATAGACCTCGATCGCCGAAAGAACGCCGACCACGAGGCAGGTGCCCACGGTCGCGAACAGGATGTTTCGCCTGGGATCCGCGACTTCCTCCGAGAGCGTCGAGATGCCGTCAAAGCCGATGTAAGTGAGTACGGCGAGCGACGTGCCGCCGAGGAGCGCACCCATGCGGAAAGTCTCGGGGTCGTAGAAGGGCCTGGTGAAGAAGCTCGCCGAGCCGTAACCGTGGTGCCACACGTAGCGGCCGGCGCAGACGATGAATACCAGGACTACGCCGCCCGTGATCGCCGCCAGCACACCGCTCATCCGCGCGGAGCTCTTGATGCCCACCAGATTCGAGCCCGTGAACAGCGCGAAGAACGCGATGGCCCAGAGACCATACGGGACTTGCGGGGCGAAATTCATGGCCGCGCGACTGCACCATATGATCGAGATGAGAGGATTGAGCACGTAATCCATGAGCATCGCCCATCCTGTCGCGTAACCCATGATGGGACTGAATTCCAGCGTCACATAGGTGAAAGCCGACCCGGCGCTGGGGTAGGCCTGTGCCATGCGTCCATAGCTGATCGCCGTGAAGATCATCGCGATCATCGCGAGCAGAATCGTGGTGACGACATGACCGGCCGCCCGCGCGCTCAGAACGCCGAACACCGGCATGGGCGCCGTGAGCTGTATCACGATCACGCCGTAGAGGATCAGGTCCCAGCGGCTCAGTGCTCGCTTCAGGCGCATCGATCATCGTCCGCTCGAGCGTCGGGTCCGGGATCATTGCGGCGAAGACTCGCGCGCGAGTCCATGCGCCGGTCCGGCGATATCACTGCATGTTTCCGCAAGCTGCCGTCGGCGCCGGCAGGAGCAGCGCGCCGGGCAGGTCGGCAATGCCGAAGAGATCTTCATGCAGCCGGCCCAGCGCGACGGCGAGGGCTCCGGTGATCGTGGCTCGGTCGCCCAATGTGCTCGAGCGGATGTCGATGGGGCGGGAAGAAATGGCCGACAGCTGCTCGGCGACTCGCGCGGCGAATCCGGGCCTGCCTCCGATCGACCCGCCAAGCACCAGCAGGTTGGGATCAACCGTGGCGACTACCATGGCAGCCGTCAGCGCAGTGAGCCGAGCGGACTCGCCGATCGCCGCCATTGCGGCCTGATCTCCCCGTTCCATCCGCTCGAAGAGCGAGCCTATATCCTCCACCGGCGATCCACCCGCGGCCTTGTATCTGCGGATGATCCCGCCGGCAGCCGCCTCGTACTCGAGGCACCCCTGGTTTCGGGCCTCCGGCTTGTTCAGATCGCCGGCAATCGGAAGATAGCCGATTTCGCCGGCCGCTCCGTGCGCTCCGCGGACCAGATGACCATCCAGGTGCAGGCCGAGGCCGATGCCCGTACCGAGTGTGATGAGAGCGACGTTGGTGGTGCTTTGCGCACACCCATGCCAGATCTCGCCCAGGAGGGCGAGATTCACATCGTTCTCGATCCGTACGGGGCTGCCGAAGCGCTCGCTCAACAGGCCGACGACATCGAGCTGATTCAGGCCGACGATGTTCGGAGCGAGCTCAACCGTGCCACTCTGCGGATCGACTACGCCGGGTGTGGCCACGGTGATCGAGGCGATCCGGCGCGGATGGGTGCCAACATCGCGGGCAAGCCGATTGGCGAGCCTGACGATTTGCTCGAGCGCCCTGAGGCCCCCTTCGGGATGCGTGGGCTCGGCGGCCTCGCACAGCACTTTGCTCGAGATGTCGGCGATGGCGACGCGAAGATTGGTGGCTCCGAGATCGACGCCGAGGACGTGGCCGCCTTCGGGGCTCAACTCGTAGAGGAGCGCGGTGCGGCCGACGTTGCCGCTGGTTCGCCCGACCGGACGAACGATGCCCTGCTGCTCGAATGCGTCTATGACCTCGGACGTCGTCTGCTTGGACAGACCGGTGACCTTGGCCAGGTCCGCCCGCGAGATGGGGCCCTTGTGCAACAGAGCCTCGAAAACGCTGCGCCGCGACAGCTGCCGGCTGACTCGACTCGGTGCGGCGGTTGGGCGTGCTAAGCGCAAAATTTTTCTTTCTTAGTTCGACACATAGGCGAACCATACCCGCTCGGGGACGATGTTCCAAGCCGATGGTTTGCAGGCAGAAAGGAGCCCGATCGTGGCGCGCGCGCCAACGGACCCGCGAGGGGAGGCTTGACTTTTCCTGAGTCCAGGATCAGAGTTAATTCGCTCATAGCACGAAATAACGTGAAGTGCAGGGTGTAGCCAATAATCGGGCCGCCCGTTGCGGCTTCGAAGGAACAGGGCCGCCCGGAGCGAGTCGACATGTTGTAAGTATGCAACATGGGTAGACGAGCGACACGGACTGCCACAGACTGCATTGCCGCTTTTAGGGCCGCTTCCAAAAGCGAAGCGGCGTGACCGAACCGCAATCCAGAGGGGGAAAGATGAAAAAGGTCAGCGACCACCGCCGCAATCTCGTTGCGACTTTCGTCGCATCCACGCTCGCGGCCAGCACCGCCGCGCTCATTCCGCACACCGCGCAGGCGCAGATCGCCACTGCGACCCTGGAAGGCCACGCGGTTCCGGGCACCAAGGTGGTCGCCACCAATGTCGATACCGGCGAGAGCCGTGAAGCGACGGCGACCTCAGGCGGCGTCTACACGCTGGTCGGGCTGCCGCCCGGCACCTATCGGGTCAAGGCGGGCACGCAGGAGCAGGTCCTGACCCTCAGCGTCGCCTCCACGGTCACCTTCGACTTCACCAACACCAAGCTGCAGGCCGCGACCCTGCAGCAGGTGGTGGTCACGGGGCGTCGTCTGGTCGACGTGAAGACCATGCAGGTCGGAGGTCTCGTATCCCCCCGTGTGATCCAGACCATTCCGCAGATCACCCGCAACTTCCTCGAGTTCGCCGATACCGTCCCGGGCGTCACCTTCGTCGTGGACGGGCAGGGCAATACCTCCTTCCGTGGCGGCGCGCAGGAGTCCGAGAACGCCAACGTCTACATCGACGGCATGAGCATGAAGGACTTCATCCAGGGCGGCATCGCCGGCCAGTCGGGACCCCAGAAGAACCCCAATGTGGGCGATCCCGGCAATCCCTTCCCGCAATCGGCCATCAGTGAATACCGGGTCATCACCTCCAATTACAGCGCGCAGTACGCCCAGGTCGCGAGCGCCGCCATCGCGGCCAAGACCCAATCGGGCACCAACACCTTCAGCGGCAACTCCTTCGTCGACTTCACCAACCAGAACCTGCGGGCGGATACGCCCGCGGAAGCGAATGCGAGCACCCCCGGGGACCCGAAGGCCCTGGGCGGGCAGAGCCTCGAGTACGGCGCATCGTTCGGCGGCCCGATCGTGCAGGACCAAGCGCATTTCTTCGGCGCCTACGAGCACAAGGACCTGGCGCTGCCCAACACCGTGTTTCCGCCAGGAGGCGGTGTGCCGACCGTGGCCGGCCTGCAGACGCTGTTGCCCGCGAGCGTCTGGTCGCAGTTCGGCCCGACCACCAACCCCTTCAAGGAAGACCTGTTCTTCGGCAAGCTCGACTACGAGCCCGGCGTCAGCGACCGCCTGGAGCTCTCCGAGCTCTACCGCTTCGAGAGTCAGATCAGCGGCGCCGCCGGGCAGACGGCGGCTTCGGCGGCGAATTCCCTGGATAACCGCTTCAACCGCGTGGGTCTCTACTGGCTGCACGCGGCGGAAAGCTGGACGAATGAGGCGCGCGTCGACTACGAATCGACGGGCCAGACCCCGTTTGCGAGCTCGACCAGGCCGCAGCTCACTTACACCTGGTTCTGCAACCCCGCCGACATTGGCTGCACCGGCAGCAACAACACGATCATCAACGTCAACGGCGAGAATGTCTACGCCCAGTTCAAGAACCAGCAGCAGGTCTACGGGCTCTCCGACGACTTCACGCTTCCCAACCTGAGCTTCGCCGGGACGCATACGCTCAGGATGGGCGTGAGCTACAGCGCCGCCAAGCTCTCCTACCAGGACGCGGGCCAGGGTTCGCAGTTCTACTACGCGGTCGATTCGACCGGCACCTACGCCACTCCCTTCCAGGCCGCCTACACGGCGCTCTACCAGGGCAACAAGCAGGTGCTGGCCAACTCCAACGACAAGCTCTACGGGATCTACTTTCAGGACGACTGGAACGTCAACCAGCATCTGCTGCTGAACCTCGGCGTGCGCTACGACTACGAGTCGGTGCCGGCCTGGCAGAACTTCGTCACGCCGGCGGCCGTGGTCGCGGGGTTCAACGCCCCGTACCCGGCGCAGCCCTCAGGCTTTCCGCAGCCGACGCCGGGCGAGACCTACGCGCAGGCGCTCGCCCTCGGTGGCATCAACGCCGCCGATTACATCAGCACCGGCCACAACCGCTCGCCGCAAAGCAACGAGATTCAGCCGCGGCTCGGCTTCTCCTACGACATCAAGGGAGATGAGCGCTACGTCGTCTTCGGCGGCTATGCCCGCAGCTACGACCGCAACATCTTCGACCTGATGTCGCTCGAGCTCACCAAGTCGGCGCTCGCCGAGCCCACCGTGAACTTCTACGGGGGCGGCTACAGCCTGAACAACTGCCTGACGGCGGCCGACGCCAGCCCGACCTGCGTGGCCTGGAACCCGGCCTACATGAATCTCGCCAACCTTCAGGGACTCAACACCACCCCGTTCGGCGAGATCGATATGGTGAACAACCGGATCAGGAGCCCCTATTCCGACCAGTTCAGCCTGGGCTTCCGCACGCGCATCGGCGAGTGGGACGCGAGCATCACGCTCTCGGACGTCAAGAGCTACGACCGCATCGTCGGCCAGCTCGGCAACCGCCTGGCCGACGGCGGCTACTACGAGCCGAGCAGCTGGGGCAGCGCGGGCGTCAATCCTTCGTGGGGCGGTGTGCCCGGGACGACCGGCAATCTCGTGCTCTGGAACAACGGCGGCAAGGACACCAACGAGCAGGTCCTGGTGTTCCTCGAGAAGCCGTACACCACCGAGTCCGGCTGGAGCGCCACGGTCGCCTATACGTATTCGAATGCGTACCAGAACGATTACTACTCGTACTTCGGCAACAACAATTACCTGTTCGATCTGCCGAAAGTGTCGATGTATCCCATGGTGCCGAGCAGTGTGATCCCGAAGCACCGGTTGGTCGTCACGGGCTCGATCGACGGGCCCTGGGGCATGACTTATGGCGCCAAGCTGACCTTGGCGACGCCGATCGGATTCGGCGGTGCGCCGGGGTGTGCGACCACCATCCAGCAGTGCCATGGCTACTGGGACTTCCCGATCACCGGGTTCCCGCGCGACGCCTGGGGCGAGCATAATCTCGACCTGCAGGCGACCAAGCACTTCGGCCTGCCCTGGTACGGGCTCAACGGCTACGTGCGCTTCGATGTGCTCGATGTATTCAATACACCGCAGTTCGCGAACGCGAATTTCAGCCCGACGTTCGTCGGCACTTCGCTCCCGCCGCAGTACGTGACCAACGGGCCCATCTACGGAGTGCCCCTCACCCTCAAGCTCGATGCAGGCATCAGCTGGTAGAGGGAATGAATGACCGCAGCATCCGCCGGCTCGTCATCGTAGGAGGCGGGACGGCCGGCTGGATGGCGGCGACGGCACTGCGCCGGCTGCTGTATCCTGAGCTCTCGATCGAGGTGGTCGAGTCCGAGGAGATCGGCATCATCGGTGTCGGCGAGGCCACCATCCCGCCGTTCCGGGCGCACAACGCCTTGCTCGGCATCGATGAGCCGGATTTCGTGCGGGGGACCCAGGCAACCTTCAAGCTCGGCATCGAGTTCCGGGACTGGGGTCGCGTCGGCGATTCCTATATTCACGGCTTCGGCAAGCTGGGATTGGACCTGGGCGGGCAGCCCTTCCATCTCTACTGGGCGCGTGCCAGGCAGGCCGGCTGGGCCAAGGATCTTGGCCTCTACTCCTTCAATGTCCAGGCGGCCCGCCAGGGCCGATTCATGCCCACGCCCAAGGATGCGCCGAAGAACACGCCGCTCGAGGACATCTTCTACGCCTATCACTTCGACGCGACGCTCTACGCGCGGTACCTGCGGCGCTTCGCCGAAGCGAGCGGCGTGCGGCGTATCGAGGGCAGGGTCGTGGACGTGCGCCTGCACCCGCAGTCAGGCTTCGTCGATACGCTGGTGCTGAAGGACGGCCGCACGGTGAGCGGCGACTTCTTCATCGACTGCTCGGGATTCCGGGGCCTGCTCATCGAGCAGCAGCTGCACGCGGGTTACGAGGACTGGTCGCATTGGTTGCCCTGCGACCGCGCCTGGGCAGTGCCCTGCGCAAACGTTGTCCCCCCGGCGCCCTACACGCGCGCGAGTGCACGGCCCGCGGGCTGGCAGTGGCGCATCCCGTTGCAGCATCGAGTGGGCAATGGGCATGTGTTCTCGAGTCGCTACATGAGCGAGGATGAAGCGCGGGCGCTGCTCCTCGCCAACCTCGAGGGCAGGCCGCTCGCCGAGCCGAAGCTCATCCCCTTCCACGGCGGCAGGCGGCGGCGCAGCTGGATCCGCAACGTCGTGGCCGTCGGACTTTCCGGCGGATTCCTCGAGCCGCTGGAGTCGACGGCCATTCACCTCGTCCAGACGGCGATCGCCAAGCTCGCGCTGCTCTTCCCCGAGCGCGACTGCAGCGAGGTATTGCAGAACCGCTACAACGCGCAGATGAACGAGGAGTTCGAGCGGGTGCGCGACTTTCTCATCCTGCACTATCACGCGACCGAGCGCGCCGACACTCCGTTCTGGAACTACTGCCGCACGATGGAGATCCCGGAATCCCTGCGCGAGTACATCGCGCTCTTTCGCGACAGCGCCCGCGTCATGCCGCGCAGCGACGAGCTCTTCACGATCGTGAGCTGGGCGCAGGTGATGATCGGGCAGCGCATCGTACCTCGAAGGTACCCGCCCGTGATCGATCGCCTGACCGATGCCGAGCTCAAGCAGTTCGTCGAGCAGGTGGAGCAGGTGATCGGCAGCTGCGTCGCGGTGGTGCCCGCACACGAAGCCTTCATCGCCAGGCACTGCCAGGCGCCTGCGCCATAGGAATCGGGAGAGACCCCGTCGTGGAGCCGTGCAAACCGGATCATCGCCGCTGCCTGGCTAGCGCAGGCTTCGCTGTCGCCGCTCTCCTCGTCATGCTGGCACCTGCCCCGCGCGCTGTCGCCGCGGAAGTGGTGCGGGTTGACGCCACTGCGGCCGGCGCGCCGTTCCCGCACTTCTGGGAGCGGACGTTCGGCTCGGATCACGCGGCCAATGCGATGCGCGCCGACTACCTCCGCGACCTGCGGGCGGTCAAGCGGATCACGGATTTCGGCTATGTCCGCTTCCACGGCATACTCGATGATGACGTGGGTGTGTACACGAGGGACTACCAGGGCAATCTCGTATACAACTTCTCGAACGTCGATACAATCTACGACGGGCTGCTGAGGAACGGGGTGCGCCCCTTCGTCGAGCTGAGTTTCATGCCGCGGGTGATTGCGGGCAACCCGGATGATCTCTACGACTTCTGGTACCGGCCCAACATATCGCCGCCGCAGACCTATGCGAAATGGGCGATCCTCATCGGCGCGTTCGCCCGGCATCTGGTGGCGCGCTACGGCATCGATGAAGTCGCGAAGTGGTATTTCGAGGTGTGGAACGAGCCGGACGAGCTCTTCCGCGGAGATTGGCGGCAACACACGTACTTCGATCTATACGATTCGACGGCGCGGGCGCTGAAAGCAGTGAGCCCGCGGCTGAGGGTCGGCGGTCCTGCGACCGCTCACGGCGCATGGATCGAAGCCTTCCTGCGCCATGTGTCCACGCATCACGTACCGATCGATTTCATCTCGACGCATGCTTATGCAGACGACACTTCCGTATCGCTTTTCGGCAGCCAGCGGCCAGTGCCCTATGACGATCGCGTCTGCCTTTTCCTCGGGCGGGTGCGCGGTGAGATTGCGCGTTCCCCGCTTCCGAAGCTGCCACTCTATCTGACCGAATGGAACGTGATGGGCATCAACAACGCGCGCGACACGACCTATGTGGGACCCGCGGTCGCGGACACGATCCGAGAATGTGACGGCAGCGTGCAGATGATGTCCTTCTGGACGTTCTCGGACGTCTTCGAGGAGGACGGACCGAGCCGCGGTCCCTTCACGGGCGGGTTCGGCCTGCGCGCCTATGGCGGGATCAACAAGCCGAGCTACTACGCCTTCGCGCTGCTGCACCAGCTCGGCCACGAGCGCCTCGCGAATTCCTCCCACGATGCCATCGTGACACGCACGCGGGACGGGCGACTGGTGATCGCGTTGTGGAATCTCGTCGACCCCGAGGCGAAGGGGACAACCAAGACGTTCCGGCTCGAAATCCGCGGTGTGCCCGCCGGCGCAGCGGTGACGATTGCGCGCGTCGACGATCATCACGGCAATGCGTTGCCCGTCTACCGATCCATGGGTAGCCCCCGTTATCCGACGCCGGCGCAAGTTGCGCAGATCAACGCGGCGACTGCGCTACCGCCGCCGCAAACCATGCATCTGCGCGCAGGCGTTCTGTCCCTGAACGTGGAACCCGACGCACTGCTCCTCCTCGGCATCGGTGGGAATGCCGCGCGCGCGCAGCCGGAGGCAGGACATCCGTGAGGCACTCGATGACCGTGAATGTGACGAGGGGACCGGTATGCTTTGCAGCGGGCGAGCTGACAGCGCGGAGCAACCATGATGACAAGTGACCGGAAGCGATCGCCCGGATTCGGACTCGCCGGATCGGGCTTGCGGGCGCTGGCGGCCACGGCTGCTTTCGCTGCGCTCATGGTGGCGCCGGCGCGCACCGCATGCGCGGCCGGGATGCCGGATCGGGAGGCAGCGGCCGGGGCGCCTCTGGTGTTGGGTCAGGGCGCGGTCATCGCCACCGGCAACGACTGGATCGCGCTGCCGGAGATCCGCGCGAGCGATGGAGCGGTGGTGACCTTCAACGCGCTGTCGATGCGCGATCGCGGCTTGCTGCAGGTCCAGGGCTCCTCGACCGTGAACTCTGGATCCGAGGAGGGCATGATCCCGGCCGTGGCGCCCTGGGTCGCGGTGGACTCCGGCCCCGCGGGACTTCAGGTCACCGGGTGGCGCCTGATCGATGACTGGATTCCGGTGGCCACCGCGAGCGCGGACCAGGTTCTGACGCAAGTCACCTACGCGACACCCCCTCAATCGCGCGCCGCATGGGTCCGCATGGTCGTGGTCAACGAGGGCAAAGTCGCCCGCACGGTGCGCTTCGGCGTCACCGCCCGCTGGGGCGGGCTGGTGCGGGTGATCTATTCCCCGGCGATGATGATCGGACAGCGTGTGCAGGCGCCGGCGCAGCCGTGGATCTCGCGGACCCAGCTGTTCAGTTTCGTCGAGAGTGAGACGACCTTCGCCTGGGCGCTCGGTTATCCCGACTGCTCCCACACCAGCCGCTCGGGCGATGCATTCACGGTAGATTGCCAGCGCTTGCTGGCTCCGGGACAACGCGTGACCGCGAATTTCATCGTGTCCGTGGGGCTCGAGGAGTCGAGCGCCGAATACGGTGCGCACGTCCTGGCGGCGGAACTGGCGAACTGGGGGGATGCGGCCGTCCTGCAGGGCGAGCGCGCCTGGCTCGAGCCGCGCCTGCGCACGACGGGCGATCCCGCGCTCGATGAGTTCATGAACCGCAATCTTCTGTTCTCCTCGTTCATGGCCTGGGGCAGGACGCTCGATACCGAACGGTTCGTCGGCATGACCTCACGGTCGCCCCGGTACTACGTCTCAGCGGCGTACTGGGATCGCGACGCGATGCTGTGGAGTTTCCCGGCGCTGCTCGCGACCGATGTCGCGCGTGCCCGTGGGGCGCTCGATGTGGCGCTCGGCATTCAGCTGCGAGACGCCGGTACCCACAGCCGCTTCATCGATGGTGTCACCCTGGAGCCGGGCTACGAGCTCGACGAGAGCGCGGCGCCGATCGTGGCTCTGGCTGCGTACTGGCGGCAAACGCGGGACA
>Ga0070738_10006111_pt1 | contig 12808 bp, 8 predicted proteins | sample Coa_R2_2_FD_66446 | JGI IMG/M metagenome (GOLD analysis project Ga0070738, IMG submission 66446) | Surface soil microbial communities from Centralia Pennsylvania, which are recovering from an underground coalmine fire - Coalmine... | ecosystem: Environmental > Terrestrial > Soil > Unclassified ... | reverse complement strand
GTGTTCTGCTTAACCAGAGCACAACGAGCACCTATCCTTAATCCACGATGGTCGATCTCAAAAACAAATGGCGTTTTATCAGCAATCCCACTACACGATCGTCAGACAGCCCGATAAGGTTTGCGATACGTAGGGCGCCCGGATCAGGAGCTGTCACATCCGCAGGTGCGCCGTAGAATTCAATAGCACGAGCATCGATTGCCATGTAGCGGGTTTGGTTCCATGCCTCCATATCCGATGTGCCCACAATGAGCTGATTATTCACCGAAGCTACACATTGCTGGAGAAGCCAGAGTATGGGCATGCGTGATATAAATATGCGGGGCCGGAATTGCGGTCTGCATATTTATTTGTAAATGACGAAATGACAAATATGTAGCCCACTTTCTTCGTTTCGCCTGGAAGCAAGCTGGACGATCATTGCTAGAGTGAAGGCGCACCAACTGCTTTTAGCAGAAACTTTCTGAGGAATCGAAAAATGCATCGGAATCAGTTGGGCAATTGAATTTTACGGTAACTTTTTGGGCCATGGGAAACGTTTAGTTGCAGCGTTTTCTGAAGCGCTTCATTTGGTCTATCCCCCCCGCAGGCCTTTCATGGCTTGTGGTGGGCTAAGTCGAAGCGAGTGATGGTGATGACATTTTCTGGATGGCGTGGAACCGGTCTATACAATAGGCACCTATATCTTTTTGAGAAAATCAGGAATTTATCCTGCAAAATTCCTTCATGGCTACTGCATCGGAATGTGCAGATGCTACTGGACAGTATTGCAGCAATCACGGCCTTATGGATTGCCTACACTTTACGTTTTGATTTCTCTATTCCCAAAACTCAGATGCGGGGAATGTTTGTATGGCTGGTTGTAATAGCTGTAGCTCGTCCCGCCGCAATCCTGATGACGAACGGATATAAGGCTACATGGCGGTTCTTCGCATTTCGGGATGCAATGCAGCTGGCAATACGCGCGACGCCGGTTTCCATTGTTTTATTGCTGGTTCGAGCGACAGTCCACAACGGCGTGGCAATTCCATTCTCGGTATTAATGATGGAGTGGCTCCTGTTTATGTGGCTCGCGAGTGGCCTGCGTATTGTCAGAAGATATGAGCATGAGCTACGGAACCGCGCCGGAAGAGGCCCGGATACGCTTGTTGTGGGGAGCGAAGCGACCTTAGCCAGTGCCGTCCGACATTTGCGGGCATCGGGTAATACCAATATTGTTGGTCTGGTTACAGAAGACGAACAACTGGTCGGTCTCAGAGTTGACGGTATCCTTGTCCGGGGACATGTCAAAGCGTTGGCGAACCTCTTGGCAACACACCCGATTGAACTGGTGATTATCGCGGGCTCAGACATTCAGGGCGCAGAAGAAGTCATTCGCATTGCGAGCCAGTTCGGAGTACAAGTCCGATTTTTTCCAACATGTGTTGATCTGGTAAAGGGCAAAGTCCAGGTGCGGCGGATCATCAGTATCGATCAGATTCCGCAGGTCAAGCATCGGAAATCGGGCGGTACGGCGCATCCAGCAGTGGTAGAGTGCTTTGCTGGTCGAGTGGTCCTGGTGACAGGCGCTGGTGGTTCAATCGGGTCAGAGTTAGTTAGGCAGACAATTGATCTTCCGATTAAGAAGCTGATTGTGCTGGATAGAGATGAAAACTCTATTTTCGAATTGATGAATCAGCTAAAGAGTGACAACAAAGACAAGTCTGCGGTTCCAATTGTCAGCGATATCCGTGACCGTTATGCAATCCGGCATCTCTTCTCGAGGTTCCGGCCAGACATTGTGTTGCATGCTGCGGCTTACAAGCATGTGCCGATGATGGAAGAAAACTGCTGCGAAGCTATTCTGAATAATGTCTGTGGGACTCGTGAGCTGGCCGATGCTGCCGTAGACTTTGCTTCTGAAAAACTTGTGATGATCTCAACAGATAAGGCTGTAAAGCCTTCAAGCGTGATGGGTGCGTCCAAAAGGACTGCAGAGATGTTGATTCAGCAACGTGCCGTGGAAGCTGCGCAAAAGGACCTCCGTACGCAGTTTGCATGCGTGCGGTTTGGAAATGTACTCGGAAGTCGGGGCAGCGTAGTTCCAATATTTTTGCGCCAGATTGCAGCTGGCGGGCCGGTGACGATTACCCATAAAGAAATGACCCGTTATTTTATGAGTATTCCGCAAGCTGTCGAGCTTGTACTGCAGGCAGCCACGCTAGCATCGACAGGCGATATCTATATGCTTGAGATGGGAGATCCGGTAAAGATTATCGAGTTCGCGAAAGAAATTATTAAAATGTCCGGTTTAATCCCCGGGAAAGATATCGAAATTAAGGTCGTAGGAATGCGACCTGGTGAGAAGCTGCACGAGCAGCTCTGGAGTGAGGATGCAGATGTTTGCCCGACAAGCTTTCCGCATGTCTTCTGCGTTAAAGCATCTAGTGTTCACAGTAAATTTTCTGTGCTATTGCGGGACTTGGAAAAAGCCAGTCAGATGAGAGAAAGTAATGAGGTAATTCAGGACTTGCTGCGAGAAATGCCTATTAGTTACCAGGCTAAATCGAGCCATGAAATGATGAACCTTATGACATCATAAGCCACAATGGTTGTTAGTATTCATTACTCAGAAAAGCTTAATCATCGACGACGCTCGCACGGGACACGTTTCAGAGCGCACTTCGTTGCTTGGCGCCCAAGCCATAAGTTAGGATTTCAGATCGATTCAACTGCTGCGTTGCGCAGGTCCCCGCTGGAATACAGCCGATTTTCGATAGGTGCTCGATGAAAATCTTCAAGTTCTGCATATACACGCTATTGTTTGGTGCTCTGGGCATTGTCTCGCATCATTGTCCGGCACAGGATGCTCCGGCAAATCATGTGCACGAAGCGAGTACTACCGATCAAAGCGCCATCACGATAGGTCCTGGGGATCTGCTCGATCTTAACGTTTTTGATGTGCCGGAATTGATATTGAAGGTGCGCGTCGATTCTAATGGCATGGTCACTCTTCCGCTGATTGGGGACTTGAAGCTTGCTGGATTGACAGTCCGAGATGCGCAACATCTGATTGGAGATAAGCTGGTTGAGCTTGAAATGGTAAAAAAGCCTCAGGTTTCACTCCTTATCGTGGAGTTTGCGACACAGGGTACAACGGTTTCTGGAGAAGTGAATACTCCTGGAATCTATCCTTTGATGGGCCCACATCGACTTTATGATGCGATTTCCGCGGCTGGGGGTCTGACCCTGAAGGCCGGCCGCACCGTAACGATCATGCATGCAGGGCAGAAGGATCACCCCGAGATCATCACGCTTCCAGAGGGCTCATCCTTTGAGCAGGCGAATGTAACGATTTATCCCGGCGACACGATAATTGTTTCCAAAACAGGTGTTGTTTATGTGGTAGGAGAGGTGACTAAACCAGGCGCTTTTTTGCTGGAAAACAATACGTCTATGTCGTTCTTGAAGGCAATTGCGCTCGCTCAGGGTACGACAAAATTGGCCTCCCTTAACCATACACTAGTGCTCAGAAGAACTCCCACTGGGACCTTAGAGTATGAAGTTCCGTTAAGCAAGATATATAAGGGAGAAGCTCCTGACATGCAGTTGCATGCAGAAGATATCGTGTTTGTGCCATTGAGTAATGTTAAAAACTACGGAGCGATAGGCTTGCAGGGCGCAATTTCAGCTGCTGTTGCCTCTATCTATATCCTTCGTTGATGACCTAGTTGGCCAAGCAAGAGAGGAATGTCTGTGAGTTTTTTAGCTCAAAGTAAGATCAACGGCCGTGACCCGATAACACCTATCAATGTTCCGCCGAATGAATTTCCACGGGTGTCGTCGGTATCCGGAGAAATCGGCTTGAATGATCTGATTCGCATACTGCGACGCCGCATACGGATTATTGTGGGTGCCGTGGTTGTCGTCCTCGCTCTCGGGACGCTATATTGCGTGATTAAGACCCGTCGATACGAAGCGGTTTCTAATCTGGCTATCTATCCGGAAGGATCGGATGCGCTGGACATGGGGGATATTACAGCGAGTATTAGTGGCGGAGGCCTTGACTTTGATGAAAAGCTTGAAACACAAGTCCGAATCCTAAAAAGCAACAGTCTGGCCTGGAGTGTCATTAGCGAACTTCGGCTAGATAAAGAGCCCACCTTTGCTGGCCACCGCAGATTTTTCGTCTTCGGTTCATATGTACTGCCGGGCGCGCCGGAACAGATCGACAAGACAGATCCTGTACGCAAGAATGAGTTATTGAAAAAGTTTAGCAAATCATTAACAGTTCAAAGCATTGCCCGCACACAAGCTGTAGAAATTACATTTCGCGATGCGAATCCAATTCTAGCAAGAGAGATCGTAAATCACTTATCAAGCGCCTACGCCCAGCGCAATTTCGTAACACGCTTTAACGACACTATGAAGGCTTCCGATTGGTTGTCCAGCCAACTCGATCAGTTGAAGTCAAGAGTAGAGGCTTCACAGGCAAAGCTGTCTGATTTTCAAAAAAAGACGGGCATCTTTGGAACTGACGAGAATGACAACTTGGTGCTTTCCAAGTTGGATGATCTTAGCAAGGAGCTTACGGACGCAGAAGCTGACCGCATTATCAAAGAAGCTAAATATCGGGTAGCTCAATCCGGTAACCCTGAGTTGATTGGTACGATTGTTCCTGACAGCGTTCTTCCGGTTTTGAGAGGACAGGAAGCTGATTTAAAAAATCAGCTCGCCCAGGCAAACACGGAATTTGGTCCACACTATCCAAAAGTGATTCAGTTACAGAATCAGCTGTCTCAATTAGATAAGGCTCTCCATAAAGAAATTGCTGATATTCAGGAACGCTTCCGCGGAGATTATGAGGCCTCAGCTAACGCTGAGAAACAGCTGCAGGCGTCTTTTGAGCAGCAAAAACAGAAAGCATACGATATGAGCGAGGGGCTCAGCCAGTATGGAATTCTGAAACGTGAGGTAGAATCCGGCAGCGATCTTTATGAAGACTTGCTGAAAAAGTTAAAAGAAGCAGGAGTGGTTGCCAGTTTAAAAGCTGCCACGATTGATATTATCGATCCTGCGACTCTGCCGACGAAACCTGTTGAACCCAATATTCCCTTGACCCTGGCTCTCAGTACTATTCTTGGGATAGGTTCGGGCATTGGCTTGGCCTTTCTTTCAGAGAATCTGGATAATACCATCCGGAGCACTGAAGATATTCAGTCACTTACCCCCATTCCTATTTTTGGATGGGTTCCTCATTTCAGATTGAATCAGGGATCCCAAGCGAAAAATGATGGTTCGACGCGCAGGGGATCAACAGATAGCAACGGTCTGGCTCCGATTACCCTGCTACGTCCAAATTCGCAGATTGCAGAAGCATTTCGTTCTTTGCGAACTGCGCTCTTGCTTACGTCGGCCCGTATGCCACCTAAAACAATCCTGATTACTAGCGCTCTTCCTGGCGATGGGAAAACAACCGTTGCTATGAATCTCGCTTCAGTGCTAGCTCAACATGGTGCGCGAGTACTTCTCGTTGATGCTGATCTACGGCGTGGTCTAATTGCAGAGCGCCTCAATATTAGTCAAAATTTTGGCCTGAGCGGTTCTCTGGCAGGAACCGGCATTTGGCGCGATGCCATTGAGACTGTGCCGGAAACGCAGAACCTTCTGGTGCTTCAGTCCGGATTGCGTCCTCCAAATTCGGCGGAATTGCTGGGATCGACTAAGATGCACGAACTGCTCGAAGACTGGCGAACTGAATTTGATCACGTAATCATCGATAGCTCGCCATGCCTTGCTATTACTGATGCCGTGCTTGTGGCACAAAAGACCGATACTGCCATTCTTGTTTCAAGGATTGGTCACACCCCCCGCCCTAGTCTGCGTCGCGTTAGCGATCTTCTCTTGTCCAGCAATGTTCGCATCGCGGGCATGGTAATTAATGATGTTGGAATAACGGATGAGTACTATGGTTATGCGTATTCCAAATATGCCGGCTACTACTCAGAAGATGAGACTTAACTACTCATGTTTTTGAAATGTCTGAGTGAGGCAGCATGGCAGTCTTGGTGAGGAATACGGAAGATGGGCTTACTGAAAGTAGCTGGGCGGACAAAATATTCACAGCTTCGATGCTGGGTATCTTTAATCTTATCTGGCTGTTTGGCCACAACATCGCTCAAAACCATTTTTCCATTTCGATGATACAGGGGCAATGATCATCGATCGTTCTGTTGTAGTCGATGACGCGGGGAATCATGAAAAATACGAAAGGCAGGAGTTCGGCAATTGGTGTCGCAGTTGTTGGAGTTGGTTACTGGGGGAAGAACTTAGCCCGCAATTTTTTTGAATTGGGCTCGCTCAGTGCGCTATGCGACGAGAGAGAGCCTGTCGAAGTAAACTGCAATCGCCAATATCCGGATGTCAGATTTTATCGAGAGTTTAGGGACCTACTATCGGATCCAGAGATTACAGCGGTGGCATTGGCGACGCCAGCCGCGTCTCACTTTGAAATGGTAAGAGCAGCACTAAAAGCCGGAAAAGATGTATTCGTTGAGAAGCCGCTTGCTATTGACGTAAAACATGGGGAGGAATTGGTAGAAACAGCTAAGGCGACCGGAAGAATTCTAATGGTGGGCCATATCCTTCGATACCATCCAGCAGTTGTGAAATTGCAGCATCTCGTTTGCGATGGTGCGCTGGGAAAGATCAGATACATATATTCCAATCGTCTGAACATCGGCAAAATACGGACGGAGGAGAACATTCTGTGGAGCTTTGCACCGCACGACATCTCAGTAATGCTATCGCTCCTCAATGAGATGCCAGTCCGTGTTTCCTCGCAAGGAGGGGCTTGGCTAAATAATGGTATATCTGATGTGACATTGAGCCATTTCGAGTTTCCGAGCGGAGTTCAGGCGCACATTTTTGTAAGCTGGTTGAATCCCTTCAAAGAGCAACGTCTCGTTGTAGTGGGATCGGAGAAGATGGCTGTATTTGATGACACCGCCGATCACAAGCTTCTGCTCTATCCGCACAAAATCGAATGGCTGAATCGCGTACCGACGGCGGTGAAAGCGTCGGCCGAAATCATTGAAGTGCAGGATCGTGAGCCGTTACGTGCCGAATGTCAGCACTTTATAGAATGCATTCAAGGCAGGACAGTTCCTGTGACCGACGGCGCAGAAGGACTTCGCGTATTGCGTGTGCTGGATTCTTGTCAGCGTGCTCTGCTCAATGATCCGGCCAATCTGATTACTTCAACTGAGAATAGCGCAAAGAAAGCGCCGCCTTACTTTGTACACGAATCGGCATATGTTGACGAAGGCGCAGAGATCGGTGAGGGAACTAAGGTGTGGCATTTCTCTCACATCATGAAAGGAGCGCGAATAGGCCGGCGCTGTATTGTTGGCCAGAACGTAAACATCGATAATGGGACGGCGATCGGAGACAACGTAAAGATTCAAAACAACGTCTCCATCTACACGGGTATAGTGATCGAAGACGACGTATTTCTGGGGCCTTCCTGCGTTCTGACAAATGTTTCAAATCCGCGTTCACAAATAAATAGGCATTCTTTATATGAGAGTACACATTTAAAACGTGGATGCACTATTGGAGCCAATGCAACCATTGTGAGTGGCGTTACCATTGGATGCTATGCATTCGTTGGTGCGGGCTCGGTTGTGACCAGGGACGTACCGAACTTTGCATTAGTGATGGGAAATCCCGCGCGTCAGGTTGGGTGGATGAGCCGGCATGGCCATCGTCTCAATTCACCTGATAGAGACGGAATAATGCGGTGTCCGGAAAGTGGCTACCGGTATAAAGAAACATCTCATGGCATTCTTCAATGCCTCGACCTGGACGTCGAAGCCTCATTGCCTGCGGAACTGAGCGTCGGCATCAAATCTTATAGGGAGCTGAAAAGAGAAAGAGGACATTGAGCATGGATGTACCATTGCTGGATCTAAAAGCACAGTACGCGACTATACGGACGGAAATTGAATCTGCTGTGATGGGCGTGTTTGAATCTCAGCACTTCATTTTAGGACCTATCGTTGAGCAATGCGAGAAGACAGTCGCTGCTTATTCTGAATGTTTGTGGGGGGTCGGAGTTTCATCAGGGACTGATGCACTCCTCGCGTGTCTCATGGCCGAGGGTATAGGTGCCGGGGATGAAGTCATCACAACCCCTTATACGTTCTTTGCCACTGCTGGGGCAATCGCTCGTCTGGGTGCGACGCCAATATTTGTAGACATTGATCCGGTAACCTACAACATCGACCCTTTGCAAATCCCGACGAAGATCACGAAGAAAACTCGTGCCATCATTCCGGTGCACCTCTATGGACAGATGGCGGACATGGATCCGATAATGCGTCTGGCTGATGAGCACGGATTGGTGGTGATTGAGGACGCTGCCCAGGCAATCGGTGCTGAATATAAAGGCCGACGCGCTGGTTCGATTGGGCATTACGGATGCTTCTCGTTCTTTCCTTCAAAGAACCTTGGTGCCGCTGGTGACGGAGGGATGATAGTGACAAATGACGCTCAACGGGCAGAAGGATTGCGACGTCTGCGAGCGCATGGTTCCGGGCCGAAGTACCATCATAAAATTGTGGGAGGCAACTTCCGCCTTGATGCACTTCAGGCGGCCGTAGTGTCCGCCAAAATGCCGCATCTTGACTCATGGACAGCTGCTCGTCAATCGAACGCGAAGAGATATAATCAGCTTTTCAGCAACGCTGGGGTGTCCATAGGTTTACCCGAGATAGTTACTGATCGCCATATTTTCAACCAGTATGTTATCCGTGTTCCCAGCCGTGATGAATTGCAGGCTTATCTTAAAAAACAAGGCATTGGAACAGAAGTGTACTATCCATTGCCCATGCATCTGCAGGAGTGTTTTGCTTATCTGAGGAATGGCCCTGGCGATTTCCCAAATAGTGAGCGGGCGGCGAAGGAAACTCTTGCATTGCCGATCCACCCTGAGCTTACTGAGCCACAAGTGCAGTTTGTTGTAGACCATATCTGTAAGTTTCTCGAAATGATTGCGGACCGTGATGATGCAATCTCAGCTGTTTCGGGTACCTGAATCGGTATCTAACAGTTATTCCCAACAGTGAATCGAGCGAAATGCGATTAGATGAGCCTAAGATTTCAGCTCTTCTGTCGGGAAATGGTTGCGCTGACGATTTTGCCTTGCCTATTGCCCGAGTTAACAACAGAAGTGATCTAACAAGTGCTCACGCAGTGCTGCGCAGAACTGCAATGCGGTTCTTTGGCTAAAAGAATAATGATAAACGCGATTACAAAATGAACACCGCTCGAAATATCAGGCACGGAGTTCGTCATGAAGAAGCAGAGTATCTGTATCGTCACATCGATTCACCCGGATTTCGATTCCCGAATTTGGAAGCACGCGCGGGGATTAGCTGCGGCAGGTTTTGATGTGCATCTGATCTGTCCCTGGAACGTACCAGATGGGTATATTCGAGACGGCGTCCGTTTTCATCCGTTCCTCCCTGTATCGCGCAGATTGGCGCGGCCGTTCATTATCCCCGTTCGCATTTCGCGCAAATTACTGAGAGTGGTACGAAGCATCGACATCATTCACTTCCACGATATTGACATTGTTCCTTTCATGACCCTGTTGTCATTCTTTAAACGGGTTGTCTACGACGTGCATGAGAACTACCCTGATGAGATGATGATGCGGTACTACATTCCCAATTCACTCCGTCGCGTACTTCGGGATGCAGTATATTGGGGTCAATTTATTTGTTCGATGAAGATACGCAACATAGTGTTAGTTGCGCCGTCCTGCGATTCGGGGTTTACAAATCCGCACCTCAGAAAAGTATATGTCGGCAATCTGGCGAGTTTGGAATTGCTTAAAACTGTGGCGCCCGATTACGAATGCCGAAAGCCGGCCGTCATCTTTACTGGATCCCAATATTTAGATAACGGCACGCTCCTTTATTTGGAGATTGCCGAGCAGTGCAAAGATGTCATCCCCGATGTGCCTTTTTACATGACAGATCGATTCGCGAGTCAGGAATTTCGACAACAGGTTCTTAATCTGATCAAGTCGAGGGGGCTTTCCAACGTGCAGTTCTTACCAAACGTAATACCGCACGAATTGATGCAGATGCTGAATCGTGCGACAATCGGGGTCTTGCCGAGTTTGCGTGTTCCGAAGCAGATCAAAGCTCTTCGCACGAAGCTGTTTGAGTATCTTGCCGCTGGACTTCCAATCGTCGCAAGTGATCTCCCCTACGAGATAACCATCATAGGAGAGAACGATTGTGGCATATTGGCGCAACCGGAAAAACCGCAATCATTCGCGGATGCAATCATCAAGCTCACGCGGGACAGAGCACTGGCGGCGCGTCTTGGAAAGAATGGACAGAGAGCATTTATCGAGAAATACTCGTGGGAGGGCGAGCTTCCAAAGTTGCTTGCATTCTATGATAGGATTCTGCAGAACTAATCGTGGTCCCCATTCCAAATGCTTTTTTTGAGCAGTATTAACGAAGTTAGCTGCTTGATCTGAATTCTGAACCCTTGTATGAAGCAGTTGATTTCAAAGATTATCGACCGATGGTTGCCGCAAGGCAGCTTTACGCGAAGTGTTTCAGTTCTGGCTGGCGGAACGATGACGGCTCAAGTAATGGCGATTGCGGCGTCCCCGCTGCTGACGCGTATCTACCAGCCGCGCGATTTCGGAGCACTTCAGATATTTATCTCAGTATTGGGTCTGGCAGTAGTAGCTGCTGCTGGACGCTACGAAGTCGCTGTACTTCTGCCGGAAGACGACCAGAGCGCAATCGATATCCTTGCATTAGCTGTGCTGTGCGTGTGTATCTCAACTATGGTTACCATCGGTCTCGTGGTTGTTTGTCACTATCGATGGATACTTCCAGTCAGTATGCTGGTTTTGAAAGACAGCTTATGGCTTCTGCCTATTAGCGTACTCGGTGCAGGGTTATACCAGGCGCTTAGTTACTGGGCAATGAGACGGGATCGTTACGCACAGATTGCTGCCACTAAACTTACTCAATCTGGCGTTCAGGTGATGACACAGCTTGGAGCAGGGTTTGTTACCCATAGCACGTTTGGATTGCTACTAGGAGATTCCCTCGGACGTGTCATGGGAAGTGGCCGCTTTCTGCGCGATCTTTGGGTAGAGGATGCTGATAAACTTCGCGCTATTCGCATGTCTAACATGATAAGGCTTGCTGGACAATATCGCGATTACCCGCTGATTTCCATGTGGGGAGCATTGATCAATATTTCCGGGCTGGCTTTGCCATCCTTGTTCCTAGCCCAATATTATGGTTCTCAGCAAACCGGCTGGTTTGCTCTGGTAAACCGCGCTCTAGGTGTTCCGGCAGCGTTCATTGGTTTGAGTATTTCGCAGGTCTATACGTCCGAGGCCGCAAAGCTTGCCCGATCCGATCCCAAACGCCTTTTATATATTTTCCTAAAAACCACCCGCAGAATGGTTTATCTCGGGCTAGTCCCTTGCGCTTTATTTACTATTACTGCTCCTTGGCTATTTCAAGTTATCTTTGGACATGAATGGCATGAAGCAGGAGTATATGCCAGCTATCTCGCATTCATGTTTTATGCTAGCTTCATCAATTCCCCAGTCACCATGACATTGAATGTTCTTGAGCGGCAGCGGTCTCAGTTTGCTTGGGACGCTTCCAGGCTTATCGTTACCTTAGCTTCGATTGCTCTGCCTTATCATTTCGGCTATGGAACCAGAGTTGCAATCTTTGCCTATGGCACAGCTATGACTTTTATGTACGGTATTCATTGGACGCAATCATATTATGCGATCAGGCATCGCGCGAACAGATTGCCTGTTACAGCATTATCGACTGGCTAGGTGATCTCCTCTTTGAACATATAGAAAGCTAAAGCTGCCTTCCGAATCTAATTTGACTATGACGAAGTTGAAGAACGTCCTGAACACAATTCGAAATATTCTCATGTTTCATGTTCGGTATCCATGGATCAAATACGGCAGAAATGTACATGTGCAATGGTCCACAACATTTTGGGCTCCTCGACGCAAGATTCGCTTAGGCAATAATGTCGGCATTGGCAGACACTGCATCATCGACTCCGACCTGACGATTGGCAATGATGTGCTGATTGCTTCTCATGTAGCGCTTCTCTCACGATATCCACATCGCTATGACGTGGTGGGTACCTCTATGTTCCAATCTCCGCGCGGCGATAAAGGCGAGATCATCATCGAAGATGATGTATGGATTGGATTTGGAGCTATAATCATGTCCGGTATTCGAATAGGACGCGGCAGCATCATCGCGGCCGGATCCGTCGTTCTAAATGATGTGCCGCCATACAGCATTCTGATTCAGAAACGAAACCAGGAGCTAAGAAGAAGGTTTTCATCAGAACAAATCAAACAACATGAAATAGAACTTCGGCGGGCGGGAGTGATTTTAGAGTAAAAATCAGATCATCATTATCTTGGGCGATTCCGGATTGCTCGTGGTAAGCCTCTCCATACAGCATTTTGGCCTATTCAGGAGAAATGTATTTCTCAGAAGCAGAAGCATTGATCTTAGACCTTTCTACTGGGAATGGATTTCTCTTGACGCCATTTATTCTTTCGTATCCCTGCAAGACTCATAACGATTCTGAAAATGGCCATTGCTACATGTTTGGCAAACTAAAAGAAAAACAATTAGCAGTTGCTACCATATAAGGCAGCCTCATTTCCGTATCAAACAGGTACAGATGTCAATCTAGATATGCAAGAAATACTTAGGATTTTAGTTAGCTTCAA
>Ga0070738_10006110_pt1 | contig 12808 bp, 13 predicted proteins | sample Coa_R2_2_FD_66446 | JGI IMG/M metagenome (GOLD analysis project Ga0070738, IMG submission 66446) | Surface soil microbial communities from Centralia Pennsylvania, which are recovering from an underground coalmine fire - Coalmine... | ecosystem: Environmental > Terrestrial > Soil > Unclassified ... | reverse complement strand
GCCGTCGTGCACAAGCCGGATCTGCTGATCCTGGACGAGCCGACGTCGGGGGTCGATCCGCTGGCCCGTGATCAGTTCTGGGAGCTCCTGATCGACCTCTCGCGCAACCAGGGCATGACCATCTTCGTCTCCACCCACTTCATGAACGAGGCCGCGCGCTGCGACCGGCTGTCACTGATGCATGATGGGCGCGTGCTCGCGACCGACACGCCCACTGGCCTGATCAATGCCAAGGATGCGGCGAGCCTGGAAGAGGCCTTCATCGCCTTCCTCGAACAGGAAAAGCCGGCCGGCCCTGCGACGGTGACGATCGATCAGGTGGCGCAGGCTGCCAGGGCGCAAAACCAGCCGGCCACCCGCCAGTCCAGCCGGGCTCTGTTCAGCCCGCAGCGGCTGTTCGCCTACACCATCCGCGAGGGTCTGGAGCTGCTGCGCGATCCGATCCGGCTGATGTTTGCGCTGTTCGGCACCACGCTTCTGATGATCGTGTTCGGCTTCGGTATCTCGACCGACGTCAACAATTTGAGCTTCGCCGTGCTCGATCGCGACCAGACGCCGGAAAGCCGCGCCTATCTCGAGGAGCTCAGAGGCTCGCGCTATTTCCTGGAGAAGCCGCCGCTTGCCGACTATGCCGATCTCGAACGCCGCATGAAGAACGGCGACATCTCGGCCTCGATCGAGATCCCGCCCAATTTCGGCGTCGACATCAAGCGCGGCCGCCCGGCCTTCGTCTCCGCCTGGATCGACGGCGCGATGCCGTACCGGGCCTCGACCATCCGCGGCTATCTGCAGGCCATGCATCAGCTCTATCTCGCCGACCCCGTTGTGAAGACGACGCAGGCGCAACCCGCGCCGCCCGCCGATATCGAGATCCGGTTCAAGTACAACCAGGATTTCGACAGCATCTACGCCATGGTGCCCTCGACCATCGCGATGATGCTGGCGCTGTTTCCCGCCATCCTGATGGCGCTGGCGGTGGTCCGGGAGAAGGAGCTCGGCTCGATCACCAATCTCTATGTCACGCCGGTGACCCGGCTGGAATTCCTGCTCGGCAAGCAGCTGCCCTATGTCGCGGTCGCACTGATCAATTTCGCCGTCATGTTCATGATGGCGATCTTCGTGTTCGACGTGCCGCTGAAGGGCAGCTTCCTCGCCCTGCTCGCCGGCACCCTGATCTATGTCTTCACCACCACCGGCTATGGCATGCTGATCTCGACCTTCTGCTCGACCCAGATCGCGGCCCTGTTCGGCACCGCGATTCTCACCATCATGCCCGCGCAGCAATTCTCGGGCATGATGACGCCGGTGTCATCGCTGTCGGGCACGGCGCAGATCATCGGCCTGCTGTTTCCCATGACCTATTTTCGACCCATCAGCGTCGGCACCTTCACCAAGGGGCTCGGCTTTGCCGACCTCGGCTCGTCGATCCTGATGCTCAGCCTGTTCATCCCCGCGCTGACTGCGATCAGCCTGTTTCTGCTTCCCAAGCAGGAGAAGTGAGGCGGTCATGCGTTCGCTCTCCAACATCTTCTGGCTCGGCACCAAGGAGCTGCGCGGCTTCTTCAGCGATTATGTGCTGCTCGGCCTTGTGATCTATTCGTTTTCGCTGGCGGTGATCAGCCAGGCGCAGAGCAATTCGCAGGAACTGTTCCACGCCTCGATCGGAATCGTCGACGAGGATCATTCGGAGCTGTCGCGGCGGATCGCGCATGCGTTTCTCATGCCATTCTTCAAGCCGCCGGAGGCAGTTGCGCAAGGCGACGTCGAGCATCTGATGAATGCCGGCAAATACACCTTCATTCTCGATATCCCTCCGAACTTCCAGCGCGACGTGCTCGCGGGGCGCCAGCCTGGCCTGCAGGTCAATGTGGACGCGACCGCCATGGTCCAGGCCGGCCTCGGCTCCTCCTACGCCCAGGAGATCATCAACAGCGAGGTTTCCGAATTCCTGTCGCATTCGGAAAACGTGCCGCTGTCGCCGGTCAACCTTGCGGTCCGGATTGCGTTCAATCCAAATGTGATGACCTCCTGGTTCACCAGCGTGATGGGCATCATCTCGAGCGTCACCATGCTCGCGATCATCCTCGCCGGCGCGGCGCTGGTGCGCGAGCGCGAGCATGGCACGATGGATCATCTCCTGGTGATGCCGCTCAGCCCGTTCGAGATCGCGATGTCGAAAATCTGGGCCAATGCGCTGGTCATCACGGTCGCCGTCGGGCTTTCGCTGTATCTCGTCGTCCGCTGGCTGTTGCAGATCCCGATCGCCGGTTCGATTCCGCTGTTCATGTTCGGGGCGGTGCTTTATTTGTTTTTCGCGACCGCGCTTGGGCTCTTCCTGGGCACGGTCGCGCGCTCGATGCCGCAGCTCGGCCTGCTCTACATGCTGATCGCGGTGCCCATGAACATCCTGTCCGGCAATGCGACGCCGCTGGAGAGCATGCCGGCTTGGCTCGCCACCCTCATGCAGGCCTCGCCCTCGACCCATTTCGTGTCGTTTGCGCAGGCGATCCTCTACCGCGGCGCGGGGCTCGACGTGGTCTGGCCGCAATTCGTCGCTGTCGCCGCGATCGCCGCGCTGTTTCTGGTTTTGTCACTGTTGCGCTTCCGCTCGGCCCTGAGCTCGGCCGGGAGCTGACTTTCATGACGGTTGATCGTCATCAACTGCACGGCACGATTTTTGATTGAAACTGACTGGAGGCTAGAGACATGCGTACGACCATCTTCATCGCGGCACTGGCTGCCGCAATCGCGTCCATGGCGTCTGCGGCCTCTGCCGCAGACCCGTTCCCCAAGTTCGACATCGCCAAGAACTGCAAGGCGGAGGTCGCCGAGAACACAGGCATCGGGGAAACGCTGGAGTCCTGCACCCGCGACGAGCAGCAGGCCATGCAGGAATTGATGCCGCAATGGGACCACTACAGACGTGAAGACAAGAATGTCTGCATGCGCGAGACCGGGCTCGACGGCTCGCCGAGCTATGTCGAGCTGCAAACCTGCCTCGAGATCGCCGACGAGAAGCCGCGAACGAAGGACAAGCAATAGTCTCTGCTTGATCGGCATCAACTCCCTCGGCGAGCGCCGGCGCTATGCTTTAGAGCCAAGGCAACAACCGAAGGAGGATAGCCATGGCAGAAGCTGCAACCAAGCTAACCGTCAAGAGTGAGTCACCGTCCGCGACGGCACCGTCCAGGGTCGCCGAGTGGCGGCCGTTCGACAGCCTGCGCGGCCAGATGGACCGACTGTTCCGGGACTTCGAGCGTGGGTTCATGCAGGCGCCGTTCTACCGCGACATCGACAACTTTCTGCATCGCGATCTCGGCTTCGCCGTTACGCCCGCCATCGACATTGTCGAAAAGGACAATGCTTACGAGATCACGGCCGAGCTGCCCGGGCTTGATTCCAACAACATCGATCTTCAGCTCTCCGACGGCGTGCTGACGATCAAGGGCGAGAAGAGCGAAGACAAGGAAGAGACCACCAAGGACCGCTACGTGTCGGAACGCCGCTACGGCTCCTTCCGACGTGCGCTGCAACTTCCCGATAGCGTCGACGCCGACAAGATCGAGGCGAGCTACAAGAGCGGCGTGCTCACCATCACGCTGCCGAAATCGGCAGAAGCCAAGGACAAGCAGAAGACCATCCCGATCAAGGCAGCCTAGCCTCCGTCGGGACGCGGCCTCGCCGGTGTTGCCGGCGGGGCCGTTTCGTCCAAGGCAAATCCTGTCAAGGGCCGTCGACATCCGCTGAGTGGACATCGTCGCCAGTTGTCACCCATGCGCGATGGCGCGAGGAACAAGGCTTTCGAGGCAGGTCGACTGATAGGTCGACTGACAGGTCGACTGGCGGATGGTCGAACCGGGCCTTCGCAAATGAAAGGCCTGCTCGCTTGATGCAGGTCAACACCGGTTTCCCTCGGCGCGGGGAATATCCACAAGCCTGCCGCGGAGAAACGAACATGATCAGGGACATTCTGGTGCTGGTGCCGACGGAGCGCCCGGGGCGCCCGGTCATCGACGCATCGGTCTCGCTTGCCGCAACATTCGGCGCCCATCTCGATGCCGTGGCAGCCGGCTACATCTCGTCAAGCACGGCCTATGTGATGGACGGCGCGGCCGGCGCCGCCGTCGCGAGCGTTTTCGAAATGGAGCAGGAACGCGCCACCCAGCGCGCCGCCGCGGCGCTGGAGATTTTCGAGACTGAGGCGCGCAATGCGGGCATCAAGTATCAATGCCATCCGATGGACTGCGTGCCGGCGGATGCTGCAGACGCGATCGGCGCGGCCAGCCGCCTCTCGGATCTCACGGTGGTGCTGCAGCCGATGTCGGAATACGAGACCTTCGACAATACGCTGCCGACGGAAATCCTGTTCCGCTCCGGCGGGCCGGTGCTGTTCGTGCCGCATATCTTCCGTGGCGCCTTCAGGGCCAAGCGCATCGGCATCTGCTGGGACGGCAGCCGGCTTGCCGCTCGCGCGCTGCGCGATGCACGGCCGTCCCTGGAGCAAGCCGACGCGCTGGTGGCGATCTCGATCAATGGCGCCGACACCTTGCCGCCCTCGGCCTCGACCGACAGGCTCGCAAGGCATCTCGCGCGGATCGGCCTGCCGATCAAGTCGGTCGACCTGACGGCGAGCCGCAGCGAAATCCAGCCGACCATTCTGTCACTGGCGGCAGATGAGAGCCTCGACATGCTGGTGATGGGTGGCTACGGCCATTCCCGCCTGCAGGAAGGCCTGCTCGGCGGCGTCACCCGCGCCATGCTGCAGGCGATGACCGTCCCGACCCTGATGACGCATTGAGTCTTACCTCTCCCCAGCGGGGATAGGTCGATTTGCGCCCGGCGATGCGAAGCATCGTCCGGCGCAGATCGGGTGAGGAGCCGCAGCTTTCACGAGGGACCTTGACCCCTCACCCGGATCGCATCTTTCGATGCGATCCGACCTCTCCCTTCCAGAGAGGTGAAGATCCCGCTACTTCTGCTCGGCCTTCAGCGTCTCGAAATAGGCGACGATCTCGTCGATCTGATTGTCATTCAGCCTTGGGTTCGGCATCGCCTGGGCTGGTCCGATGCGGCGGTGCTCGGAGGCCAGGAGCTGACGCAAGCTTGCTTCGTTGAACGTGGGCCGCCGCGCCAGGTCGACGAAGGGCGGTGCCGAAAAGCTCAGCCCAAGCGGCACGTTCGGCTTGTCCGGCACGACATGGCAGACTCCGCAGAGGGTAAAGGCGAGCTTGCGGCCCTCGGCGGCCTGATCGGCGAAGTCCTGGTCGGTGAAGGGAGAGACCGCAGGCACCTGCACGCTGATGAAGCCGCGGCCGGCGGCGCGGTGGCAGGCATTGCAGCTGTTGGTCAGCTCCGAATAGGCCTTGTTGAACGCCGAGAGGTCCTTGCTCTCGACGGCATTGCGCAACGAGGTGACCTGCGCTGCGGTATTGCCCGCACCGCCCGGCGTGCGCCTTGCAGCCTCATCAAGGACGGATGCCAGTTGATCGAGCTCGTAAGCCGCAAGCTTCCAATTGCCGAGCTTGCCGGCAAACCACAGCTTGATGTGACGAAACTGGGTCGCGGTCATCTGCGTCGACAAATCAGGCACGTCGCCCCCGCCAGCGGCTGGCTGCTGCGCCCAGGCCGGCCGCAGCATGAACAGGAGCAGAAGGATCGCGATGAAAAAGGCGCGCATCGGGTTCGTCCCCACGTCAGACTAGCTCAGGCAAGCAGACAAGCAGCATCACGATATTGACGTTGATCAACGTACCCTGGCCGTGCCGACCTAGGCTGCGCCGGACAATTCAGGAGATTTGGCTCCGATGCTTGCGCACCAGATCATGTCGCGGCACGTGGTCACCGTGGGCGTCGATGCGTCCGTGGCTGATGCGATTGCCATCATGCTTGGACACCATATCAGCGGGCTGCCGGTCGTCGATGCGGCCGGCCGGCTGGTCGGGATCGTGTCGGAGGGCGACTTCGTCCGCAGGGCGGAAATCGACACCGAACGCAAGCGGGGACGCTGGCTGACGTTTCTCGCCGGCGCCGATCGCGCCGCGCTCGACTTCGCGCGGTCGCACGGCCGCAAGGTCGGCGAGATCATGACAAAAAGCCCCCTCACCATCGCTGAGGACACGCCGCTTGCCGATATCGTCGAGATCATGGAGGCGCATCATGTGAAGCGGCTTCCGGTGCTGCGCGGCGATCGCCTGGTCGGGATGGTCACCCGCACGGATTTCCTCCCTGTCGTCGCGCAACTCGTGCGCCGCACCGTCGCCAAAGACGGCGCACCCAACGACGATCGCATCCGCGAACTTGTCATCGCAGCCATGGCGGATGCGCCCTGGCGTCCGTGCGCGATGAATGTCGCCGTGAGCGGCGGGGTTGTCAGCCTCAGGGGCAGCGTCAAAAGCGAGAAGGCGCGGCAGGCCGCCATCATCGCGGCGGAGAACGTGCCCGGCGTGACCAAGGTCGAAGACGGTCTCATCCTCTATCCCCCGCCGGAGGACGAATATGGCGGCGGCGATTTCGCCTCGCTGCCGGAAGAGACCTCGACCGCCGACGACCAGCCGCTGTGAGGTCGCGCGCGCTTGGCCAGATCTTTCAGGGCTGCGGCCGTGCCCGGCCGGGCAGCGACAACAGCGCAATAGCGCGCGTCACGCGCCTCGCAGAAAAAATGGCGATCCCGGCATGACTCGAACATGCGACCTACGGTTTAGGAAACCGCCGCTCTATCCAGCTGAGCTACGGGACCGGTCCAACGTTTTCAACAACTTAGTTGTTGTTTTGCGAAGTTCCCGGATTGCCCGGGTAACGTCCCGGGTAACGTTTCGCGTTACCCGGGCCCCTCATAGCCGGTTTGGGCGTCGGGGCCAAGCCGTCTTACCCCGGCTTTCTTGAGACTTACCCGGGGTCGATGCAAATCGCACACGCGCTCAGTGTGGTCTCCAGCGGCAGGTGCCGCCTTGGAGACTAAACATGACCACACTTTCAATTTTCGAATTCGGTGACGCTCTGCTCGCCACCAACGACCTCGACCCAGCTTACTGCGCCATAGCCGGCGCGGAACTACCAGAACCCCAGCTCTGCCGCCTGCTTCTAAGCTATCTCTCGTTCTATAATTTGGGCGTGTCGTCCTGGTTGAGCGAGCACGAAGGCGAGGCCTACTGGCACGTAATGTTTGAAGCGGCGCGCAACAACACGCCTGCGCCCATAGGCGGCCGATGGCCGCGTGCCAGCGAGCGCCGACATTTCCGCGGGCCGAAGTGCGTGTCGGCCGTGGCGTGGCTGCGCATCAACTATAGGCAGCCAGAAGCGCCGTTGCGCTCGCTGCTCGGCTGTAAGACAGAAAAACAGGTGATCGAGCGCGTCTCGACCTGGCGGCTGTTTGGGAAGTGGGCAGGCTTCAAAATGGCGGACCTCATCGACCGCTGCTGCGCTCGCCCGCTCCAGTTCGACCCCAATATTGGTCTGCTTTACGATGAACCGCGGGCCAGCCTGGAGATGCTGGCGGCCGAACAGAACGAAACGCCGCGGGTGATCTACGGCAAGCTGTTCGAGCATTTCAGCACGCGCAAGGCTCCGCCACGCTATGACCGGCCGGTTGGTGCTGCCGAAATCGAATCCATCCTCTGCAAGTTCAAGTCCGCGCGGAACGGCCATTATGAAATTGGGAAGGACATCGCCGAAATTCGGCGCGCGCTCGTCGGCTGGGGTGCGACAGCCGACCGTCTGCTGGCCCATATGCCAGCGGAAGTGCTGCCCCAACAACAAGCTCAGGCAGCGGAGTGATCACCGCCACCGCCTACCTCAACAAGATTGAACCGACCCCGGCCGATCGCCGGGGGCGGCTCAGGGACGTGCCCGAAGAGCAAACCCGGGTCTTCGCGGCGGTGCGCGACGTGCTGCGGGCGAGCGACCCCGGCACGCCATTCGCCCACGTCGTGGCGCTCTCGATGGCCGCCGCGCAGAGGCACGGAGCCGACGCGGCGCTGGTCTGGGGCCACGTGCGTCGATGGCGCGCGGCGAACCGACCTGAGCCCGTCCAGCTGGTTTTGGGGCTGAACGATGCCTGATATTGTTTCCGAGAGCCGTAGACAGCGAGCCCCACAATCGTCGCCGGGAGAGACAAATGATCGAGCGGACCAAAGCGAAGCTGGCGGAAGCGCGCATTCAGCTCGATCGCCTTAAGGCAGAAAGGTTTAGGCAAGTGCAGAATGCGAGCCCGACCGTGTCGCCGGAATTTCTCTTCCAGCTGGACACGTTCATTCAGACCGCGCGCAGCGTGCGATGGGTCCTACAAAGTGAGGAGGAGACGAAATACAAGGCCTGGGAACCGTCGCGCAAAGCCGCGATGAACGACAACGAGGCAAGGATATTTAAGCTCGTGAATTGTATGCGCGTTGCAATTGTAAAGCGCGGGGATCGAGGCATCGAGGCTCGGAGGGAGCAAGTCGAAATCCCGGAAAACCCCCATCCTGCCGCTGGCTCCCAATATCAAGGCTTACAGGACTGGGACAGACCCACCACGATGATCGATGTGTGTTACTTCGAGGGCGTCGAGGTCGTTTCACTATGTGAGCAGTATTTGGACATACTGACGCGAGAGATCGACGACTTCGAGCGGACGTCTAGCTGACGACCCCCGGCCTTGAGCCCGGTTAAACCCGTAAAACCCTCTCGCTTCAGGTCTGTTAAACCCCGCAAGCAGGAGATGACAGAGGCCATGCAGGTTTGGAACTCGATCAACATTCGCGAACCGTGACCGCTGGGTTGGGAAAATCTTTTTGGGTCGCCCCTTACCAAACACAACCATAGATTGTATCTCTCCATTCTACCCCTAGCCAATGGAGAGAAACATGACCCCCGTACTTCCCACTTTGTTCAAAAGCTTCCGCCCAATCGCCGCCCCGCCGCGCACCACCGACCCCAAGCTGAAGCGGCGCGAAACTTTCGCCGCAGGCATCCGCGAACAGCTGCAATTGCTCGAAAACCCCAAGCTGACCCGCACGATCAAGGTGAAGGGCGAAGAGCGACAGATGCATATTCGTCCATGGTGGTACGAAAGCGGCGGTGAAACCGTGCTCGCGCCGAAATTCGGTGTTCGCAATCTGGAGTTGAGCCCGGGCTGCACCGCCCTGAAGGTGAGCAAGAGCGACCTCAAAAAAGTCTTGACCGCGCTCGGTGAGGCGGCCGCGGCCGGTGAACTGGACGATGCGCTCGCGCGGGCTCAGCCTGCACCGAAGCAGCAGAAGAAACCCGCGGCCCCCGCGAAAGCCAGCTAACACCCGGCCGTGGCACTTGCACCTCGCCCTTGGGCATCCCCAGGGGCGAGGTGTTGTTTTTTGTCGGCGGATCACGGCCTCGGACACGCGCCACAATCTTTAGCGCGCGAAACCGGCCCCAACCCATCTGCCTGTTTTGATTATGACCCAGCCGAAAAGCCAAACGAACGGAATAGGGCCTAATGCCACCAGAAACACCGGGGGCCAATAAGGTTCTATTGACATCCGTCGAAAATCACTCGTCTCGCTCCAGCATTGATCGAATGCTTTACCCGCGGTGGTGCACAAACCTAGTGCCGCATGCGCTGCGTTCAGACCATTGTTGTACTGATACATCCGCAGGCCAACGAAGTTTCCAACTGCCCAACAAACGGTGAGGACTAGACCCAACCTTTGCCAGCCGCTTAGGCGCTGCATCCCCTCGTCCTTTCTGCCCGCTACGTGCCAGCTCGTGTATCAGAGTTTCCTCATCCCTCCAAACTGCCGAGTGCCCTTGGGCTGCACAGTTGAAGCGGAAGCGGCTGCTCTGACCAGCGGCCTAGCTCGGGGGGTGCGGAGCGGCACGCTGGTATTTGGGCTCGGCGCGGTGCTCAAGGCCGTGAAGGCGATGCGTTGACGGACCACACGCCACCCTTGACAACCAATGCACCCCTATGTAGAGATACTACATGGCTGAAAATATAAGACTGACGCACGCCACCTTGAAAGTCCTTTGCGCGATCATGGCTGCGCGAGGTTCTGAGATGTCCGGTTCGCAAGTTGCTGCTGATACGGGACTTGCATCGGGGTCGCTCTATCCAATCTTGCTCAGGATGGAACGTGCCGGCTTGTTGAAAAGTCGATGGGAAACCATTGACCCTTCCAAAGAAGGTCGTCCTCGTCGTCGCCTCTACAAAATGACCGCAGCCGGTGCGACGCAGACACGTGCAGCGATGGCGGAGTTGATGCCGCAGGGCCGGGCGTCATGGGCGCAGTGATCGTAATCGGAACAGCGGTTGTCGGAATTCTGCTGGCGTCAACTGCTGGCCAACTCGCATCAGAGTTTCGGGACTGGACGCCGTACCTGACCGAATGGCTAATCAATCGAGCAGTTCGCCGATTGCCGACCGATGATCTTCGGGCGCGGATGTCTGAGGAATGGCACGAATTTGTTTCCGACACACCCGGCCACATCGGGAAGGTGCTACGAGCCGCGGGATTGGGCGTTGCTGCAAAGCGTGTCGCGCTCGAATTGTCTGACGTGAGCCTATCAGAACACATGTGTTCGAGAGCACTCGCGATGGCGGCTTTGATCTTCGTCGGCCCACTCATGATGTTTTTAGCAATCATGTTGATTTGGCGTGGAGGAGGTCCGGTTTTAGAAAAATCAGGGAAGCTTTATCGGTTTCGAGTTTCTGATGATGATCCGCTCGGTAGATTGATGGTGCGGAGCAATTTTGATGAGCTACCATCGCTGTGGAATTTTGCGAGGGGAGATACAACTTTTCGCTTGAAAGACGTGATACCCACACTTGTGCGTCTGCTGTCTCGGAAGCCCCCAAATCAACCGCAATAGTGACCCAGCCCGGCTGAGAGGCGGGAAGTGGGGCCGGGCCGTATATTGTCGCGGCACAACGGAGATTCGAGTGGATGGCTTTCCTAACGCCGGATCAGATTGCGAAAGTTGAGGAGAAGCTTGGGACGCTCCTTCCCAAGTACAACGAGATGCTGCTCAAGCTCCCGTTCACACGCTTTCAGCAAGAAAAGGCGACGGAATACTTCCAGCACGGCTTCATGCGTCGCATGGGAACGCTGGTGCGCTGTATAGACAACGTTTTTGCACTCATCCCGATGGATACGGAACACGTGCCGGACAAGAACGTGCTGCATGATGCGCAAATCAATATTCAATCTTTCTTCGCGAACGTGTATGGCTGCATCGACAACCTTGCGTGGGTTTGGGTGTACGAGAACGGCCTGGACAGCAAGATGCGGCGCAACAGCGTCGGATTGCGGGCAAAGCATACGGAAGTGCGGTCCACGTTGAGCGCCGGCTTCCAGGACTATTTGGTAAAGATCGATCCCTGGCTTGACTACATCATCGAATATCGTGACGCACTGGCCCACCGCATTCCGTTGTACGTGCCACCCGGTGGGGTGCCGGTCAGGCATATCGACGCCTACAACACCCTTGAGCGAGGTATTCAAGAGGCACTGTATGTTCGCGGCGATGGTTACGAATACGAACGATTATTGGCTGAGCAGAATAGGCTACTCGTCTTCCAGCCGCTAATCTCACATTCGATAACAGAAACTACCGCCAGCTTCGCCTTCCACGTGCAGATGGTCGCCGACTTTATGACGGTTTACGAGCTCGGCAACAAGATGCTGGACGAACTAGGTATTAAGCGCCTTACCGGGTCATCCTGAAGCACGAAGGCACCGAGTTCGAGATCGGCAGCATCGGCATCCAGCACGGCAGCGCCGGGGCTGTGTTCTGGGCGTGGGCCATCGATACTGTGGTGCCGATGCGCGACATCACCGCACAAGGCCGTGGTAGGGACCGCGAAGATTGTATGAAGCAGTTTCGCGCGGCGTGGGAGAGGTTCTGCGCTGACCCGAAGCGGCTGAGTGATTTTCTGGCCCAGAAGCGGAAGCGGCTATAGCAAGGGCCACGCGCTTGGTATCACTATTCCAGCAGACCGTGTGCGCCCCCAAGAAAATTGCGCGGCAGCCATGCGTAGCATCTGACCCGACATTGATCCAGCTCAATGCTGATCTCGCTAGGGCGGTAAAAGCAGATTGGAGGCATGCACTAGTATCGCGTTAGCGCGTCTGAAATCGGCTGCTCTAAGAAGCCGCGTTCGATCTGCCCCCCAAGCCCCATGGTGGTGACGAATTACATAGCCTTGTAGGGGAGGACGACAATGATCTTCGCCATTGCAATGTGCATGATTTTCCCGGGCAGCGTCACACAGCCTGCATGCAGGCTGGCGAACAGCTACACGTTCCCCACGGCGGAGGCCTGCAAGGGCCGGCTTCAGGAAATGTTCCCAACGCTGCCTGAAGATGAACACGGGCATAAGGTCTTACAGGACAAGCCTGAAGTTCGTTCTGAATGGTTCTGCGTCCAGAAACCCACATGGACGCCTGTACAATGACTGACTAGGACAACCCCTCAGTTTGGAAGCCGAGCCGTGACCTGGCACCGATGTTGCTCGGCTTGCGCCGCTGGGGGGATTTCAGGCCCAGCTATACGCAACGCCGTCCCGCCATGATACTCGGCTGGGACGGCGTTGTGCTGTTCTGGGTCAGAGCCCGGGAAATCTGGCTCCGAGCTGTGTAAGACGGGGGATTGCGGGCGTCGCTACGGGCCCGAGGGCCAGAGCCAGCTCCTCGCTGTGCGGAGGCAGCTCCGGCGCCCACCGCCAGAAGGGCCACACTTTTCTCGGGCTCGGCCGCCGGGGGTAGCGGACGCTGATCCGGGCGCAGCCAGCTGTGAGGCAAGAAGGTGCTGGCCCGGGCGTAGACGTATTTGCGCCCTTCGCGGGTGTGGCCACCGA
>Ga0070738_10006108_pt1 | contig 12810 bp, 8 predicted proteins | sample Coa_R2_2_FD_66446 | JGI IMG/M metagenome (GOLD analysis project Ga0070738, IMG submission 66446) | Surface soil microbial communities from Centralia Pennsylvania, which are recovering from an underground coalmine fire - Coalmine... | ecosystem: Environmental > Terrestrial > Soil > Unclassified ... | reverse complement strand
GCGGCTGGCCGAGCTGGCGGTCCACATGGAGATGGTGACCCAGAAGTACCTGCGCAACGAGTACGCCACGCTCGAGGAATACAACGCGGTGGCCGAAGAGGTCGCCGAGCCGTACCGGGTGCTGGTCATCGCCGACTTCCCCACCCGGTTTGACGAGAACTCGGCCGCCCGGTTGGCCGCGATTGCCGCCGGGGGCGTCCCCTGCGGCGTGCTCACCTTGATCGCCGTCGACCTGTCCAAGGACCTGCCCTCCGGCTTCGGGCTCGACGAGCTGCGGCCGTATTGCGATCGCTTGACCTGGGATGGCGCCCGCCTGGTCTGGGAGGAGCCCGACTTCGGCAGGTTCCCCCTGGCGCTGGACGCGCCGCCGGCCGCCGAATTCGCCACGCGGCAGATCCAGAAGGTCGGCGCGGCGGCGCGGGATGCCAAGCGCGTCGAGGTCCCGTTCGAGTTCATCGCCCCACCGGCCGGCGGCTGCTGGACCCGCGACAGCCGCGCCGGGATCGATGTGCCCCTGGGGAAGTCGGGCGCGACCAAGCGGCAGCACCTGGCGCTGGGCCAGGGTACCTCGCAGCATGTCCTGGTCGCGGGCCGCACCGGCTCGGGCAAGTCGACCTTGATGCACGCCCTGATCACCAACCTCGCCCTCAACTACAATCCCGATGAGATCGACCTGTACTTGATCGATTTCAAGAAGGGCGTCGAGTTCAAGGTCTACGCGACCTACGAATTGCCGCACGCCAGCGTCGTGGCGATCGAGAGCGAGCGCGAGTTCGGCCTGAGCGTGTTGCAACGGCTCGATGCCGAGCTCCGCCTGCGAGCGGATCGGTTCCGCGAGGCCGGCGTGCAGGACGTCAACGGCTACCGGGACACCCCCGGTACGCCCCCGTTGCCGCGAATCCTCCTGATCGTGGATGAATTCCAGGAGTTCTTCGTCGAGGAGGACAAGCTGGCCCAGGAGGCCGCGCTGTGGCTCGACCGGCTGGTCCGGCAGGGCCGGGCGTTCGGCATCCACGTCCTGCTCGGCTCGCAGAGCCTCGGCGGCGCCTTCAGCCTGGCCCGCAGCACGCTGGGCCAGATGGCCGTGCGGATCGCGCTCCAGTGCAGCGACACCGACGCGCACCTGATCCTGAGCGAGACCAACGTCGCGCCCAAGATGCTCTCGCGCCCCGGCGAGGCGATCTACAACGACGCCAACGGTGCCCCCGAGGGCAACCACTTCTTCCAGGTCGTGTGGCTCTCGGAGGAGCGTCGGGAGGCGTACCTGAAGCAGCTCCAGGCCCTCGCCCGGGAGCGCCGGCCGGTGCTGGCGCGCACCCCGATCGTCTTCGAGGGGGACGCCCCGGCCGACCTCGCCCGCAACCCGATGCTCCGCGAGCGGATCGAGGCCCCGGCCTGGCCGCCCTCGCCCCGCTCGGTCCCGGCCTGGCTCGGCGACGCGATCGCGATCAAGGATCCCACGGCAGCCCTGTTCCGCCGCCTGGCGGCGAACCAACTTCTGATCGTCGGCCAGGACGACGAGGCGGCGCTGGGGATCGCCATCTCCATCCTGGTGAGCCTGGCGGCCCAGTTCGCGCCGGCCGAATCCGCCACGGTCCGCTCAGGTGCTCGGTTCTTCATCCTCGACGGCAACCCGGAGGATCATCCCCACGCGGGCCTGCTCGCCCGCGTCGCGGCCAGCCTGCCGCATGGGGTGGACGTCGGCGCCTGGCGCGACACGGGCCGGATCCTGGCCGAGCTGGCCGGCGACGTGCAGCGCCGCCAGCAGGCCGGCGGCGGCGACGGCCCGGAGCTGTTCCTTTTCATCCATGACCTGCCCCGGTTCCGCGACCTCCGCCGCGAGGACGAATTCAGCTTCTCCCGCCGCGAGGAAGCCAGCCCGGCCGACCACCTCGACGCGATCCTTCGCGAGGGCCCCGCCCTGGGCGTGCACCTGATCGCCTGGTGCGACACGGTGAACAACCTGAACCGCTACTTCACCCACCAGCTCTTGCGCGAGTTCGAGATGCGGGTCCTCTTCCAGATGAGTCCAGCAGATTCCGGCCACATGCTCGACCTCCCGATCGCCAGCAAGCTCGGACCCAACCGCGGCTTGCTCCACAGCGAGGAGCAGAACCGGCTGGAGAAGTTCCGCCCCTACGGCATCCCCTCCGACGATTGGCTCCGCTGGGCCGGCGAGCAGCTCAGCAGGCGGCCCAGGCCATCGGGCGGAGCCGTGTAACCCGTCCGCTCCGCGGGCTTTGCGGATGGCCTCTCGCTTGTGGACGACACCGCCCCGCTTTGCACTGGCCGGACACGGCGCCCCTGCGATTCGTATCCTAGACTCTAGTTGTTGGAGACTGGCCGCGACCGCATCCTGCTCGACGGCTTTTTCGGCCTGCGCGAGGTCGCCGCCCCTCTCCTCAGCCGGGAGTTCGAGCGTGACCCAGATGGGAAGCTTCCCCCGAACGAGGAAGCGCGCGGAGCGAACCGGTTCCCGGAGAGCTGTGCTGATCGGGCTGGTGGTTTGGGGATTGACCCTGGTCGGGGGTTTGCTCGCCTTGAACCTCCATGAAGCCACGCCCGGCCTTGCGGGCCGTGGAGTGGCGCAATGGCCCGGCGACAGCCGGCTCGTGCCGGCGAAGCCGCGAGCCACCCTGATCATGGCCGCCCATCCGCGCTGCCCCTGCACGCGGGCCAGCGTGTCCGAGCTCGCCCAGGTCTTGAGCCGTTGCGCGGGGCTCGTCGAGGTCTACGTTCTCGTCTTCACCCCCGGGGGACCCGAGCCGAGCTGGAGGCCACCCGATTTCCTGAGTCGTCTGGGGACCCTTCCCGGAGTTCACCTGCTCGACGATCCAGGGGGCATCGAGGCGGCCCGCTTTGGCGCCGCAACCTCCGGCCACGTGGCGCTCTATGGTCCGGACGGACGACTGCGCTTCCATGGAGGGATCACCGGAGCGCGCGGCCACGAAGGGAACAACGGCGGCCGGCGGGCCGTCCTCGGCGCGATCGCGAACAGCTCGACCTGCTCGCCCCAGCAGAGCCTCGTCTTCGGTTGTCCGCTCTTCTCGGCTCCTTCCCCTTCCGCTGGACGTGTCTCACGAGGGAGCGACTGAGTTTGCGCGCGAGCTGGCCGAGTCGGTTCTGGAGTCGGCCCCCCGCGGCTTGAGCGGCATCGAAGTCGCCTTGAAAGCCGGCCATGGGCGGAAGCCGGCCTCCGAAGCTGATGGACTCAAGGGGATCAGCCGGACGATCGGGGCCACCGACCTGGCCGGGGCCTGGCAGGTGCTGGAGGATCCAGCCAATCAGGGAGACCTCCAGAATGCCGCGGCCACAGCCGCGCGGCGGGACGCGGGGTGGGAGCAGGTGCGGACCATCCTGGAACACTTCTCAAGTTGTCAGGTTGCCACATGAAGATCCTCATCGCCGAAGACCAGCCGACCGCGGCCCTGTTCCTGCGCCGCAATCTGGAAAAGATGGGCCATGAGGTCGCCATCGCGCCCGACGGCGAAACGGCCTGGCAGATGATCCGTCACGGCGAGGCTTCCGTACTGATCTCGGACTGGATGATGCCCAACCTCGACGGCCTGGAGCTCTGTCAACGGTTGCGAACCACCGGATGCGACCGCTACATCTACATCATCCTCCTGACCTCGCTCGACCGGCGAGAAGACCGGCTCCAGGGGCTGCGCGCCGGCGCCGACGACTTCCTGACCAAGCCGCCCGACCAGGATGAGCTGGCCCTCCGCCTGGAGATCGCTGAGCGCATCCTGGCCGTCCACGACCAGTTGGCTCAGTACAATCTGCGCTTGGCCGAGCTGGCCACGACCGACGAGCTGACCGGGGTGAAAAACCGCCGTCGATTCCGCGAGGATTTGGACCTGCTCTTCTCCCAGGCCGTGCGCCACAACTTGCCGCTTTCGCTCATCCTGCTGGACATCGACCATTTCAAGCAGTACAACGACACCTTCGGTCACCCGGCCGGAGATCAGGTCCTCCAAGGGATCGGCGCGACGTTACGAGCCGCCGTCCGACGTCACGACGTGGTGGCTCGCTACGGCGGTGAGGAGTTCGTTGTGCTGCTACCGGCGACCGACGCCGGCGACGCCGCGGAACTCGCCGAACGACTGAGGTCGACGATCGCGGGCCGGCCTTGGCCGCACCGCACCGTGACCGCCAGCTTCGGCGTCGCCACGACCGACTCGGACATCGCGAGCGCGGCCGCACTGGTCGACAATGCCGACCGAGCCCTGTACCAAGCCAAGCAGACCGGCCGGGATCGGATCATTCACTTCTCATTCGCCGTTGGGTTCTCGAGTCGTCACAGTCTTGGTCGATGAGGCGGTCACGACCAGCGGCGGCGGCCCTGGACTTGTTGGCTGGAGGACCGACCATTGTACAATCGGTCACCAACCGAAACACCGGCGGGATCGCAGGGGAGTGCGATTCTGTTCACGAGACGATCCCGAGCGGCGCGAGATTAGGATTCGTCTCGGCCTCTGGACCCTCCGGGACGAAGCAATCGTGCGCCCCGAACAAGACTCTCGTGGTCTCACGAGCGAGGAACCAATTAGGATGGAGCTTGGTTGCAGCCGATAATAGGAATTGGGGTGGTCTTCGCGGATCAGCACGCGGGGTAAAGAGAAGGGATTGGCGTCGCCCTTGAGGTGTTGAGGATTCGGATGCCAGGACCGAGGAGAGGACCGATGGGGCGATCCAGTGAGTTCGTACCGGGGGATCGAGCCCGACCGATCGCACGGGATCGAGCCGGGGCGCGACCAGGCCGATCGCGCCGCCTGGAGTTCGAGGGCCTGGAGTCCAGACGATTGCTGACCGTGGGGATCCGGGAGTTCCCGATTCCCACGCTCAATAGCAATCCGTTCTGGATCACCTCCGGCCCCGGGACTGTACTTTCTTTCACCGCGGTCGGCACCAACCAGATTGGGGAGTACAACCCGGCCACCCACGGTTTCACCGCCTTCACGCTCCCTGGGTTGAGCCTGGGTTCCCAAAGCTATCTCACGACCGGGACCAACGGCAATCTCTACCTCACCTCGTCCAGTTTGAATGCCATCGTGCAATTCAATCCGACGAGCTTTGTCACCCAGGACTTCCCGATCCCGACGGCCAGCCTCGGGCCCAGCTACATCACCACCGGTTCGAACGGCGACCTCTACTTCACCGCCACCGGCGCCAACGTGATCGAGCAGCTCAACCCGACCACCCATGTCTTCACGACCTTCTTTATCCCGACGGCCAACGCCGGCGCCACCGGCATCACGGCGGGCCCCGGCGGCAATTTATGGTTCATCGAGACCACCGCCAACAAGATCGGGGAGCTCAACCCGACCACGCACGTCATCACGGAATTGCCCATTCCGATCGTGAACTCGGGCGCCACCTACATCACGACCGGCTCCGACGGCAACCTCTATTTCACCGCCCCCACGGCCAACGACCTCATCCAATTCGATCCGACGACCCGGGCCTTCAGGGCCTTCCCGATCCCGTCGGTCAAGAGCGACGCCGGCGCCCTCACCACCGGTTCCGACGGCAATATCTACTTCACCGAACCCGGCTCGAACCAGATCGGGCAGTTCAACCCGAGTACGCATCACTTCGCAACCTTCGTTATCCCGACGGCCAGTAGCGGTGTGTCTGGCATCACGACGGGCCCCGACGGCAACATCTACTTCGCCGAATCCGCCGCCAACAAGATCGGGGAGCTCGTGCTCACGACGGGGACGGCGACGACGACGCAGCTCACCGTGACCCCAAGTCCGGCGGTCGTCGGCCAGGTCGTGACCCTGACCGCGACGGTCCGAGCGACCACCGGCATCCCGACCGGCACCGTCACCTTCCTCATCAACGGCACGGCCCAGCCGGCCGTGAAGCTCGTCGAACGCCACGGTGTGGCCCAGGCGACCGTGTCGACGAAACTGCCCGATACGACCTATCTGATCACGGCCGTGTACAAGGCCCATGCGACCTTTGCCGGCAGCGTCTCCAATGCCGCCTCGCTGGTCGTTGCCCCGGCCCCGGGCGACGGACCGACGGTCCTCAACCTCGTCCGGCTGGGGTACCATGCCGAACGCACAACCTTGATCCTCACCTTCGACAAGCCGCTCGACCCGGCCAGCGCCGAGGACCTGGCCAACTATAAGATCGCCCAGATCCACGGTCGCTCCGTGCGCATCGCCTCGGTCGTTTACGACCCGACGGCCCTCACCGTGACCATCTCCCCGAGGCAGCGTCTGAACGTCCACCTGTCCTACCGCTTGACCGTCGTGGGTACGCCCCCGACCGGAGTGAGCGACACCAGCGGCCTCTTGCTGGACGGGGCCCTCACCGGCCATCCCGGCAGCAATTACGTGGCGACCGTGACGTTCCGGAACCTACGCATTCCCGGCCTGGGGGACGCGCGCCCGGCCGTGTCCGGGCCCGGCCACCTCTGATTCCCGCATCGACAGGTGAGCCTGGCTGGAGCCGCGCGACCAAACCGCGGCCAAACGCCGATCCCCGATTCAACGGTTACACTTCAGCGGGCGGCAGATCGAATCGCGGGACAGGACCACGACGACCTTCATCCCTGCCCCAGCCCACATTCCAAAGATCCCCGTACGAGCAAACCCAAGGGAGCAAGTCCATGAGGTCTGTCTGGCTGGTCAGACCAGCGTACATGCTGGCCCTCCTGATTGCTGTCGCGCTCGCGCCGGCCACGGCCACGGCCGGAGAGCCTACACCCTACGGCTGGCCGAACCACCCGTGGGACAATTCGGCCGTCCCGATTCAGGCCGTGTACCCGTTCCCCGGGGGCATCGCCAATCTGCCCCCGACCGCGTGGGGCTATCAGGCGCCGTTCCAGGCCGTCTATCAATTCCCGGCGGTGATGGCCAATCAACCCGGAGCCGAAGTGATCTTCCTCTGGGCGGATCCGACCCGCGGCCTGCTCGGCGGTCGACCCTATCTCTATCATCCTTAGTCCGTGGTCCGTGGTCCGTGGTTCGCTGACGCGGGCTGACTCGCCTGGTCCGGGACCGTTGAGGCACTCGAAGAGAGGCGACGACGGCGCATGGGAGCGGCAGCTCCCACCACGGACCACGGACCACGGACCACGGACAAAGAACCCAGGACCAACAGGTACAAGACCAGGGAGCTAGGCTCCGGGACCGACACCGAGTGGCCGACGACCATGACCCCCGAGGTCGTGCCGAACCAAAACGTCGCGGACGTGATCGTGGTGTTGGCCGTGAGCGTCGATCCGGTGAAGGTGAACGTGGCCGACTGGTCGAGGAAGGAATTGTTCGGCCCATTCCCCGCGATCGAACCATCGGCCTTGTTGTAGATCCCATCCGCACCGGGAGGGCCGATGATCGTGTGCGCGGGGCCGGCATGACCGGTGCCGGTGAGGTCGTCCAGCTTCCCTGAAGCCCCGCTGAGGGTCGGCACCCACCCGGTCGCCCCCGTCGAGCCCGTGGTGAACGTCCCGTTGGAGGCGATCGTGATCTCTCGCGCCGAGCTGCTGGACAAGGTGGTCACCCCCGAGAGCGAACCGCCGTTCCCCAGGGTGAACGAAAGGCCGCTGAGCGACTGGCCAACATCCGTTGGGTTGGCCAGGAGGTCCGTCAGGACGATGGTCAGTGTATTCCTGCTCGTCGTGAACATGGCGGACGCACTGACCGGCAGCCCGGGGGTGGGTGGTACTTCAAACCCCGCCAGTGTCACATAGGTGATCGTTCCGGCGTCAACCGGCGCAACCAGCGAGTCCAGGGCGAGCCCGGTCAGGACAACTCCGGAGAAAACCAAGGTCGTTCGCAGTGATCGAGTTCTCATGGACGTTGACTGCGCCGTCGGAGACATCTCCTGCAACGTGCAGGGGCGATCCCTCCGGGCGCGCGGCCTCCTCGTCGCCGGGTGCACCGGCTCGGTATCCCCTGGCGGCAGGATCCCTGGCTCCCGCCTCACAGCGAGTCCAATCCGACCTCGCTGCATGCACGCCGATTCCTGGTGATCGACACCGTGACGTTAGCAGATCAAATCGGTTGGGGACAATGCATTCAGGGATTCTCCGCTTTGATGAATCTTTCTTCGCACCAATGATGCGAAAAGGCGATGCGCCCTGGCATTCCGATGCCGGTTTGCGACGACCCCGGCGATCGTGGTCGCCATCCATCGGCAGCTCCCACAGGAGGCCGGCCGGCACCGCGAGCCGAGCCGGCTCGGCCTGCCCCAGCCTGTGACGACGAGGGAGACGAGCCGGGAAAGCGAGCCACTTTAAGCACGCTCAAGTTGCCCCGTTGCTCTCGTCGATAGTCTGTGATGATGATTTTTCTGGTCTTGACGGTGGGCCGGGAGGCGATAATCATGGCGATTTTCTGTTCCCGAGAGCAATCGGCCGACCTGTCGATCCTCGGCTCGTTGGTGCCGATTCTCGGAGCGGTCCTCCTGGCAATGGTGCTGGAGGGACCCGTCGGGGCCCAGGTGCCGACCCCACCGCAGCCCAGCCCGCCGCCGCCGTCGGCCCTGAATCCCAATCCGCTGGGGCCCCAGCCGGCGGCGCCTGAGCCCGCGCCCCAGCCGCCGCAGGTCGGCTCGCCGCTGTCCGATGAGAGCGAGCTCACGCCCATCATCCTGCCGAAGGTGCCGCTGGCACCGCCCAAACCGATGCAGGGCGCCAACTCCATCGACTCCTTCGTCGAGAGCCTGCGTGGCAACGACGCCACCTTCGATGTGCTCGTCAACCAGGCGCGGATCCTCACGCTCAAGCAGAACATCACAGCCGGGCCGACTCAGCCGATCATCGCCGTGGGCGATCCCTCGATCATCGAGTTCACCGTGGTCAGCCCCCGCCAGCTCCGGATTACAGGTTTGCGGATCGGCGTGACCGACCTGGCGATCACGACGGCGCAGAATGAGACCTTCGTCTTCGAGGTCCGCGTGCACGCCGACCTCGCCCTGATCCAGGGGAAACTGCACGCCCTCTTCCCCGATGCCAGCATCAAGCTCAGCCAGCTCCGCGACCACATCGTCGTCGAAGGCGAGGCGCGGGACGCGGCGCAGATCACCCGGATTATCCAGACACTCAGCGCCTACCTGGTCTCGGTGGCCGTGGGCCAGTCCCGGGCCGTCTCGGGCCGGCAAGGGGTGCCGCTAGGCGCCTTGGGGGGGCTGGCGCCCGGCACGGCGGGGCCCGGCGGGGCTGGCGGGCAGGCGCCGGGGGCCGGAGGCGGCCAGGCGCCGGGGGGCGCCGGCGGACAGACCCAGACACCACCACCAGTGCCGGTCCCGGTCCAACCCGGTGCCGAGGGCCCAGTCGGTCCGGCCGCCGCCGCGGCCGCCGCCGCCATGCTCTCTCCGGAGATGGCTGGGCCCATGGCGGTCAGCGGCGCCGTCGCCCCGCCCCAGATCATCAACCTGATGCGTGTCATGGGGTCGCAGCAGGTCATGCTCAAGGTCCGGATCGCCGAGCTGAATCGGACCGCCCTGCGGCGCATCGGCGCCAACTTCCTGGGCCTGGATCCCCGCACCGGCGGCATCGTCGGCTCGATTATCGGTGGGCCGGCCAATGCCCAGGGAACGATCGGTCAACCCGGGAACCTGCTCCTCGGCAATCAACTCTACGGCTCCGCAACGCTGGCCCAGAGTAGCGGAAACACGACGGTCTTCGGCATCTTCCAGAACGCCAACTTCGAGTTCATGCTCAACGCCCTGCGCCAGAACGGCATGCTGAAGATCCTCGCCGAGCCCAACCTGGTGGCGCTCAACGGCCAGACCGCCAGCTTCCTGGCCGGCGGCGAGTTCCCGGTGCCGATCCCGCAGGTCAGCGCCGGGGGCATCTCCCCGACCATCACCGTCCGGTTCCGCGAGTTCGGCGTCCGCCTCGGCTTCGTCCCCTACATCCTCGACGGCGAGATCATCCGGCTCACGGTGGCCCCCGAGGTCAGCAACATTGACTTCACCGTGGCCGTCACCCTGGTCTCCGGCGGCTCCCCGGTCCCCGGCCTGAATACGCGCAAGGCGCAGACCACCGTCGAGCTCCGCGAGGGACAGACCCTGGCCATGGCCGGACTGCTGGAAATCCAGCTCAACGCCAATACGGCCCGCATCCCCGGCCTGGGCGACCTGCCGATCATCGGGCCCTTCTTCAGCAATACCTCCAGCGAGCGGACCGAGAAGGAACTCGTCGTGCTCGTGACCCCCTACCTGATCGAGCCCATGAGCCCCGACCAGGTGCCCCCGACCCCGGGCGATGAGGTCAAGGAGCCCAACGATCTGGAGCTCTTCTTCCTCAACCGGATCGAGAGCCGCACCGGCAGGGACTTCCGCGCCACGACCATGTGGGACGATGTCTTCAAGCTCCGCTATCACCTGAACCTGGAGAAGAAGTACGTCAACGGACCGGTGGGATTCTCGGACTAAATTCCTATTGGTCCCTTGTCCGGTGTCCGGTGTCCGGTGTGGGAGCTGCCGCTCCGGGGCGCCGTCATCGCCCTTCTGCGAGTGCTTCAACTCTCCCGGGCCAGGCGAGTCAGCCCGCGTCAGCGAACCACGGACCACGGACCACGGACCACGGACCACGGACCACGGACAAAAGAGGAGATGCCGATGTCGAGTGCGCAGCGACGATCCCTGTTGTTCGCGGGGCTGATCCTCGCCGGGACTGCGGCGATGGCCCAGGAGGGCCCGGCGCCGGCGGCCCCGCTGCCGGCCCCAAGCTTGCCCGGAGTCGTGGCCAGCGGTGGGCCTGCCGTGGGGCCGGTCGATCCACAGGTTGTACCGGGCACCGGGTTTTCGGCACCCGTCGAGGCGACGGCTCCCGCGGCTCCTCTGGCTGGAGGATGCACCTGCGGCGATCGCCACGGCCTGAGCCGGTGGCGATGGCACAGGACCCAATGCAAGCGGCATCTTCAGGAGTCTGTCCTCGGCTACCCCGAGGAATTCAACGAGTGGGCGCTGGGCGAGGCCGAGTACGCCCACGCAAGGACCCAGGCGGCCAACGGGCTGGCGGCCCGCATGGTCTTCTATCACTATGACTTCGTCGATGGCTCCTCCCAGCTCAACCTCCGGGGCCGCGACAAGCTCGCCATGGTCGCGACAAAGCTCCCCACCACGTTCTTCCCGGTCGTGGTCGAGCGGACGCCCCGGGAACCCGGCCTCGACGCGGCGCGGAAGTCCACCCTCCTGGCCGAGCTGGCCCAGGGGTCCTTCCCGGTCCCCGCCGAGCGGATCGTCATCGGTCCCAGCATCGCCTACGGCATGACCGGCTTCGAATCGCTGCTGATCTATGGCAACCAGGTGCAGAACCTCGCCTCCGGCGGAGCGATCGGCGGCGGCGGCGCCACCGGCTTCGTCGGCGGCGGCCTCGGTTTCACAGCCGGTGGGCTCTCCGGTGGAGCGATCGGCGGCCTGGGCGGTGTTCGCTGATCTCATCTGTCCTTTTGTCGGTTGTCCTTTTGCCCGTTGTCCGTTGTGGGAGCTTCCGCTCCGGAGCGCCGTCGGAACGAGTTTTCGAGTGCTCTGGCTCTCTTCGGATCGGGCCGGTCAGCCCGCGTCAGCGAACCACGGACCACGGACAAAGAAGCGAACCACGGACCACGGACAAAAGGACAACGGGCAAAAGGATAAGAGCCATGAAGGCAATCGGTCGAATGCGACATCTCGGGAACGTCCTGGCGGCCGGGGCCTTGGTCGGTCTGGCGGGCTGCCAGCACCTGGCATCCCGCCCCGGGGCGGCGCCGGTCACGGGCTGGCCCCAAGCGGCGAAGACCGATGGGCCGATCACGCCGGCCCAGGAGGCCGACGTCCAGATCAGCATGGGGCGCGAGGCCGAACAGCAGGGGAATCTCGAGCAGGCCATGGCCGCCTACCGCGCCGCGCTGACTCGCGACGACCGCCGGGCCGACGCTTACCTGCGCATGGCGGTCCTCTCGGATAAGCAGGGCAAGTTCCGCGAGTCGGCCGAATTCTATCGCAAGGCCCTGGCCCGGCGGCCGGGGGACCCCGACATCTACTGCGACATGGGCTACAGCTTCTACCTCCAACGCCGATGGGCCGAGTCCGAGATGAATCTGCGGCAGGCGCTGGCTGTGAACTCTCAGCACCGGCGGGCCCATAACAATCTCGCCCTGGTGCTGGTCCGCAACGACCGTCTGGAGGACGCCCTGGCCGAGTTCCGCAAGGGAGGGAGCGACCAGGTCCAGGCCCACACGAATCTGGCCTTCGCCCTGACCATGGACCGGCGCTGGGATGCGGCCCGGGCCGAGTATCAGCGCGTGCTGGAGCGGGATCCCGCCTCGAAGGTCGCCAGGGCCCGACTCGACCAGTTGAACGCACTGCTGGCCAAGCTCGAGCCGACCCGGGCCGGCGCCGCGCCTGGCCCAGCGTTGCTCACGACCTCGACCGGCGCTCCGCCGCCGCGACCCGCACGCCCAACCGCGACCCCACCGGACGCGTCGCGATCGCTCGCCCCACGCGACCCGGCCTTGTTCACGACCGCGACAAGCGTCGCCCCGCCATTGCGACAGGCCGGAATCGCCGTCGCTGGTCCGCCCCATCCCGCCCAGAACAACGCCCAGATGGATCGGTGGTGGGTCAACGACTCGGCCGTCGGCACCGCCCCGCGGCGCCTGTCCGGTCCTGCGACCGGCGCACCGAGACCGCTCCCCGACCGGCCAACCCCCCGGCCTGAACCCCAGGCCCCCCAGCCCCAGAGCCGGTCCGGTCCCTGGTTGGCAGTCGCTCCACCCAGCCAGCCAACCCCCAGCAACCCCCCCTCCAAGCGGCCCATCATCCCGCCGCCCCGGCCCCCCAAACTGCCGGTGACCCGTCCTC
>Ga0070738_10006106_pt1 | contig 12811 bp, 9 predicted proteins | sample Coa_R2_2_FD_66446 | JGI IMG/M metagenome (GOLD analysis project Ga0070738, IMG submission 66446) | Surface soil microbial communities from Centralia Pennsylvania, which are recovering from an underground coalmine fire - Coalmine... | ecosystem: Environmental > Terrestrial > Soil > Unclassified ... | reverse complement strand
GTTCCCCTCGCCTACTCCGAGGAATTCGCGAAACGGCACTCAACTGTCAAGCTGCGCATAATGAATTCCGATCACGAACTACTGAACGTGCTGGATGATATGTGGATGGAGACGCGCGAGTTCTTATTTTGAGGAGCCCTCGGGTGGCAATTCCCCCCGGTCATAGATGCGAGCTAACGGGAGCGAGACGCCGATGTACGCGATGCTCTACGCACGTCAGCGGCGCGGTCCAGAGCCCGATACTCTTCTTCCGTTACCTGAATTACCGGATTCGACGGCATTTCCCCACCTGCGGGCAGTGTAGCAATTAAGACCTTGGGAGCCGATTTTGACTGAATTCAGTTTCTCCTGAAACCAGTGCTCCCAACGGCGGCTCTTATAAACAGGAGCGCAGCGGCGTCGAGGGAGAAAACCGCCCGATACGTGTGCCGGCTGCTCAAACAAACAAGTGCCCGAAGGATACCCCCGCCCCCTGCTGCGCCGCAAAGAATGGCAGTCGCTGAATGGTTCCTGGTCTTTCGCGCTGGACGATGTAAAGGCTTGGGAAAATCCCGGCCAGGTCGCATGGACGGACGAGATCGAAGTTCCTTTCGCTCCCGAGACGCCCCGAAGCGGCATCGAGTATCGCGGCTTTTGCCCGGTGTTTTGGTATAAGCGTCAGATTGAGCTGCGCCGCCGCGGCGACGAACGGGTGCTGCTTCATTTCGAGGGCGTCGATTACCGCGCCACTGTTTGGGTAAACGGGAACATCATGGGAACTAACGAAGGCGGCTACGTTCCCTTCACCTTTGACATTACCGGGTCGCTCAACGAGAGCGGTTCTCAGGAGATTGTCGTCCGGGCCGAGGACGATCCGCACGATCTAGCCAAGCCACGCGGCAAACAGGATTGGAAGCTCGATGCGCACGCGATCTGGTATCCCAGAACCAGCGGGATTTGGCGAACGGTTTGGTTGGAGCGCGTGCCCGCGGCGTACATCCACTCGCTTCGTTGGACCCCAAACCTGGAACGCTGGGAGATAGGACTGGAAGTTCATGTCGAAAGTGAAGAAAACCTTGCGCTGCAGATCGAACTGGATTTGTCGGCCGGCGACATGGCGCTCGCTCATGACCGCTATTCGGTGATTCAGGGCGAAGTCTACCGCCGCATCTCACTTTCCGATCCGGGGATCGACGATTTTCGCAACGAACTGTTGTGGGGACCCGATCATCCGACGCTGATCGACGCGTCGCTGCGATTGCTGGACGAAGACGGACACGTGTTGGATGAGGTCAGCAGCTATACAGCGTTGCGCTCCATCGGCGTCCAAGGCAACCGATTTGTTCTGAACGGGCGCCCGGTTCCCTTACGGATGGTTCTCGACCAAGGTTTCTGGCCGGAAACCGGGGCCACGCCGCCGGACGATGACGCGCTGCGGGCCGACGTCATGCTGGTGAAGCAGATGGGCTTCAATGGCGTCCGGAAGCATCAAAAGATCGAAGACCGCCGCTACCTGTTCTGGGCCGATGTGCTCGGCCTCATGGTTTGGAGCGAGATGCCCAGCGCTTATCGCTACACCCATCGCTCCGTGAGGCGATTGACCACAGAGTGGATGTCAGTGATAGAACGCGACAAAAGCCATCCGTGCATTGTGGCGTGGGTGCCCTTTAACGAATCATGGGGCGTTCCCGATCTTCCCGACAGCCCTTCGCAGCGGCACTACGTGCAGGCGTTGTACCACCTCACCAAGACGCTGGATCCGAGCCGGCCAGTAATCGGCAACGACGGCTGGGAGAGCGTCGCGACGGATATTATCGGAATCCACGACTACGAGTCGGATCCCGCGCTGATCTCGGAACGCTACGGCGACGAGCACTCCGAAAACCGTCTGCTGACGCGTGAGCGGCCTGGCGGGCGCTTGCTGGTCCTCAGCGAAATGGGCAGCACGGACCGGCCTCTGGTCCTCTCCGAGTTCGGCGGCATCTGCTACGCAGAAGACGTGAACGCCACGTGGGGATATAGCCGCTGCAGAACGCCGGAAGAGCTGGTATCGCACTTTCAAAAGCTCGTACGAGCTGTCCGTGCCTCGCCTCTGCTCGCGGGCTATTGCTATACGCAATTCACCGATACCTATCAGGAAGCCAATGGATTGCTATACGCCGACCGGACGCCCAAGATCCCGCTGGCCGAAATCGCAGCCGCGAATATGGGACCCATTGAGCCCAGAGACGAGCTGATCGACTCGGTCTGGCGCGGCCGCCTCATGGATCTGCAACTTCACATCCAGAGGCTGACGAGTGAGCACTCCTAGAATCTTCAAGCGAGACCATCAATGACTGAACCCCTTGTTCCTGCATCGCAGCCGTCGCTCTTTCGATCGTTCTGGATCGCCGGCTTCGAAAGCTCGACGCACATCAGCCCCGCGCGTGTGCGTCTGGATATGATTGCCGGCATCGAGCACGATAAGAAAATTTATGAGGACTACGCGCGCCTGAAGGAGTTCAACATTCTGACGGCGCGGGACGGCCTTCGGTGGCATCTGGTTGACCGCAACGGATTCTACGATTTTGCCTCCTTCGAGCCCATGCTGCAGGCATCGCTGGATACCGGCATTCAGGTTATCTGGGATCTATGCCATTACGGCTGGCCCGACGACGTAGACCTGCTGGCGCCGCATTTCGTGGATCGGTTCGCGAAATTCTCGGCTGCGGTGGCGCGCTTTGTCCGCGAGCATACCGATGAGGTTCCGTTCTACTCGCCGATGAACGAGATCAATTTTATGGTGTGGGGGATTTCGGAGGGCCTTCTGTATCCGTTCGTAAAGAACCGCGATACCGAAATCAAACAGCACCTGGTGCGCGCGACGATTGCATCCTGCGAAGCGATCTGGGACGTGGACCGGCGCGCGCGCTTCACGTATCCCGAACCGATTATCAATGTGTTGCCGCCTCGCAACCGGCCGGATTTAGCCGGTACTGCCGAGCAATACCGTCAATCTCAATACGAAGCGTGGGATATGATCGCGGGCTATCGCGACCCGCACCTGGGCGGCAAGCCGGAATACCTCGATATCTTAGGCGCGAACTTCTACCACTCCAACCAATGGGAGATCGAGGGTGCGGGACGCCTGCGCTGGGAGGACGAACCTCGCGACGACCGCTGGCGTCCGTTGCACGACATGCTCGGGGAAGTTTGGAAACGTTACCGGCGGCCGCTCTACCTCGCCGAGACCAGCCATTTCGGTTCCGGACGCGCGCGCTGGATCCGGGAAACCGGCCAAGAGATCTGCGCGGCCTGGAAAACCGGTACGCCGCTGGCCGGCGCGTGCCTGTATCCGATTCTGGACCGGTTCGACTGGATGGACGCGGCACACTGGCACAACTCCGGCCTGTGGGACATGGTCTCGGACGATCGGGAAAAGTTCCGGCGCGTTCCGAATCCGGAGTATGCCGCTGCGTTCCTGGAAACGCAGGAACGAGTATCGCGCTGCGCCGCGGAGCTAAGCGGCGTTGGTGTTTGACTCCAACGCTGCCTCGGCCTGCAGCAACATTGGCTCCGCGTCCGAAGGCCCGTGAGCCTTTCTCTGCGATTGCAGGACCTGGTCCGCCGCCTTCTTTCCCGCAATAAACGCGTGGTCGGAATTGTAGTATTCCCACTCGCCGTAGCGCCCGGCCACAAGGATGTCCATGGACGCGAGCCACTCGCGGATGCTGGCCACCACAGATTTGCGGCGGTGGTCATAGACCACATAAGCGCAGGGTAAATCGACAATGGCGGTGGCCCAGATGGGATCGTCCGGGCGCATAAACCCGACGCGCTTGGCGTCTTCGATGCAAAGACGGATTAAATCCTCACCCGTGCATGGCAGTGGTTTATTGGGGCCGTAAGTGATCTCGCATGTAAATCCGAAGCCGCCTGGAGGATTGCAGTGCGGGCTCGCGTTGCCCTGCACGAAGATGCGGTGAAATACGGTGTCCTCCGGATAATAGATCCAGTGCTTCTCGGTAATGTCGCTCCGGCCGACGCCAATGTGAACGCACTGCACGGACGTATAGCGGAGGTCCTGCGAGGCCCGGCGGAGGTGAGCCGGAACTTCCTCGCCGATGCGAGCGATCAAGGTAGGCAGCGGCATGGTGCTGATCAGTTTCCGGTACGGAATCGGGGTGCCGTCCTGCAAAAACACCCGGCGGCTGCGAGGAGCGATCCGCATCACTTCGGCGTTCAGCCGTACCTCGCCCTTCAACCGCGGCAGAAATCCGTCCATGAGGCTCTGGAACCCGCCGTGCAAGGGATATCCGAAGCGCGCGTTGGGACCCATGGGTTTGGGTTTCGGCAGAAGTGCTCCTTCGATCATTTCTTCCAGGTCGGGGAGTGGTACCCTGCCGCCCAGCCAGGAGGTCTCCATTTCGCGCAGTGGCACGGCCCATAGCTTGCGGTTGTATGGAATCGCGAAATGTTTTGCGATGCCCCGGCCCCAGGTACGGTAGATGAAGCTCTCGAAATCATCTGCCGGCGCGGTATCGGAGGGAGCCAAGGGTGTCTCCAACTCGAGAATTCCGTCGGCGCAGCAGTCGCGGCTGGACGCGGTCGTGCACGCCGATTCTTTGGCGGCCGAAGCGTGCCCGTTCGCATATGCGTGTCCGTTCGACGTGCCATTGGCGCCATTTGCATGACCGTTGCGAGGCGACGCCTTCAACGGGCCGAACCGCGCCTCAATCGCGCCCATAACGCAGTCCTTGATCACGTGCGCCGGCAGGCCATATAGCGAACCCTGGAACGGGTAGCGCGTATATACGCCTTGGCTGTAAATCCAGGCTTCCCGATCCTGCCAGTGCACGTTGTCGCCGAGCAACAGTTGGTACAACTCATGCACGTACGGATCGTTGGAGAACATGATGTGGCCGGCGTAGTCGAACGTAAAACCGTTCGCTTCGAGCGAACGGCACCACCCACCCACCTTGTCCTCTTTCTCCAGCAGCAGAGCGTCGTCGCCCAGATGATAGGCGGCGCTTAGTCCGGTCGGTCCAGCTCCAATCACTACGTTGCGTGGACTGGTCTGCACGGCCAGGGTGCGTCTCTTGGCGGCGCGCTCCAGCAGGTCTTCCATCTTGCCGGCCGTCAAGTCCCAGGACGTGTTCTGTAGGATCTGGCGCATGCGCTGGCAGCGCACATCCATCAATTCTTCGCTTTCCTGTAGCGCGGCTTCGCATTGCCGCACGAACTGATCCGGCGTCGCACCGATACGAACCACGTCCGAATAGCAGTCCACGACATCGCGGATGGGAGTGCTTACGATCGGTTTCTCGCCCGCCATGTACTCGAGCGTTTTGGTAGGGCTGATGAATCGGGTAGCGTCGTTCAGGGCGAACGGGAGCAAGGCCACGTCCCAGCCGCCCAGAAATTTGGGCAGCTCGTCGTAACCGCGCTGGCCGAACGGATGAATATTAGGACCTACCGGCACGGTGGCCGGATCGATCTTCACCACGGGACCCACGAGGCAGATTTGCCATTCCGGATGCTGCCGGGAGAGAGTTCGCAAGATCTCCAGATCCATGCGCTCATCGATGACGCCGAAATATCCGAGCCGCGGGTGGGGCAGGCCCACCTGGTCCGGATGCTCCATGCCCGGGATGCAGGCTTCGCCGAAGTGAACCACGTCGACGCTGCTGGGGAAGCAGTGGACTTGCGGGTGCCGCGCGCGCTTCGCCTCGTACAGGCTGCGTCCGCCCGTGAATACCAGGTCCGCCTTGCGGAACAACTGCGCTTCGAGCTCGATCAGCTCAGGCGGCGCGCCGGCGAATGCTGACAACTCGTCCATGCAGTCGTAGACGACGATTTTGGGATTCAACTCGTCGGCCAGGGGAAGCGCCATGGGCGTGTAAAACCACACCGCAGGCTTCGAAATATCTTCTTCACGCAGCAGCTGAGCCATCAAGCTGCGCAACGGCGGCATCTGGGCAGCGCTGAAGCCACGCTCCGTGACGGGCGTGCACGGGGTGCAGACCATGACCTCACCGTCCTGGGCGTAGGTCTTCTGCCAGTGCGGTTGCCCTTCGCAATGCTGCGGCTCTTCAATAAAAAAAATGCGCCGGCCGCGCGCCAAACGCGAAACGATGTGCTGCGGCCTTTGAAAAACAAAATTCCACCGGAGATGACAGAATACAATGATAGTTTCTACCTGCATGTTTGAATACCTAGATCCCCCAAGCGGCGCGAGGCGCGCGCCCCGTGCCACACATTAGACGCTACTGAGGGCTAATTCACGTTGCGTAACCGTTAGGCGCGCGCGGGGCAGCAAGTAGCGCAGCGCCAGTCACCTGGAACAATTCTTAGGACCCATGTGAGGAGCCGCGATGGGCGCCCACCCACGCGTCATGGGTGGCTGCCCGCATCCGGGTCTCGACAGCCATTCTTTCAGAGGGAGATTGAGCCGCAGAACCCATCCAAACGCTTCGCGCTTAGAGACGGGCAGGCGCACGCCATAACGTCTATACGTCTACCCACGCGCGCAGATTCGCGCTTTGGGCCACTTTTTCGAGCAGCCGCATTCCAAGCAGTCCATCTTCGAACGTCGGGTATTCGGCCGGCCCGGATAGGTTGGCTATTTTAGCGTAAAAGCGTTTGAAAACCTGCTTGTGCGTATCGTCATAGCCTTCGCTGTGGCCGCCCGGAAGGTCCGCGTAAGCGGCCGCTTCCGGATCGAGCAGCGCGGGATCTTTCACTATCACTTGGTTGGGTTTGTTGCGGTGACCGATCCACAACTCGTCGGGCCGCTCCTGGTTCCAGGAAACGCCGGCTGCCGTGCCGTAGATTTCAAAGGTGAACATATTCTTCCGCCCGGCCGACATCTGGCTGACCGTGAACGCTCCGCGAGCCCGCTGGCCGAGGCGCAGCAACACTGACCCGAAATCCTCCGTATCGACCGATACGGGCGCGTAAGCTTCCGGGCGATGAGTTTTTCCCGTGAACGTCGCGACGGATCGCGACGGCTTCTTGCGAGTGGTATGGAACGTTGCGAGGTCGGCGCACAGCGCAGTAATCGGCAATCCGGTGACATGCTGGATCAGATCCATCCAGTGCGACCCGATATCGCCCATGGCGCGCAGCGGGCCATTGGCGGCGGACTCCACGCGCCAGTTCCAATCGGTATCGTACAGGAGCCAATCCTGCGAATACGTCCCTTGCACGACCAGAATCTCGCCTAATTCGCCCTTCTCAATCATGCGGCGGACATGCTGCACCAACGGGTAATAACGTAAGTTGTGCTGGAGACAATTGGCGAGCCGGGTGTGCGCCGCCAGATCGACCAGCTCGCGAGCTTCGGCTACCGAAATCGTAAATGGCTTTTCACAGAGCACGTGCTTGCCAGCTTCGAGAGCGGCGCGGCACATGCGATAGTGCAGCGCGTTGGGCGTCAAAATATGAACCGCATCTATGCTGCTATCTGTAAGCAGCGTCCGATAATCGCCGGTGGAGCGGGAAACGCCCACAGTGGCCGCGAACGCGCGCGCGCGATCGTCGTTGGAAGCCGCCACTGCGGCGATCTCAACGTTGCCCAAGCGTCTGAGATTCTCCGCGTGCACCTTGCCCATGAAGCCGCCGCCAATCAGCGCCACCGAGATATTTTTCATAACGAGGTCCGTCCCGGAGTCGATAGACTAGGGAGGAAGTTGGTACAGTGATTGTAGCCGAATGGTAGTCAAGATCAGGTTTGGCGCCGGTCGCAAGCTCCGCAAGAAGCCGCATAAGAACCAACACGTCGCGCTTGCCTTGGGCGCGCTGATCACACCAGGCGCCGTTATGGCGCTCGTATTGGCGCTATGGCGGCTGGCGGCGGATCTCCGGCTTACGGCTCAGTTTCCTATTTCCGATGGAATTTTCTCTCACTGGCAAATCTGGCTAGTGGCCGGCCTTGCCATGCAGTCCTGCGCGATACTTCTCAATCGCTATGGGAAGTCGGAACCCGATCTCCGCAAATCGGGAGAAACATCCGACCAGACCTTAGCCGAGACCAGATTCTGAATTTCCTGTAACAACAAATAGAACTACCCGTACTTTCGGCCTGTGGCGAACAGCCACAGCCGGTGCGATGACGCAACGCAAGTTGGATTCACTTTAAATCCAAAGAGGCTCCCTAATCGTATGTAGAAGCGGGAGACGAGCGTGGTCTTGAATTCGAGAAACTTTGGCGAGTCCCGTGCATCTACTGCGGAAGAGGTCTCGAAAACAGTGTTACGAATCGGGGGGGCACTGCAACCGGCGGGTACGCGTACTGCGGCCATGGTTGCAGATTTCAGTTCAGTTTTCATCAGCAAGCTTCAGGTCTTTCTTGAAGAAGCTGGCGCGGATTTCGCCGAAGCATTTGAGAAGCAATTGGCGGCTCTGCTCATCATTTTGCTTACTCCGGCTGCGCTCGTCGCCTTCGTTTTCGCGTTATGGCGTTTCAGCGCGGATCTGGGCTGGACCGGAACTTTTGTAATTTCCGATGGCTTCTTCTCGCACTGGCAGGTATGGATGGCTCTGGCGATCGGTCTGAAAGCGGCCACCTCCTGGATGCAACTTCGCACGCGTGTTGAGAAGTAGCGCGCCGGACGCCGCTCTCTCGGTGTTGGATCAAGCGCGCCGCGGCACCGTTCCTTGGTGCCGCGTCATAGATAATTTTGCAAAGAAAACTAAGCGTTTTCTGTTATTCTTGAGCTAGGCAGGCTTTCTCGGCATGCGCTTCCGCAGTGGCACGCGAACTCCCGGTATCTTTTATGTTCCCGGCTTTCCGCCGGGCGTAAAATGGCTCCTCATCAGCAACGTAGCGATTTTCCTGCTGGATTTCTTCGCCAAGTTTGCTGACCTGCACGGCCCCATCGTTATTTTGTTCGGGCTCACTCCGGCCGCGGTAGTGAAGCAGTTTGCCTTTTGGCAGCTGGTCACGTACATGTTCCTGCACGGCGGCATCGGACACATCTTGTGGAACATGCTCGCACTTTGGATGTTCGGCGCGGACCTGGAAGGCGTCTGGGGCATGCGGCGGTTCCTTCAGTTCTACTTCTTCTGCGGTGTGGGCGCCGGAATTTGCGTGGTTTTGTGCAACTACCTACTGCCGTGGGGGAATCCCGGCCTCCCCACCATCGGAAGCTCCGGCGCGATCTTCGGGATTTTGATGGCGTACGCCATGCTTTATCCCACGCGAACGATCCTGTTCGGCTTCCTGATTCCGATTCAGGTGAAGTATTTCGTAATGATTATCGGCGCGATCGCATTCCTAAGCTCGTTCGGTGTCAATAATGGCGTCAGCGAGTTTGCGCACCTGGGCGGCCTGCTGTTCGGATATCTTTTCTTAAAGACTCCGAACCTACAATTCGATCTGGCCGGACCGGTCCGCCGCCAGTACAGCGATTGGAAGCTCCGAAGGGCCAAAAAGAAATTTCAAGTGTATCTGCGCAAACAGGGATCGGGCCGCGACCCCAGAATTCACTAACCTTACCGGTCAGTAGTTCAGCGAGGGTTTACTATAGAAAGCAGGAGGCCAAAGCACCTCCAGGTCGCCTATGAAAGCATTCAGAATTTCTATTGCGTCGTTGCTGGTGTGTGTTTTGGCCGGCGTGATGCCCCGATTCGCTTCGGCACAAGGCCCGGGCTCATCGTCATCGGAAACGGTTGCGAAACCGAAAAAGAAGGAAGCTCCGGCGCAAGACGCGACCGAGGAGCCCAAGATCCCGTCCCAGTTCACGAAGAAAGACAAAGAAGTACCGGAAGGTCTGCCTACTTTCAAAAGTGATGTCACCACCGTGCAGTTGGATGTCGCCGTGCTGGACAACAAGGGCAATTTCATCCCGAATATCCCGCGCGACAAATTCCGTGTGCTGGAAGACAATGTTCCTCAGCAGCTGAGCAGCTTTTCCACCAACGCCGACGCGCCGATGACGATCGCCATGGTGGTGGAGTTCAATGCGCAGTTCCAGCAGTACTGGAGCCAGGGCTGGTATGAGACCCTGGTCGCTACCTATGGCTTCGTCCAGACGCTAAAGCCCGAGGATTACCTCGCTATCGTAGCTTACGACCTAAAGACGGAGATTCTCACCGATTTCACCACCGACCGTCAGAAGATCCAAGAGGCGATGCAGCGCTTGCGAATACCCGGTTTCTCCGAGTCCAATATGTACGATGCGTTGGTGGACACCGCCCAGCGAATGAGCACAATCGAAGGGCGAAAGGCGATTTTGCTGGTCTCAACGGGACGCGACACTTTCAGCAAGCTCACCTACGACAAAGCCCGCAAAGCGCTGCAAGAAGCAGGCGTGCCCATTTATGCGGTTAGTTTGCTGCAAGCTCTGCGCCTCATGGCGGAACCGTTCATGGGAGATATCCAACGCATGGATTTTCTGCAGGCAGACAATCAGCTGAATACGTTCTGCCGCGAAACCGGCGGGCAAGCGTTCTTCCCGCGATTCCTGGCGGAGTATCCCTCCATTTACCAGACGATTGCAGCCGCGCTACGCAATCAGTATTCAATCGCCTATCATCCGACGAATCAGGCGAAAGACGGCAAGTTCCGCAAACTGAAAGTGGAGTTGGTGGATCCGGCGAACGGTAATCCGCTGCGGATCACGGATCAAAAAGGCAAGCCAATCAAATATACCGTCGTTGCGAAAGCGGGCTATACCGCGCCGCGCGAAGTCGAGTAAGTCGCTTCTCAACCGGGTTACACATTCGCGCGCTCGCAGTCAAGAAAAACATCTTGCGCTGGTGCAAGCCGATAGAAATTCGTTGACGGACGGATGACAAGTTTGTTACGTTCGTCTGGTCCTACATGACAAATTCTGGCTCGCACAACCTCAACGGTCGTATTCTGATCGTCGATGACAACGCGATGGGGCTGGCGGCAAGACGAAGCGTGCTGGAAGAGCTGGGTCATAAAGTAGTCACTTGCGGCGCGCCGCACGACGCACTCGAGCTATGCGGCAAGCAGCGCTTCGATGTCGTGGTCACGGATTACAAAATGCCCAAGATGAACGGGCTCGAGTTCATCAGCCGTTTGAAAAAACAACACCCAGGCGTGGCCGTTATCCTGATTTCCGGCTTCACCGACACTTTAGGTCTCACCGAAAGCACCACCGGGGCTGATGTCGTGATGCAAAAGAGCGCTCACGAGGTCAGCCAGCTGATCCGGTCGGTAAACAGGTTGCTTCGTTTGCAGAAGCCGCTCAAAAAGCCGGCGGCGCCTCAGCATGGCCCTAAGCCGGACAATCGCAAGAGCCGGTAATCCCAATTAGACGCGATAAGTTCGCATTGGAAACGGTAAAGTAGAATTGGATGCTATTCCGCCGGGTGCTTGCGGGGATTTTTTTCGCTAGCGCCATTTTCGCCGCCACTGTACGTTCCAGCTCCAAGGACGCGAAGAGAATCCCGGAGCTGAACAATCCCACTGTGCGCAGTTGGATGCGCTCCATGTCGCTGCGCGACAAAGTGGCCCAACTGGTAGTCATGCCCGTGCTCGGCGAGCCGACCAATGCGAGGTCAAAGGCCTTCCGCAATTATGAACATTACGTGCGGGATCTGCGCGTCGGCGGACTCATCGTTATGGGTAATGTCCAGAACGGAACCGTGCGCAATGCCGAGCCGTACGCGATGGCCGCTCTGCTGAACCGGCTGCAGAAGTTCTCGAAGGTTCCTTTGCTGGTGGGTTCGGATTTCGAGCGCGGCGCTTCCATGCGCGTCGCCTCCACCACGATTTGGCCTTACGCCATGGCCTTTGCCGCCGCCAAGGATTTGGACGGCGTCGCCTACGAAGCGGCGGAGACGGCACGCGATGCCCGCGCTATGGGCGTCAACTGGATCTTCGCGCCCGTCGCCGACGTGAACAACAACCCGGACAATCCCATCATTAACATCCGCTCGTTCGGAGAAAACCCGCAAGAGGTCGCCCGTTTTGTACAGGCGTATGTCAAAGGGGCGCATTCGGATAGCAAGAATCCGGTATTGGTCACCGCAAAGCATTTTCCCGGCCATGGCGACACCGCCGAGGATAGCCATCTAGGACTAGCGCGTCTGAATGCCGATCGCGAACGCATCGAAAGCGTGGAGTTGGAGCCGTTCCGCGCCGCCATCGCCTCCGGGGTGGACGCTATTATGACGGCCCACATGGCCGTGCCCGCGCTCGAACCCATCAACGAGCCCGCTACGGTATCTTCCAATATCCTCACCAGTCTGCTCCGGGGCGAACTGAACTTCCGCGGGATCGTAGTTACGGATGCGATGGACATGCAGGGCCTGGCGGCGATGTTCGACACTTCGGAAGCCTCGGTGCGCGCCATCGAGGCGGGCGCCGATGTGCTCCTCATGCCGAAGCGGGCCGAAGATGCCATCAACGGCGTTGTGGCAGCGGTCACGAAGGGCCGGATTTCTCGGCAGCGCATCGATGAAAGCGTCGCCCGGGTACTGGCTGCGAAAGCGCGACTAGGGCTGAATCGCAGGCGTCAGGTGAATCTCGAAACGATTGCCGATGTCGTCGGCTCTCCGGAAGCCGCCGAGCGCGCGCAGCAAGTCGCCGATCGCGCCGTCACATTGGTCAAAGATCAAAACGATGCCCTGCCGTTGCGCCATCCGGAATCCACCTGCTTATTCGCTCTCCCGGAGAGCCGCCGCAGCCAACAGGGACAGAAGCTGATCGAGGAGATCAAGAAACGCGCTGCCAACCTCACCGCGTACTGGCTCGACCCCAACATGACGCAAGCCGACCTGGATCAGATCGTGGCAAAAAATCAAGGCTGCAGCCAAATCGTTGTTGCGGCTTATGTCACCGTCAGCGCGTATCGAGGCAATGTGGCCCTGGCCGGGA
>Ga0070738_10006105_pt1 | contig 12812 bp, 11 predicted proteins | sample Coa_R2_2_FD_66446 | JGI IMG/M metagenome (GOLD analysis project Ga0070738, IMG submission 66446) | Surface soil microbial communities from Centralia Pennsylvania, which are recovering from an underground coalmine fire - Coalmine... | ecosystem: Environmental > Terrestrial > Soil > Unclassified ... | reverse complement strand
ATCATTCATAACGTAGAGGAATAAGTGGCTGGCAATCCCATGGGATTGCCAGCCACTTATTCCTCTACGTTATGAATGATGTTATTCCAATAAAGTCAAGTTATAAAAGCGGCTAACGCTGAACACTCCAGCGCTCGTCGCTGTTTTGCACGAGCGTCGCGCCCTGGCGTTGTAAGGCGTCTTTCAGTCCTGCAATCCAGAAATCGTAGTTGGGTGTAAGCTGGTAGGATTTCCCGTCCATTGTTTCGATGTACAGGACATCCTTCTTCAGGCCCATTTTGCCACGTCCGATCACGCTAATCGAACTCAGGGGAATGTCGATGTCGGTTCTCACCGGGAACAGGTTGTTGATCAGGGCACCCAGCAGACCAAAATAGCTGTAGAGAAAGCCGCTTCCGCGCGTTTTGCGAAAGAAACGCTCGGGCGTTAGGGCCGCTTCTCCCCTGGTCCATATCCCGGCTTTGAGTGTAAGGAGCGCTCCTGATTGTAATACCTGCGTTTGGGCAGAAGTGTCAGTTTGTGTCATCGTGACGTACTCCTTTAAAATACTCTGATTGCGCGCTATACGCATGTTTGCATAATAAGTTCGGGCTTCCAACAAAGCAATGAATGCTGGGAGGAATAGTACCAACGTATGTAAGAGAACACCTCAGTTTCCTGCAACTGCCTATACTGGCACAGAGAGGCATCATTCGGCTGTTCACAAGAGAGAATTGATGCTTCGCCCAATCTCCCTGAATGGATATATTGCAAGCGAGCGATCTTATGCGGATACAGCAGGAGCTTATTGGCCTTTCGAGCGCGGAGGTGAAAGCACGGCGCGCTGCTGGCCAGGGGGCGGTTCTGCCTCCACCGACCGGGCGAACGTATTTCCAGATTATTCGTGAGGACGTCTTTACCTTCATCGATACTATCCTCTTCCTGCTCTGTTTTTCCCTGCTTCTGCTGGGGCAGGTTTCGGAGGCGCTGGTTTCGGTTGGAACGGTCCTCTTTAATGTCGTGGTCAGTGTGGTTCAGGAGATACGCGCCAAGCGATCGCTTGACCAGATCGCTCTGCTGACCCGGCCAGGGGCTACGGTCGTGCGTGATGGCGCGGAGGTTGAGCTAGACCCTGGGGAACTGGTACAGGGTGATATTCTGCTTTTGCGGCCTGGTGACCAGGTAGTGGCTGATGGCCCGCTGGTTGGAGCGGGCCGGGTCGAAATGGATGAGTCTCTATTGACCGGCGAGTCTGATCTCATCGTGAAGCAGGAGGGAGATCGGCTTTTCTCCGGGAGTTTTTGCGTGACCGGGCGAGCCTGTTATCGCGCCGAAAAGCTCGGGATTGAGAGTATGGCCGGCCAGTTGACCGCGGGTGCTCGCTCCTTTCAGCGCCACTATACTCCTCTCCAGCGCCGGATCAATCTAATGATTCAAGCGCTGCTGCTGGTTGCTGTCTATATCGAGACCGTCTTTATTCTGGTCAATCTGTTTCAAGGCGCGCCGATTGTGGAGACAGTGCGCCAGTCCGTAGTGATCATTGGGATTGTGCCAATTGGCCTGATTCTGGCAACCAGCGTCGCGTACGCGCTGGGCGCGCTGCGTATCACCGGTCAGAGCGCGCTGGTGCAGCGCCTGAGCGCGGTCGAATCGCTGAGTAATGTGGATGTCCTCTGCCTGGATAAAACGGGCACGATCACGGCCAATGCCCTGGTGCTGGAGAAGCTCTTCCCGTTTGGGATCAGCCAGCAAGAACTGCGCGACCAGCTCGGCCTGTTTGTGCGCAGCAGCTCTACAGGTAACGCGACTGCTGACGCGATTGCCGCGGCATGCGCGAGTTCTGTCAGCGATGCTTTGCCAGCGCGCGAGGTGATCCCTTTCTCATCAGCGCGCAAGTGGAGCGCACTGAGTTTTGACACGGACCAGGTGCGCGGAACCTATATCCTGGGTGCTCCAGAGGCGTTGCTGCGGGTGCTGCGTCCGGGCTTTGACCTGGATAGCTTTATTGCCGCGGAGGCCGCGCGTGGGATGCGCGTCTTACTGTTCGCGCGCTGGCCCGATCCCGTCTCTCTGCAAACTCCTTCCGGCGAGCCTGTTCTGCCTGCCGATCTGATTCCGCTGGGCCTGCTCAGTCTGCGCGACGAATTGCGCCCGCAGGTGCGGCAGACGCTGGCAGATTTCGCGGCGGTCGGGGTGCGCATCAAGGTCATCTCAGGTGATAATCCACGCACCGTCGCCTCACTGGCCCGGCAGGCCGGCATTGCGCAGGCCGAGCAGGCCATTTCCGGAGCTGAGTTGGAAAAGCTTGACGAGGCCACGTTTGCCCAGGTCGCGGAGGAGATGACCGTCTTTGGCCGCATTACCCCGCGCCAGAAAGAGCGCCTGGTGCAGGCGCTGCGCGCGCGGAAGCACTATGTAGCGATGATTGGCGATGGTGTGAATGATGTGTTCTCGCTCAAACGTGCCGATCTGGGGATCGCCATGGAGAGCGGCAGCCAGGCGGCGCGCGGTGTGGCTGATATTGTTCTGCTCAAGGATTCGTTCGCTGCCCTGCCCTTTGCTTTCGCGGAGGGCCAGCGCATTCGCAATGGCATGTACAATGTCATCAAGCTTTTTCTGACACGTGTGGCTTATCTGGGCCTGCTTCTCTGGGCGATCCCCATCGCCGGTGGCTTCCCCTTCGCTCCCAAGCAAAAGTCGCTGCTGACCTTTATTACTTCCAGCATTATTGTTGTCGCGCTGGCCGCCTGGGCGAAGCCCGGTCAGGGTTCAAGCCAGAGTTTTGGCCGCCAGTTGCTGCATTTTGTCGTGCCGGTCGCCATTACCCAGAGCCTGGTCTCCTTCGCCCTTTTTCTAGCTGCATTTTTTCTGCGCCAGGCTGAGGCCGCGAGCAATTTTTCGGAGGCTCTGGGCGTGGCACAGAGCGCGTTGACAGCGTACGCGGTTTTCAGTGGATTGCTGCTGGTGCCCTTTGTGGTCCCGCCGAGGCCCTTCTGGGTGGGAGGGAATGAACTCAGCGGGGACTGGCGTCCGACATTGCTGGCGCTTGGCTTGCTGGCGCTCTTCCTGGGTGTCGTCACTATCCCCGCGGTACGCACATTCTTTAGCCTGCTTCCGCTGAGTCTCGTAGATTACCTGATGATCGCGGCTGTAACCATCATCTGGGGGTTGATCCAGCGCTGGCTCTGGCGCATCAAGCTGCTGGAGCGTTTTTTGCAGCTTGAGGAGCATAATCAGATGAGCTAGGGAGATTCTGATTTCGTAAAAATGAGATTCTGGCTTCGTGAAAGAAATATGATATACTGCGAAGAAGAATGCTCTTTTCTCTCCTGCAGGGCGAGCCTGTGGCTATTATTCCGATGACGGAGCGGAGGCATGGCGAAAGAAACGGGAACGTTCGCTGACAAGGGGCGGGATTCTCTTCATACAGTAATGATCGTCGAGGATGATGTGCATATAGGGGCCTTCCTGCTTGAAGCAATTACAGAGGAGACTCCCTATCACGCGTTGCTGGCCGCGAATGGTGCTGAAGCCCTGGATACGCTGCAGCATCTCAGGCCCAGTCTGCTGATTCTGGACTATCACCTCCCCGGTATTGATGGTCTGGAACTGTATGATCGTATCCATGCGATGCCCGAAATGGAGCATGTTCCCGCGATTATGATGAGCGCCCGACTGCCCCACCACGAACTGGAGCGACGTACAATCGTTGGTATCCACAAGCCTTTTGACCTGGATGATTTTTTGCAGACGATCAAGAATTTGCTGGAATAGACCTGAGACTGGCCGCCGCAGGCTGCCCCGAAAGAAGAGAACATGTGCGATAAGCGGGCCGCGACCCGCTCATCGCACGTGTTCTCTTCTTTCGGAATGGGAGCGGACACACCGGAGGGGGAGAAATGTCTGATTTTGAATTCCTCTGCTCTAGCGTTCTTTGCTGAACTATGTTACTATTGTGCGCAGTTGGGCAGTAGTAACGACCTTTCAGTTTCCCAGCATCAGAGATATTTGAATAAGGAGACCAGGCAATTTGGCTACGCACGAGAAACGTTACGTGATAATTGGCAATGGAATTGCGGGAACAACTGCCGCTGATACATTACGCAAGAATGATCCGAATTGCAGTATTCATTTGCTGACGAACGAGCCCTATCCGCTCTATAACCGTGTGTCGCTCCCGCGTTTTCTCCAGGGGGTGATCGTGGAGCAGAAGGTAATGATTCGTGATTTCGCCTGGCACGAGCAGCGCAATATTCGTCTGATTACCGAGACCATGGTAACGGAAGTAAACACGGATGAACGGGTGGTGGTGACCGATAAAGGTCTGCAATTGCCCTATGACGCGCTGCTGGTGGCCACTGGCGGCTGGGCGAACCCGTTGCGTGTTCCCGGGGTGGAGGGCTGCAAGCATATCTACAACTTCGTCACTCTCGACGACACCAAAACAATTATTAACCGCATGCTTGAATCGCGTCATGCCGTGGCCTATGGAGGCAGTTTTATCTCCTATGAGCTGTGTGATGGCTTTGCCATGCGGAAGCTCGATACAACCTGGATTATGCGCGGTCCCTACTGGCTGCGTACCTCGCTTGATCCAGAGGGCGGCGAGGTTGTTGACAATATTGCGAAGAAGTTCGGGGTTGAGGTGATTCATGGAGATGAGATCGAGTGCGTGGTCCCGAAAGATGGCGTGCCCAGCTATGTGAAGACGAAGAAGGGCCGCGAGATCCAGGCCGACCTCATCGGCGTTGGCCTTGGCATTACACTCAATACCACTATTCTCTCCGGTACGCCGGTTGAGGTACGCTCCGGTATTGTGGTAAATGAATATCTGGAGACCAACGTGCCCGGCGTCTATGCCGCGGGCGATGTGGCCGAGTTCTATGATCCTACGATTGGCAGGCATCACACCATGGGCACCTGGGATAACGCCATGGCCCACGGAAAGATTGCCGGGCTCAATATGGCGGGTAACCGCCAGGCTTATCTCGATGTGCCTACCTATACCAGCCCGCTTTTCGATGTGAATATCGCGGTCGTGGGAACCGCCGAGTCGAATAACCCCGAACTTGAGTCGATCGCTCGCCGCGAGCCAGGCGAGAAAGGCAATGACAATTACCGCAAGCTCTTCTTCCGTGAGAATAAACTGGTGGGAGTGTTGATGATTGGAAGTCCCAAGGGCCGCAAAAAGCTGGTAGACATCGTGAAGAATCAGCAGGTGTTTGCCTCTGCCGCCGAGCGAGAAGCTCTGTTGGAGCTTAAATAGCCAGATAGATAGCAGGAGAAGGTCGTGGTCAAACAATGTCTCTATTGTGGGCAGCCTTTGCCAGAAGAAGATGCTCGCTTTTGTAATAGCTGCGGTCGAGCTCAATTTCTATCGTCCGCTGGCTCGGCTGGAATGCCGGCGCCGATCAGGGTAAAGCTGCCCCCCAAGGAGTATGTCCGCGACGAGCTTTCTTCCATGCGACCAGAAGGGAGCCAGCCGGGGCGATTGCCGGAGCGCGTCCGCCCGTTTCAGCCCGAGCAGCCATCTCAGATGTCCTCGCGTCTGCCCAGGCGCCCCGGGCGTCTCACGACGCAGGAGACACAGGCGGGCGGGGGGAAATCTGGGATGGCAAAGAACTCCTCACCTGTTCCAGCCCGTCCAGCCGCTTCCACGCCCGCGAAAACGTCCCGGCCTGCTCCCGCGGAGGAAGAGTCAACCATGGTGCTTCCTGGCTGGCAAGAAGAATTAGAGCGGTTGCGAAAAGAGAGACTTGCCAGTTCTTCTCTCCCGCCGAAGAAAAAAGAGGACGATCTGGCCCAGGGATTGCCAGCCGCCTCCCAGGGTTCACAGGACGCTCCAGCGGAGCAGAAAAGCGAGACCCCCGCTCCGTCGGAGCGGGCGCGGGAGAAAACGCCATCTGATGGTTTCCCGGCCAACCGTCCGCCCAGGCCAGCCAGGCGCCCCATTGATTTTCACCATCAAGAATTACGCGCGAAGGTCTGGGAGCAGGAACCAACGCTCCAGTTGCCCCAGGCATACGAGGAGAAGCAGAAGTCAGGACCTGCCCCGGATAGCGAGCAGATGCCGTTTGCCGAGGTCTCGCTCGATCAGGAGAAGCAGGAGAGGCTGGTTGCCGATCTGGCGACCGCTCGCTGGCAGGCGCCACTTCCTGCCACAACTCAGGACGAGGAAGATAGCGAGCCGATTGAGAGCACGCGCTCGGAGGCCCTTTCTACGAAGGCGAAGGCAAAGGATGAGAGTGGTGCGCTGGTTGAGAGAGAGTACTCGGGCGATGCTTTTCCAAAGGTGGAGAAGAAGGACGAGAGCGGCGCGCCAGTTGAGAGAAGGCGTCCGGACGCCGTTTCCGCGAAGGCGGAGGCAAAGGACGAGGTAGAAGACCTTCCGACCGTTCCCCTGGCTGTGCCTCAAGTGGCGAAGAATGCGCCAGAAATTACGATTGAGCGTACCTCTACACCGGCTCCCCGAAATACGAGCGCTCCGGCGACCGAGGATGACATTGAGAACCTTCCCACCCGGAAGATGCCCGCCGCCAGTCCGGCCAGACCCCGTTCGCCCAGGCCCCCGGCGCAGTTGGAGTCGAAGTTTGATCCCACAAGTATGCCTCCGCTGCCCCATAATCCGGCCTCGCTGCCTGGAGACGCAGCTCCCTGGTCTGAGACATCCCCGCCGCAGCGTCCGCCCTCGTTCACGCCCGTGTCTCCTTTGCCGAACACGCCCCGGCCTGAGCCAGAAGCGCTCGCCGCCGCGCGGGCGAAAGCGCCCGCGAAGAAGCGGGCGAGCGGCAAGCTGGTTGCTGTACTGGTTGTGCTCTTGCTCGTGTGCGGAGGAGGCGGTTTTCTCGTCTATTACCAGTTGTCCAGCGGAGGCTCGATCCTCCAGCCGCAGCAATCCTATCAGATAACGGCTCTGGGGGTTTCGCTGAGCTATCCTCAACATTGGAGCGCCGGGGTTGACCAGGCTCACAATACTGTGCATTTTGCCGATAGTTCTCAGACCGGTCAGATCAATCTCTCAAGAGCAGAGACAAATGGCCGGACGCTCACTCAGTATCTCAATCAAGAGACCACGCAGCTGGGGATTACGGCGCCGCAGTCAGTTCCCGCGATCACCTTCGCTGGAACAAGCTGGCAGCAGGTGCGAGGCAATGTTACCCAGAAGGGCGCGACCTACACGATCGTGCTCTATGTCACTCAGCACAACGGCTATTTTTACGCGCTGTCCTGCCTCTCTCCGCTCGCAGTATATGCGCAGATGGAAACAGATGATTTCGCGCCCCTGCGCGCCTCATTCACATTTTTATAACGTTTCTGCGGCTAGGCTCAGCGCTCAGGGAATGATATAATAAGTGCGATGCCAACTGCTAGCCGCAGGGCAGAAGCTGCGGAAGATGAGAAAGGAGGGCGCGGTGACGACGCTGCTCTACGAGCCAGCCCGCTGCGCAGAACATACGCCTATGGAAGATATTCGTTTTGAGCGACATTTTCGCACACCCTACTCAGAGAGTTATTACATCATGCAGGGCAATAGCCTGCAGAGCAATAGCCGCCTGGGTACCGTCGATATCCATTTCACTACGACGACCGTACATGGAACGCTTATCCTGGAACGGGAACTGGAAGAGTCTGACCTGAGCAAGCTCATTGAGCAGATCGATGAGGATCTGGTGCTCTCGGCTGATATGCCCCGCGACGATTTTCTGGTCAGCGTCTACATCGGGAAAGATGTCGGCTTCTATAGCGATGAGTACTTTGCCGAGGAGAACGATACTGATCTCGCATTTAGCGCGGACGACGAGGACTGAAACGCACTCCTCGCGCCTTCGTGTTAGTCTTCAAGCAGGCCGCGCCGCATTGCATATTTAACCAGCTCGGCGCGGCTATGCAAATTCAGCTTATCCATAATATGGGTACGGTGGGTATCGACGGTTTTCGGACTGATTACCAGGCGTTCCGCGATCTGGTTATTGGTGTACCCCTCAGCGACAAGCTTCAAGATCTCGCGTTCGCGCTCCGTCAAACTGCTATAGCTGTCCTTCTCTTCGCCCGCGCGCACACGTTGCAGGTAATCCCCCACCATAACCGATTGCGCGGTCGGCGACAGGTAAAAGTACCCGCTCTGTACCACGTGCAGGGCGTTGAGCAGGTCGGTGTCCGCGGCCTCTTTCAGCATATAACCGGAGGCGCCCGCGCGCAGGGCCTGGAAAACATACTCGTCATTCTCATGCATGGTGAGAATCAGCACCTTCACGTCGGGCAGGAGTTTTTTGATCTGTTTGGTCGCCTCGATGCCGTTCATATCGGGCATGGTGATGTCCATCAGAATAATGTCGGGGTGCAGGCGTTGCGCTTCCTGCAGGGCCTGGCGACCGTTCTGCGCTTCTCCGACTACTTCGCAATCGGGAGCTTTTTCCAGGATCATGCGCAGCCCGGCCCGTAGAATCGTATGATCGTCGGCCAGCAAAATTTTTATATTCATAGATACTATCTCTAGTTTTCTCCAGCGCCTGCCTGCGAGGTTGTGAGCTCGCTGCTGTTTTTGCCGGCGCTGATACGTTTTTCAGGAAGGGGAATACGAACCTCCACCCTCGTTCCTTGACCAGGCGCTGTTTGAATCTCCAGCGAGCCGTTCAGGAGAACGGCGCGTTCCTGCATGCCTGTCAGCCCGAGGCCCCGCCCCAGGCTGCGCTCCTGGCTCGGAATTTTGAGCAGGGCCGCGTAGTCGAAGCCGTCACCGTCGTCAATGATGGTTCCATACACGGCATCAGCCTCTTCCCTCAGGGTCACGGTAGCCTTACGCGCGTGTGAATGGCGCGCCGTATTGGTCAGGCACTCCTGAACGATTCTATAAAGAGCAGTTTCCATCTCAGTAGGCAGGCGATCTTTCAGACCGCTCGCGTGAAATTCGACCTCGATGGGGCACTTCTGCTGGTATTCCTTGAGATACCAGCGCAGTGCCGGAAGCAGTCCCAGATCATCCAGGGCGCTGGGGCGCAGGTCAAGGCTCAGGCTGCGAATGGCGCGCAGCGTTTGATGTGCCAGCGCGCGTGTATCAGAGATGCGTTTACGCGCCTCCTCTGTCTGGATCGACTCTTCGAGAATCGCCAGGCTGATGAGCAGCGAGGTCAGGACCTGGCTGGTCTCATCGTGTAGTTCACGCGCGATGCGTTTGCGCTCCTCTTCCTGAGCATTGATAATCTGGCTGGCCCGCAGGCGGGAGGCTTCGTCGATGGCTTCCAGCATGGTGTTGAACGTCTGAGCCAGTTGATCGGCCTGGGGGTCAGTGCCCGTCATGGGGGCGCGCAGCGTGCGTTCACCGGCCTGAACCCGGCTCATGACCTTGCCCAGGTGCATCAGAGGCTGGAAGGCGAACTGGAGCACGACAAAGTTTAGCGCGATACTGATCAACCAGCCAAAGGCAACAAAAATCACCAGGGAAGTGGGGGTCGCGTAGGGGCTGCTATTGAGATTAGCTGCCAGCCATGTCCCGCCGGTGGCTCCCACGAAAATGATCAGGCTGTTGGCGATAAGTACTTTATAGAAGACCGGCAGCGCGAGCAGCGGTCTAAGGATGCGCCAGCCGCGCTGGACGTTTTCCGGGTAATCGGTTGTTTGGGCGTGAGCCATCTCCTTGTCCTTTGCCACATGGTTGGGTTGGATGATCTGATTGTATTGTAGTGAGCGGGGTTACCCTCTGTCAAATCGGCGTAGAAATCAGGTAAATATCAGGTACATACCTGATGCATCTATAGGGGTCTTGCAGTAAGCTTCTCATAGAATGCCTATGCTATCGGGCGTCCGGATTCATGTGCAGCATACAAGGTCCTTCTCACAGAGGTCTTCTCAAATGAGAGGAGGTTGCGCTACAATGTGAAGAAGAGATCAACTGCCTGATCCTGAGATGGCGCGGATGTTGTGTGCTCTGGCCGTTTCAGCCTAAAAGGATACCCGGCGTGTGCTTCGTTATGATATAATCGGCCACACGTATTTGAAGGATAATTGATAATCAGGCTATTTTCCAATTGGTCCTGACAAGACACCTTGGCATGATCTATTGAGGAGGCACAGTGAGTTCTGTTCCAAAGAAAAGTTTGCTCGACACTCTCACACAGAAGATGGTCGAGAGTCAAGTGTGGCGTTCCATTTTTCGCCATGGCTACCCTGACACCCCACTGAACCAGTCACTGGTGATGATGGGCAATGTCTTCTTGCATTTGCACCCGGTCAAAGTGAGCCGTCAGGCCATGAAAATCACGTATACCTGGTGTATGGGTGGTATTTCATTTTTCCTGTTCCTGCTGCTGACGATCACAGGCGTATTCCTGATGTTCTACTATGTGCCGGATACCACGGTTGCCTATACGAACATCAACCAGCTCAGCAGTGTGGTTTCATTTGGACACATCGTGCGCAATATGCACCGCTGGGCGGCTCACCTGATGGTGGTTTCGGTTACCCTGCATATGATCCGTGTCTTCTATCACGGCGCGTACAAGCCTCCCAGAGAGTTCAACTGGGTGGTCGGTGTGCTGCTCTTTTTCGTTACTCTGTTCCTGAGTTTTACAGGTTATCTGCTGCCCTGGGACCAGATCGCGATCTGGGCTATCACCGTTGGTACCAACCTGGCCCCGTACACACCCCTGCTGGGTACGACCGTGTACAAGATCCTGGTTGGCGGCCCGGCGGTAGGCCAGGCCACGTTGATCCGCTTCTACGTAGGTCACGTGATTCTCTTGCCTCTGGCCGGTGCGTTGTTGATGGCCGTTCACTTCTGGCGTATCCGTAAGGATGGTGGCGCCGCCGGTCCTCCGCCTCCGTCTCGTCGAGAGTTAGAAGCGCGAGCAGAGCGCGAGCGTACTGCTGTGGCGGCTGGCACTCAACAGTAGGAGTCGTTGTCTGTTCCGTCCAGGGACCGGGGGTCCCTGCCAGTTCTCTTGTTACGCCTGGCCTGGAGGCCGGGCGGGGGGTGAAAAATATGGCAATTGAACAGAAAGAACCAGGAGTGCAGACACAAGCTTCGGCGACTCAGCGGCGCTATCGTACGCTTGCTGTGGTGAGGCAGGAGGCAATTACGCGCGTTGAGAAGCCGCTGGAAGACTCGGTATTCGTCTGGCCGCACTTGCTGGTTCGCGAATTTTTCGCGGCGACGGTTGTAATGGTGATGGTCACCCTGCTTTCGCTGGTGATCGATGCGCCGCTTCAGGGTCCTGCCGATCCCAACTCGACACCGAACCCTGCGAAAGCGCCGTGGTACTTCCTGGGTCTGCAGGAACTGCTGCACTACTTCCAGCCGAACAGCGCCGGTGTGATGATTCCTGGCGTTACGCTGCTCGCGCTGGCGGTGCTGCCGTACGTTGATCGCAACCCGAGCCGCGCTTACGCGGACCGCAAGGTGGCGATTGTGACGTTTACGATGTTCCTGTGCTTCTGGGCGTTTATCACGCTGGCCGGTAGTTTCTTCCGCGGTCCCGGTTGGGGGTGGGAATGGCCCTGGCAGCACATTTACTTTGACCTGTAAGAGAAGGTTAGATGTCTATGATTACCGAACGTAACGACAGTGACAGGCCCGCTATCACGCCACAACAATATGAGGTCTTGCATGGTGGTGGGGCTGAAGCTGCCGAAATAGCGAAACAGCGTCTCTCGCGGCGTCGCTTCCTGCGCAGGTCGATGCTGGCCGTCTGGGGTCTGTCAGCGACCGCGGCTGTCGCGGGCGGCCTGTATATGTTGTATCCCAATCTGGCCGGCCAGTTTGGCGGCCTCTTAAGAGTTGGCGCGAAGAGCGATTTTCCGCCTGCCTCGCCTGGCAAGTTTGCGCTGAATCAGACAGGTGTCTTCTATCACCAGGAGGCCAAGACGTACGTGGCGCATTTCGCACCCGGCTTTCCGACTCTGCTGAGTGGTATCGCGCTGGCAGATCAGCTCGATTCGGAGAGCATCGTCAAGGATAGCGACGGCTCCCTCTGGGTGGCGCTCTATCAAAAGTGCGTGCACCTGGGCTGTACGGTGCCGTACCGCGATGACTGCCAGAGCTTCAAGTGTCCCTGTCACGGTTCGCACTATAACAGTGATGGCGAGTATATAGATGGCCCGGCGCCGCGCAGCCTGGATCGCTTCCACCTCTCCTTCCAGGGGAATGATGTGTATGTTGATACCAGCACGACGGCGGCTACCGTGCCGCATCCTGATCCAACGACGCGTATTATTCCAATCCCGAACGGTGGCGTCTGCGCGGCTCAGTAAGCGCGGCCCGGGCGTGGATAGGAGAAGCCGGAAGGGTTCGCCCTTCCTGGCGTAGCTCGATCTCGACGGGACAGGCCCTGCGAGCGGTATGCGGAGGCCCTGTCCTGGTTTACTTAGTATAAAAGGGTTGTGTTCTTATGATAGATCCCATACAGGCTGCAGTGGGCATTGTTGTTCTGCTGATCACTGTGGGGGCCTTGCTCTACATTTTCTATTCGCGCACGAATGCGGTAGAAAAAACCGGCTATGGCGCGCTGATCATGCTGTCAATTGTCTCGCTCATGATCCCGGTTTTCTGGATTATGGAGACCAATGGCGAGACCCAGGCGAAGATTCAGCAGAATAATGTAGCTGTTACTCAAGGCGCCGCACTCTATGCCCGGTATTGCTATCAATGTCATGGTCTGACTGGCCAGGGCCAGTCTGCTCCGAAACTGAATGGGAATTCGGCTGTCAATAATCTTTCGGATACCGATCTTATTCGGATCATTAGCGCTGGCATTCCTAACGCGAGTGATCCCAGCAAGTTTATGATGCCGGCCTGGAGTGATCAGTTTGGTGGCCCACTTTCGCAGCCGCAAATTCAG
>Ga0070738_10006104_pt1 | contig 12812 bp, 12 predicted proteins | sample Coa_R2_2_FD_66446 | JGI IMG/M metagenome (GOLD analysis project Ga0070738, IMG submission 66446) | Surface soil microbial communities from Centralia Pennsylvania, which are recovering from an underground coalmine fire - Coalmine... | ecosystem: Environmental > Terrestrial > Soil > Unclassified ... | reverse complement strand
CCCATCCGCTGCCAGCAGCCGCGCCGCGCTCCTGATATTAGTACATTAGTTCTATTATATCCTGTGGAGCGGCAATTGTTGCTGATACACGGGAGGTCACAGACCCCGCGACAAGGGTGTCGAGGGGCGTGCGATCGGGGTCGTCGCGCAGGCGCAACCGCCGCTGCAGCCTCGAAGCGGGTTCGGACCTCATTCGGGCGGCACGTCTGTGACCGCCCGGGCGGTCCGTGGCCCGCTTTGACGGCGCGGGAGCGTTGCGCTATCCTGACCTCAACACGGAAGGAGGCCGGGCGGGCGCCGGCGCACAGCCACGCACCGTTCCAAAAAGTATGGAACCCGATGACGCGCCCATGCGCCTATTCACGGTAGACGAAGCCAACGCCCTGTTGCCCTCGATCAAGGACCTGCTGGCCGAATTCAATACCCTGCGCCGGCAACTGCTGCGTACGGCGCAGGAATTGGAGACGCTGGAACAGCAGCGCGACCGGTCGAACATCCTGACCCTGGCGCGTAACCTGCGCCTATTACGCGAACGGTTGGGGGCCGACCGCGAGGCCACACGCGCCGCCCTGGAGAAGATCACGACGCTGGGCGTGCAGGTCAAGGGCCTCGAACCCGCGCTGATAGATTTCCCCTCGCGGCGCGGCGGGCGGATCGTGCTCCTGTGCTGGCAGGAAGGTGAGCCGGGCGTCGGCCATTGGCACGACATTGAAGACGGTTTCGCCGGACGGCAGCCCCTCTAATCTGATGGGGCGGATCCTATAGACGCGCTTGCATGATCTGCTCGGCCGAGCGGGCCAGGGGCAGGTAGACGGAGACCGTCGTGCCCTCGCCGGGCGAGCTCTCGATGCTGATCCGCCCGCCGTGCTGTTCCACGATGGACCTGGCCCCGGCCAACCCCAGCCCCATGCCCGGGATGCCGCTGGCCGTGGAGGCGCGGTAGAAGTGGGTGAAGATACGCGGCAATTCGTCGGAGGGTATGCCCACCCCGCGATCGCGTACGCTGATGACGGCCCAGTGGTCATGCCGATGCACGCCGATGTGCAGCGGCGCGTCGGGCGGACTGTACTTGAGGGCATTGCCGATAATGTTGTCCAGGACGCGTTCCAGGCGCGCCCGGTCGCCGACAATCGTGAGATCATCCACCACCTCGACCACCACCCTGGACGGGTCGGCCATCGGCGACGGCAGGGTGGCGGAGACGGCGGAGGCAACCAGCGCGCCGATGGCGACGCTTTCCAGCGATAGGGGCAACGTCTGGCCGATCTGCACCAGCGCGGCATCGGTCAGGTCCTCGACCGTGGCCATCATGCGCATTCCGGCTTGCTCGACGGCCTTGAGGCGCCACTGCAGCCAGTCGGTCGAGACGGTGCCGGCGTGCGCCAAGTCCCTGAGGATCATGTCGATGTGCCCGGTGATCACCGTCAGCGGCGTACGCAGGTCGTGGGCGGCCGCGGTCAGGAACTCGTCGCGTATGCGCACGGCCTGTTCGGCCTGAGCGCGGGCCTCCTGCTCCTGCTGCAACAAGCGGGCGCCTTCTTCTTCGGCCCGCTGGCGACGCGTGATGTCGTGGGCATTGATGATCACGCCCCGCACGGCCGGGTCGGGCAGACGATTATAGGCCGTGACCTCAAGCACGCGCCAGCTCTCGTCGGCATGGCGCACTCGCAGCTCCAGCTGGGGCCGGGTCAACCCATCCGGCTCGCGCAACGCCTCTGCAAACCTCTCCATGGCAAGCCCGCGATCGTCCGGGTGAACCAGATCGAACGCCAGACGCCCTAGCAATTCGTCCGCTTGATAGCCCAGCACGCGCTGGTAGGCCGGGCTGATGTATTGGTAGCGGGCATCGCTTCCCACGATCGCCACGAGATCGGTGGCGTGTTCGGTGAGCGCCCGAAAGCGCGCTTCGCTCAGCCGCAGTTGCCAATTGCTGCGCTGAAGCTCGGCGGTGCGCTCGGCGACGCGACGGGCCAGTTCGTCGTTGGCCTTCTTCAGGGCTTTCTCCGCCCGCACGCGATCCGTGATATCCTGCGCGTGGCCGAGCACACACGGCGGCAGCCCCGGCTCCTCGTACAGGATGTTGCGGTAGAGCCAGACGCGCTCGCTGCCATCCCTGGCCGTCAGGCGCATCAGGCCGCTATCGCTGCGCCCCTGCCGGATACGGTCGAGGTAGCGGTCGAACAGGTGCCGTACGGATGGGGCCAGGAATTCCCGCAGGTTGTGTCCGATGCCATCCTCGGGTCGATAGCCGAGCGATTCCGCCGCCGCCGGGTTGATCGAGAGGAGCACGCCGTTGAGATCGTGCGAACACATGAGGCCCAGGCTGTTCTCAACCAGCAGGCGATACAACTGCTTCTGCTCGCTCAGCTCGCCTTGAGCACGCCGCCACGCTCCGTCCAACTCCTCCAGCTCCAGGATGAGTTGATCTCTGGTTTTATCTGTATGGCTCATGTGCCATGCTCCTTGGGCAGCGCGTCGGGTTCACCGCTTGCAGCAATCCCAACCTTTATGGTTGTTCCTATTATCTATGAACCCGTTGTTCGGGGCCCCCGCCAACCGTTCCGATGTACGGGGGTCGCACATCATAAACGGCGGCAGCCGCGCTTTTGGCGACGGATACGCGGTTCCTCTCGTCATGGGCTGTATGAACCGGACTGATCTACCGTCTGGCCATACAGTACCACAAAATGGGTCGCACTGATAGCCCCCGGCCGGGCTACCCACTCCGATCTCACGTCTCTGGCGCGCCCACTCTGCTGCCAATTGACACAAGCCTCCATGTGCTCTCCCACTATCACGGTGGGAAATCAAGTCTACGTCGCTGTTCATAACAATGGCAATGGAGCGACGAACTTTATGGCCGTGAGCTTCCCATGCTATCATTCCACTCAAGAGGTCAGGATGCTGGAGGAGCCCTTCGTTCTCGCGGCAAGTGAGGAGGATCTGCGGGCGGGACAGCGCGCCCTGATGAGCGCCTGGCCGCCCGATGAAATGCCGCTGGTGATGGTGCGCGGACGCGGCTCGTTCGTCTGGGATAGCGCCGGGCGCCGCTACCTGGACTGCATTTCACAGGCCTGGTCGGTGAACATCGGCCACTGCCACCCCCGGGTGATCGAGGCAGCGGAACGCCAGGCCAGGGAACTGACGCAGGTGCGCCCCAACTTCGCCAACGTGCCGATCCTGCTGCTGGCCAAACGCCTGGCCGAGCTGACGCCCGGCCGGCTCGAGCGCCTGGCTTTCTCGCTGCACGGCAGCACCGCGATGGAGACCGCGATGAAGCTGGCCATGCGCAACCGGCCCGGCGGCGGCGCCTTTATCACGCTCTTCGACGCCTATCATGGCCGCTCGCTGGCGACCATGGCCCTGAGCTGGCCGCATCCCGGCAACCCGTTCGCGGCGTTCCAGCGCGAGCCGATACGCGTACCGCAGGCGTATTGTTACCGCTGCCCGCTGCACCTCCAATACCCCTCCTGCGGCATCGCCTGTGCCGAACTGACGCGCGATGTGATCCGCAGAGGGGTGAGCGGCCGGCCGACGGCGCTGATCATGGAGCCGGTGCAGGGCAACGGGCAGCAGCTCGACTTTCCGCCCGAGTACCCGCGGGCCATCCGGCAGATCTGCGACGACGAAGGCGTGCTACTGATCTGGGACGAAGTGCAGACCGCATTCGGGCGCCTGCCGGCGATGTTCGCCGCCGACTACTACGACGTCACGCCCGACATCCTGGTCTTCGGCAAGGCCCTGGGCGGCGGATTCCCCATCGCGGGGATGGCCGCGCGCGACGACCTGGAGGTGTTTGCCGCGGGTGAGGATGCCTGGACCTTCGGCAACTTCCCGGTCTCGGCCGCCGCGGCGCTGGCGGCGCTGCAGGTGCTGGAGGATGACGGGGTCTTCGAGAACTGCGCGCGGCAGGGCGCCTACATCACGGCACGCCTGAAGGAGATGCAGCAACGCTATGCGCTGATCGGCGATGTGCGCGGACCGGGCCTGGCCATCGGCATCGAGCTGGTGCGCGATCGCGCGAGCAAAGAGCCGGCGACCGACGAAGCCCAGGCCCTGTGCAGGCTTGCGCTGGAGCGCGGCGTCATCTTCGCCACCACGCGCTACGCCGGCCTGGGCAACGTGGTCAAGATCAAGCCGCCCGCCACCATCTCGCGGGAGGAGGCCGACCTGGCGCTCGAGGTCTTCGAGGGCGCGCTGCGCGAGCTATCGCCCGCTTGAGGGGCCGCCGGCGCCGTTCCGCACCGACGTGGAGCAGGCTTCAATGGACGCGCCCGCGCCCACGGCGCTGCACCAACTACCCCACCATTTGCTGCGTCTAGCGGCGAACGCGGCCACCACGAGCGGCCCGTTCACCACGCCATCGGAAGAGCCAGCGAATTGAGGCCGAGCGGCCTGCAGCATCTCCTCCGTTTTGGGCCGCTCACGCGACAAGGAACGCTATTGCGCTAATGGACCCAGAATGCCGCCACCGCCGGGCCCAGATCTTGGGTTCGCGGGCCACGTGTATTGATGAGTGCCGCACGACTCGTCACGGCTGCGCCACGCGGGGCTTGCCATACGACGAGGGCCGGATCGCCCGCCGGGTCGAAGGCCAAAGACCGTGGCTCGCCGGGCAGTGCGATGTATTGTGGCTGCGCGTACGGGCACGCGAACACGGTGATCTGGTCGAGGCCCTCGACCGGCCCGCCCAAGAGGGACGCGACACGCGTGCCGTGGGCATCAATCACAGCCGCAGGGGGAAGGCCCTCGCCCCATTGCGTTGGTGTGGCGGCGAGGAATGTCGTCACCGGCCCCGCGGGCAAGGCCCAGCGCTGCAACGCAAAGTATGGCAGGGCACGCTTATGCGTCGTCCGAAGACCTACAAAGTGCCAGTAGAGCAACGCACGGCCGTCCGCCGTCCAGGCGAGGCCGCCATCGGTGGTGGACTGGGTGCGCCGGACAACGCGGCCCAGCCCCGGACGGTCGGCCGCTCCCAGGGCGAACAGGACGTGGCCGGTAGCATCGCTGATCTGCCAGGCCAGTCGCTCGTCATGGGGCGCCCAAGCGAAGGCGGTGATCAACTGGCCAATCGTGGCCACAATGGTCCGGTGCGCTAGCGTCCGGGTATCGTACACGTTGATCCGATCGGCCTGCGGACCCGGGCCACCCGGGACGGGCACCAGTTGTCCACTGAGGAAGGCCACATGCCGCCCATCGGACGAAAACGCGGGCTGGATGCCCCGCCCCAGGAGACGATCACGCCCCTGGCTCAGCGCTACCAAGTGCACCTCGGAACCGGCATCGCTGTAGGCCAGCAAGCGAGCGTCGTGACTGATTGCGATGTTCGCGCCTGCTAGGACAGTGAAGGGGCGATAGAGCGCCCGGCTCGTGCCACTCGCGCTGAGGCGCCGCAACTGTACGGCATAGCTGCGCGCCGTGGCCGGCAACGTTGCCTGAAGCGGGACCGTGAGCAGGAGGGCAGGGCGAACGGCTGCGGGCTGCCCTCCTGTAGACATCCATGAGAGATGTGGGGTACTGCCGGCCAGCGCACAGGCTGCGGCAATGGCAAGTGCCACCCGGATACCGAACATCGTGAGACCTCCTCTTTGACGATCTGGGGCGCAATTGTGACGACTAAATGTTGCATAAGGTTGACGTGCAGCACACATGAAGCAGAGCATGCAGACAGTCTACACGCTCTGCTTTGAACCTGACTTGTTCCGCTCGGACCCAGAAGGGGCTCAGTGGCCGTGAATAACCTCATTCTGTGACAGCGGATTATACGACGGGTACTGCGACATTGTAGGTATTGAGCGGCGATTGGGGAACGCCGGTGCCGTTGTACGGCTGGCCATTGGTGTCCAGTGTCGGATTCTTCACCCATGCACTATGCACATGAGGCCCGGTGCAGCTGTCTGAACAGCCCGAGTGCCCGATGACATTATTGACGAACACTGTGTTGCCCGTGGACACGCTCACGTCTTGCAGGTGTGCATAGTAGCTGTAATAATGAGCACCATCGCTTCCGGTTCCCAAATCCAGAACTACCCAGTAGCCATATCCGCTGAACGAACCGGCGCGCCACCCGGCAAACGAGACCGTTGCCCCACCGCTCTTCTGGGCGAAGACGCTATTGCCCGCGGCCTCATCCCAATCAATGGCGTAGTAATCCTGTCCGGTGTGGTCACCTTGCCCGTAGAAGTTGCCGCCGCAGCCAGCGGGAGCAGGGCCACCCGTAATCAGATCACCGCCGCCCAACTCCTTGTTCGGGTTGCATGCACCGTGGTTGACGGCCCCGCCCCAAAAGACGTACATAGACATGCCAGGGATGGCAGGTCGGACGCCGGCCGGAAGAGGGGGTGGCGAGGGCCTGGTCTCCGTGGTTGGGACAAACCCGCTCGGCGGTTCAGCGGAGGGCAACGTACCGGCACGCGGGATAAAGCGTAGCGCGCCAAGAGCCTGTGCTTGGTCCGGTTGCAGTGTATCGCTCCCGAATAGCACGAGGTCATACGCAGCGCCGTTGGTCGCGACGACGATCTGCAGCCCAGGCGGACCTGGCATCCCTTGAAGGGCGATGGCCGGTAGCCCATCGACAGTCATCTGAGTCCGCTGTACAGGTGTTGTCCCTGCGTCGCGGCGTAGCAACGCGTTGACAGCGGTGGTCAGCGCCTGTGGCCCGGTTGACGTAGCGAGCAGGCCGATCGGTTGGATCGACATCCGAAGGCCGTCCACCGGGTCTGGTCCCTTGCCGAAGGACAACCATCCCGCGTAGAACGCGTTGCCTGGGATGACCGACCATCCTGGGGGTAAGCTCATTAGCTCCACACCAAGCGCCTGATGGACTGCCATCACATTTGCGCCGCTAGCCAGTTTCGGGCCGAGGTTTGGTGTTAGAGTTAAGGCAGCCACGAGGGCCAAGAGCAGCGGGAATCGACGAGGCACTCTAGTCTCCTTCTCGGTAGAAGCACACGCTCCAGTAAGCATGTCATCGTAGGATCACCGCATCCAGCACCGTCGGTTTGTAGGTTTCCTCCTTTCAGCGCGGGGCGTCGCATGGGGCCTCTCCGTGATATGTACCGTAGATCCTGTCCAGCGCCTTGGGTATCTCGTAAAGAGCTAATTAGCAAGCGGGCGCGGCCTTTGGTGATCGCGCTGGACAACTACGCCGTGCACCCCGGGCGGCCGTCCAGCAGGCGCAGCCCCTCTTGGCGGCGGCCAACGTGCACCTGCTCTACCTGGCGCGCTACTGCCCCGAGCAATCGGAGATCGAGCCCATCTGGAACGACGTCAAACAGCATCATCTACCCATCCGCAGCTTTGACCAAGTGGCCGACCCCAAGCGCGCCGTCGACGAGGCGCTCACGCGCAAAGCCCAGCAGCTAAAGCAAGCCCATGCGAAAACGACGAACTCACACCGTCCAGCCGCTTAGCACACCCGACAGTCCTAACGCTTTAAGTACTTGCCGTCTGGACAACATGAGTCGTTCCTCCTTCTCACTTCGTGCTCACTGTTGCACCGTGGGAGTTGCCTGGCCGATACGCCGGTGTAGCAGGCTCGTCAAGCCGCCGCGACCGCTCGCCGCGCGACGATCAGGGCGCACAATTCAACTGCATCAAACTGCAATCGAGGCTCGAACGACCGGACCTTCAGCTGAGGCGTGGTCACGGCTCCAATAGCGGTTGGGGCGATTGTACCGCACCCACTGTAGCACAGGCGCGGCCAGCGAAACATCTGACAAAGAGCAGATATTCTGGCGTCAAAATCTGGCCTGTGCCCTTAGTGTGAGCTGTTCTGTTCGCCAGCCCGGTTAGTCGCATTGATTGAGTTGGCCGATGGACGGGCCGCCGAGCATGTAGATCCGTGCGGTACAGCGCGGCGAGCCCGCACAGCGAGCGCCTGTATCTGGAGGCCTTCCTTACCTCGGGCGTTCCTGATCGAGGTGACCAACGTCTAGCTTTTGGTGGTTGTGAAAGAGTGAAAGAAAGGATAGCACAGGAGTGCCGCGGAAACATCTGTCAAACGACAGATGTCGTGCCGTGCCTTTCGTGCTATCCTCATCTTCGCCGGCCAGCCCTCAGTTTGACAAGCACGGACTAACCGTGGCCACAGTGCCCAGCGAAAGGATGAAGCGATGTCACCCGCCCCCTGTGTGCGCCTTGCCAGCGCCGCGCCGTTTTGCACCAACGCGGCTCAGGCTTCAATGGACGCGCCCGCGCCCACGGCGCTGCACCAGCTGCCCCACCGTTTGCTGCGGTTGGCGGCGCGCCGGCTGCACGAGGGCGCGCTCCCGCCCCGCTGCTACTACTGGTGGAATGCCGGCACGGCGTCGCTGCCACTCGATACGCGCGCACTGTGATGGAGGAACAATCCTCGCTCCTGCTGGCCAGCCTCCTGCACGGGGCTGGCCAGCGCCTGCTGTGTGAGCATCGGCGCGTGCACCAGCGGCATCCGTCGGCACTCGGTGCGCTGTTGTGCCACGGCGCACCCCCGGCGGCGGTGGAACAGGGACCGCTGCGCCCCTGGGCCGAGCTAGTGATTCGATCCTATTGGGCCTGCGGGGGCAGGACGACCACATCCGCCCAGCGGCACGCGCTGGAAATCGTCGCTGCGGCTTTCGCGGTCGGCATGAGTGCCCTGAACATCCTCGATGACGTAATTGACGGTGATGAGCCAGACGGCGGCCACCAGGGGCCCAATCTGGCACTGGCATTCATTAGTGAAAGTCTGGCGCTCTTGGCCCGCCTTCCTGCTGCCCACTCCGCTTCCCTGGTGGCCTGCTGGAGCGAGTCTTGGGCCCGCTGCGCAGCCGCCCAGGCCCAGGACGTGGCGTGCGCAGCGGATGACAGCCTCACCGTGGATCAGGCGCTCGCCGTGGCTACCGGCTCCGGCCTGTTCACGCGCTGGGCCGCCGACGCCGGCGCGGCTCTGGCTGGCACAGGGAACCATCTCCGTGCGCCATTGGCTGCCTTCAGCCAACATCTGGGGACCGCCGAAAAGTTGCTGCATGATGTGCACGATGTGTGGCCCGGCGACCACCCGACGCGCGACTTGCACCGGCCAAGCTGCAACCTGGCCCTGGTCGTCGCACGCCAGGAGGGTGCGATTCCGGGGGCGTATGATCGGGAGGTGACCGCCAACGACACGCCGCTCCGCCAGCGCTTGTTGGAGAGCGGCGCGCTGCACGTTGCCTGGGCCTACGCCGACTGGTACCGCCTCCAAGCCGCCGAGGCCCTGGAGCGCTTCGCCGAGGCAGGCGGTGATGCGGCGCCCCTTATCCCTGTGTTGGCCCTCTCGCCCGAACTATGCACCATGAAGACGGAACAGGCAGCCGATCAGATTGCGTGGAACAGCCGCGTGTCCTAGACTAATGTTCACACGAGAAGTCCGCACTGAACTGTGGAAGAGGTCGCGCCGTGTTCGCCATGACGCCGGAGCAGCGTTGGCATCCCAATTGGCGCATGATCGGTGTGCTCTTGGCCCTGAGCGTGTTTCTGGTCACCTTGACGAGCGCTGTGGCGGCACTGCGCGGCCCACGCTGGCTGGGGTACCACGTCGTTCCGGCGGCGCAAGCGCACCGGTGGCGCGTCACGTTCGTCTGGCCGGCCTCCTTCGCCTGGGACGCCGGCCTGCGTCGCGGCACACTCCTGCAAGGGCCTGCATCTCCGCCGACGAGCGGATCGGCGGTCGTCCATATCTTGTCCGGCCGCTGCTGCCGTCATGTGCTTATCCCCCCATGGGGCGATACAGACCCGACGGTAGCCTGGTTGGAGTTGCCGCTCGCGGCGGTCATCCTGGGGATTGGGGCGGGCACGCTACTCTTCGCACGGGCGGGTCGTCCCGCCTTCTTTCTGCTGCTCTTCTGCCTAGACGTGGCCGTTGGCCTATGCGGGGCGGCGGCGTTCGCGCACGGTGCCCTGTGGGGGAGTATCCTCTTTGAGACGTGCTGGTTCGCCCTGCTGCCCCCATTCGTGCTCCTGCTGGCGACGACCTTGCCGCCCGATGGCCGGACTCCGGCCCTTGGCTGGCGCGTGCCGGTACTGGTGATCGGCCTGATGGTGGTGCTCGAGGTACTGGGCTTGGTCGATGTTCCGCTCTACACGCTCACGCGCGACATGGAGGGTCTGCTCTTCATAGTCGTGCAAGCTCTCGCGTCGGGCATCTGGGGCTGGCGGGCCTGGGCCGCGCGTGGTGGACCTCACTGGCCGGAGTATCGGCTCGTGCTGCTCGGCCTAGGCGGCGCCTTCGCCGGCTTTGCCCTGCTCGCCATCCTGCCCGCCATGCTCCAGTGGCGCCTGCCCTGGCCGCCCGAAGTGGACAGCGCGGTGTTGCTGCTCTTTCCCATCAGCCTATCGTGGGCGTTGATACGTTACCGCTTGCTCGATCCCCGTCGCACGGTGCAGCGGACCGTGATCACCGTGCTGCTGCTGGGCAGCGCTCTGTGCCTTGGGCTGGTCCTGGCGGCCGATCGCCTTACCGTCGTGGCCCTCATCGTGGTTGTTCTAGTGGCCGGCATCGGCGTCCCTCTCGCCCAACGGGCCGCGGATCGCGTGCTCCCAGACGGTCAAGCCGCCTACGCTGCCCTGGTGCAGCGGAGCGGGGAACGGCTCCTGCTCGCGGTCGAGCCGAGCGACCTCATGCCAATTCTAGAGGATGTGCGGCGAGGGCTGGGCTTGACGAGCCTCTGCTTGCGCCGCGGTGATGCGCTCCTGGCGCAGGTCGGAACGGCTTGCAACCAGGCCTACCGAATCCCGGTGCAGCACGACGCCGAAGCGATGGCCACGCTGGAGGTCGGCGAGAAGCTGCACCATGATACCTTGCTCGCTGCCGACCGTGAAGCCCTTGCCATGATCTGCCAACATCTGGGTGCCTTCTTGACGGGACAGCGGTTGCTGCTGCAGTTGCGCGACACAGTGGGCCGCCTGGAAGAGACCCAACAGCGCCTGCTCACGTCACGGCGGCGCGAGCGCGAACGCCTGGGCGAACGCTTGCATCGCGGCCCCCTCCAGGACATTGTCCTCTTGCGCCAGACGCTGACCCCGGACAGCCATCAGGCCGCTGCCGCCTTGCGACTCGAAACGTCGCTGCGGACGATCCTCACCGAGACGGCCTCCACGCTCTTGCGTGATTTTGGGCTGCCCGCGGCCATCGGCGCGTACGTGACCTATCTGGAGCCGTATGCACGCGAGCGGGGCTGTGCCGTGACCATGACACTGGATGACGCCGCCGGCGCGCTGGCCGAGGACGAATCCTTTGCCCTCTATCAACTCGCCCACGAGGCGCTGACCAACGCCGTGCGTCATAGTGACTGTAGGCAGGTTGACGTGCGGCTACAGGTTGAGGGGGACGCCGTGGTGCTGGACGTGAACGACGATGGCTGCGGATTACCGCTGGGCTGGCAACAGGCACGCGTGGACCATCGTGGCCTGCGGGATGCGCTGGAACTGGTACAGACGGTTCGGGGAGCATCAGCCACAGCCGACACTACGTCAAATGGTGGTACCGTGATCCGCGCCCGCATTCCTTGGCGTGGCCGTGCCCAACGAGACGACGACCAGATGATGCAGAGGGAGGATATGATTAGCATAGTAGTCGCTGAGGATCACGCCGTGATGCGTCAGGGCTTACGGCGTCTGCTCGCCGAGGATGATCGCCTGGTCGTCGTCGCGGAAGCGCGCACCGGGTACGAGATCCTGGGGTTAGTCATGCAGCACCAGCCGGATGTGTTGCTGCTCGACATCGATCTGCCGGGGCAAAATGGGCTGGATGCGCTGCGGACGGTGAAAGCACATATCGTCCGGCCGCCGCGCACGCTCGTGCTCTCGGCCTTTCATGCCGAAGAGTATATCTGCCGGGCCCGCGAGTTGGGGGTCGCCGGTTTCCTCTCGAAAGACTGTGACGGGGAGCGCGTGCGCGACGCCATCCATCGGATCATGGCGGGCGAGCAGGTGTTCGATCCGGTGATCGCCGCCATCATGCGGAAGCAGTGCTACACCGCCAAAGGCCGCTTTAAGCGTTACAGCGATGGGTCGCAGGCGCTCAGCCCGGCCGAACTCGATGTGTTGCACGGGATGCTGGAGGGGCAGTCGTACGAAGAAATCGCCGGGGTGCTGGGGCGCGAACGTGGTACCGTGCGGAGCCAGGCGGCCACCATATTCGACAAACTGGCTGTGGGCACGCGCGGGCAGGCGGTGCGTAAGGCCTTGCAGTTGGGTATTTTGCAATTGAATGAAGACCAGCCACGGCCCGAGGAGGGGTGAGGGGTCGTACCGATCGGCCTGCCTCGCGCTTGAGTGCGCGGTCGTCGTGCTCAGCCTCGATCAGGCGTTTCACCTGATGCGCAGCCTCGCACGATGCGCTACGCTGAAAGAGAGATCACAAACGTGGCCCGGCCGGGCAGTGGCCGAGGCCGCACAGCCATGCTACGACGATAGCAGAAAGGAGGCCCATCATGGCCGGGACCAGAAAAAGGTGGAGGGACTTGAATGCCGGGCAGAAAGCCGGCACGGTGGTGCTTGGCATGGTGCAATTTACGCTGTTGGGGCTGGCGCTCGCCGACATCCGCCGTCGCCCGGAGAGCGAGATCAACGGCAGCAAGGCCCTATGGACCGCGCTCTCGTTCGTCAACTTCATCGGTCCCCTCGCCTACTTCTTGTTCGGACGCAAGCGGGGAGTGGTGCCCGGCGTCGCCTAGCCGGCCGCGCCGGCGTTCCCTCTGCGCGGCCGGGCATACGGCCAGCCCCCTAACCTGATGCTCGACGATCGCGCGGCACCGTTCCTGGGACCGCCGGCATCCTTGCCGGCAGGGATGCCGGCGGCGTCGGCCCGCAGG
>Ga0070738_10006103_pt1 | contig 12814 bp, 3 predicted proteins | sample Coa_R2_2_FD_66446 | JGI IMG/M metagenome (GOLD analysis project Ga0070738, IMG submission 66446) | Surface soil microbial communities from Centralia Pennsylvania, which are recovering from an underground coalmine fire - Coalmine... | ecosystem: Environmental > Terrestrial > Soil > Unclassified ... | reverse complement strand
CGCTCTCCTGGCTCTGTCCCCATCTCCGCGGTCTCGGCGATCTCCGCGGTGAACCTCGGGTCGCCATCGCGACTGTCTCCGCGGTCAGGCCCGTGGGACCACGCTGGTGATCGCCGAGACGTGTCGAAACCTCGCAACTCGAATACGGGGCTGACCAGGGGGCGGTCAAATCTCCGGCTTCCCTCGGGCCGGCTCAAACGAGCGAAATCCGCGGTTTTTCCGGGGATTTCCCTGGCTTTCCGGGGGTTGCGGCGGATATCATCCAGGAACGGGCGATTAGCTCAGTTGGCTAGAGCACCAGCTCGACACGCTGGGGGTCACAGGTTCAAGTCCTGTATCGCCCACTCGACGTAAGGTACGCCGAAGACTCACCTTGAGTTTACTCGCCGGGGGCCCGGCGCAGCGGCACCGAGACCCAGAGCCTCCGTACGATACGGAGAATGGTCCCAATGTCCGCTCGATCCCCGCGCACCCCCAGCTCCAGCCTCCGCACGGCGTCCGGCCAGGCCGTCGTGACCCTCGACAGCCGCGACTTCTACCTCGGGAAGCACGGCACCCCCCGAGCGCCGGGCCGAGTATGACCGGCTGATCGCCGCGTGGCTGGCCAACGGCCGCTGACTTCTCCCGGGGGCGGACCTCACGGTCGCGGAGCTGATGGTCCGCTACCCGGGGCACTCCACGCCGGTCGTGACCGAGATCTACGCCGAGTTGGACCGGGCCCGGACGGTCGAGGCGATCGAGAGGATCGGCTGAGGGGGCTCGGGTATCACGCGCGGCTCTCGGGCTCGCGGGGCTCCTCGACCAGGAGCTTCAGGTCCACGCCGAGGGCCTGCGCGTAGCGTGCGTTCCCGCTGCGGGTCAAGCCAGCGGCGTGAAACCAGGCAAGAGAGCAAGGACGGGAAGATCATTGGGTTCAGGCACAACCAATCGAGAGTTGCCGGTCTAGTGCCCCGACTCGCGATAGGCCGGCGGAGGCAAGGTCTGATAACCGACCCGCTTGGCGGCGGAGTCGGGTGTTGGGGACAGGGCCTGGCGGAGCATCCGCTCGAGCTCCGCGGCGTCGACCTCGGCAGGATGCCGGGCCACGGTCACGATCGGTTGACCCAGTGTGGCCGGGACGTCGACCGGGCGGCCCGGCGGCAGCTTCCGCATCGCGAACGACCACGTGAGGGGAATCGTGCCCAGCAGCCGCTTGGCGTGCACATCCACCGCACAGTCGAAGCGGGTCCTGGGAGCCAGCTCGATCAGCGCCGGCGGCGGTGACTGAGGATTCGTCCCAGGCCACATCGACCAGACCCCCACGTGCAGCCGCCCCGTGGCGCGATCGACGCAGAAGGCATAGTACAGATCGACCTTGCGGTGCTTGCCGGCGACCACCAACATGGCAGGCGTGCGCAACAGCGCGAAGGTCGGCGTCCGGGCGACGATCCGGGCCTCTGCCAGCTCCCCCTCCGCAATGTCCAGGACCAGTTGTTCGATCGTCGAGAGGCGGATGCTCAAGGATTGAAGCCGGTCCGAAGCCACGACGATGTCTTCATCTTTGCCGTCGCGGGCCGGGACGCACATGCCGATGCCGATCCGCGACAGGATGTACTCCTTGTCCAGGCCCACCGGCTGCACGTCCGCCAGCATCACCGTGCGAAACAAGGACGCCGTCTTCGACGCCGAGGCCGGCAAGGTGTCGCGATCCCCCGACACCAGCCGCGGGATCGACTTCATCACCAGGTGGCTCCAACCCTCCGGGGCGCTGTCGCCCACCCGCGTCGCCGCCGGCAGGAGCACCAGCCGAGGCTGCGACCATCCCACCGCCTGCGCGGCCAGGGCCGCCGTCCCCAGCTCCGACCCCTCACACCGACCCACCACGGCCACCACAATCGCCAAACCCAAGCCCCATCGGAGCGAGGTCCGAACCCTTGCTTTGTTCAACGCCATCCCTCCCTCCCCTCCTGAGAGGCAAATGCCCATCCCTGGATCACGCCGCCCCGGCACAGGGCGACGTCTCCTTACCTTACCACGTTGTGACGATTCGGCGGAGCCTCATTTCGCATCTTCGGCACCAGAATGTCCTTCGCACCCGCTCCCTTCCGCCGCCCCCAGGGCACCAATCCCAAAATCTCGGTCTCACCTGCTCAGACTGTCCAAGCGTTCCACCAAGCATTCTCGATTGCAAATCCCCTTCCCAAACCCGCCCACCACAGCGATCGGCCCAACTTTTTCAAGCAAGTCACCAAGCATTCCGGATTCCAAAATCGCCGATTCCAAGGTCGCCTCGGGACCGATCGGCCCCACTCGATCTTGGGAATTGGGGGCGGCGAGACCTCCTGAAATACCCAAACTCGTCAGGCAATCTAGTTTATCCAAAACCGTTAAAACGCGGGGCTTACCAGCCAATCCGTTCTATCGGGTATACTAGCTTGATCGTCTGGCGACTGGGGAGGCACGCACCGGTGATGATTGCAACGCTGCCCAGGGTGTTGGCGCTGGCACCCGCCGGCCTGGAAGGGACTGACGTCGTCGCGGCGGCCTGTCGAGCCGCGGCGCTGGGGGTTCTGGATCTGGAATCGGCGTGGGACGGAACTGTCGCGGCGATGGCTCGAGTGGGCCGCTTGACGGCGGCTGCATTCGGGGTGCGGCTTTCCAGCGAGGAGATGCTGGAGAGCGGCCGGGTCTTGCGGGAGGTGTCCGGGATGGGGGTGGTCTGGCTGCCGGTGGCCGGCACGGGCCCGGCTGGGTTGGGAGCGGCGGTCGGAGCGGCCCGGGACCAGGGTTGGCTGGTCCTGGGTGAAGCGACGTCGCGGCTGGAGATGGCTCAAGCCGTGGCCGCCGGGGTTGATGGATTGATTGTCTCCGGTCACGAGGCGGGCGGCCGTTGCGGCGCGGAATCCTCGTTTGTGCTCTTGCAGGCGGCCCTGGCCGCGGGGGGGGTGCCGGTCTGGGTTCGGGGCGGAATCGGCGGCGCGGTCGCCGCGGGATGCTTCGCCGCGGGCGCGGCGGGCGTGGTGCTTGACGGCGCACTCCTGCTGGCCCGGGAATCGCCCCTGGGTCCGGACTGGCGCGCCCGCGTCGCGCGGTGGGACGGCAGCGAGACGACCGTGGTCGGCCCAGCGGGGTTGTCCGGGATCCGGGTCTTCGCCATGCCGGGTTCGGAGGCCCTGGCGCGGCTGCGGGCGGCGGCCGATGAAGGGGGCGCGGCGTGGGCGCAGGCGTTGCGCGCGGAGGTCGGCTGGAGGGATGGACAATGCCCGCCGGTCGGCCAGGATGCCGCCTTGGCGGGTCGGCTGGCGGACCAGCACGTGACGGTCGGAGGGATCATCCAGGCTGTCGAACGGTCGATCGCCGAGGGAATCGCCGCGGCGCGGGCGGTCCGGCCGCTGGCCGAGTCGGCACCCTTGGCCGTCGAGCTGGGCACGCGCTACCCGATCCTTCAAGGGCCGATGACGCGGGTCAGCGACGTGGCCGCTTTTGCCCAGGCCGTGGCCGACGGCGGCGGCTTGCCGTTCCTGGCCCTGGCCATGCTCCGCGGCGACGAGGTCCGGAACTTGTTGCACGCGACGGCCGACCGGCTGGCTCCGATCGGCCGGCCCTGGGGCGTGGGCATCCTGGGCTTCGTGCCGCCGGACCTGCGCGCCGAGCAGCTCGCGGTGGTGCGGGCGGTCCGGCCGCCGTGGGCCCTGATCGCCGGCGGGCCGGCCCGATCAGGCCCACGAGCTGGAGCGCGCGGGCATTCGCACGTTCCTCCACGTCCCGTCCCCTGGCCTGCTCGAGCAGTATCTCCGCGACGGCTGCCGGCGGTTCGTGCTCGAGGGCCGGGAGTGCGGCGGCCACGTGGGACCGCGGTCCAGCTTCGTCCTCTGGGAGCAGGCGACGGCCCTGGCCGCCGACGCAATCGACCGCGGGCTCGCCGCCGAGGAGCTGAGCCTGGTCCTCGCCGGCGGCATCCACGATGCGCGCTCGGCGGCGCTGGTCGCAACCCTGGCCGCTCCACTGGCGGCGCGGGGCGTCAAGGTGGGCGTCCTGGTCGGGACCGCGTACATTTTCACGCGCGAGGCGGTCGAGACCGGCGCGATCGTCCAGCGCTTCCAGGACGAGGCCCTGCGGTGCGCGGAGACCGTGCTGCTGGAATCCGGTCCCGGCCACCAGGTACGGGTCAGCCACACGCCGGTCGTCGCGCGGTTCCAGGAGGAGCGACGGCGGCTCCTGGCCGAGGGGCGATCGGCCGAGGAGGTCCGCCAGGCCCTGGAACGCTTCAACGTCGGCCGGCTCCGGGTTGCGACCAAGGCCCTCGATCGCCCCGGCGGCGCCGGCGCACCTCTGGCCGCCGTCGACGACGATTACCAGGCGGCCCACGGCCTCTACATGCTCGGCCAGGTCGCCACGCTCCGCAACTCGACGACGACCATCGCCGAGCTGCATCGAGAACTCTGCGACGGCAGCACAACCTTCCTCGCCCGCGACATTCCCCGGCTCGGTCTGCCGGCCGACGATTCGAACTCGCGGCCGACGGAGATCGCCCTCATCGGCATGGCGGCCGTCTTTCCCGGGGCGGCCCACGTCGCGCGGTTCTGGTCCCACACGCTGCGGGGGGTCGATGCCATCATCGAGGTCCCCCCGGACCGATGGGACTGGCGGCTGTACTACGATCCCGACCCGAAGGCCCCCGACAAGATCGTCTCGAAATGGGGCGGATTCCTGCCGGATGTCGCCTTTGACCCGTTGCGATATGGCATGCCCCCCTCGAGCCTGCCGTCGATCGAGCCGGCGCAGTTGCTGGCCCTGGAGGTGGTCCGGACCGCACTGGCCGACGCGGGTTACGCCCACCGGCCGTTCCCCCGCGAGCGGACCGCGGTGGTCCTGGGGATGGGGGGCGGGGCGGCGCAACTGGCGATGGGCTACGCGTTCCGCTCGTACCTGCCGATGCTGGACCGCGTGATCCCCGGCGGCGGGCGCCAGGCGATCGCGGCGTGCCGGGGCCTGCTGCCGGAGTGGACCGAGGACTCGTTCCCGGGTTTCTTGCTCAACGTCACGGCCGGCCGGATCGCCAACCGGTTCAACCTGGGGGGTGCCAATTACACGGTCGACGCCGCCTGCGGCTCGTCGCTGGCGGCGGCCGCGCTGGCCGTCCGCGAGCTGGAAGCCGGCGCAGCCGACCTGGTCATCCTCGGCGGCGTGGACACGGTCCAGAACCCGTTCACATACCTGGCCTTCAGCAAGACGCAGGCCTTCTCCCCGCGGGGCCGCTGCCGCCCGTTCGACGCGGGGGCCGATGGGATCGTCATCAGTGAGGGGGTTGCCGCGCTGGTGCTGAAGCGCAAGGCCGATGCCGAGCGCGACGGCGACCGGATCTACGCGGTGATTCGGGGAGTGGGCGCCTCCAGCGACGGCCGCGAGCGGGGCCTGACGGCGCCGGTGGTCGATGGGCAGGTCCGGGCCCTGGAGCGGGCCTATGCCAGGGCGGCCGTCTCGCCGGCGACGGTCGGCTACGTCGAGGCGCATGGGACCGGCACGGCCCTGGGCGACGTGGTCGAGGTGCAATCGCTGAGCCAGGTCTTCCGGACCGCCGGCGCCCAACCGCGGGGCTGCGTCGTGGGGTCGGTCAAGTCGCTCATCGGCCATACCAAGTGCGCCGCCGGACTGGCGGGGCTGATCAACGCGACGCTGGCGCTGTATCACAAGGTGCTGCCGCCGACGATCGGGATCGAGTCGCCCAACCCCAGGATCGACCTGCACGACGGGTCCTTCCGGCTCTGCACCCAGGCGCAGCCGTGGCTGCATCCCTACCCCGAGCGGCCCCGGCGCGCGGGGGTCAGTGCCTTCGGCTTCGGCGGGACCAACTTCCACGCGGTGCTCGAGGCCTACGAAGGCAACCTGGGGGTCCAGCCCGACTCGGCGCTGCCCGAATGGCCGATCGAACTGCTCATCTGGGAGGCGGACCGGCCGGCCGGGCTGATCGAGCCGATCGATCGGCTGGCGCGGGCGCTCGAAGCCGGCGCGCGGCCGGCGCTGTGTGACCTGGCGCACACGCTGATTGCGGCCCGGGCCAGGACGGCGGCCGAGGGCGGCCGCCCCACCAGGATGAGTCGGAAAGCGACCTTGGTCATCCTCGCCGGGTCGTGCCATGACCTGGGCGTGAAGCTGCGCGCCGCGCGGGCCGCGATCGTCGCGGACCGCGCGGCCTGGGAGGATCCCCGCGGCGTTTTCTTCGCCGCGAAGCCGGCCTGGACCGGCGCGCCCGTGGCGTTCCTCTTCCCGGGCCAAGGTGCGCAGTCGCCGGGCATGCTGCGCGAGCTGGCCGTCGCGTTCCCGGAGGTCCGGGGCGCCTTCGAGGAGTTCGAGCGGGTGGTCCTGGCGCATGGCGGCCCGGCGCTGGGCCCCTTGATCTTCCCGCCACCCGCCTTCACCGAGACCGCGCGGGACGAGGCGCGGCGGGCCTTGTTGCCGACCGAGGTGGCGCAGCCGGCCGTCGGGGCTGCTTGCGTCGGGATGCTTCGCCTGATGCGCAGCCTGGGTTGTGCGCCCGACCTGGTGGCCGGCCACAGTTACGGCGAGCTGGTGGCGCTGCACGCGGCCGGCGTGCTCGATGCCGAGGATCTGGCCGAGCTGTCGCTCGCCCGCGGTCGCTTCATGCAGGAAGCCGGCCACGGCATCCCCGGCGCCATGGCGGCCCTCCAGGCCGGCCCTGACGTCGTCGAGCGGCTGATCGCCGACGTCGCCGCGGTGAGAATCGCCAACGAGAACGGCCCGAAGCAGACCGTGGTGGCCGGCCCCAGCGCGGCGGTGGGACAGGTGGTCGAGCGGGCCGCGGCCCGAGGGATCCCGGCGCGCCTCTTGCCGGTCTCGTCCGCCTTCCACACCGAGCTGGTCGCCGGGGCACGTCCCGCGCTGGAGCGCCTGGCCCGCGAGCGACTCCGCCGCGCGCCGGACCGGCCGGTGTACTCCAACCTGGACGCCGCTCCCCACCCCGCTGATCCATCAGTCCTCGCGGCTCGTCTCGGAGAGCATCTCGCCAGCCCGGTGCGGTTCGCCCAGATGATCGCCGCCCTGCACCGCGACGGGGCGCGGGTGTTCCTCGAGGTCGGACCGGCAGGCGTTCTCACCCCGCTGGTCGAGGCCATCCTGGCGGATCAGCCCCACCTGGCGGTTTCCTGCGACGCCACCACCACGACGGCGTCCGGCCTGGCCGCCTGGCTCCGCGCGGTCGCGCGCCTGGTCACGGCCGGGCTGCCGCTGCGGCTGGAGCGGCTGACCGCCGGCCGCTCCCATCGCCGGCTCGACCTCGATGACCTGCCGATCGGTGATTTCGCCGAGCCGGCGACGCCTTCCACCTGGCTGGTCAACGGCAGCCGCGCTCGACCGCTGAACGGCCCGGAACCGGGCCGGCTCGGGGCCGTCACCCTTCCCAGCGAACCGAGTCGGGAGGGCAGGGGAGTCCCCGAGGGCGAGGTGCCCCACGAGCCGAAGCGAAACCAGTCCCTACCGTTGCTCGGCCCTGCCATCGTGCCGGGTCAGCCAGCCGGGGTCCCGCCCGCACGAGACTCGTCGCCACCCCAGGACAACGGCACGCGGAATCCCCATACGACCAAGAGGACAACAACCAACCTGGCACCACCGCAGGCCGACCGCGTGCTCGAGTCGTTCCAGAAGACCATGCAGATGTTCCTGGAGGTCCAGAAGGCGACGATGCTCGCTTACCTCCATGACCGGGGCGCGCCGGCGGTGGTCCGTGGAAAGGAGACCGCGGCCGAGCACAACGCGCACGCCCGGCACGAGGCCACGCCGCAGCCTGCCGCTCCGGAGGTCGACACGCCTTCGATCTCATCGCCGGCCGACGCCGCGTCGGCCGCCCGGAATGGGAAGCCGTGGGCGGTCGTCCGGGATCCACAGGCGGTGCCGGGACCTGATCGCGCAGCGATCATCGCGCGGCTGCGGGAGATCGTCCGCGACCGGACGGGCTACCCGATCGAGACCCTCGACCTCGACCTCGATATCGAGGCCGACCTGGGGATCGATTCGATCAAGCGCGTCGAGATCCTGGGGAAGCTCCGCGACGACTTCCCCAGCCTGAAGGTCTTGTCGGACTCCGCCGACGTGATGGACGCTCTGACCCAGGCGCGCACGCTCGGAGCCATCGTCGATCGGATGGCGTCGCTGGCCCGGCAGACCGATGCGGAATTACGGCCTGCGACGGCGCCCACCCTCCCTGACCCCCCCGTGGCAAGGGGGGGAAAGGAAGCGGGACACCCCGTGGCAAGGGGGGGAAAGGTGATCGGCATCGACCAGGGCGCTGGCGCACCTTTTTCCCCTCCCGAGAACGACGGGTCCGCCCTTCCCTTTCCCCTTGCCAAGGGGGGGCCAGGGGGGGTGGCGCGCGACCTGGCCTCCCTGCGTTGCGAACCACGACCTTCGACCAATCCCCCCCCGTCCTTATCAAGGGGCGAACCGCTCATCGGGGCCGGCAACGGCCATGTCGAGCCGGGTCCCCGGGCGCAGCGGCGGGTGCTGGAGGTGGTGGAGGCCCCACTGCCGGCGCATCGGCTTGGTCTGCTGGCGGGCGGCCGTGTCGTGATCACCGAGGACGGCCGGGGCGTGGCCGAGCTCCTGGCGGGCCGGCTCGAGGCCGCCGGTGTGCCGGCGGAGCGGATTGGCGGCTCGGAGGAACCGGTCGATTGGACCTCGCCCTCAGCCATGGATTCGCTCGTGGACAGGTTGCGGGCGCAGGGCCCACTCGCCGGGATTGTGCATGCCCTGCCCTTGGGCCAGGCGCTGGCCGGCGCGCCCGATGGGGCCGGATGGGCCGAGCGGGTCGGCGACGCCGTCAAGGGTCTGTTCTTGCTGGCCAGGGCCCTGGCCGCCGACCTGGGAGCCGCCGCGCAGGCGGGCGGGGCCTGCCTGATCGCCGCCACGGCGCTGGGGGGTCGATTCGCCAGCGCCGGCCAGGCGCGCGCCGAGTTCTTCCCGGGGCACGGCGGTGTCGCCGGCCTGGTCAAGACCCTGGCGCGGGAATGGCCAAGGGTCCGTTGCCGCGTGGTCGACCTCGCGCCGGGTGATCCGGCCGCGGCACTGGCCCAACGGCTGGCCGGCGAGCTCTTCGTCGGGGACGGCTGGCCGGAAGTCGGCTACGACGCGGGCCGCCGCATCCGACTGCGCACCGTGGAGAGTCCGCTCCGATCCATCAGGTCGATTGAGGGCGGGCGGGACGGTCGGCCGCTGGACCTGAGGCCGGGGGAGCCCGTGGTGGTCACCGGCGGGGCGCGGGGGATCACCGCGCTGGTCGCCGCCGAGCTGGCTCGAGCCTGGCAACCGACGCTCCTGATCCTGGGGACCACGCCGTTGCCCCTCGAGGACGAGTCGCCCGAGACGGCCAGCCTGGCTGGCGAGGCCGAGATCAAGGCGGTGCTTCATGCCCGGCTCCGCCGGGAGGGACGTCCGGCGAGCCCGGCCGAACTCGAGTCGAGCTATCAGGCTCTCCGCCGGGCGCGGGAGGTCCGCGCCAACCTGGCGCTCCTGCGCCGGGCGGGCGCGACGGTGGACTATGCCCGGGCGGACGTGCGCGACCTCACCACCCTGACCGGCATCCTCGAAGACTGGCGCCGCCGCTACGGAGAACCCGTCGGGTTGATCCACGGGGCCGGCCTGATCAAGGACAAGCTGATCCATGAGAAGACGCCGGAGTCCTTCGACCGCGTGCTGGGCACCAAGCTGGAGGGCGCGCTCAACCTGCTCCGCCGGGTGCGGCCCGACGCGTTACGATTCACCGCGCTGTTCTCGTCGATCGCAGGACGGTTCGGCAACGTCGGCCAGTCGGATTATGCGGCGGCCAACGAAGTCCTGAACAAGCTGGCGCAATGGCTGGACCGGCACTGGCCGGGGCGCGTCGTGTCGGTGATCTGGGGGCCGTGGTCGGGTGTGGGCATGGTCTCGCAGCTCGAGAGCCACCTGGGTCGCCGCGGCCTGGGGATGATCGCCCCCGAAGTGGGACCCACCCTCTTGGTCGACGAGCTGCGCTACGGCCGCAAGGGAGACGTCGAGGTCCTCTATACCGGCGGGCTGGGGACTCTCGAGCAGCCGATCCGCGCCCAACTCGAGCCGGCGGCCCCGCAGGTGGAGGCCCTCCGATGAGCCGGGGCCGCCCCCTGGAGATTGCGATCGTCGGCATGGGCTGCCGATTCCCCGGCGCGCGCGACCTGGGCGCGTACTGGGAGAACATCCTGGCGGGCCGGGACTGCATCCGGGAGGTGCCCCCCGATCGCTGGGACGCCGGCACGTTCGTCGACCCGGCGTCGCCAGCCAACGATCGCCTCCCCTGCGGCCGGGGCGGTTATCTCGATACACCCATCCTCTTCGACGCGGCCGAGCACGGGATCATGCCCAGGACCGTGGACGGGGGCGAGCCCGAGCAATTCCTGGTGCTGGATGCGACCGCGGCGGCGCTGGCCGATGCGGGACTCGACCTCGCCGCGCTGGCCGGCCGTCGCGTCGAGGTGGTGATCGGCCGGGGGAATTACTTCAATCGCGGCAACCTGACGCGGCTCCAGCACGGGCGGATGGCCGCCCAGACGCTGGCACTCCTCTCGGCTCTCCATCCCGAGTGGTCCCCCGCCGATCGCGCGGCCGTGCGGCAGGAGCTGAAGGCAAGCCTGCCGCCGTTCGAGGCGGCGACGATCCCCGGCCAGTTGACCAATGCCGCGGCCGGTCGGGTCCTCCATCGCCTGGACGCGACCGGTCCCGGCTTCGTGGTGGATGCCGCCAGCGCGTCGTCCCTGGTCGCGCTGGACCTGGCGGCGCGCGCCCTGGTCCAGGGGAGGGCCGACCTGGCGATCGTGGGAGGAGTTTATCTCGAAGCCGACATCGACTTCCCCCTGGTCTTCCGCCAGTTGGGTGCGCTGTCCCCCTCGGGGAGGGTCCGCCCGTTCGCGGCCGATGCGGACGGCACGCTCTCGGGGGAAGGCGTGGGGGTCCTGATCCTCAAGCGCCGGCGCGACGCCGAACGCCGCGGCGATCGGATCTATGCGATCGTCCAGGGACTCGGCCTGGCGAGCGACGGCCGGGGCCGGGGCCTGGCCGCGCCCAGCGCCCGGGGCCATGCCCGGGCGATCCGCCGCGCGTATCGCGGCGCGGGGATCGACCCGTCCACGGTGATGCTCGTCGAGGGGCATGGCCTGGGCGTCCCGGCCGCCGATCGCGCCGAGCTCCGCGCCCTGAATGCGACCTTCCCGACACCCCGGCGGGGGCGGCGGGTCCTCGGGGCCGTCTCGTCGATGATCGGCCATGCGATGCCGGCGGCCGGCATGGCCAGCCTGATCAAGGCGGCCCTGGCGTTGTTTCACCGCGTCCTGCCGCCGACCTTGCACGCCCAGCCGCCGCATCCCCTGCTGGACTCGGCGCGCAGTCCCTTCGCCGTGAATCCCGCGACCCGGCCGTGGATTCATCCCGAGCCGGACACTCCGCGCCGGGCGGGCGTCAACTCCTTCGGGTTCGCCGGGATCAACGCTCACGCCGTGCTGGAGGAGCACGTTGCGTCGGCCGACAGCCTGGCGCCGGGCGCGCTGTGGCACTGGGAGACCGAGGCCATCCTGCTCTCCGCGGTGGATCGCTCGGGCCTGGTCGAGCGGGCGCGCGAGCTGATCGCCTGGCTCCAGCGGCATCCGCGCGCCGAGCTGAAGGACATCGCCTACACGCTCAACTGCAAGGTCGCGGAGCCGGCGGGCGAATCGCGATTGGGCCTGGTGGTCGCGTCCGCGTCCGAGCTGGCCCAGCGGCTGGCCGCCGTGCTGCCTCGGCTGCGCGATCCATCCTGTCGCGCGATCCGCGACGGCCGCGGCACCTACTTCTGGGCCGAGCCTCTCGGTGGCACTGGCAACGGGGCAGGGGGCCTAGCCTTCCTCTTCCCGGGGGAAGGGTCGCAATATCCCGGCATGCTGGCCGACCTGTGCGTCCATTTTCCCGAGGTCCGCCACTGGTTCGACACGTGCGATCGCATTGCGATCGAGCTCGGTCAGACTGTGCCTCCGAGCGAGCACCTGTTCGGCCGGCTGACCGGCGATGGTAGCCGGGGGCGGCTGCCCCACCGACTCTGGTCGGCGCCGACGGCCGTGAACGTCGTCCTCCACGCGCAATGGGCGCTCTACCAGCTTCTGACCCGGCTCGGCTTGACTCCCGGCGCCGTGGCCGGCCACAGCAGCGGCGAGCTGCTGGCCCTGGCCGCCGCGGGCGTGCTCCAGACCGATCGAGAGCTGGAGCGACACCTGGGCCGGCTCGGGACGATCTTCGGGGGCTTTGAGGCCGCCGGGGACATCCCTGCGGCGCGGTTGGTGGCCGTGGCCGCCGGCCGGGACCGCGTCGAAACGATCGCCCGCGAGCAGGGCGCCGCGGACCTGGTCGTCGCGATCGACAATTGCCCGCACCAGGTCGTCCTGGCCGGACCGCCGCAGGAGGTCGAGGCGGTCGTCCAGCGGCTGCGCGGGGACAACATCGTGTGCGAGGACTTGCCCTTCGCCCGGGCCTACCATACGCCCAGCTTCGGGGCGGTCCTCGGCCCGGTGGCGGAGTTCTTCTCCCAGTTGGCGTTCCGACCACCTCGCCTGCCGATCTACTCGTGCGCGGCGCGCCGGCGCATGCCCGAAGACCCCGAGGCGATCCGCGCGCTGGCCGTGGCGCAATGGACCCGCACCGTGGCCTTCCGCGAGACGATCGAGGTCATGCACGCCGACGGCCTGCGCGTGTTCCTCGACGTGGGGGCCCGCGGCAATCTCGCCGGCTTCGTCGAAGACACCCTTCGGGGCCGGCCGGCTTTCGCCATCGCGGCCAACCTCCCGCG
>Ga0070738_10006099_pt1 | contig 12821 bp, 9 predicted proteins | sample Coa_R2_2_FD_66446 | JGI IMG/M metagenome (GOLD analysis project Ga0070738, IMG submission 66446) | Surface soil microbial communities from Centralia Pennsylvania, which are recovering from an underground coalmine fire - Coalmine... | ecosystem: Environmental > Terrestrial > Soil > Unclassified ... | reverse complement strand
GCTGACTTCCGGCGGTGCGCTCGGGACGGGAGGCGGAGGCGGCAGCAGGTCAGCGGCCGCGGCGACATTGGTGGCGCCCGCCACCAGGGCGCCGGCGATCAGGATGACTTTCAAGCTGGCCATAATCAGTCCCTCATTCCGCTCGGGGCAGGGCGACGGGCCCGGAGCTGTCGAGTGGGAAGATGGCGCAAAGAGCTTAAAAGCCCCTTAACCCTACCTCTTAAGGTTAATCGGGCTCCTGTTGCGAGCGAAGCAAAGCAATCCGGAGCTGAACGCGCTTTCCGGGAGGCGGGCCATCGATTCGGGATCCAGGAGCAAAGGTCGCGGCTTGGCTCTCGACCTGCGCTCGCGATAGCCCTCGAGTGAAGCGCAAGCGTCAAGGCAACGGGCGCGTCGTTGAGCGCGCCGCACAGCGGGTTCGTCCGATGGCTGCTTTAAGCGGCCGCCGCGCTCAGCGCATCGCAGACCTGATCGACGATCTCTTCGACGAGATCGAGATCATCGCCTTCACCCATGACCCGGACGACCGGCTCGGTCCCGGAGAGCCGGATCACGAGACGACCCTGCGCACCCAGCCTGCGCCGGCCGTCCTCGATGACGCGCGCGACGCGATCTTCCTCGAGCGGCCGCCCTGCCGTGAAGCGCACATTCTTCAAGACTTGCGGCATAGCTTCGAATTTGTGGCAAACCTCGCTCACCGGTTTCATCTGCCGCTTGATGACCGCGAGGAGCTGGAGCGCGGCGACGAGACCGTCGCCGGTCGTGCAATGGTCGGTCAGGATGATATGGCCCGATTGTTCGCCCCCGATGTTATAGCCATGCTCGCGCATGTGTTCGAGCACGTACCGGTCGCCGACGGGGGTGCGGGCAAGCTCGAGGCCGATGCCGTTGAGATAGCGCTCGAAGCCCAGGTTCGACATCACCGTCGCCACAATGCCGGGGCGGGTGAGGCGGCCCTCCTGTTTCCAGCTTTCCGCGATTGCCGCCATCACCTGGTCGCCGTCGACGATCTTGCCGCGCTCATCGACCACGATCAGGCGGTCGCCGTCGCCGTCGAGCGCGATTCCGACGTCGGCGCGCATTTCGCGCACTTTGGCGACCAGCGTCTGCGGCGCCGTCGAGCCGACATCGCGGTTGATGTTGAACCCGTCCGGACTGACGCCGATCGAAATGACTTCCGCGCCGAGCTCCCATAAGGCCTCGGGCGCGACTTTGTAGGCGGCGCCGTTGGCGCAGTCGATCACGATTCGCAGGCCCTCGAAGGACAGATTGCCGGTGAGCGTGCGCTTGGCGAACTCGATGTAGCGGGCGCGATCGCCTTCGACGCGCATGGCGCGGCCGAGATCGACCGGCTTCGATAATTTGATCGCGAATTCCTTGTCGAGCATGGCGTCGATTTTGGCTTCGACCTCGTCCGACAGCTTATAGCCGTCCGGACCGAAGAGCTTGATCCCATTGTCCTCGTAAGGATTATGCGAGGCCGAGATCATGACGCCGACATCGGCGCGCATCGAATGGGTAAGCATCGCGACCGCCGGCGTCGGCATCGGGCCGAGCAGAAGGACATCGACTCCGACCGACGTGAAGCCCGCCACCATGGCGTTTTCGATCATATAGCCGGAGAGCCTCGTGTCCTTGCCGATGACGGCGCGGTGGCGATGTTCGCCACGCTGAAACAGAACGCCGGTCGCCTGCGCGACTTTCATGGCGAGATCCGGCGTGATCACCTTATTGGCGAGGCCGCGAATTCCATCGGTGCCGAAATGTTTGCGAACCATGAATGCTCCCGGCATTTCCGTAGTGGCGCGACGCGCGGTTCGGGAATTCCGCAAAGTCTTATCGCGTTCCGGCGCAGATTTCTAATTCGCCCCGGCGGCCCGGTTTCAACCGGCTTTGACCGGTGCCTTCAAACTTTGGCCGAACTGTGCCTTATGCTATGGCCCAATGCCGAGAGGCGCACCAATCGCTGACGAGCTTCGCAATGATTTCATTGAATAAAAGGGTCGCCGCCCTGATTGCGGCCGGCACAATGGCTTTCGTCTGGGCTTTCGTTTGCGCTCTCTCGAGTCAGGTTCTCGCGCAGGATTACGGTGCCCCGCCCGCCGCCGATGTCGGCGCCGCGCCGGATGCGGGCGGGGGAGCGCCGGACGCAACCTCCGGGTCTTCCGATGCGGCAAGCCTGCTCCTCAGGGTGGAAAAGCTCGAAGACCAAGTTCGCCAGATGAGCGGCCAGATGGAGCAGATGCAATACGATAACAAACAGCTCCAGGATCAATTGCATAAGTTCCAGCAGGACGTGGACTACCGGTTTCAGGAAAGCGGTCGCGGCAGGGTAAGGCACGAGGACAGTGGCGCCGCTTCGTCGCCTTACGTGCCGCCTGCCGCCAATGCAGCGCCGCCAGCCGCCTTGCATGACGACGCCTTCGACCCGCGCGCCAATCCCAGCGCGCCGGGGGCCCCGCACGAACTCGGCGCGACAGGTGCGATCGGTGCCACGCACTCGCATGGCGACGCTTTCGATCCGAGTGCCGATCCGAATGCGCCGGGCGCACCCCATCCCCTCGGCAGCCCCGATTCGGCGAGCAAGCCGCTTGCAACGAACGAGGATTCGGACGCCCCGCTCAACCTGTCGGGCAGCAACTTCCATACGGCCGCTCCCGACCCGACGCCGGCGATGGTGGGCGCCGTTCCCGCAAATGTCGGCGGCACGGTGCTCGCGAGCGCCGAGGTCAATCCGACGAGGCAAGAATTCGACGCCGCGCTCGGCTATTTCAGGCAGAAGGACTACGATAATGCCGAGAAGGGCTTCTCGGCGTTTCTAGAGAAGAATCCGAAGAGCCGCTGGACGTCCGACGCGCTTTTCTATCTCGGCGAGACTTATTATCAGCGAGGGCGGCAGCGGGAAGCCGCCGAGCAATATTTGAAGATCTCGACCAATTATGCGAATTCGGCGCGGGCGCCGGAAGCCATGCTGAGGCTTGGCGAATCGCTTCAGGCGCTCGGCGCCAAGGAACAGGCCTGCGCGACATTCAGCGAAGTGCCGCGCAAATATCCCAATGCCTCGGCGGCAATCAAAGCCGGGGCCGAACGCGAGGCCAAACGCGCGCAATGCTGAACCTTCCGGCGCTCGATCGCGCCCCGGAGTGTGTGACGGGTCCATTCAGCGACGAGGAAATTGCAGCTCTGTTCGCGCCGCTCGAGGGCGCGCGGGGCGTTTTGCTCGCCGTCTCCGGCGGGCCCGATTCGGTCGCCTTGATGTTGCTCGCCGCAACTTGGGCCAATGCGGGCAGGCGGAAGGCGAAGCTCGCGGTCGCAACCATCGACCATGGATTGCGCGCCGGCTCGCGCAGCGAAGCGGAAACTGTGGCGGGTTGGGCGGCGAGGCTTGGGCTTCGGCATCAAATTCTCGCTTGGGAAGGCGAAAAGCCAGGCACACGGATCCAGGAGCTCGCGCGCGAGGCGCGCTATCGGCTTTTGTCGGATCATGCGCACGCAATCGGCGCCGATTATCTCGTAACCGCGCATCATGCCGACGATCAGGCCGAGACGATCCTTTTCCGTTTGCTGCGAGGCAGCGGCATTGCGGGCCTTGCCGGCATGCGCAGAATGATGGAGCGTGACGCGCTCATCCATTTCCGGCCGCTGCTTTCCTATCCGAAACAGGCGCTCGTCGATTGCTGCCAGGCGCAGGGGCACGCTTATTTCAGCGATCCCTCGAATGAGAATCCGGCCTTTGCGCGAACGCGATTGCGCCATCTTCTTCCGCTCTTGTCCGAACATGGGCTCGACCGCGCCGCGCTTTTGCGATTGGGGTTGCGAGCCGGGCGTGCCGATGATGCGCTGGCGGAGCGCGCGAGAATGCTGCGCGAGGCACTCGAGGCGGAGAGAAGCGCCGAATCTTTCTCTGCCGCTTTTTCTCATTTGCGTGACGAACCGGAAGAGATTCTGCTCCGGATTGTGGAAAGCGAAATCGAGACGATCAACGGCGGGCGCTCCGTGCGGCTCGAACGGCTCGAGACTCTCGTCGAGGCACTCGGGCGCGCTTTGCGGGAAGGCTTCGGCTGGTGCGGCACTTTGGGCGGCACCGTGCTTACCCTCGACCGCGACGGCATCCTGACGATTGTGCCGGAAAACAGACGTCACAATGGCGAAGGCACGTCAGGTGCATCGCAAGATAAGCAGGCGGGTGATCGAGGTAAGGGCTAGCGGAGGCTTGGACGAGTTCCCTTGGCAAGCCCTCTTGTGCCGCCTAAATTAGTTCAGCGGGCGCCGCTTGGAGCGCTTCAGATCGGGCGATTTGCCTCGGCAAATTGACCCTGCGGGTCGAAGATGAATCCGAATTTCAGGAATTTTGCTCTCTGGGTGATCATATTTCTGCTGGTGGTCGCCCTTGTCATGCTGTTTCAGAACCCGGGCCAGCATGCGCCGACGCAAGACGTGACCTTCAGTCAGCTCCTGAGCGAAGTCGAGCAGGGCCATGTTCGCGAGGTGACGATCGCCGGCAATGAGATTACCGGTCATTTCACCGACAACCGGTCATTTTCGACCTATGCCCCCAACGACCCGAGCCTCGTTCAGACGCTCGTCAAGAATCACGTGTCGATCTCCGCCAAGCCGCCGTCCGACGGCAATAGCTGGCTCGTGACGCTGCTCGTCAATGGATTGCCGCTCATCGCCTTCCTCGGCGTGTGGATCTTTCTGTCCCGCCAGATGCAGGGGGCGGGCGGCAAGGCGATGGGCTTCGGCAAGTCGAAAGCCAAATTGCTGACCGAGGCGCATGGGCGCATCACCTTCGACGATGTCGCCGGCGTCGACGAGGCGAAGGAAGATCTGCAGGAAATTGTCGAATTCCTGCGCGACCCGCAGAAATTCCAGCGGCTCGGCGGGCGCATTCCGCGCGGCGTCTTGCTGGTCGGTCCGCCCGGCACCGGCAAGACCTTGCTGGCGCGCGCCATTGCCGGCGAAGCCAACGTTCCGTTCTTCACCATTTCGGGCTCCGACTTCGTCGAGATGTTTGTCGGCGTCGGCGCTTCGCGCGTGCGCGACATGTTCGAACAGGCGAAGAAGAACGCGCCTTGCATCATCTTCATCGATGAAATCGATGCCGTCGGCCGGCACCGCGGCGCGGGCCTTGGCGGCGGCAATGACGAGCGCGAACAGACGCTCAACCAATTGCTGGTCGAGATGGATGGATTCGATGCCAATGAGGGCATCATCCTCATCGCCGCGACCAACAGGCCGGACGTGCTCGATCCTGCCTTGCTGCGTCCTGGCCGGTTCGACCGTCAGATCGTCGTGCCCAATCCCGACGTGATCGGCCGCGAGCGCATCCTTAAAGTTCACGTGCGCAAAGTGCCGCTGGCGCCGGACGTCGATCTCAAGACGGTCGCGCGCGGCACACCCGGATTTTCCGGCGCCGATCTCATGAACCTCGTTAACGAGGCAGCGCTACTCGCCGCGCGCCGCGGCAAGCGCATTGTGACCATGAGCGAATTCGAGGACGCCAAAGACAAGATCATGATGGGCGCCGAGCGGCGCACGCTCGTCATGACCGAACAGGAGAAGATCCTCACCGCCTATCACGAGGGCGGCCATGCGATCGTCGCGCTCAACGTGCCGGCGACAGATCCGGTGCACAAGGCGACAATCATTCCGCGCGGGCGCGCGCTGGGCATGGTCATGCAGCTTCCCGAACGCGACAAGCTTTCGATGAGCTACGAGCAGATGACCTCGCGGCTCGCCGTGCTCATGGGCGGGCGGGTCGCCGAGGAAATCGTGTTCGGCAAGGAGAAAGTGACGTCCGGCGCGCAATCCGATATCGAGGCCGCGACGAAGCTCGCGCGCGCGATGGTGACGCGCTGGGGCTTTTCGGACGAACTCGGAACCGTCATGTACGGGGAGAACCAGGAAGAGGTCTTCCTCGGCTATTCCATGGGCCGGCAGCAGAATATTTCGGAAGCGACGTCGCAGAAGATCGACGCGGAAGTGCGCCGCCTCGTCGAGTCGGGCCTTGCGGAGGCAACCCGCATCATTACCGAGAAGCGTCAGGATCTCGAGACGTTGGCCAAGGGTCTTCTCGAATATGAGACGTTGACCGGCGAGGAGATCATCGGGCTCCTGCAAGGGCGCCCGCCGGTGCGCGATGCGCCGGACGAGCCGCCGCCGGCGCCGCGCCCATCGCCGGTGCCCACGACCGGCCGTCAGCCGAAGGCTGGCCCCGAGCCGGGGCTCGAGCCGCAGCCGCAGGTTTAAGCCGTTCTTTCCGCTTAACGCCGTTGCGAGCAAGCGAGGCAATCCAGGTTCTGGATTGCCTCGTCGCGCTTTGGGCTCCGCGCAATGACGCGTGAAGCGATGCGGCCGGCTTGCACTGCTTGGAAAGCATAGAGGCGCGCCGGAAGCGCGCCCCTATCGCAAACGGGAACTGGCGAGCATCTAGATCACGATGCATTTGGATCGGATCGATCCAAAAGCATGAACGTGATCGATTCTAAAAGATTTAGAGCGGGCTTTCGCGAACCCGCTCTAAGACTGGCTGCCGCCGAGGACGGTGACGGCGCGGCGGTTTTGCGACCAGCAAGAAATATCGTTGCAGGTGGCGACCGGACGTTCCTTGCCGTAGCTGATCGTCCTGATCCGCGCAGGGCTGATGCCGCGGGCGACCAGGTAATCCTTGACGGTCTCGGACCGCCGCGCGCCCAGCGCGAAATTATATTCGCGCGTCCCACGCTCGTCGGCATGACCTTCGATCGTGAAATTATATTGTGAATAACGCTGCAGCCAGGCTGCCTGCTTATCGAGCGTCGCCTGCGAGGTCGGCGTGAGTTCGGTCGAATCGGTATCGAAGAAGACGCGATCGCCAACGTTGACGGCGAAATCCTGGAAGCTTCCGGGGATCGGAGCACTGCCAGAGGCATTCGGTGGCGGGGTCTGTGCGCAGGCCGCCATCGCAAGTGCGAATCCGAGGACGGCGAGCTTCAAGAAACCCGCGCGCTTGAGAAGGCTCATGAGCAAACTCCTTTGCTGACAGCCGGATCTCGCCTGTCCTACCGGTCGATGGTTAAACGAAGGTTCCGTCAACCTTTATGAGAGCTTCACGACACCGATTGCATTCGCCCGATCGATGACCTTGGTTAAATTCCGGTGATGGCAGCAATACGGCCACATTCTCGCTTTGGGCCAGAGTTGCAACTCTTGTGCAACTCTGTTGCCGCAAAGCCTCATTCCCGGAAGCGGTGGATGCTCGGACGTAATCGGAGCTGCCGGTCTGTTTCTCGGGTCGATGCGCCTCAGGCGCGCGCCGCCGCGCTCTCTATCCGGAAGGGATGCGGCGGGTAGACGCCGAGAATCTTGAATTCCTTGCAGAAAAAAGCGAGCTCCTCGAAGGCGCGGGCAAGCGCCGGTTCGTCCGGATGGGCCTCGACGTCCGCCAAGAACTGCGTCGCGGTGAATTCGCCGTCGACCATATAGCTTTCGAGCTTGGTCATATTGATGCTGTTGGTGGCAAAGCCGCCGAGCGCCTTATAAAGCGCCGCCGGCACGTTGCGCACGCGGAACACGAAAGTTGTAATCGCTGAGCCACTTTCCGGCTGCGGCCATTGCGGCTCGCGCGAGAGCACCACGAAACGCGTCGTATTGTGGTCCTCGTCCTCGACGTTGCGGGCGAGAATGTCGAGCCCGTAAATCTCCGCCGCCAGGGCAGGGGCGAGCGCCGCCTTGCTTCCATCCTGCCATTCCGCGACTTCGCGCGCCGAGCCCGCCGTATCGCCGGAAATATGCGGCGTGAGCCCCAGTCTGCGGATGATCTTGCGGCACTGGCCGAGCGCATGCACGTGGCTATAGACAGCCCGCACGTCCTCGATCCGCGTGCCCTTGAGGCCAAGCAATTGGAAATGGATCGGCAGAAAATATTCGCCCACGATATAGAGCCCGGCCGTCGGCAAGAGGTGGTGGATGTCGGCGACCCGGCCGGCGACCGAATTCTCGATCGGAATCATGGCTGAGTCGGCGAGCCCATCGGAGACGGCGGCGAGCACGTCCTCAAAACTCGCGAAGGGAACGGCTTCCCAGTCGGGATAGAGATCTTTGCAGGCGATATGGGAATTGGCACCCGGCTCGCCCTGATAGGCGATCTTGCTGCTCATTCTTACCTCAGAATATGGGCGGCGGGTGAGTTGCCGCCTGGCCGAAGGCTTTCGGTTTGGACGGCGGCAGGCAACCCGGAACCCGCCGGCTCCTACGACGTTCGCGTTCTCAAACTCTCGCGGCACCTCCGCCGCATCCCATCTCTCGCCGGCAAAGTCGCCCGGCGGCCTTGTGCCGGCGCTTATACGAGTTGCCAAGCTTGCGGCAAAGCGACAAACGCCTTAATCATCGCCGACTTAATGGGGCGGTAAAAGCGGGGGGAGTTCGGGACCAATGGATTTCTTTCAATTCAACAAGATCGCCGGCGCGGTCCTCGGCACTTTGCTGTTCGTCCAGGTGGTCATCCTCATCTCGGACGCTGTCTTCCACCCCCATGCGGCTAAACAGGGCTATCCGCTGCCCGCCGCGCAAGAAGGCGGTGCCCCCGCTGCAAAACAGGCCGCAGCGCCCGAGCAATCCCTCGATCAGCTGCTCGCTAAGGCTGATGCGAAGAAGGGCGAATCCGATACCGCACCTTGCCACCTCTGTCATAATTTCGGGAAGGGCGAGGGCGTCAAGATCGGCCCGCCACTCTGGGGCGTCGTCGGCCGTCCCAAAGGCTCGGTGCCGGGGTTCGACTATTCGCCCGGGATGAAGTCCAAGGGCGGCAATTGGACTTTTGCCGATATCTTCCAGTTCATCAAAGATCCGGCAGCCTATGTACCCGGCACCAAGATGACCTTCACCGGCGAGCCCGATCCCGTCAAGCGAGCCGACATCATCGCTTATCTCGACACGCTTTCGGACAATCCGGTGCCTCTGCCGAAAGGCAAATAGACTTCCTCTCAGCAAAATACTCCGCGACGGCCGGAAACAGCCGAAACCGCCGCCGTGTCTTCGGTTCGAGCATCGCGCTTCCCGGAGCGGCTTAAGGCCGCCGATGCGCGAGCCCGACATTTCCTATTATTAATCTTACGGCTGCCGCCTCATCTTGCCCGCGCGCGTCAAAAAGCGACATAATTCGCTGCCACTGCACCACAGACAAATTCAAGAGGCGGAAATTGCGCGGTTTTTCCCGGCGGTCGGTTTTGCGTTTCGGTACGGGCTTTTTTGGAACCCTCGGCGTCTCGTTTCGCTTGCCCGCCGCCTTTGCCGAGCCTCAGACGACGGGAACCGAGACGCACGGGCTCTCGATCTTCGGTGACCTCGCGCTTCCCGCCAATTTTCCGCATTTCGACTATGTCAATCCGCAGGCGCCGAAGGGCGGGATCATGATCCTGCAGCCGAGCGGCGGCGGCCCCAATTCCAATCCGACGAGCTTCAACAGTCTCAATGTTTACATCCTCAAGGGCGACGGCGCCGCGGGAATGGGGGCGGTCTTCGATTCCCTGATGGTCTCGAATGCCGACGAACCGGATGCGCTTTACGGCCTCGTCGCCAAGAAAGTCTGGATCTCGCCCGACAAGAACCTTTATCGCTTCTATCTGCGCAAGGAAGCGCGCTTTCATGACGGCACGCCATTGACGGCGCAAGACGTCGCCTTCTCGCTCATGACCATGAAGACGAAGAGTCATCCGGTCATTCGGCAATCCTTGCGCGATTTCGACAGCGCCGATGCGGAAGCCGACGATGTCGTCGCGGTGCGCCTCAAACCCGGCCATATGCGCGAGGCGGCGCTCACCGTCGCCGGACAGCCGATTTTCTCCGCCGCCTATTATGCGCAACATCCGTTCGACGAGACGACGCTCGATCCGCCGCTGGGTTCCGGCCCCTACAAGGTCGATTCGCTGGAACAGGGCCATTTCATTTCCTTCCGCCGCGTCGCCGATTATTGGGCCAAGGATCTGCCGGTCAATGTCGGGCAGAATAATTTCGATACGCTCCGTTTCGAATATTTCGCCGATCGCCATGTGGCTTTCGAGGCATTCAAGGCTGCAGTCTTCACCTTCCGCGAAGAATTCACCTCGGCCATTTGGGCGACAGGCTACGACTTCCCCGCGGTAAAGGACGGACGAGTGAAGCGCGAGACCTTGCCCGATCAATTGCCGCTCGGCACGCAGGGTTGGTTTCTCAATACGAGGCGCGACAAGTTCAAGGACATTCGCATTCGCGAGGCGCTCGATTACGCCTTCGATTTCGAATGGACCAACAAGAACATCATGTACAGCCTCTATCAGCGTACCGTCTCTTTCTTCCAGAATTCGCCGATGGCGGCGAAAGGCAAACCTTCACCGGAAGAGCTGAAGATCCTCGAACCTTTCCGCAGCAAACTGCCGCCATCGGTGTTCGACGAAGTCTATGTCCCGCCCGTCTCCGACGGGTCTGGCGAAGACCGCAAGCTTCTGCGCAAGGCCAATGATCTTCTGCTCGCCGCAGGCTGCAAGCGTGACGGCTCGGGGCTGCGTCTACCCGACGGCAAGCCCTTCGAAATCGAGTTTCTCGATTTCGACAATGGACTCGAGCCGCATACGCAAGCCTTCATCCGCAATCTCAACCTGCTCGGCATTGCGGCGAAATTCCGCGTCATCGACGCCTCGGCCTATAAGCAGCGCACCGACAATTTCGACTACGACGTGGTCACCCAGCGCTTTGGTCTCGGCCTCACGCCCGGCGAGGCGATGCGTGAATATTTCGGCTCGGAGACCGCCAATGTGCCCGGCTCGGTCAATGTTTCAGGTGTAGCCGATCCAGTGATCGATGCGCTCATCGCACAGGCTCTCATCGTCGATACGCGCGAAAAGCTCAGCAACATCTGCCGCTCGATCGACCGCATCCTGCGCGCCGGACATTATTGGGTTCCGATGTGGAACCGGCCCAATCATCTCGTCGCCTATTGGGATCTCTTCTCGCGTCCGGCCAAGAGCGCAAAATATGACGTCGGCGTGCCTTCGACCTGGTGGTATGACGAGGCCAAGGCCGCGCGCATCGATCTGCCGAGCCATTGATCTATGCTCGCCTATATCACGCGCCGTGTTCTCTTGATGATCCCGACCATTTTCGGGATTCTGCTGATCTCGTTCGTCATCGTCCAATTCGCGCCGGGCGGTCCGGTCGAGCGCATTCTCGCGCAATTGCAGGGACTCAACACGAACGCGACGGCGAGTTTCACCGGCGGCTCCGAAAGCCACGTCGGCGGCGGGACGGAATATTCGTCGCGCTACCGCGGCGGCGAGGGACTGGATCCCAAATTCGTCGCCGAGCTCAAGAAGCAATTCGGCTTCGACAAGCCGCCGCTCGAGCGCTTTTTGCTGATGGTCAAGAATTATCTGCGCTTCGACTTCGGCAAATCCTATTACCGCGACGTTCCCGTCCTGCAGCTTATCGGGGAGAAATTGCCGGTTTCGATCTCGCTCGGCCTCTGGATGACGCTCCTTTCCTATCTCATCTCGATTCCGCTCGGCATTTCGAAAGCGGTGCGCGACGGCTCGCGATTCGACATCTGGACCTCGGCCGTCGTCATCGTCGGATACGCGATCCCGAGCTTTCTCTTCGCGATCCTGCTCATCGTGCTCTTCTGCGGGGGGTCGTTCTGGCAGATCTTCCCGCTGCGGGGCCTGACGTCGGAGAACTTTTCGAGCCTCCCGCTCGCGGGAAAGATCCTCGATTATCTCTGGCACGTCACTCTGCCGGTTCTTTCGCTCACGCTCGGCGCCTTTGCCACGATCACCTTTCTCACCAAGAATTCGTTTCTCGACGAAATCCGCAAGCAGTATGTGCAGACGGCCCGGATGAAGGGTCTGACTGAGCGCAAGGTGCTCTATGGTCACGTCTTCCGCAACGCCATGATGATCGTCGTTGCCGGATTTCCTGGCGCTTTCGTCAATGCCTTTCTCGGCGGCTCGCTATTGATCGAAACCATATTCTCTCTCGATGGATTGGGATTGCTTTCCTATGATTCGATCATTGATCGCGATTATCCCGTGGTGTTCGCCAATCTCTATATTTTCGCGCTGATCGGGCTTTTCGTGAACCTTCTCTCCGACTTGACCTATACCTGGATCGATCCTCGCATCGATTTCGAGACGCGCGAGGTCTGATATGAACCTGCCGGCGGTCTCCGGCCAGACTCAAGCCGAATTTCAGGCGCTCGCGCCGCCGCTGCCCCGCGGCTTCTTGCGGCTCACGCCGCTCAACCGGCGCAGGCTCGCGAATTTCCGGCACAATAAGCGCGGCTTCTGGTCGCTTTGGATTTTCCTGCTTCTCTTCGTCGTATCGTTGTTTGCGGAATTCATCGCCAACGACAAGCCGATCTTTGTCTATTACAAGGGCGAATATCTCTTCCCGGTGCTGCGGGACTATCCTGAGTCGAAATTCGGCGGTTTCCTCGCGAGGACCGATTACCGCGATCCTTTCATCGCCGACGAGATCGATGCGCACGGCTACATGGTCTGGCCGCCCGTCCACTTTTCCTACAACACGATCGAGAGTGCTTTGCCGACGCCGGCCCCGTCGCCGCCGACCTGGATGTTGACGAGGCAAGAATGCGAACGGGCTGCGGCGCGGGTTCTTGCGCCCGGCAAGCCCAATCGCGGCTGCGCCGACATCGAATGGAATTGGCTCGGCACGGACGATCAGGGGCGCGACGTCGTCGCCCGGCTGATCTACGGCTACCGCATTTCGATTCTCTTCGGCCTCGCGCTTGCTTCCATCTCATCGGTGATCGGCGTTGCCGCCGGGGCCATCCAGGGCTATTTCGGCGG
>Ga0070738_10006098_pt1 | contig 12823 bp, 7 predicted proteins | sample Coa_R2_2_FD_66446 | JGI IMG/M metagenome (GOLD analysis project Ga0070738, IMG submission 66446) | Surface soil microbial communities from Centralia Pennsylvania, which are recovering from an underground coalmine fire - Coalmine... | ecosystem: Environmental > Terrestrial > Soil > Unclassified ... | reverse complement strand
GCCCCCGGTGATGATGTCTTGCGTATAGACGCGCTGGCAAACACCTTTGGACGCGCCGATCTCCGCCTGCTTGGCTTCAAACAGATGCTCGTCCCCTATACCACAGCCCTGCCGCTTGTGCAGCATCTTCTGGACGAATATGGCGGGATGTCGGTCTATAACGCGGCCCTGTATGTCGTTGATCAAGAGGTTCGCCTGCACGCGGAGATGGTCGATCATGTCTATCTTTCCGTACTGCGCAGCCAGCTTGGTGTTCCCATTCGCTATGATCGATCAACCAGGCGTTTTCTGGGTTAAGCGAGAAGGTGAAGTATCATATTTCTTCGTCAGGGATGGGAGAAAAGAATGCAAGAGATGAAGGCTGTGTGCGGGCGCGAGGCGGGATTTATTGTGGGAGAAACCAGCCCGCTGGAATTTACTTTTGTCAGCAGCCGGGAATTGCTGCCTCCACGCTTAGAATACCTGGTAGTTCCGGGTGTGGAAGAAAGGGGAAGCGGCGGCTTTTCCGCTCAGGACGGGCAGAGCCATGTAGACATCCTTGCGCAGGTTGTGGAGGTTGGTATCGGCTCAGCCATCCTCTCCGACAACCTGACCTACGATGAAACGACGGCAATTCTGCGCGGGTCGTATGCGCCGCAACCAAAAATGTACGGGCGCGCACGGGTGATCGGCTACCTGGCTCATGGAGTCGTGCGCGTTCCCAGGTGTGCCGCTATGCCAGGCAGTACCGTTTACATCGCTTCAGATGACTTCTTACGGCAGTTTTTCAGTATGGATGTAGCGGCAGGCGTGGAGATCGGGACGCTCATCAATCGCCAGCAAGTTCCCGTTTTGCTGGACCCAAATGGCTTGCGCCGCCACCTGGCCATCATTGCTCAGACGGGGGCAGGAAAATCGTATCTGGCAGGCAAGTTTTTCGAGAGCTTGCTGCAACTCGGCGCGACCATTCTTGTCTTTGATCCCAACTCCGACTATGTGCAGATTCGCAAGCAAGCAGGCCAGGAAGAACGTCCCTACCACAGCGCAGAGAAAACCAGCTTCGCAGACGACGTTTTGATCTATCGCATTCCAGGCATTCAGGGTAGGCGTTTCGCGGATGAACTCATCGGCGATGTGCGCAAATTTACCGTGCGCTTTGCCGACCTCAATCATGATGAGATTGCCGACCTGGCCGGTATTTCAGAAAGGGCTTCGAATCAGCGTAGGGCGGTTGAGCTTGCCTGCGAGCGGCTGCAACGCGCGGGGACGGATTTCAAGCCTGAAGAGTTGATCGCCGCGCTGAAAGAACTCGCGAGCGGAGGCGATGGCGCGGGAGATGGGCCGGGGCAAGACGGTGCGCAGGAGGATGGGCTGAGCAGTGAGGATCGTAGAGCGGCACGAAAGGCTGCACAGTATATCGAAGACCTGCGCCACTTTTCCATCTGGGATTACCGGGATATCCGCCTAGAGGAACTGCTGCACCCACAGCGGCTCACTGTATTTGATCTGGCAGGTGCTGATAAAGTGGTGGCCGCCTATGCCGCTGAACGTCTGTTGCGAGATATCTGGAAGCGGGCGCTGACCGGCCAGCTCCCCCACCCCGTTTTTATCGTTGTTGAGGAGGCACATAACCTGATTCCGGCCAATGGACACACCCGCGCCAGCCGCATCATTAATACGATTGCCGCCGAAGGTCGCAAATTCCGCGTCTTCCTCACCCTGATTACGCAGCGACCGAGTAAAATCAGCCAGGACACGCTCTCTCAATGTGGCAGCCAGATTGTGATGCAACTGACCAATCCCGATGACCAGCGAGCGGTACAAAAGGCATCTGAGGCAATCTCAGCAGAATTGCTGGATGATTTGCCCGGATTGAACAAAGGTGAGGCCATTGTGCTGGGCCAGTTGACCCGCATCCCTGTCATGGCGCGTATTGCCGGGCGTACCTCGGCAGAAGGGGGCAGCGATGTGGATATCGTGGATGCGCTAAAGCACGCCCGGCAAGATGTCATCAGCTCTCGTATAGCGGCAAAAATCCGTCACCAGGCCACTGTTCCACGCCAGCAGGAGGAATGGTAGGCGTATTTCTTCAAGAAACTGGTTTGCATGCAGATAGAAGAGATATCAGGAGGGCACGCAGGTGGATCAAGGGCAACATCTCTCCACCCCTCTTTCAGCGAGCAGGAGGCATATTTCCACACAGGGTGAGGAGTTGATACGGGTTATAATGACGGCGGATAATCACCTTTCAGCGTATAGCCCGCGACTTTCTCCCGTAAAGCTGACCGGGCGCAGAAGACGCTTGAGGGCAGCGTTCAGGCAAACGATAGACACAGCCATCGAACGCCAGGCGCATCTCTTCATCCAGGCCGGCGATCTTTTCGATATGGTTGACCCGCGCAATCTGGAACGCGAATTCGTGGCAGCGCAGCTCAAACGATTGCAGGCAGCAGGTATCCAGACGTTTGCGGTTAGCGGAAATCACGATACACCTCGACAGAAGACTGAACAGGGCGGTACGGCTCCCCAGAGTATCTATCACCAGCTTGGCGGCATGCACTATTTTGCCTCCTCTGATCAGCTAGAGCCTGTACTGGTAGAAGCTGCCGGGTTGCGCATAGCTGTAGCCGGTTTGAGCTACCATCCAGGGGTTCTGCCGGGAGCCGACCCTCTGGACCATGTGCAGTTATATGATCCTGAGGAGAAACTTTCACAGGCCGATCTGGGTCTGCTGATTCTCCATGCCGCGCTCGAGGGCCATGCCTTTCCCGGTGAGAAGGAGGTGTTTGTGCGCCGCAGCAGTTTAGACAGGTTTGATGGCTTCCAGGTCGTCCTCTCCGGCCATGTGCATGCCTACGATCGCTTCAATGTAGGAAATAAGGCAGTAGTGGTCTGTGGGGCGACCGAGCGGATGGAATACGGGCAGAGCGAAGACCGAACCGGCTTTGTCTATCTTGAACTCACGCGCCAGGGTTTGCAGCACTCAGAACACATTCCCATCAAACCGCAGCCCCGGCACGTTATCACCATTCGCACCACCGAACTCTGGCCTCCGCAGCAGCCTGCTCCCAATGGAGCAAAAGACACGCCAGGAAGCGGGATCACCTCTGCCGACAATCTCTCTCCAACGGAGCGCATTATCCAGAAACTGGAGCCTTTTTGCACGGAAGAGACGATGGTGAAACTGGTGATGGAAGGACCAATCACGCGCGAACACTATCACCAGCTTGATTTACGTAGCATCTGGCTCTATGGTCAGGAGCATGCATTCTCTTTTGAACTTGACGAGAGCCGCCTTCTCTTAAAAAGCGAGCATGATGATGAGATGATTGAGCGAGGCGAGCGCGTCGCTCCCCGTGAGATGATGGAGACCATTATCTATGAATGGATGGAGCAAAGCGACTCGCCGGAAGCGCGGGCTATTCTGGCAAAAACTCGCCAACGGGTGCTGGAGCGGTACGATGAACTTTCTGGCAAGGAGGTCGGGGCATGATTACCCTCAAACGTTTGCAGGCCACAACGTTCAAAGGATTGCACGCGGTCGACCTGGTTTTCCCCGATCGCGGCAGTGTGTTGATTGAGGGCTACAATGAAGCTGGAAAATCGACCCTCTTTGAAGCCGTCTACGTGGCGCTCTATGGCAGGCCGTTGGTAGGCGAAGACAAACAGGCGAGGCAGGAAGAAGTCATTCAGCACGGCCAACCACGAGCAACCGTCGAATTGCTCTTTCAGATAGGCCAGCAGGAACTGAGAATCGCGCGTATTTTCGAGCGCGGCAGAGCGCAGCAAGCCATACTCACTATTCAGCAGCCCGGGGCGCAAGGAGAACAAATCACGCGCGTGAGGGCTGTCGACGAACGTATCCTTAAGGAACTGGGCAATCTCGATGGAGAGAGCCTGCGCAACTCCTGTTTCGTGGAGCAGAAAGAGTTGGGGCGTATTGAAATGCTCACCCTGGCTCAGAGGGAACAGGCCATTCAAAAGCTGCTGGGGCTGGAACGGCTCATCAGGCTCAAAGAACACTTTAAGTACGGGCGCGAACAGGCACAAGAACTGGCAACAGCAGAGAAACGTTTGCGGCTGGCGTGTTTGCAGGCGGAGATACGCGAGACGGCTGAGCGGGAAAGCAGCTTGCAAGAGCGCCTGGACGCGGTGAAAGTTGCCATTCAGGTGAAGCGACTGACCGAACTGGAAGCACAGCAAAGAGCAATCGAGGAACAGCTTCAAGTCTATCATTTTCGTATTCAGGCGGCACGCGAGCGGCTGGATCGTTGGGAGAGCCTGAGAGGACAGAGCAGCCAGTGCGAGCGGGCCAATCAGAACCTCTCTACAGCCTATCGTACTCACGATTCGCTGCTGCAAGCAAAGAGGGAACTTGATCGATTGGAGAACATCGAAAAGGTGGATCTCCCCGGCGCGGAGGCGTATTTGAGTGAGGTGAGAAAGACGGCAGAAGCTGTCGCGCTGGCTGCCCAGGCGAGGAATCGGGTGCAGGCTGCGGAAGAGGACACACGCGAGGCTCAACGCATGCTCGATGCCCTTACACAGGCCGAGGCTGAGCAGAAGCGTATGGAAGGAGAATTTGCCCATGCTCAAGCCCGCGTGGCCCAGCGCCAGAGAGAAGCTGAAGAGGAGCAGCAACGACTTGTGCAGCAGCTTGCCACACTGGAAGCGAGAAGAACGCAACTGGCGACGGCGCTGGACACGGTCAGGCAATGGGAAACGGCGAATGCCCGCTGGCAAGCTACCTTGCAGAATATCAGCGCAATGGAGGCAAAAGCGCAGGAGATTGCCAGCCTTGAGGCAGAGATTCAGCAGCGAGAGAGCGCAGTTCACGGACTGGCAACTGAGGTAGCGCGGGCCGAACAGCACATGCGTATTGCGGAGGACGCTGTGCGCCTGGCGGCAGGATATGAAGCCCTCAGCAACTGGATCAGATTAAAAGAAGTGGAACGCTCCATCTCTGACTATACAACCCGCTACAACGAACTGGTCGCACGCCAACGTGAAGCGGAGACAGTGAGTGCAGCAGCCCACCAGAAAACGCGTCTCCCACTGGTGATTGCTGTGACCTTGACCGTTCTGGCGTTGCTCGCGCTGGCGGGAGGGGCAGCCTGGCATCCCGCATTCATTGTGTTTGCCCTTTTCGCCATCGGGGGCATCATAAGCTGGATACGATTTTTCCGCCTCAGAAGCGCGATTCGACGACGTGCCGCTCAGCAACTGGCTCAATACCGTACAGACAGAGAACGATTGGAGATGCAGCGCCTCGCAGCAATTCAGGTGGGCGGAGACCCGGCAGCGATAGGGCAGTACGAACAGCAACTCCAGCTCAATGGTATTGCCGTACCGCACAGTCTTGACGGCGCACACACCTTGCAGGAGAAATTACAGAGAGAATTGAGTGGCTCGCAGAGCTATCATGCTCTACAGGAAGCCGCCATGCAGGCAAGAACCAACCACGCCCGTTTAGCCGAGCAATTGAGGCAAGCCAGCAATACGCTCGCAGAACGCCAGGATTTTTTGCATCGTAGCCGAGAGGATGGAAACGTACAGGGGCAGTTACCCGCGCTGAAAGAGCAGGCAGCAGCGCAAGAGAGGCTTGTGGCAAAAAGCGGGCAGCAGGCTAGAGAGGCTTTGCCGGGAGATATCAGCTGGCCAACGGATAGTAACGTGCTTCAAAGCAGCTATGCTCTGTGTGTAAGGGATTTGCAAACGGCTGAGGAAGCTCAGACACAACAGGCACAAAAAGCGGCCACGCTGATACAGGAGGCAGAGGCTGATAGAGAGCGAATAGGGCGCAACCTGCAAGCTGCACGACAATCGGTTGATACACAAAGAGCAGCAGATCCAGCAAGCAAACTCTCCCAGGCACGGGCCATCTGGACTGAGACTCAGACAGTATACAAACAGCAGGTGAACCTTCTGCTACCACTCTTGCAGAAACTCCGCCTGCGTACCGATAGAGAAGTCGAACCGGAGCTGGGGCGCGCAGAGGAGAAAGTGCGAGCATACAAACAGCAACTGGCCAACCGCCCCACGAAACTGGAGGAATGGAAGCGATACCAGGTAGCCTTCACTGCTGCCCTGGCTGAGATATCAAAAGAGGTGGGCAAGCTTCTGGAAGGCGCAAATCGACTCTCTGTATCGGGATTGCCTGCCGCCTCTGCCGCTTCCATCGATGGCGACGCCTCTCTCTCCCAGGCAACTGCATTAGCAACAACACTGGAGAGGCTCAAGCAGGCATTGCAAGCGGCTATTACCGCGCTGGATGAGCCGGGAACCAGAAAGATGCTGGATGGGATTCTGTATGAACAGGGAAGGCTGAGAAACGAAAAAGACAGCACCGGGAACTATATCCGCCAATGCCAGCAGGCTATTGATGCCCTTCTGGCAGCGCGTCACGTTGCTCGCCCTGTAGAATACAGCTCTACCAGTATTGTCGCATGCTGGCCCCTGCTGGAGGAAGTCTCGATTGATGAAGAGGAGCAGGTGAGAGAGGAACTGGAGCGCGTCAGCAAGCAACTCTACGCCGCACGCCAGCAAGAGGAGCAACTGGCAACAGAATTGCATCATTCCGGCACACTGCTCAGCATTGAGGAATGCCGACGGAAGGTGGAAGAACTGGTTGAGGAACGGAAAATCTGCGAGATGGCGACGCGGCTCATTCAAGAAACCCATGATCGCATTGCCCGCCGTGTTCTTCCCATCACAGAACGGAATATGCAACCACTTTTGCAGCAACTCACGAGCGGACGTTATCGAGACGTGCGTTTGACGCCGGGGGAAGGCAATGGTGAACCGGGAGAGCTGGATTACCGCATTCGGGTCTGGGACGCCGGGGCAAAACGCTATGTTGCCAAAAATCTTTTTTCCGGCGGCACTCGCGACCAATGTTCCCTCGCCCTGCGCCTCGCTTTTGCGCTTGCCACTCTGCCGCAGGAACTGGGAGTCGCGCCGGGTTTCATCTTCCTCGATGAGCCACTCAGCGCCTTCGATGCTCGTCGCGCTCAGGCACTGGTCGAACTACTCACAACAGGCACCATTGCGCAGCAATTCAATCAAGTGATTTTGATTTCACACTACCATGCATTTGACCGCGAAGCCTTCCAGTATCATGTACGTATGGATGCCGGTCGAATCGTTGAATCGGACCTGCCGGCAGCAATGCGCGATGAGCAGCCTACCCCTGCAAGTGCTTAATCAGCCTCTCCAGGGCGAGTTTGAGGGCGGAGGTGAGGTTGCGGTCGGTGCCGACGTAGAGGCCCCAGGGTTGCCGGGGGGTGGACTCGCCGATGAACCAGACGTAGTAGGGCTGGCCATCATCATCGGTCTCGATACGGATGGTGATGGGGATGGAAAGGGTTGAAAGCATGGCAATGAGCGCCTCCTCTAATGCGGAGGAGGTAGAAGCGGGTTGTCGCTCCTGTTGGCAGGCTTCGTCTATCAGGATGTTGCAGGAGGATACCAGTTCCAGTTCTTCCATTCTGTCATCCGGGCGGACAACGTAGCGTACCGGTTGGTGCTGATCGGCGCAGGTCGCCGGAGCGCACACCCAGAGGATGGTGCCTGAACATCTTTGCCCGTTTCTTACATAGAGGATGGAATCCAGCACGCGATGCTCGGCATGCGTGGCAGCCATGCCCCAGGTTTTTTCCATGTCGTTCTGGTGTGCGCTCATCTCTTCTCCTCCATCCAGGCCATCTAAACTGGTTCCGTTCATCTGGATGCACCATGCACAGGTGGCATTGTCCATGATTGTTTAGCATTACGGAAAAACGCTCAATTTAGATCATTGAGAGGGAGGGCGAAGCGGAATGTAGAGCCTGCTCCTTTGCCACTTTCTACCCAGATACGACCATGATGATGCCTCACGATCTCACGAGCAAGGTAGAGACCGATACCCAGGCCGGAGGGAAGAATGGCATTATTGCTCACCTGGTAAAAACGGTCGAAGATTTTCTGGTGGTAGGCTTGCTCGATGCCAACACCCACATCCTGGACACTTACCACCGCCTCGCTTTCGTTCTCTGCTACCTCTACACGCACAATCACGCTGCTCGCCTCCGGCGAATACTTGATCGCGTTGGTCAGCAGAATAGTAAATACCTGTCTGATACGCTCGCGATCAGCAGAGACAGTGACGTGGGCCGCGTTCTCCAGCAGCAAGGTGTGGGTGGGGGTAGTGGACTGCAGCGTCGTGAGAACTTCCTGTGCCAGCAGGGCCAGATCGAACGGCTCAATCCGATATTCCAGTTTCCCGCTCTGTATTCTGGAAAGATCGAGCAGGTCATTGATTAAGCCTGTAAGCCTGTTCAACTGAGCATCCATGCGGCCCAGGAAGCGTAAAGTCTCTTCATCCCCCTTGCGTTTAGAACGGCGGTAGAGTAGTTGCGTGAAGCCTTTGAGGCTGGTGACAGGGGTTTTCAATTCGTGGCCGGCTATGCTGATAAATTCATCAACCGTTTCCAGCAGGGCGAGGCGCTCCTGCAACAGTTGCTCTCGTTCTTGCTCTGCCTGTTTGCGCGCAGCAATGTCATGACAGTGTGCAACAATGGCGCTCAGGGCTGGCTCTTGCAGGAAATTTGTCAGGGTGATTTCAAACCAGCGACAGTCGTTATTCTTACAGCGCACGCGGCACTCGGCACGACGAGTAGCGCCCGGCTCTTGCCGCACCTCTGCTATTAACTGGCGCAACAGAGATTGCTCGTCAGGATGGATCAACGCGAGGATGGAAGAGCCGAGCCATGCTTCTGGCAGATGTCCCGTGAGACGGGTCAGCGAGGCATTCACCCGGATAATTTGCCCCTGAGCATTCATCAGAGTGATAATATCAGCATGCTTCTCGAAGAGAAGCTGAAATCTGCTCTCATTTTGACCTGGACTATTCTGTCCTGTAGACGGCGTTCTTGCCGGTTCTTTCGGCATGTGCATTCCGTTACGACCCTTCCCATCAGAACCTCAGCTAAAGTGTACTGCTTTCTCGCTTACCAGATTGAACATAAAGCTTCAAGGCACCGCTTATGTTCATCAAGAACTAGCACGGGACACCTCGTAGGAGCGTTTCAACGCCTGTATTACGAGAGTATTCCATCTTTTATAGAAAAAGTTCACTCACTTTTCCAGCCGGGTCTTTAGACAAGCAGGGAGGCAACAGTGCGGCACACGTGGCGGGCAATGGCCTGCCCGTCGGCGAGCGAGTTCTGTTCTCGCGTATAGACGGAGATGATGTAGGTCTCCTGCTTTGACATGACGATGCCGGAGGAATTCATGGCCCACAGGCCATCCGGGCCGGGCAGCCAGCCATCTTTCATCGCCGCCGTCGTGCCTGCCGGGGCGGTATCTCCCACGCCCACCTGCTGATCTGGCTCGATATGCTCCATCCAGTAGAAGGCGAGGCGGCGGTGAGAGGCCGTCAGGATTTTGCCTTCGTAAAGCAGGGTGAGCAGATTGACCATTGCCAGCGGCGTAATCACGCTGTAGCCCCAGGCATCCGGGTCAGGGTTCAGCCCCGTAATGCCGATGCTCTGCGCATAGCTGGCGACCCCGCCAGCGCCGCCGATTTCGCCATAGTAGAGGGCCGAAGCCGAGTCATTGTTCGAGTTTTCGATCATCGTCTGTAACAGGTTCATCTCATCGTCGGTCGGCTCGCGTCCCTGCTGTTCGATCATGTTGAAAAAGGTCAGCATAATGGCTACCTTCATCGAACTACCGGTGATAAACTGCGCGCCGGGATTGTAGGTGTAGTATCGCTGATGCGTGATGTCATAGACGACCAGATCGACGTTGCCGCCGATGTCGGACAGATAGGCGGACAGGGCGGGCGAGAGGGCGTCGATAGAGGCCCTGGCCGCGACATGGCCGGGCGCGGTAAAGGTAAGAGCGGTGGCCGCTGCCCAGCCAGAGTAGCTCTGCTTCGGTACCGTCCATTGCACATGGTACCAGAGCATGCCACCCTGCCAGGTCGTATCGCCGAGCAGCGAGAGCGGGAAAGCGGATTGCAGGTGTGCCAGCGGCTGACCGGCTGGCGCATTGAGAATAGTTACCTTGCTCTGCGTCCAGACAGGTTCCTGCGCGTTTACCTCAACAGGGGGAAGGCCAAAAGTGTGCAAATAAGCAAGGCCGGTATCAAGGCGTTGCAGCAGTGGCTGGCCTGTCGCATCCAGCGTATTCTGGTCGAGGATGACCCCGTCGCGTAAGAAAAGCTGCACCAGCAGATGATGGACGCTGCCGTTTTTGCTGGCGGTGAGCGCAATGGCAGAGGTGAGAGGCAGGCCAAAATCAACTCTCCAGCCGCCCGGTGCAATATCAGCTCGATTGATATAATTCCAGATCGGCGTGGGGATGACATACCCTGCATCCTTCCCGGCGCGAGTACCGACCCGGATGAAGACCCCTTGAGCCTTTGTCGGGGCAAATTGCATGCCGGCAGGATTGGTAGCCTTGCGCAAATCAACATAGCTGAGTTGAGCGCCATCAATGATCGTTTCCTGGCTGCCAGCCGTGAGCAGGGCCTGCAGGAGGGGCAGTCGAACAACGCCGGTCTGCGGGTCACTTGTGCCGCTGTCGATCAAGGCAGCAAGGGGATCACCGGCGCTATAGATCGGCTGCGGAGCGGGCAGGAGCAATGCGCCGGACATAAAAAACTGAAGCCATCCCTTGCCGGTGGGAAAGGCAACGGTCAGAGGCTGGCCCAGGCTTTGCGCCCCACTGTGGGCAGCGTAGTAAGCGGCAAAAAGCGGAGCCACGCTTACCGGCTGCCCAGACGAGAAAGGAAACGCAGGCGCGGTGACCCGCCGATCTCCCTGCCAGCTATTCGCGCCATTGAGGGCGATAGTTTGATTCACATCCGGTATAGCTGACCTGTGCAGTCGCGTAATAGCGACGCCAGAGGAGAGAAATAACGCGCTCACCACAAAAACGGCAAGCAATATCAGGGCGTTCTTTGAAATAAAGAAGGAAGGCAGCCATTTTTCCGCTACCGGTGGCTGCGTTCCCTGCTGTTTTTGCATCTATATCCCCTTTCACCAGAAGAACACTCAGTCAACTGCCGGATTCCACGCAAAACAGGCAGAAACCGTTCCAGGCGTTCTCCAGCCAGTGTAGCAAAAGGGGGTGAAGAAATGGTTACGATCGGGTAGCAATCGGGTAGACATTGCTCCCTTAGAAGAAAGCAGGACGCCGGTTGTCGTTAATCGAAACTGGCGCCATTGAGGGCGGCGTGGACGTAATCAGCGACATAGTGACGCTCTTCGACGCCATCCAGGATCATGCATTCGGCAACCGAAACCATCTGCGGCAAGACCTCATGCAGGACGCTGATAATGGCGCGCTCGTTGCGATTATCCGCGTCCGGGTCGGTGATAAAGGCAAAGAGTTCATCGGTCAGTTTCTCTTCATCAGCGAGAAAACGGAAAACATTGGACATAATTTTTTCCTTCCATGCACAGGGCGAGCTATTTCATACTCTTTTCGACATCATACATCATACTTCCCTTTCTATTACGATACCTTGCATATCACCTCTCTGTCAAGCAAGCGGGCATGGCATACCGTAAAAAACGCCTCTTCACGTGTCATGCTGAGCGCAGCGAAGCATCTGCGGCGACCAGTTGGTGAGTCTGGTCGCCGCAGATGCTTCCCCTTCGCTCTGCTCAGGGCTAACGGCTGACGCCGCTCCGCATGACATGGAAGGAGAACGAATCAGAGTGTGTTGTAGCGAAGAGTGTGGGTGGGTTGGGTGAAGGCGACGCGGGGGCTGGCCGCCGGGCTGGTGCCGCCGGTGACGGGCAGGCCAGATTGAACGGTGAAAAGGCTCTCGTTCAACTGGCTACCGGTAGGGGCGGAGGCGACGGCGAAAACGGGGAAGGCTTTGCCGCCGGAGAAGGAGGTGGCGATATAGTCGCCTACCATATAGCCGTCGGTGGTGTTTGCCAGCCATGTTACATTCATGGGCGCAGCGGTGAGCGGGGTTGACGCCGACCAGCTGGTGCCGCCGTCGAGGGAGGAGGCGAAACCGACCTCTAGCTGACAGGTTGAGGCGGTGCAGTTTGCGTTGGGATAGTAATAGTAGGTCAGCGCGAGATGGGCGCTGCCGCCGGAGGTGGCGGGGTCAATGCCGAGGCCGGGGATGAAGTGGTCAACGCCACTGCCGACGGCATCGAGGGGGATACGCTGTACGGCTGACCACGCGCTGCCATCGGTCGAGGTACTCATCACCAGATCGTTTGCGCTACAGCCGCTCTCGAAGCGACAATCCTGCCAGATGACGTAGATGGTGCCGTTGGCGTCCATGGCCGCTGTTGGCAGCGGTTCCGTGCGCAGGCTGGCGACCTGGTGGTCGCTTTCCGAAGAGATGGTCACGCTGCTATTCCAGCTTGCGCCGCCGTTGGTGGAGGTGAAGGTAGCAATAGACGATGAAAAAAAGGAACTGCTGAGGAAGGGAACAATCACGGTGCCGTTGGGCTGGACGAGCGGCTGGCCGCCGAGGCCGGTTGCGTTGTCGCCGGTGGACTGCGCCGCGCTCCACGTAGTACCGCCATCGCTCGACATACTCATCTGCACAAGGTCGCTGCTGGAGGCGAGGTCCCATTCGAGGTAGCAATGTCCATAGTAGGGGCTGGCGGCGGTGTTATCGCAGGTGATCCAGTCTTTGTCGAAGAAGCCGCCGTTCGCGTTGGCGACGACAACCGGGGCGTTCCATGTCAGACCGTCGGCTGAAAGGCTGACCAGCACTGCCGCTCCAACCGGCGTGCTGCCGGTGGCGGAGACGGCCAGGGAGGCGATCATCCATTGTTTATGGGCCGCGTCATAGACGACGGCGGGGTCGCTCAGCCGGTCGTAG
>Ga0070738_10006097_pt1 | contig 12824 bp, 7 predicted proteins | sample Coa_R2_2_FD_66446 | JGI IMG/M metagenome (GOLD analysis project Ga0070738, IMG submission 66446) | Surface soil microbial communities from Centralia Pennsylvania, which are recovering from an underground coalmine fire - Coalmine... | ecosystem: Environmental > Terrestrial > Soil > Unclassified ... | reverse complement strand
AAGATCTCGCTCCGCAGCTCCTTGTCCAGGACCGGGTTGGTGCCGTCGGGCATCAAGTCGGTCCGCTTGGCCGGCGCGAACAGCTTGTCGGGGAACAGCTCGCGATCGATCACCACCCCGATCGCGTACTTCATCTCCTCCTCCTCGTCGATGACGTCCTTGCCCTCGCTGCCGACGTCGGGCGGCCGGAGCAACCGTCGATTGATCAGGATGCCCAGCACCGTCCAGGTGGCCAGGCACCAGGGCGGCAGCACGGCGATCGAGACGAAGTCGCGCGCCTGGACGTTGTCCGTTCGCGTCAGCACCACGCAGGCCACCGCCAGCGGCAGGATCACCAGGTAGCTCACCACCAGGGCCGAGCTGGTGCGGCCGAAATAGCTCGAGCAGGCGACGCTCAGCAGGCCGAACGTCCCGGCCGCCAGGATCAAGACCAGGTAGCCGCGGGTGATCTCCGAGAGGAGCAACCCGCCCAGCAGGTAGCAGAGGATCATCAGCGGCAAGCTGGAGACGATCAGGATCACCAGGTAGCTCAGCGAGCTCAGCAGCTTGCCGACGAGGATCGTACCCGGCCGCAGCGGGCTGGCCAGCAGCAGCTCGTAGGTCTTTCGCTCCTTCTCACCCGTGATGCTCCCCGCGGCGAACGTCGGCGCCATCAGCGCCACCAGGAAGAACTGCCCGAGGAAGAAAATATCGAAGAGCCGGCGCGCCACCCCCGAGCTGACCTGCCGCCGGCCCTCCTCGGCCGGCCAGTAGAAGTACACCAGCGCCCCCAGGGCCGAGACGTAAAGCAGTTGCAGGATGAACGCGCGCGGCGACCGTAGGGTCACCAGCAGCTCGCGGGTCAACACGGGATTGTCGCGGAGAATCATGGGTCGCTGCGCTCCAGTGCTCCGTCCGCCGGTTCAGCGCGGGCCTCCAGACCCCGCCGAACGCCCAGGACCACCGCAGGTGAGTGCTTGGTTCGGACGGGACGAAGGTCCTCCAATCTCGGGCGTCAGCCCGACTCCGCCAGCGGATCGCACTGACGTGCGAGGTTGGAGGGCCGCTGGCCCCGTCCGAACCACGTTCGCACGAACGTGGTCATGGTGGTGATCACCGAGAAGTCTCCCAATAGCCACCGAAGACTGAAAAACCGAGGGTTTAGCTCACAATCCCCTTCGTGATCATCATGAAGACATCTTCGAGCGAGAGCGGCTCCTCGGCGAAGGACTGCACGACGATGCCGTTTTGGATGAGCCGGTCGAGCAGCCGGGCCATATCCTGGTCCTGCCCTTCGAACTCGGCGTTGAGCGTATGGTCGTAGGTCTCGACCAGCCGGATCGCCTGGTCCTGGCGGAGGAGCTCGGCGGCTTTCTCGGTAGACTCATCCAGGACGCGGACCTTCAACACGCGGTGCGAGCGGATCTGCTGCTGGATGTCGACAATGCTGCCGGCGGCCAGAAGCTTGCCGCGCTCGATGATGCCGATCGAGGTGCAGAAGTCGGACAGCTCCGAGAGGATATGGCTGGAGATCAGGATCGTCTTGCCCATCTGGCGCAGTTCATTGAGCAGGGCCTTCATCTCGAGCCGGGCCCTGGGGTCCAGGCCCGAGGCCGGCTCGTCCAGGATGAGCACCGGGGGGTCGTGGACCAGGGTCTTGGCCAGGCAGAGCCGCTGCTTCATCCCCTTGGAGAGCCCGTTGACGTAGTCGTCCCGCTTGTGGGTCAGGTCGAGCAGGTCGAGGACTTCGCCGATGATCTTCTTGCGATAAGAGCGGGGGATCTCGTAGGCGACGGCGAAGAAGTCGAGGAACTCCCAGACCTTCATGCCGTCGTAGACGCCAAAGTCGTCGGGCATGAAGCCGATGACCCGCCGCACCGACATCGGCTCGGCGGTGACCGAGTAGCCCGCGACGCGCCCTTCGCCGGCCGTCGGCCGCAGCAGGGTCGCCAGGAACCGGATGGTGGTGCTCTTGCCCGCGCCATTGGGCCCGATGAAACCGAAGGTTTCGCCCTTGCCGATCGAGAAGCTCAGGTCCTCGACGGCGACGAAGTCGCCGTAATGCTTGGTAAAGTGGATCACCTCGATCATGGGTCGTCCTTCTGCCTTTCCTTTCGGTCGCAGGGTCTGGGCCGGTCGCAGGCGGATCGGAGTCAGGGGCGGGGGCCCCTGGGTGGCATCGCGGGCCGGGCCTTCTTGAGGGCCGCGGGTGGTCGGCGGGGCACCATGCCGGCGCCGCGCCGGGGGAAGAGGGTCGGTGTCCCCAGCTCCACGGGGTTGCGGGGATCGACGGCCGGGAGCTTCTCGGGGCCCAGGGCCAGGAGGTTGTACCGCGGGCCATCGGGGCTCGGCGGCGGGCCGCTGCGGAGGTGGACGATCACGGCCGTGAACCCGCGGTGGCGGTCGACCGGCGGCTCGATCACCTGGCCGGGCATGGTCCGGGCGACCCAGGCGACCAGGCGGAGCTCGCCGCGGTTCTCCTCGCGCGGTTCCCAGGTCGTCCGCAGGGCGTGCAAAACCGGGTTCGGGTCGGGGCCCGGCTCGAAGGCGAATGGCCCGGCGGCCGGCGCGGATCGCTCCGCGGCGATGGCCACGCTGGTCTTTGCGGCGATGGTCCCCAGCGCGTGCTCCGTCCGCTGGTTCGGACCGGAGAGGTCGACGAGGGTCGCGTCCCGCAGCTCGAGCTCGCTGTCGTTGACCAACCGCCGGTTCGAGCCGTCTCCTTCGATCTTGATGCTGCCGGCCAGCGTCGCCATCTCCTCGGCGCGGAAGAACGACAGGCTGCGGGGCTGGACCGACAAGCCCAGCAGCGCCGGCACCGGGTTGGATTGCCAGAGCGAGGTCGTCACATCCTCGCCGCGGATCGATCGACCGCTATCCAGCGGCAGGGCCAGGGCCGTCGGGTTGTGCGGATAGGAGATGGCGTAGCTGCCGCGGCCGGAGGTGTACAGCGAGGCGAACCGGCTGAGGTGGGCCCGGGGATATTCCCCCTGGACTTCCAGCAGATCGATCTCGTCGCAGGCCGAATCGAATCCCAGGTCGTAGGCCGCGACCCGCTGCACGCCGATGGCGAAACCCAGGGCGACCAGCGGCACGACCAGCCACGCCCATTCGCGACGATTGAGGAGGACGCGGCAGACCAGCCAGTTCAGGGGCACGATCGCGATCAGATAGGCGAGGATCACCTTGATCACGAAGGTCGAGCTGGGGATCGTGATGCCGGAAGCCTCGTCCAGCAGGTCGCGGGCGAGGGTGGGGAACCGCATCGTGTCGCGCCAGTCGGAGACGCCCGGCAACTGGGCCAGCACGTCCTCGGGCTCGTCGAACTTCTCCTCGGCGGCAGTCGTGCGCGAAAACCGTTCGGCTGACGACTTCGGTGGCTCGGGCTTCTTCGGGGCAGCGTCCTCCTCGGGACGGGCGTCGCGGCTGGTGATCCGATACCAGGTCAGATCCAGCCCGGGGAGCCGGTTGCGGCGGGGCGGCGAATAGCTGAAGCCATCGAACCCGGCCGCGCCCACGACCGGCTCCTCGGGCCGGCGGAGGACCACCCGGCGGATCATCGTATCGAGGCCCGGCCAGCTCGACAGTGCCGGCTCGGTCGGGTTCAGCGTCAGCATGGTGATCCGGCCCCGGCCCACGCGGCGCTCCACGGCCAGCAGATGCGGGCTGGCCTCACCCAGCGGAATGGTCGACGACCCCGGCGCCGGGCGGAGGACCGACAGATAGACCGGCTTGCCGGTCGCCAGCGGAATCGGGGCCGGCGGCTGATAGATCCGCCCGAAGCGTTGACTGAAGTCGCTCGCCCGGCCGTTCTGGCCGTCCGGCACGATCGTCAGGGGCGCCGTCGGAGGCGGATACGATTGGGAGAGCGGCTGCAAGTCCGCTGCCTGGAGGCTCACGGTCTCGCCGGTCGCCTCCGCCGGCAGGTACGGGCCCAGGAAGCTCTCGCGATACAGCGGGTAGGCCTGCCCGGCGCCGCCGGTGAAGATCAACTGGCCCCCCCAGTGCAGCCAGTCCAGCAGGGCCTGCTGCTGAAAGAGCGACAGCATATCGGGCGGGAGACCGTCCCAGATCACGTGGCTGATCGTGCTCCAGGTCAGGGGGTGGTTGGACAGCGGCAGCTTATCCGGCTCCATGGGCAAGACCAGCCGGTAGTAGCGCAGCCGATCAAGGTCCCGGCTGTTGTCCCGCTCGGCCCCTGTCGGGATCATCGCCTCCATCCGGTTCCAGGCCGAGAACTGGTTGGTGGCTTCCTTGCTGAGGACCAGGACCAACATCTGGTGCGGCTCGAGCACCGTCAGCGCCGCCGACCAGCTGGCATCGGGGCGCAAGGCACCCGGCCGGACCATGTCCAGCATCCACTCCTTGGGGATCCGGGTCAGAAGCACCTGCTGGACCAATCGCGCCCGCTGCTCCTTCTTCAGTCGCGCCTCGCGGCGATAGAGGACTTCCTGATAGGGATCCGAGCCCGGTTTGGTCAGGAGCATCACGCCGCTGGTCTGCAAGAAGCCCTCGTAGTCGTCGTCGTTGGCCCGCATCTCCAGGGTGAGTGTGGTCCAATGGTTCGCCTTGATGTAGGGGAGGACGTCGAACGGGGCCACCTGCGAGCGGAAGAATTCGAACGGCGGGCGGGTCCGGTCCTTCTCCAGCTTCTTCTTCAAGGCCTCGGGCTCGGTCAGGATCTGCAACCGTTCTTCTTCCGACTGGGTGAGCTGGGCCCGGGCCGGGGGAACCGCCGCCAGGACCAGGACCAGGCCCGCCACCCACAGCCGAGCGAATCGTCGATTCAGGCCGTTCACGGTTGAGTCACCTCCGGCTGCCCCCGCGCGGCACGCGGGGCGAGCCGATCCGGAGCGTGAGCGAATTGGTTCGTCGGGTCCTTACGAGTGTAACACCCTGAGAATCCCAGCGAAAGGGATCGGGGCGAGACAGCCGAGAGCCAGCGCGCCACCTCGGGACGATTCCGAAGCACACTCCTGGCGACGGCGGTCACCGCGTCCAGACATAGAAGGGGCCGGCCCGAGCATCGCGCCGATATCCGAGGACATACAGGCTCGGCTCGACGCCCTCGATCCGGGCCGTCGGGGAGGTCTTGACGACGACCCGCACCGGTCCAGAAGCCAGCGCGGCAGCCAGCCAGCGCGACCGCGGCTCGGCCTGCCCGAGCCGCTCGAAGACGGGATAGAGCCAGTCGTCGTAGACCAGCTCGGTCCGCCCGCCCAGCCGGTTGAACCCTGGGCGGTCCGAGAAGAAGACGGCGGAGCGGGGCTGCCCGACGTGGGTGACGATCGCCTCCACCGCCGCGCGATCGGCAAGCGTCCGCATGACGACGTTGGCCAGGTCGTTGACAGCGCAGGCCAGCACGCCCCACGCGGCCAGGGCGACCGGCATCAGGACCCGCCAGGAGGAGACGTCGTCCGCGGCGCGGGCCACGGCCCGGGCCGTCACGACGGAGCCGAAGACGATGGCTTGAATCGCATAATTGGACCAGGCCCCGCTGCTCATCCGGAACAAGACCGAGGACAGCGCGACTTCCCCGGCCAGGTAGATCCAGAACCCCGCGTCGATCCGACTCCCCAGGAACGATGAGCGAGCGATCACCGCACAAATCGGAGTCAACACGGTCATGGCTCCGGTCGTCCCGACCACGATCAAGGCGGAAAGGTTCGGGTTGGGCTGGACGCGGCGCAGCGCCAGCAGCACCAGGATGAGGCCAACCCAGCCGGTGCCGGCGATGGCGACAGCCTTCGGGGCGATGCCGGGGCGCGCCCCGACCACGCTGAGGCCGGCGGCCAGCCACAGCAGGATCAAGCCGGCGGTCATGTGGATGATCCCAATCCAGGTCACGGCGACGTGGTCCCAATCGGCCGGGTGGACGAGCCCGACCGTGCCCGCCGCCCAGAACGCCGCCTGCCAGATCCGGCCTCCGGTCACCAGTCCCTCCAGCCCGTACACCACCGTCACGACGACCGCGCCCGCCAGGAGACCGCACCCGATCGCCTTCCGCGGCACCCGCCCCCGCCACCCGCCCACGACCAGCAGGCACGTACTGATCGTCGCGGGCATCACCAAGTGCTGCTTGACGCACACCGCCAGTCCGAAGGCCACGTAGGCCGCGACCAGCCCCGGACCCTGGGATCCCCGGGCGTGCAGGGCTTCCAGGACCAGCAGGACGCCCGTGGTCTGAAGCGCCACGCCGGCCATGTCCGGCCGCACGGCCACCGGCTGTCCGGCCAGCACCGGCGCCGCGGCGATCAGCAGCACGGCCCACCACCCCGCCCGCCGCGGCGCGCCCCCCAGCCGCGCGAGCCGATACGCGGCGCCCAGCGTCGCCAGCAGACCCAGCACCGAGATCGACCGACCGGCCACTCGCGCCGCGGTGATCGGGTCCACTCCGGCCGCGGCCATCGGCCAGGCCACGAGCGCCGCAGCCCGGTAGTACAAGGGCGCGTGGATCAGCACCAGGGGGTTGGTGCCGCCGAAGGGACCATAGAGCTCGCCCGGTCCGGCCAAGAGTTGGTGGGCCACCGACAGCATCAGCGGCGACTCAAGGGCCTCGGTGTCCTCTTCCCCGACCGCCCGCACCAGCCAGAAGCCCAGGGTGATCGCCGCCGACAAACCCAGCACGACCGTGACCCAGGCCGAGATCCAGTACCCTCCACGGCGGTCGATCGCGTGGCTCGCTACCATCGAACACTCCTGCTCAAGCTCCCGGAGACAGCCGGTCGTTCGCCACAAGGGGATCGGTTTGCGCCTCGCCAGGAAACGCGGCGCTCGAGACCCTGCTTCACGGCCGTGGATCCTGTATGATTGCGGGCATCAGAGTCTCGTCCCCAAACCCCCTCCGGGAGCGGAGCGGCAGTGGGATTCGATGCGGACGTCAAGGCGACCCGGGTCGCCTCGGTGCGCAGCGTCCCCTCCCCCCTCCCCGCGTGCAAGCTCGCATGCGGCGTTCCGGACCCGGTCCCCAGGCCGCAGACAGGAGTCGCGTGCCGTAAGTCCAAGCGGCGCAAGGCTGTGACGTAATGTGACGTATTTTTTTCCCCGGGTTTTATGCCGTAAGTTCAAGCGGCGCAAGGCTGTGACGGGATGTGACGTGATTTCGGGGGTCGTCCCAAAGGTAAACCTCACGCTGAGGAGTTCCGCTGATGAGCGGCCTGTCGTCCGATCATCGTCGTCGCGATGCCGCTCGGGCCGGCTCGGGCGCGGAGCGGCACCCCTCCCGCCGGGCGTTCCTGGGGCGATCGGTTGCCGCCACGGTCGCCCTGGGAACCAGCCGGCCCTGTCCCGCGGCCGGGAGGATCACCGATCCGCCGCCTCGGAACAAGGTCATCGACTGTCATGCTCATCTTCAGCATCATAGCCGCTGGACCTGGGAGGAGGATGACCGGAAGTTGATCACAGCGGCCGACCGGCTGGGCATCGACCAGCTCTGCTGCTCCTGCCTCACGCCCCGGCGACCGGCCACGGCCGAGCAGTTCCGCGAATGCAACCGGTGGGTCCTCGAGGCCATGAAACGGTTCCCAGGCCGCGTGCTCGGCTACTGTTACGTCAATCCGGGCTACACGCGAGAGGCCGTCGAAGAAATCCGCCGTTGCGTGCGCGACCAGGGATTCATCGGAGTGAAGCTCTACAATGAATACCGGTGTACCGAACCGGTCGTCTTCCCGCTCATCGAGCTGGCGATCGAGCTGGGGGTGCCGATCCTGCACCACGCGGGGCATTTCCACTACGTCTCCCCGGAGCAGCCGCGGATCTCCGACGGCGGGCACCTCGCCGAGCTGGCCGGCCGCTACCCCGAGGCCAAGCTCATCTGTGCCCACGTCTGCGGCGGCGGCGACTGGGAGTGGACGATCAAGGCCCTCCGGAATGCGCCCAGCGTCTTTCTCGACACCAGCGGCAGCGTTCCGGATGACGGCGTCGTGGAGCTGGCCGCACGCACGCTGGGCGTGAGCCGGCTCCTCTTCGGCTGCGACATGTCGATGACCGCGAGCATGGGCCGGATCCGTGCCGCCGAACTGAGCGAGGCGGACAAGCAAAAAGTCCTGGGCGGCAACCTGGAAGCGATCTTGAAGGGGCGCAAGGCATGATCATCGACGTCAACGCCTACCTGGGCCATTTCGCCTTCCGCCGCCTGCGGCACAACACCGCGGCGGACCTCTTGCGGCTCATGGACTCGAAGCGGATCGACAAGGCCGTCGTCTCCAGCGCCAGCGCGATCACCTATCGCAATCCCCAGGCGGGGAACGAAGACCTTGCGGCCGAAGTCGCACACCATCGCGACCGGCTCATCCCCTACGCGGTCATCAATCCGTTCTACACCGGCTGGCGGGATGACCTGAAGACATGCCACGACCAGTTCGGTATGAGCGGCCTGCGACTCTATCCCAGGTGGCACAATTACGGCCTCTCCGACCCGAACTGCCTGGACCTGATCCACCAGGCGACGGAGCGCGGCATGGTCGTCTCGATTCCGATCCGAGTCGAGGACGTGCGGCAGCGGAGCTGGCTGGTGGATGTGCCCGAGGTCCCGCTCGCGGAGATCGTCTCCCTGGTTCAGGCCTGCCCGACGGCGCGGTTCGTCTTGCTCAACGGCCTCCAGTTCGTGAGCACGGCCCTCGGGCGCAAGGGGAACGGCTTGCCGTCGAACTACCTCATCGAGATCTCCCGCCTGGAAAACGTGTGGGCCGACGAAATCCGGCAGCTCGTGGCCAACCTGGGGGCCGAGCGGCTGGTCTTCGGCACGGGGATGGCCTTCAACTACCCCGACCCGGCCTTGCTCAAGCTCGAGCTGCTGGAGGCCAGCCCCGGGGACAAGGAAAAGATCGCCTGGCAAAACGCCGCGCGGTGGCTGCGATGACTCGATGGAGGTCATCGCGGTCGCCACGGGTCGGGCCCGGAGAATCCCGCCCGAGGCCGCGCGAACGAACCACAGACAAACACTGAAGAACACGAATGAGAGAAAGAGTGCACAGCCCTGCGCGACTCTATCTGCGTTATTGCGTGTTCATCTGTGGTTTCTTGACTTGATGGTGGATGGGGAAACCCTTGCATCGTTTCGGGCCAGGACAACTCAGCGTGGCCCGAGCGCCCGGTCGAGGTTGAATGCGGCGCTGATCAAGGCCAGGTGGGTGAACGCCTGGGGGTAGTTTCCCAGGGCCTCGCCACTGTTGCCGGTCTGCTCGGCATACAGGCCGAGGTGGTTGGCGTAGCCGAGCATCTGCTCGAAAAGCAACCGGGCGTCCTCCAGCCGGGCCGGGTCGGTGCGGCCGGCGCGGGTGAGCGCCTCGACCAGCCAGAAGGAACACATGTTGAACGTCCCCTCGCGGCCCGCCAGGCCGTCCGGGGCGGCTGCGGGATCGTAACGGTAGACCAGACCGTCCGCCGCCAGGCCGCCCGCGGCCAGGGGCCGGCGGATCGCGTCCAGGGTCCTGAGCATGCGCGGGTCGCTGGGGGCCATGAAGAACACCAGCGGCATCAGCAGGCTCGACGCGTCCAATGCGTCCGAACCGAATGCCTGGACGAACACGCCGCGGCGCGGGTCCCAGCCCCGGGCCATGACTTCCTCGTAGATCTCGTCGCGGACCTTCAGCCAGCGCGCCCGGTCCGCGGGGAAGGAGCGCTTGTCCGCCAGCCGGAGGCTGCGGTCCAGGGCCACCCAGGACATCAGCTTCGAATAGACGAAATGCCGGCGCCCGCCGCGCACCTCCCAGATGCCCTCGTCTTCCCGTTTCCAGTTGTCGCACAGCCAGTCCACCAGCCGGCGGAGCCGCACCCAGCCGTCGTAGCCGATGGGCTCGACGTACTTGTTATGGAGGTAGACGGCGTCCATCAACTCGCCGTAGATGTCCAACTGAAGCTGCCGGTACGCTCCGTTGCCGATTCGCACCGGCCGCGAGCCGCGGTAGCCCTCCAGGTGGTCGAGCGTCTCCTCCTTCAGGTCGACCCGGCCGTCGATGCCGTACATGAGCTGCAAGGGGCCGATCCCTTCGCCGTCGGCGTCTTGCCAGCGCTGCTCGAGCCAGTCGCGGAAGCGAGCCGCTTCCTCCGTGAATCCGATGCGGAGCAGGCCGTACAGCGTGAACGCGGCATCGCGGATCCAGGTGTAGCGATAGTCCCAGTTGCGCGGGCCGCCGATCGACTCGGGCAGGCTGCACGTGGGAGCGGCGACGATGGCCCCCGACGGTTCGAAGGACAGGAGCTTCAGGGTCAGGGCCGAGCGGTGGACCATTTCCCGCCAGCGGCCGGTATACGTGCACCTCGAGAGCCAGCGCCGCCAGTAGGCGACGGTGTCGCGGAACAGGTCCTCGGCCTCGCCGACTCCGGGGCACCGGCCCGGTTCGCCCTCGGGAGCCAGGCGGCGCAGGACGAACGTGGCATTCTCACCCTCCCCGAGGGTGAAATCAGCGACCACACCGGTACCGTCGGGCCGGAGCGGTACGGGGGAGGCCAACCCGAGGCTCAGCCCCGGCCCGTCGAATCGGGCCTCGAGAGAGTCCACCTGGCATTCGTGAGCACTGCGGGCGTAGTCGAAGGCCGGACGGCACTCCAGATGAAACGGCAGTTGGCCGCGGACCACCCGGACTCTGCGAATCAGCTCGTCCGGCACCGCGCCCGTGCCAGCGACCGGCATGTAATCCTCGACCTCGCCCACGCCGTCCTCGTGCAGGAACCGCGTGACCAGGACGGCCGTATCTGGCCAGTAAAACTGCTTGCGGCGGAAGTCCTCGCCGGCCGGGGCGATCCGGAACCGCCCGCCCTTGCGATCGTCCAGGACGGCGGCGAAGATGCTGGGGGAATCAAAATACGGCAGGCACAGCCAGTCGATCGAGCCGTCCATCCCCACCAGCGCAGCCGTGCGCAGGTTGCCGATGACGCCGTAATGTTCAATGGGCTGGTAGCGTGATTCCATCCCACGGTCCTCCGTTGCGGGAATCCCTTCGCCGGTATACCAGCGGCGGTCAACCAGGTGCAATGCCACCGCGTCGCCGGCCCTCACGGCACCCAGAGCAGGCCGATCGCCACGAGGACGATCGTGCCGATCAGGCTCACGACCAGGCCGGGCCGGCGGCGGAGCTTCAGGTAGAAGAGCAAGGTCAACCCGGTCAGCGAGATGATCGTCAGAAGCACGGCCGAGACGTCGATGATGACCGACCAGACCGGGCCGGTGTCGCGGCCCTTGTGCAAGTCATTGATCACCGCGACGAAGCCGTGGTAGGTCTCGGTCAGGTTGTAATGACCCGTGTCGCGATCGATGAAGGCGTCGGCCGCGTAGCCCGGGCCCTTGAAGCTCACGGTGCACTCGGCGGGGTCGACACGGAAATCGGCCAGGGCCCCGCGGACGCCGTGGGCCCTGCGCAAGTGCTCGACGACCTCCAGCTTGGCAACTTGCCCGGACGGGTCCGACTCAGCGCCGGAGCTCGCCCCGGGCGCAGGGACGTGGAGCCACTCCCGGTTGACCTGCCCCTCGGCCTGGGTCAGACGCTCCGATTCGCCGAAGAACCACTTCGGGTGGTTGAGCGTGATCCCGGTCACGCTGAAGAACAGGACGGTCGCCAGCCCGAACATCGACACGTAGATGTGCAGCCAGAGCATCAGCTTGGCGAACCGGATGTTCAGCCTGCGCCGCCACGACCGGGCGTGTCCCGAGGGATGGAGCCCCGGCTGACTACTTCGCCGCACCCTTGCGACGATACTCGATCGAGGCGGATCGGATCTCGACATTGCCCTTGAGTTCCTCGGTGAACGGCTGGTCGGAGAGAATCACTTGCTTGCGAATGCTCTGATATGTCCCGTGCTCCCGCGCGGCCTCGATGAAGACGGTGTACTCGCCACCGGGAAGGACTTTGTCATGGTCGTCCTTGCCGTCCCAGATGACCTTGTACCTGCCGGGCGGACGGGTCGGCCGCGAGATGGTGAAGAACAGGTCCTTCTTGTCGCGCCGCTTGCGCTCGACATCGCTGGTATACCACCGCTTCAGGTCGGGGAGCCACTGGAACGGTCCGGCGCCGCCCATCGACACCCACAGCGCCAGGGTCCGGACCGAGTTGCCGTCCTTGTCCTCGATCCAGACGGCCACATACGGGCGGCGATAACGGCCCGCCTCGGCTTCGGGACGATTGATCTCGAAGTTGACGACCAGCTCGAACTCCTTGTTCCACGACGGAGCGCCCTTCGGCACATCGCCACCGGACGGGGCCTCCGTGGCCGGCGGCGCCGATCCAGGCGCGGGGCTGCCGACCCCGCCCGTGCCGCCGAAGGCCAGGAGCGCGGGCCGCGGCCGCTCGTAGCGATGCCAGCCGTCGCTGCGAGCAGTCCGCCCGTCCCTGGCGACGATCAGGCAGTCGAGATTGGGGAAGGATCGCGCGATCCGCAGGCTCTCTTCGGGATCGAGCACGTTGCAGACCTTGGCGAAGGCGTCGGCATCGACCGACCGCTCCGCGATCACCGTGGCGCTGGCGATCGGCTCGACCGGCCGCCCCGACCGGGGATCCAAGATATGCGAGTACCATCGGCCGTTGATGCGGAAACCCCGCTGGGAATTCCCGCTGGTGGCGACCGATCGGTCCTTGACCGCGATGATGGCCATCGGCTCGGACGACTCGGAATCCGACCACGGGGCGGCGATCCCGATCAGGCCGTCGATTTCGCCGCGGACCCGCAGGTCGCCACCGATGTTGAGCATCACGCCCTGGACCCCGCGGCCCGGATCCAGCGCGAGGTCGCAGGCGCGTTCGACGATGAAGCCCTTGGCGATCCCATTGAGGCTCAAGGGGCAATCCGACAGGCGCTCCACCGTGCGGAGACCGGGGTCCAGCCGCCAGGCGGGCCGGCCCATGAGGCTG
>Ga0070738_10006096_pt1 | contig 12826 bp, 13 predicted proteins | sample Coa_R2_2_FD_66446 | JGI IMG/M metagenome (GOLD analysis project Ga0070738, IMG submission 66446) | Surface soil microbial communities from Centralia Pennsylvania, which are recovering from an underground coalmine fire - Coalmine... | ecosystem: Environmental > Terrestrial > Soil > Unclassified ... | reverse complement strand
TCTCCATTCCGCGCAAACTTCACATATGTGCTGAGTCTGTTCTTCAATTCTGCGATGTTCACGGTTTTCATGCTGAATCTCCCTACATGGCTATTATAGCCATATTCAACAGCATGTCTCTACTCTGAAACCGTGAGCGCTGCCGTCACAATACCTGCGAATTCGCTTCAGGATCAGGATGGAACTGCACCTGCCGCATGGCATGCCCCACTTCGCGGTTCTTCATAAATTGCTCCCATACGAAGCCCGTCCGCAGGTTCTCCGCCATCACCACGCTGATGCCCTGATCGATCCCGAGAATGTCCTGCGCGTACCAGTTCGCCTTCGGATTAAAGGCATCGACAAATCCATACCGCGTCCACACCTTATCGCCAAACTTCTGGCGCATCGTAAGCAATACATGCGAGCACTCTGCCGGCAGGAAGGGCAGCGACCCGGCGCATGCGCACGGCACCACCGTCCCATCCAGAGGCCCCATTGCCGGAGGCCCGCCCCACACACGATATCCCTCGCGCGAATCCGAAGCCGAAATTCCCCACAGGTCCTGATCGATCCACGGAAACTTCGCGCCGAGCGTCATGCACCAGAGCTGATGCACGCGCGTTGCGGCAATTGAATTGGTAAAGTAATTCGTATGCAGGTCGCGCTGGTCACGATAATCGCACCACGCATGCGCGTACTGGTGAATGAACAGCGGAGCCAGCCCGCTGATGTAGTCGATGCCGCCAAACTGCACTAACGGCCGCTGCAGCGCATTCCATGTCTCTATCGGAATCGGATGCGTTGGCGAACCCATGGCCAGCAGGTACATCGTCATCAGCTCTGCATAAATGTCCCAGCGATGCTTCAGGAATCCCTGGTCCGGCAGCCAGCCCATGGAAAGCGTCGTGCCGCCGTTCAGCATCCACTCCCAGTCAATGCGGCGGTAAAATGTAGTCGCCAGCGCCTCGATACGCGTATTCCCGGCAAAATACTGTCTGCACGTCAAAATCCCGCAAAGCAGAAGCGCCGTATCAATCGACGACAGCTCGCTCCCAAACATCCGCTGGCCGCTTTCCATATCGATAAAGTGATACAGAAAACCATGCTCATGCGGGCAATCCTCCAGCAAAAACGCCAGCGTTTTTTCCACGCGCTGTTCACACTGCAGCTTCGGTAAATAACTCCGCTTCGCCGCAATGCACATCGCCGTCAGGCCAAAGCCGGTAGCGGCAATCGAAGCCACGCGGCTTAACGACCGTCCGGCTGCCGGGGCGCGGTCCCGCACCAATCCTGTCTTCGGGCTCGCCTCGTTGTAAAAGAAATCGCATCCGCGGCCCTCCAGGTCATCCAGCAGCGCATCGGCCTGCTTCGAAACCTGCGTCAGTGGCCGGTTAATAAAAACGCCCGCGCCGCGCTGATACTGCTGGGCCGCTTCTGCTTCGGTCTGCGGTTGTTGCCCCGGTTTTACCTGAGGCGGCGCAGGCTGATTCTGGAAACCTTCGGCGGCAGCAACTGCAGGCGCACCCAGCGCCAGCACTCCGGAGGCCCCGGCGGTGCGCAAGAGTTGACGTCGGGTTATGCGTGAACGACCCAAATGCAGAAAGTCTCTAGCAATCTCTGATGGCAAGAAGCTTCAGGCCGCTCACCAGTCTTTTCTCAAACAGGACTAAGAACCCAAAATTGTCATCCTGACCCTGAACGGAGTGACGGGGCAGGACCTGCTTTTCTCGGCATCCGCATGTCGTCAAAATTGAACAACGGCTCCAATTCGCAGTGTATCGAAACCGCCGGATGGCTTCTACACCACGTAAAACATCTATCCTGTTTGATGTGATCACTGTTCGACCTTCATCACTCGAAGATGCAGACACCGTCTGGAAGATTCTCGAACCCACCATCCGCGCCGGAGAAACTTATACCCTCCCGCGCGACTTCACCCGCGAGCAGGCGCTCGAATACTGGTACGCGCCCAATCACGAGACATTCGTTGCCGAAGAAAACGGAGAAATCCTCGGCGCTTATTACCTCCGCGCCAACCAGCAGGGCGGAGGCAGCCATGTTGCCAATTGTGGATACATGACCGCTCCCTGGGCTGCGGGACGTGGCGTTGCCGGCGCCATGTGCTCTCATTCTCTCGATCGAGCTCGAGACCGCGGCTTTCGCGCCATGCAATTCAACATCGTCATCAGCACAAACGAAGTTGCCGTCCGCCTTTGGCAGAAATTCGGCTTTGAAATCGTAGGTCGCCTGCCCGAAGCCTTCCACCACCCGAAACAAGGCTATGTCGACGCCTTTGTCATGCACCGCAAGTTATAAAAATGTCATCCTGCCCCTGAATGCAGTGACTGGGAAGAACATCTCAATCCCGCCCGCTCGATTCAGTCTCTGAATCTTTTGACATCAACTCCCAGCACCCAAACACCAACTCGCAGCATCCCTTATCATGGAGAACGCAGACAAATTAGGGTGCTTCGACACCCGAGACATCCACAAGTAGAAAACAGGAGGAAAGCTTTGGCACACGAAGTCCCACCCCTACCGTATGACTACGCCGCTCTCGAACCACACATCGACGAAGCCACAATGAAGCTGCATCATGACAAGCATCACCAGGCCTACGTCACTAATCTCAACGCGGCTATCGAGAAGCATCCTGATCTCGCCAAGCACACCGCAGAAGACCTGCTCCGCAATCTGAACAATGTTCCTGAGGATGTACGCACTGCCGTCCGCAATAATGGCGGTGGCCATGTGAATCACACCATGTTCTGGACCATCATGAAGCCCAATGGCGGCGGTGAGCCAACAGGCCGCATCGCGGAGCAGATCCGCAAAGACTTCGGCGATTTCGAGTCCTTTAAAAAGCAGTTCAACGAAACTACTGCCAAGCAGTTCGGCTCCGGATGGGGCTGGCTCATCTGGGATGGCGGCAAGCTGAAAATCACCACCACACCCAATCAGGACTCCCCGCTTTCACAAGGCCATTACCCTATCCTCGGCAATGATGTCTGGGAGCACGCCTACTATCTCAAGTATCAGAACAAGCGCCCTGACTATCTCGCTGCATGGTGGAACACCGTCAACTGGGACGAGATCAATAAGCGCTTTGATCAGGCGCAGAAATAAAACTCGATGGATCCAGCAAAACACCCAGCCTACGATGTCCGTATGCTGGGTGTTTGTCTTACCGGCAAAGATGGACCATCAGGGGTTTATTGATATTCGGCACAGAACGATGGCGCGTTGCTGGTGATCTGAGAGCAACCGCGGCGAATCTCGTCAGTAATCATTTTGCAGGTGTTCTGCGCATTGCAGGGGCTGCTGGTTGCTGTTGTGACCTGCTGGCATTGTGAGACCAGCTCGCTTGCGCGCTGTGCTCCTACTGCCTGCGTGCAGGTTGCCATAGCACCGGTCGGTGGAGTGGAGATGCCGAAGGCTGGATTCAGAGTATTCAGGTCATTCTGAACTTTGGCCCACGCTGGCGCTGCAGCAGATTGCGGACCAAGCTTTCTCACAATACTGTCCAGTTGCTGCGCTGTACTGTTGACCGAGCGAAAAGCGTCATCGGCCTTTTGGTTCTTCTTGAAGGCGTTCAGCATGTCTCCGGTCTGATTTTCCAGCTGCCTGGCGAGATTTTTGGCGTCCGTTTCCTGGCTCGTTTTGTGAATAGGACTCTTACTGAGCGCGGAATTGAAGGGCGAGCGGAATGCTTTGACATCATTGTGCAGATTGTTCATGAGCTGCTGGACATCCTTGTCACTCAATCGGGATTGCGCCAGGGCGGGTAAAAAACTGCCGAATAGCAAGGTAGTAATGAGAACAGCAAAGTATTTACGCATAAATGTAGCGGCTTTCATTGTCGTCTCCTTCGGAAGATGAGAATACACAAAGCGGTTGGAGAACAAAAGTCAACGATTTAACGAATTCTGGACGGTCATGCTGTTGCTGAATCTGGCAGCTCTGCATCCATTTTGAAAGGAGATGAATCGCGGATGCGGAAATTCGTCACGATTGAGCCGAAGATTCTGTATTTCGGGACGCCGGTGGCGTTGATCAGTTCCCTGAATGAGGACGGGTGCACAAACATTGCGCCTATGTCGTCTTTCTGGGCATTGGGATGGACGCTGATGCTCGGGCTGCTCGATGAGACGAAGACAGCAGACAACTTTGCCCGGCATGCGGAGTGCGTGATCAATCTGCCGTCACCGGAGATGTGGCCGCAGGTGGAGAAGCTGGCTCCCCTGACGGGGAAAAATCCGGTACCGGATCTCAAAAAGAAGCAGTTTCGCTATGAGCGAGAGAAGTTTGAGGCGTCAGGATTGACGCCTTCGGCGAGTGAAGCGGTAAAGCCCATGCGTGTTGCCGAATGCCCGGTACAAATGGAGGCGCGCGTTGTGAAACTGCACCGCATGCGCGGTGAAAAGCTCGATCAGCTAGGGGGAGGCATAGCTGCCGAGGTCGAAATTTTGCGCGTGCACGTTGACGAGGAATTTGTGATCAGTGGACATTATGTCGACCCGCAGAAATGGTCGCCACTGATTTATAACTTCCGGCATTATTTCCGGCTGGCCGAAACGGAGTTGGGAAAGACGTTTCGGGCGGAGAAATAACTGTTTCGGCTAATTGTTGACGACGAGATCGCTGATTTCGCCGAGCGAGAATGTGTCGGCGGCGAAGGTGAAAGTCCCCTTTTCTATGATTTCGCCCGAAGCCCGAATAAAGGCTGACATCGCAGCGCGGCCTAGGGCGGACCCGAGGCTAATACGACGGACTCCCAGGGATGCCAGCTCTGCGACACTCAGATGCGGCGCCCCCTTCAGCGCTGCCAATACATTCACAGGCTTGCCTACAGCGGCACAGACTGCTCTGATGTCTTCAGGACGCGTGAGGCCGGGAGCATAGAGGACTTCGGCTCCGGCTTTTTCAAAGGCCTGCAGGCGACGGATGGTGTCGTCGAGATCAGCGTTGCCGTGGAGATAATTTTCAGCCCTGGCCACGAACATGAAAGGAAACGGCAGAGACCGCGCGGCTTCCGCAGCAGCAGCGACCCGCTCGACGGCGTGGTTAAAGTCGTAGATAGGGTTTGCAGGGTCGGTGGTGGCGTCTTCAATGGAGCCTCCTACGAGACCCGCTTCCGCAGCGAGGCGGATGGTCTCGGCGGCGTCTTCAGGAGAGTGGCCGTATCCGTTTTCCAGATCGGCAGCGACGGGCAGATGAGTGGCCGCTACGATGGCCCTCGCGTTGGCGAGTGCTTCATCGCGGGTGACACTGGCGGTTCCGTCTCGGCGACCGAGAGTGATGGCGAGGCCTCCGCTGGTGGTTGAAAAAGCCTCAAATCCGAGAGAGGTGAGGATGCGCGCGGTGCCGGCGTCCCAGGGATTGGCGACGATGAGGGGCTCAGGGCGATAGTGGAGCGAGCGAAACAGTGCGGCTTTGTCGGCTTGGGTTGGCATACGATCCTCGGCACCAGTTTAGATTGCGCAGGTCCACCCCTGCGATTTTGTAAGGTATTTTGGGGAACTTTGTTTCTCCGCAATAAAAGCGGATGAGGCAAGGCGAAGCTGAGACCGCTCTTTCATCGAGCGGCGAATAATCAGGCATTCAGAATATCCCTGCCTCCCCTTGCACTTCGACATTATAAATGTGTATTGTTGTGTCGAAGCAACAGGGTAAAGGAATCGGGAATGGAAGAACGACTGGAACTCCCACAAGGCACATTGGATTTGCTCATTCTGAAAGCTCTGGCATTGGAGCCAATGCACGGCTGGGCGATTTCCGAACGGCTGCAACAGATCTCCCGCGAGGCCCTGCAGGTGCAGCAGGGGTCGCTCTATCCTGCGTTGCATCGCCTGGAGCGCCGCGGCTGGATTAAAGCCAACTGGGCCATCAGTGAAAATAACCGCCGTGCAAAGTATTACAAGCTGACGCCACGCGGGCAGAAACAACTGGAAGTGGAAACAGCCGCATGGCGCAGGCTGACCTCTGCCATCGATCATGTCTTGGACATGGCATAAGGAGAGCTGGAAAATGCTGCATGACTTGTTCTATCGCCTGCGCGCGCTCTTCTACCGTCGAGCAATGGACGCCGAAGTGGATGACGAGCTCCGTGATCATCTTGAGCGCGAAGCAGAGAAATATCAGCGCGCAGGCTTGGCTCCCAATGAGGCAATGCGCCGCGCGCGTCTGGCTCTGGGCGGCAGTGAACAGGTCAAGCAGCAATGCCGCGAATCACGCGGAACAAAGTTTATCGAAGACCTCTTGCAGGACCTGCGTTATGCGATGCGGTCCTTTGCGAAGACGCCGGGACTCACAGTTCTGATTGTGCTGTCACTGGCGATTGGCATCGGCGCCAACACCGCGATCTTCAGTGTTACCAATACACTCCTGCTCAAGCCCTTGCCCTATCCCCATCCATCCCGGCTCGCCATTCTCTGGCTGCGCTCACCCGGCATTGGTATTCCCCAGGACTGGCCCTCGCCCGGACAATATCACGATATCGTTACCCAGAATCACGTATTTGAGGACACGGGACTCGTCCTTGGGAATAGCTTTATACTCACCGAGCGTTCGCGGGCCATCAAGGTAGACGGTCTCGAAGCGACATCGAGCCTACTTCCGATGCTGGGCGCGAAAGCAATGCTCGGTCGCACTTTTCTGCCCGAGGAGGATGAGCCGGGCAAGCCGCAAACCGTGGTGCTGACGCATGGTTTCTGGCAACGAGAATTCGCAAGTGACCCGAATATTGTGGGACGCTCCATCACGCTCGACGGCCATCCACATACGATTGCGGGCGTACTCTCGCCGGATTTTCGCCTGAATCACGAGGTGATTCCCACCATTGCCGGAATCGACAAGCCGGAAATTTTTATGCCGCCAGATGAAAAGGCTAAGAATGTCACCAACTACGGTCCGGAGATCTACAACATCCTGGCGCGGCTCAAGGAAGGCATTACGATGCAGCAGGCGCAGGCAGATATCGATGTAATCGCCGCTCGGCTTCGCCGTGAAAGACATCGGGATCGCTCTTTTACGATCAGCGTGGTTCCACTCACGGAGCAGGTTGTCGGCAACGTACGGACTGCAATGTTAGTTCTCCTCGGGGCAGTCGCCCTGGTTCTGCTGATTGCGTGCACCAATGTGGCCAATCTGTTACTGTCGCGGGCTGTCGTGCGGCAGAGGGAGATAGCGATACGCGCCGCGCTGGGAGCAGGACGCGCGCGGGTGATGCGCCAGCTTTTGACGGAAAGCATTGGATTGAGCCTGATGGGCGGCCTGGCTGGCGTGGCCATCTCGGCTCTTAGCATCTTGATCGCGCGCAGGATGCATCCGGGAAACATTCCGCGGCTTGAGGAGCTAGGCACGGATTTCCGAGTGCTTGTCTTCACGTTTGCGATCTCGATTTTCACAGGAGTCATCTTTGGGCTTGCGCCGGCACTGCGCGCTTCGCGAGTTGATCTCACCACGAGCCTGAAGGCTGGCGGCAAGGGTTTGGCGAGCGGCGGCTTCAGTATCCGTCACGACAAATTACGGGGAGCGCTGGTCATCGCCGAGCTTGCTATATCACTGCCGCTTCTGGTGGCGGCAGGCTTGCTGGTGCGCAGTTTCATTCGTCTTGCGAGTGTGCCGCCTGGATTCAACCCGCAACATGTAGTCTCGATGAATGTCGCTGCTTATGGACAGGAGTTTAAAGATCCGGCCACGCGCGTCCAGTTTTATCAGCAATTGACTGAGCGAATTGGCCATCTGCCCGGCGTTACAGCCACGGGCGCCGTCTCAGCACTTCCGCTGACATCCGCCATTGGCTGGGGAGGCATGCACATTGAAGGATATGTGCCGCCTCCTAACGAGCCTGAATTGCAGGTTGATCAACGATCGGCTACACCACCCTACTTCAACGCGATGGAGATTCCGCTGATTCGCGGACGCACGTTTGCTGAAACCGATACAGACAAGATGCCGCCGGTCGCAATCATTGATCAAAAGATGGCCGATCGCTTCTGGCCGCATGGCAATGCGATCGGTAAGCGTATCCGTCGAAGCGACGACTCGCCCTGGATCACAATCGTAGGCGTGGTTGGCGTCGTAAAGGAGTATGGCCTCGACACCGAGACGCGAATGGTTGTCTATTATCCGCATGCGCAATCGCCAAGTGGAACCATGTACGTTGTTGCGCGCTCAACAACTGACCCAACTGCGACGATCAACGCGATAACTCGCCAGGTGAACGCCCTCAATCCTAATGTGCCGGTATACGACATCGCTACGATGGATCAGCGTGTACAGGATTCCATGGCGCGCCAGCGCTTCGCCATGACCATGCTGGGCGGTTTCGCCGGCTTTGCCATGATTCTTGCCGCCATCGGCATCTATGGCGTGATGTCGTTTCTGGTCACGCAAGGCACAGCCGATATTGCCATCCGCATGGCCCTTGGAGCGCGCCGCGCAAGCATCCTCTCGCTTGTTTTCCAGCAGGGAATGGGTCTGGCTCTGCTGGGTATTATCGCTGGTCTCATTGGCGCGTTTGGGTTGACACGCCTGATGAGCAGCATGCTCTTCGGCGTGAGGCCCACCGATCCCATTACGTTCTTCTCGGTACTGGCGCTGCTGCTGATCGTCGCACTATCGGCCTGTCTTTTACCGGCAGGACGGGCGATACGTATCAACCCCATGGTGGCGCTGCGAACCGAATAGTGAGCCGAAGATCCAACTGTTGACCGCAGACTTTAGCATTATCCAGATTTAACCTACAACTTTAATGTCTTTTATGTTGTTGTGATCATCTGACTACTGCTGCGGTTGGGTCTGCTGCTGGTCCTGCGGAGGCGGCGCCTGCCCATGCGGCGGGGCGGGCGGCTTTGGGCGGCTGTTGAGCTTAAAACCATCCCGAATGACATAGAAGTTCTGCTGTGGAAGATCGGCTTCAAGCAACTGGCCGTCGGGTGAGTAAAAGAGCTCCACTGTGATGGCGTTCTGGCTGCTGACAGCGGCGCTCATGTACTTAACCGGGACGGACTGGCCGTTCCATCGGCCCTGCTGATCAGGCTGTGGAGAGAAGGTAACGGGCACTAGGAAACCGTTCTCTTTCGGGATGAGCGCCCAGGAGTGTGACGGGTTACGCATAGCTATCTGCGCGAGCAGCATATAGCCGGCTGGGTCGAGGTCGGTAAGCAGAGCAGTGTTCTGGTTGCGATCCACCGCGTTGGTCTGCTGGGTCCCGTTGGCAGAGATGTTGAGCTTGAACTGACGGCCTGTGGGGTCCGAGGTCGCGTTGAAGCTGACGGCCTTGCCGCTGACCACTCCGCTGAGCTGGTCGGTGATGAGATTCAGGGATGTATCGAGCTTCTGCGTATTGGAGAAGGCGTAGGTGAACTTATTGTCCGTAACCTTGCCGGTTGAGGTGATGAGATATTTATTCGGCGCGTTCTGGATGGTGTAGCTGGCCGTGCCCAGCTTTTTGCCGCTCTGCTCGATGGTATAGTTGACAGTACCGGGTGTGAGGGTAGTCTGCGCAAAGGTCGCGGATGTAAGTAAGGCAGCAGCGCAGAGAAAGAGCTTCAATCGGTTCATTCCGGGCGTGTTCCTCCCGGTTTGTTCAGACACCGATTTTCGAAAGAAGTGGCGCAGCCAGCGACTCAAATGGGGCAAATTGGCTATCCGACATCCCCATATTTCCTCTGATCCGCTGTCCACTTCCGACACATCATTGTCCGGCGGTGAACGCTCTGCTTGCTTCTCCTCATTCTTCTTGCCCCTGCTGGCGCATTTCTAACTTTAGTTCCAGCAAGGGATTAGCATCCCTGCATACACGGATCCCGGCCTACTGCACCTTCCCCTGAGGTCTTAACCGCCGGAGCTCCTGGGCACAGGCCAATGCATTCGTTGCCGACAGCCTCAGATTGTCAACCGTTGCCCATACCCAGAATCGCCTGGTTGCCATTTCGCCGCCGTCAGCCGTGCGCGCGCGGACAAGAATGTCCTCCTGCCCTGCCGAGCTGAGGTTACTCGGCGGATCGGCGTCGCCCAGCACGACATCGACATGTTCGCCATTCAGCGCGGCTTCGAGATGCTCCAGGCTCACCGGCTCGTCGAGTTCGAGCGCCAGCGAGATGCCATATCCATGAAAGACCGGCGCGTGCAGCAGTTGAATATCAAGCTCCCGCGGGTGACCTGCCGAAAGAATTTCGTAGTGACGGCGAATACGCGCCTCGCTCGCTCCCAAATGGATCTTCGCCGATTCACCCAATGATGGAAGCAGATTGAATGCCGCCTGCGCGTCGTACATCTCCTTCGGCAATGACTGGAAGCTGAGCAGGCTTACGGTCTGCTGGTGCAGCTCATCCATTGCGCCTCGGCCATATTCCGAAGCCGGCTCCAACACAGTAGCAGAAGCTGAGCGTATACCCGCAACACTCTTTGTGCGAAGGAGCAGCAACGCCAGCGCAACTGCTGCAGGATGCGCGGGCACAACGGCCGGCGTCTGCAGGTCAGGGCCGGCTTCAGCAGCTCCGTTCACATCTTCGCGAGCTTCATCCTGTACCCATGGAGCGCGCACCAGAACCTTCGGCTCGCTTTCAAGCGCGTAGCTCATGTCAACCACACTGGCCCCGGCACTGTGCGCGCTCTTCCAGTGCTTGCGCGTCACTTCCTGCGTTCCGGCAAAGAAAGTGAAATCGACGTTCGCGAATGAGCTGGGCTCGATACGCTGGATAAACGTCACCTCATCGCCTACGGATTCCAGCTGGCCGAGGGCGGCCTCATCGTCCATCAGCAGAAAATCAGCTGTGCTGAAAGGCGATTCGCTCAGGGCATCATTCAATTCTTTGCCGCGCAAAGATGCTGCGCCTACGATTGCAATCTTCATTAGTTCGCCGGACTAGTTGAGGGTGGAGGAAGTCTTCGGCCGCGCCGCCACGAGTATGCTACTCGCGCCAGAATACCGGAGAACATGTACATCAGCGCCATCAGAATCAAAACATATTGTGAAAAAAAGACCAGGGCGTAAAGCACCAGCCCAATCAGCACCATCCATTGGAAGGGATGCCGGTTGAAAAGATTGATTTCTTTGCCGCTCCAGAAGCGCCAGGTACTGACCATGAGAAAGCCTATCAGACCGACAAGCGCCATCCAGATGAGCGCAACCCACCAGATAGAGATTGGAATGCCGCGAAAGAAATGAATCACAGCGACAATAACACCTGCTGCCGCTGGAATCGGCATACCAACAAAATACTTCCTTCCCGGACGGCCTGGGTTCTTCGGCACAGGATCGGTGCTGATGTTAAAGCGCGCCAGACGGCTGGCTCCGCAGAGCAAAAAAAGAAAGCAAACAAACGCGCCAAGCTGAACGATCTGGTGTCGATGCGCCGGGTTCACCATAGCCGGCAGCATGCGAAAGCCCCACGTGAAAGCAAGAACGCTGGGGGCCACGCCGAAGGTGATGACGTCGGCGAGCGAGTCCAGCTCCTTGCCAAACTCGCTGGTCGTATTGGTCATGCGGGCGATGCGTCCATCCAGCGCGTCAAACGGAATGGCAAATCCAATAGCCAGCGCCGCCCAGTCGAAATGATGCGGCTCCTGAACCGAACCCTGCAGGCTCTGCGTAATGGCAAAATAACCGGCGGCAATATTGATAGCAGTAAACAGCGACGGCAGGATGTACATGCCGCGCCTGCGCCGCCTTGTGCCTGGATTCAAACCAGCGACTCCACTTCCAGTTCGGCCAGCATCGGCTCGATGACCAGATCAGGAATATGCGCCAGCACGGTCGAGCCGCCCTTCACGATATCCCCCTTCTTGACACGCAGCTCTGCATAAGCAGGCAGCAGAACATCCACGCGCGAGCCGAATTTGATCATGCCGATGCGCTGGCCGCGCTCCAACCTGTCTCCCGGTTTGGGATTGAAAACAATGCGCCGCGCCAGCAAGCCGGCAATTTGCTTGAAAGAAACTTCGTGACCATCCTCACCATCGATAATCGCCAGGTTCTGCTCGTTCTTTTCCGCACATTCGGGATTCAGCGCATTCAGAAATTCACCTTTCTGGTAGCGGACTTCGCGCAGCGTTCCGGCAACCGGAGAGCGGTTTACATGCACATTAAAAACGCTCAGAAAGATGCTGAGTTTCAGGCTTTCGCCGGAAGGAGTCACCACGCGATCAATGGCCGTCAGCTTTCCATCAGCGGGAGAAACAATCAGACCTTCGCCCTGCGGAATCGTGCGCGCCGGATCACGGAAAAACCAGAGAAAAAATGCAGCCAGCAAAATAGGGATCAGCGCCCAGCCCCATCCGCCGGTAAGAAAATACACAACTGCGGCAACAACCAGCAGCGTGATGCCGTAAAGATAACCGTCACGAACCATGAGAGATAATTCTCTCATTATAAATTTATTGCCGCTGATGTTCTGCCTGCGTCGGAAGCGCACACCTTACCTGCTGCCACGAAAGTGGCAGGTAAAAACGCTGGTAACTTCAGGCGACGTGATGAAAAACGCCGTGGCGCAGCGCTTCCATCTGGTCTTTGACTGACAATTTAAGCTTTTTTAATCGGACTTCTTCGAGTTGTTCCTCGGCTGAAAGGTAGGGTTTCTGGAGCAGACTTTCCAGTTTCTCCGAATAGTGCCGGTGCTGCTCTTGCAAGTGATGCATTTCCTCACTATTCGGCGACCCGAACGTTTCCATATCCATGGAACATACCTCCGCTTTTTATCTATCAGACGACAAAACTAGCATTCCGGAGGCCTGCTGGCAATGCGTTTTTCAGGGAAATTTCCCACCGATTTCAGGGACTTGCCCATCAGGACGGCGTCCTCCTCCGGGGCCTGATAGTAGGCTGCTCGCAAGCTCT
>Ga0070738_10006095_pt1 | contig 12826 bp, 12 predicted proteins | sample Coa_R2_2_FD_66446 | JGI IMG/M metagenome (GOLD analysis project Ga0070738, IMG submission 66446) | Surface soil microbial communities from Centralia Pennsylvania, which are recovering from an underground coalmine fire - Coalmine... | ecosystem: Environmental > Terrestrial > Soil > Unclassified ... | reverse complement strand
GGACAGCTGAAATGCTGCCAGGTGCCGAAGGTGTCGACAAACTTGATGTCGACCATCTTGGCGCCACTTTTCTTTGCTAACTCGATTACGCTCTTGGGTGTGCTCATGGATGTAGTTGTCAGTGGTATTCTGAACCGACCTTCTCAACAAAGGTCGATGGTGACTTCTGTAAAGTGATTCCGTAATCGGCGTGTCAGACTGCCGATTCGCCCGTTTCTTCAGTCCGGATTCGGATGGCGTTGTCGACCGTGCTTACAAAAACTTTGCCATCGCCAATTTTTCCTGTCTTGGCGGCTTTGACAATGGCCTCGACAGCGGCTTCGACTCTCGAGTCCGGCAGAACAATCTCGAGTTTTATCTTCGGCAGAAAGTCGACGGTATACTCGCTGCCCCGATAGATTTCAGTGTGCCCTTTTTGCCGGCCGAATCCTTTGACCTCAGAGACGGTCATGCCTTCGACTCCAAGACTCGAGAGGGCTTCTTTGACGTCCTCGAGTTTGAACGGCTTGATAATGGCGTCGATCTTTTTCATGTCGCGCTTGAGATAAAATGCAGGGGCGGATACTAACAACCAACGGGTGGCTGTAAACAGCAATATTGAAAAAAGAAATTTCCTGGAGATCTTCCGTGACAAAGGCTGGTGTTGTGCAAAAAATGAGTTCACTGCTCCACCCACATGCATGCGCGCACCGCAGTCCCAACCGGCCCGCGCGAACGTTGGTTCCAAACACCAGGCAGGTTGTCGATTCGATCGCATGCGCCACTGCTCAGCGCATTTCTGGCGCTTTTTATCGCGTGCGCGGGGCCTCTTTTCGCCGCCAACGAGCAGTCCCCGGGCAACTTAAAATCAATGCAACGTCAAATCACCCACGACCGCGGCGGGCACATCCTGACCAACGCCGGTGTTTGGTCCCCGGACAGCCAGTGGATTGTTTACGACACGCGTTCCAGCCCTGCGGGAGATCGATTCGACGGCGAGCGCATTAACCTCGTCCGGGTCAATACCGGTGAGGTTCGGACTATCTATGCGGCGGTGAACGGGGCTCATTGTGGCGTGGCCTCGTTTCATCCAATTCAAAACAAGGTCGTTTTCATTCTGGGACCGGAGAATCCCACGCCGGATTGGGAGTATTGCGCCTGGCACCGCCGTGGAGTGATCGTCGAGACCGGCGACACGGGTCGCCTTCACAACCTGGACGCGCGCGACCTGGTTCCTCCTTTTACGCCGGGTGCTCTGCGCGGCGGTTCCCATGTCCACATATGGGATCCCGCCGGAGATTGGGTGAGTTTCACTTACGAAGACCACGTGTTGTCCGGCTTTTCAAACGAAACCTCTGAACAGGAAATCAACCTGAGGAATGTGGGGGTCAGCGCGCCGGTCCGAACGGTCCGCGTCAAGGTCCATCCACGGAATCATGACGGGGAGTATTTTACAGTTCTGGCGACGCGCACGGTCGCCAACCCGAAGCCCGGGTCCGACGAGATCAACAAAGCGTGCGAGGAAGGCTGGATTGGGACGAATGGCTACGTCCGGCAGGACGGATCGCGCCAACGACGTGCGCTTGCTTTCCAGGGCCAGGTCCTCACGGACGCCGGAACTCCTATTTCGGAGGTCTTTGTTGTTGATTTGCCCGAGGACCTGACAGTCCCCGGCCTGCACCCGCTTGAGGGCACGTCCACGCGGCGTCCCTCCCCTCCGAAAGGGACCGTGCAGCGTCGTCTGACGCATACCGGGGCAAGAAAGTATCCGGGTTTGCAAGCCCCGCGGCATTGGCTGCGAAGCTCGCCCGACGGCGAACGCATTGCTTTTCTGATGAAGGACGATGCCGGGATTGTGCAGCTTTGGACCATCTCTCCCAGGGGCGGGGCGCCTGTGCAGACAACCCGCAATAGCTATTCCATTGGGTCGGCGTTTACGTGGAGCCCGGACGGTCGTTACATCGCTCACGTGATGGACAACTGTGTATGCCTCACCCGGGCCGATACCGGCGAAACGCGGAGAGTGACTGACCGGTCCCTTGATGGGAATGCGCCCCGACCCGAAGCGTGCGTTTTCTCGCCGGATGGCCGACAGGTTGCCTATGTCCGGCCGGCGAACTTGGAAGGGAACTTTTACAACCAGGTTTTCGTTTTGGATCTAACGCCGTATTTGGCGTCCCAATGAACGGCGTCGCCATCCAGCCGCAGAAAGGGCCGTCCGAGGCCAATCGCATTCATCGCTACAAATGGTGGGTTGTGTTGATGCTCTGGTTCATTTGCTTTTTCAACTATGCGGATCGGCAGACCATTTTCTCCGTGTTTCCAAAGTTAAAGGACGAGTTCGGATTCGACAAAGTGCAGTTGGGATTGATTGCCTCGGCATTTACGTGGCTTTATGCATTGGCAGCACCGGTTGCGGGCTTCATTGGGGACAAGTGGCCGCGGCGCTACTTGATTCTTGGCGGTTGCGCTTTCTGGAGCCTGGTAACGATGCTCACGGGTTTGTGCGGCCGGCTCTGGCAATTTGTTGGGGTTCGCGCTCTGGAGGGGTTGGGAGAGACATTCTATTTTCCCGCCTCGACGTCGCTGATGAGCGATTACCATGGCCCGTCGAGTCGCTCCCGGGCGCTGGCTATCCACAACTCGGGGGTGTACGTGGGAACGATCGCCGGCGGTTGGCTCGGCGCCTGGTTCGCCGTGCATTCGGGCTGGAGGTCTGGGTTCTATTTCTTTGGTTTTGTTGGCTTGTTTTTGGCCTTGCTGTTATTTCGATACTTGCGCGAACCGGTCAGAGGTTCCGCTGACGCGAAGGAGAGCGGCAAGATCCAAACAGGCGGAGAGGCGTTGACCTGGCGCGCGGTGGCGCTTCTGTTGCCGCGCAACAGGGTGGCTTTGCTCCTGCTGGGAGGCTTTCTGGCGGCGAACTTCGTCGCGACCATTTTCCTCACCTGGACACCGACGTTTCTAGTTGAGAAATTTCACTTTCAACTGACTTCGGCCGGGTTATCCGGAAGCCTGTTCATCCACCTGGCCAGCGCTGTGAGCGTCCCATTTGGGGGCTGGCTTGCGGACCGATGGGCCAGGCATAGACCGGGCGGACGGATGCTGGTCCAGGCGCTGGGCCTGGGGCTCGGTTCGGTATTCGTCCTGCTGGTTGGCATTACGCGCGACGTGACCGTGTTGTTGATTGTGATGAGCCTGTTCGGGTTGTGCAAAGGGCTGTATGATTCGAATATCTTTGCCGCGCTCTTTGATGTGGTTGAGCCCCGCGCGCGCGGAACAGCCGCGGGAATCATGAACACGGTCGGGTGGGGCGGGGGCGCTTTGGGGCCCTTGGCTGTCGGCTGGCTAAGCAAACATGGCCGTCACGTTACGGAAATGGAGAACATGAGCGAGGCGATTGCGTGCTGTTCCATCATTTACATCGTGGGCGCCGTTCTGCTCCTGGCCGCGGTGGTTTGCGCCCGGACCGATAGCGGTTCCACGGGCTCCCATACGAAACCTTGATTTCCCGGCTCAATCAACGGAGCTTAGGGCCACAGGAACATGGATACGAAGTTCAATCCGGAGGATCACCCGCATCGGCGTTTCAATCCGCTTATAGGACAGTGGGTGCTGGTCTCACCGCATCGAACCAAGAGACCGTGGCAGGGACAGGTCGAACGCGTGCCCCAGGAAAGCCGCCCACAGTACGATCCGCAATGTTACCTTTGCCCGGGTAACAAGCGCGCCGGCGATGCGGTGAACCCGCGCTACACAAGCACCCTGGTTTTTGTCAACGACTTCTCGGCGCTCTTACCGGATACGCCCGCAGCCGGGGAGACTCAGGACCAGCTATTCCGAGTCGAGCCCGTTCGCGGCGAGTGCCGGGTCATTTGTTTTTCTCCAAGGCACGACCTGACGCTGGCACAGATGGCACCGGCGGATATTCGGCGGGTCGTGGATGTCTGGGCTGACCAGGTCACGGAATTGGGCCGGACGTACCGTTGGGTTCAATTGTTCGAAAACAAAGGTGCGGTGATGGGCTGTTCCAATCCACATCCTCATGGGCAGGTCTGGGCCGGCAGCTCGCTGCCCAACGACCCCGCAGCCGAAGATCGGAGCCAACGCCTTTACCTCGAGAAGAACGGATCGCCGCTTCTGGTGGATCTATATGCCCGCGAAGCCGTGGCGGGCGCTCGCATCGTAACGCGGAACGAACATTGGATGGCCCTGGTCCCCTTTTGGGCCGTCTGGCCTTTTGAAATTTTGTTGCTGCCGCGCCGTCACGTCTTCCGGATTCCCGATCTGACTCCGCCGGAACGGGACGCGCTTGCGGATATCCTGCGCCGGTTGCTTGTCCGGTACGACAACCTTTTCGAAACCTCGTTTCCCTATTCAATGGGCTGGCACGGCGCGCCAACTGACGAAGGCGATTACTCTCACTGGCAGCTCCACGCCCATTTTTATCCGCCGCTGTTGCGTTCGGCTACGGTCAAGAAGTTTATGGTCGGTTACGAACTGCTGGCCGAGGCACAGCGGGACCTCACCCCGGAACAGGCTGCGCAGCGCCTGCAGCAGCTCAGTGAAAAGCATTACCTCTCAAAATAGATTCGAGCTCGCAATGTTCAACTTTGCGACCATTTTTCCGAATGCACATAGGCCGGGTTATACCGCGTGCGCGCATCAGGTTCCTCTCCCGGCAGACCCAAAGAGGCCGCCGCCATTGGCACCACCCGGGCGGGCAGGCCGAACATGTCCTTGAGGGCACGCACGGCATTTTCATTCGGGTGAACCCCGACCCAACAGGCCCCAAGCCCGAGAACATGGGCGGCCAACAGCAGGTTCTCCATGGCCGCCGAACAATCCTGCAGCAGGAAACTGATTTGCCTCTCGAATGCCACATCCAAATCGCCGCAAACAACGATCGCCAGGGTTGCGGTCTTGAGCATCTTGCCCCCTGGCAGCGCATCGGCGAGCGCCCCAAGACTCTCCTGCCTGCGCACGATGATGAAGCGCCAGGGATCCTTCGTCATGGCTGAGGGCGCCGCCATCGCCGCTTGCAACACTTGGGTCACCGTCTCCACTGCGATTTCTCCCGGCGAATAAACGCGCACACTGCGTCTGCCATGAATGAAATGCAATTTGTAATCGCTGCTCATGCTCATCATATAACAAGAAGCTGGAGGGTATTAACATTAGCTGAATTGGCAATTCCGGTTTGAACAACACTCAACGTAAACAGGCATTCCTTTAAGGCCTGAGTTGTTGCCGACGGAGGAATCGGGTTGGTGGAGTGATGCAGTTAGCCTCGGGAACCGCCGCCGAATTCAGGGGCCATCTGTTCCCTGGAGTTTCCGCAGGCGCTGTGTGAGGAGGTTTAGAAACAGACCCACATCGGTTACCACACCCACGGATTCGACTGAGCCCCGATCGCTCAACTTTGTGACCACTGCCGGGTTGATGTCGACGCAAACCAGTCGAACGCCGGCCGGCGTCATATTGCCGACTCCGATCGAGTGCAGCATGGAGGAGAGCATTAGGATAATTTCCGCGCCTCTCAGCAACCGGGCATAGTCGTCCTGGGCCTGGATCAGGTCCATCTGGGTCTCGGGGAGCGGGCCATCGTCCCGAATCGACCCCGCAAGGGCAAACTGGACCTGTTTGCGGACGCACTCAAAGAAAACCCCGCTCGTCAGCACACCTCGGTTGACCGCCCCTGCGATGCTTCCGCAGGCGCGAATGGTATTGATGGCTTTGAGGTGGTGACGGTGCCCGCCCTCGACGCAGGTCCCGAGCTTGAGATCCACTCCAAGCGACGTTCCCAGCAATGCCTGTTCAATATCGTGAACCGCGATAGCATTGCCTCCGAGCAGCGCCTGCACGTACCCATTGCGAACCAGCCAGCCCAGGTGTTCTCCGCCTCCCGTGTGGATGACAACCGGGCCTGCCACAACCACGATCCGTCCTTTCTGCTCTCGGACCCGGTGCATTTCCCACGAAATTTGGTTGACCAGCAACTCCACGCGTCGTTCGCTCGACACACCCGATCCCATAAATGAAAACTCATGCTCCACCGCGGGCGTTCCGCGGAGCTCGCGAATCTCGGGTTTGCGCACGCTGCGAATCCCGCGGCTGCCTACCACGACGCGGTCCCCGGGACGGAGTTGGCGCAGCAAGGTGCATTTTGCGAGCTTTTGCTCCTCGTCAATGACCACCACCCCGTCCATCCGCTGGTCGCGCACGGGCCACCATTGTCCCTTCACTCGAACTTCCGTGGGATAAATCGTGCTCGCCAGGAAATCGTCGGGAGCTACGCCAGCCTGGACGACGGTCTTTGTCTCGGCGTCATTTTCCGACTTTGGGCCGGCCACGGCGCCCAGCTCGATCATTTGGCCCACGATTTTGTCCAGCACCTCGCCTGACGGAGCCGATACTTTGATTTCGGCGCTCGACGTGCTTTGCCTCTGCTTGCCGAGCCTAAAATGCAACACCTGGAAGCTGCCTCCTCCCTGCACCGTCAGGTCGAGCGCTCGCTCGAGCAACCCCGAGTCCAACAGGTGACCTTCCAATCTCAACTCGCGGCTTTCAACCGTCGTGGCGAATCGGCTCTCGGGCGGCGCCGGCTCGGTCAGACGCAATGTCAGGCACTTGGCCCCGCCGCCCGATTTCATGAACTCCGAAAGCGAGGTTTCCACCGGGTTGAATCCGGCCGCCTTCAACCTATCGCGCAGTTCGTTGCTGAATTGGTTGGCGACGATCAGCCGGCCGATATTCACTGCGTTGCACGCGAACCTCGCCGCGTCCTCCTCAGAAACGGCCAACCGTTTGCCAGATGGAATACTCGTTTCAATGCGCCGGTTGGAATAAGCGTCAAATGCTTGCGGGTAATACAGCAACCAGCCGTTTTCCAACGGGCAAAAGCACGTGTCCAGGTGATAGAACCGTGGATCCACTAGCCGTAGTGACTGCACCTCGATGTTTAACCAGTCAGCCAGCCGGGGATGGGCATCCAGTTCGCTGCGAAATCCATAGCCCGCCCAAAGGCACGTTCCTTCCCGATCCATCAGGGCGTCCCCGGCCCCTTCGAACGGCAGGTCCGGAGGTAATTCAAAGACCTCGAACCCGCTCTTGGCGAACCATTCTTTGAAGAATGGCTCTTCACGGCGCCGTTCCGGATGAAGAAAGCGGCTCAGCACCACTTTTTGGCCGATGACCAGCCCTCCATTGGCGGTAAAGACCATGTCCGGTAAACCGGGTCGAGCCTCGATTTGCATCAGTTCTGCCTGGTCCTTTAATAAATTGCAGAATTGTGTCCACTGGGCTTTGGCTGTCGACTGCGAAGGCTTGTGGATGTTGCCCTCCATCCACGGATTGATCACGTAATCCACATCGTAATGGTCCGGGGCACAGACCAGGATCCGTACCGGTGAGGTCATGCCACAACGTCTGCTGGATTGAGCAAGGGCGCAACTGACGAAAATCCGGGATCAACGTTATCCCCAGGGCCCCTTGTTTCTCTGGGACAGGGGGTGGTTGTTCAAAAGAACTTGGATTTGAGCAGGAACTGCTCGATTTGATCCGCCACGTACCCGTTGCCTGCTGCGCTCCAATGCCAGTCGGCTTCGAGGCGAAGATCCGTGCTCAAATCAAGCCAGGGAATGCCTGATCGCCGCAGAAACTCCTCCAGTTTCGTATCGCGCGCGGTTGTTCCCACGCACAAGGTGGCGTCCCGGGCAGTCAGATACTGTTGCATTGCGCCCAAAATGGCTTCGGTGGGATCCCTCTTCTGATCAGGCCTGGGAGAGCGGAGATTGCCCCAGGCTTTCATCGTCAACCGGAACAGGTACGGCTTGGACAGCCAGGGATGTTTTATGCAAAAAACCCAGTCTGAGTACGGAACAGGAACACCACGCAACCTGAGTCCGCGGGCGGTTGCGGTAAAGTACGGCTTGAAGGCCCATCGCGGATCGCCGTTGGCGCAATTGTCGGTGCGGTCATTTTCCGTGCAGAAAACGAGGAAAACGACGCGTGGTTTGTACGCTTCAAAATGCCGTTGAAGCAGAAGAAACTCCTGGTCATTGCCGTAACCCACGACACCAAAATTGTAAATCTGCCATTCGGGATGACGCTGGCGCAGACGATCGCTGAACCGCTTCGAAGCCTCGACACAGTAACCCCACGTGAATGAATCTCCCAGGAACAGAACGCGTGGACGCGAATCAAACGTCGGTTCGGCATCCCTGAATCCGCGGCTGTTGTGGTCCAGGGAAATGGTTGTCTGCAGGTACCCCATTTCCTGGTGGCTGTGCGGCGCTGGGAACCACCCCAGGGTCGCGTCGTATTGGTATCCCAGGCGTACGGGGCTCATCCGTTCGAAATCGGGAAAACTCTGGAACATAAAAATCCGCAGACCCAATTCAGCGAGCAAAAGGCCGCCCGCTACCGTGCTGACCATCATCGCGATTCCCGGGTGAATCCGCGCTGAAAACAATCTGTACAAGGTCATCCACAGCAAATTGGGGGCGTTTTTTTGACCCATATGTCGTTGTGGCTTATTTTTGAGTAGTGCGACCCGACCCGCGGTCGAATTGGAAGAACAAATTGAGATTTGAGAAATGAGAAGACCGATTCAAGACGAATTCACGAAAATGCCGATTTCCCGTCAGCGCAAGTACCAGCTTCGTAAACAACGCGAAGGCCGATGCACCGAATGCGGAGAGCCCGCCGCGCAAGGTTCGCGCTGCCTCAAACACCTCGTCAAAGCCAGGGAACGGCAGCGCAAGAAACGCGGACTCAAACGGCGCTATTATAATACCCTGAGTTATCGGCTTGAAGCGGCCGCGTGATGGGCGGAGCGAGGGGCAAGTGACAACAAGTGACGAGTGACGAGTGACGAGTGACGATCGAAGGTCGAAGGTCCAAATTCGGTCGAGTAGAGCGCCCAGCTCAGTTAAAGTACGGAATGCTTTCCAAGCCACTCGTCACTCGTCACTCGTCACTTCGTCCCCCCCCCGCCTCGCCATGCGCGTGAAAATCACGCCTTGTGCGTGGAAATCACGCGTTTTGTTTTTCTTCACTGAAGCGATCCAGCCTTTTTAGGCTCATTTCCATGGAACTCAACTCTGGCATCGGCTTTGCTTAAGAACTTGTTAAATACGGTTGACAGCCTGAACGGGTTAACATTAAATCTCAAGCCTGTTAGCCACAAACAAACTCAAAACCAGCAGAGACTATGAAGAACTCACGTAAAAAACTCAGTGCATTCACGCTGATCGAATTGCTCGTCGTGATTGCCATTATTGCCATTCTGGCGGCAATGTTGCTGCCGGCGCTGGCTCGCGCCAAAGCACGCGCGCAGCGTATTAATTGCACGAATAACCTCAAACAGATCGGATTGTCTTTCAAGACCTGGGCCCTGGATAACGGAGACGCCTTCCCGACGCGCGTGGCTCTGGCCAACGGCGGCTATTCTGATTTCCTTGGACAACGTGCCATCGCTGCAACGCAAACCGCTAGCAAAGGCGTGTTTGGGTTCTTCATGGTCATGTCTAACGAGTTGAGCACTCCCAAGATCGTGATTTGTCCCTCCGAAAACGAAGGCCGCATGCAGTCCAGCACCTTCGCCGGGACAATTGTCGGAGGCTCAGCCAACGTGGTGCCCTTCACCAACGACATGAACACCAGCTATTTCGTCGGCGTGGACGCTGTGGATACCAATCCCAACATGTTCCTTACCGGTGACCATAACCTCGGCTCCGACGGCAATTTAACTCCGTTGAAGGGCTTTGTGACTGCTCCCAGCAGCTACTCCCCTGACTTCAAAGTTTCGCTCGGCACGAATTTCGTGAACAACGCCGGTGTGGGCTGGCTCGACAGCATGCACTCAAAGCAGGGTAACGTCGGGTTGGCCGACGGCAGCGTTCAGCAGTTCAGCCGCTCCCGCTTGCAGGAAGCGCTGCGTAACTCGGGTGACAACGGCGGAAGCACGACGCCTAACTTCCCGAATCCGCAAGGCTGCACCGGTATCGGCGTGAACCGCATCCAGTTCCCGTAAGATCACCGCAGTTCAACTTTTCAAATCAAAGGCACCCCTTACCGGGTGCCTTTTTTGCTTCTAGCCTCCTGTCCTACTCTGCTTACCTTTGACCAACGAACTATCATCGGAAACCGAGAAGCTGGTTCGATCCTGGGACCAGCTTGATTCGGCCTGGTTGAGAGACTACCTGGTCCAGGGAGTCGAGGATCCTCGCATCAATGTCCAGTCGATCCTCGCGAGACATTTCCTCATCGACGAGTTGGCGGGGCCGGGTTTGCAATCCCTGATGCGCGAGGAATGCCGGTTTGCCGCAGTGGCCGATTGGCTTGTTCGCATCGCACGGCTCCAAAACGATGTGGAAGGCAGGACAATTACCCTTCACGCTTTGAAGCGTGGACATGACAACGCTGAAGGCCTGGAGATTCCAGCGTTCGTTTTGCACGCCTTCGACGGCTTGCCGTGCTTGTGTGCCGGTCAAACCGTTCCCAATTACATTGAGCAGTTCCTTTCCGAACCCAAGCCCGAAAGCAACAGCGGTGTTTGGCTGGATGCGTTTGCCCGGATATGGCGCGACTTGCTTTCCAAGCAGCCGCGGGAACGGCCTGGGCAGCAGTTAGCGCCGACTGACCGGGCCTACGGCGAAATCCCTTCTACCGCAGGCAAAGAATCCTTGTCCGTCATCGAACCGGCCTGTGGTTCGGCGAATGATTACCGCTTTTTGCAGAGCTACGGCATCGCGCCACTCCTGGATTACACAGGCTTTGATCTATGCCCGAAGAATATCGAAAACGCCCGGTCATTGTTCCTAGGAGCGCGCTTCGAGGTTGGGAATGTTTTCGAACTCTCCGCGGCTGACGGACAATATGAGGTGTGCGTGGTGCATGACCTGTTAGAGCACCTCTCGATGGCTGGCCTCGAACAAGCCGTTGCTGAAATGTGCCGCGTCACCCGCTCCGCCCTGTGCCTGGGCTTCTTTCAAATGGATGAAATACCTCACCACATCGTGCGGCCGCGTGACGAATATCATTGGAATTTGTTGAGCCTTGACCAGGTGAGGCGGTTGTTCGCCAATCACGGCTTCGACACCCAGGCAATCCATATCGACAGCTTCCAATCGCGACAATTCGGTCCGATAACGACACACAATCCCAACGCCTACACCCTGATTTGCCGGCGCGCCTCCCAGAGACCTCAAGGTTCCCAAACGTCTCAAACGGGGCTCAATTGCAATGTTCTTCCGGCCGGACTAACTTAAACCAAAGTGAGAAGTATGGAGGCACGAGCACTATTTTTCGCGTTGGGGACGCTGACCGCGTTGGCGGCCGGCTGCGCGCGCGATGAGGAGGTTCAAAGCGGCCGGCGTTACAACGGCACTTATCTGACCGGTTCCAACCCGCCGTGCCTCAAAAATAGGTGTTACCCGAAGCCGGCCGGAAGTTGCTCCGGTTGCCTCAAAAATGCGGTTACCCTAATCGATTGAAAACGAAGAAGAGCGGGGGCCCACTCAAGTGCTCAGCCGCCCCTCCTCGTTTCCGTTTTTTGGTCACTGTTTTTCTAACCCAACCAATCTCTCCGGCTCAAGCCTTCAGTTGTCGGATCGAGTCGATTTCTTTTAGCTGCTTGTCGATTTGTCTTCTTAAAGCAAACGGGTTGAGGCTCTGGTGGAGTTGCCGCAGTTGAGCTTTTTTTTCGTCGCTGACTTCTGCTCGCACCAACACCCGTTGAACCGGCGTGGCGGCCCGATCATAAACCCGCACGGTTCTGCTGCCCTCTCGCCGTTTGGATTGCAATTTCATACTGGGCAAAAAGAAATTGAGTAACTGGCCCAGGGCTCCCTTGCATAAAGCGTTAATCCGACTGACCACCGCCGGATTATCGTGGCGCTCATATCCAAACCATTGACGCACATGCGTGTAGTTCTTTTGCTCCACGTGCGCATTGTCGTTCTTGCGATAAGGCCGACTGCGAGTGAAGGCCAGCGGCCGTTCCCGTTGGTGTGCATAGGCCACCAAGTGATGATTGATAAACTCTCCGCCATTATCCGCATCCAAGCCTGCCAGGGCAAAGGGCAGGCTTTGTTCCACATCCTGCAACTGCGATAAAGTTGCTGCCTGGCCGCGGTTGGGCAGCCCGCGCATCTCAACCCAGGTGGTTTGAATATCCACTCCATCAAACATCCAGGCGTGCCGGTCGTCGAGCGAACCACCACACAAGGCGACCGTATCAATCTCTAAAAACCCAGCACTCTCTTCGCACCACTCGGTGCGGATCGGAATCTCCTGTCGCAACAACGTCCCGGGCCGTGTTGCCCCGCGCCGACGATGCTGCGCCCGGGCTGGCGCCAACAGTCGGTCCAAGGTCGCCGCGCTGGCTGAAAGCAAGCTTTCCCGTACATCGCTGTCCAGCTTGTGATGGTCCTGCTCATAGGCCGGCACCCACTCCGGCATCGCTGAGACTAACCGCTTGCCACAGGGCTGGAGGGCCGCCAGCCAAATGACCTTCAGCGGCTTGAGCAACTGCTCGGCTGAATACTTCCGAGGCCGCCCGCGCACATAAGCCACGATGCCCGGTTTTGACTCCGACCGCCTTAGCGCCCGAATCGCCGCTTTGCGGTGGTATCCAAACAACTCCACCGCTTGGTTGATAAGCTTTCCTTTATACTCCAGCCCAGCAGCGACGTAGCGCCGCCGCATCTTGGCCAGGACCTCTTTCCTCGTAATTTCACTCATTTCAGGGTGCATAGCTCGGGTAACACCCTTTTTGAGGCAACGAAGGGTTTACTCAACCCTTTTCACCATCCCCGGGTAACAATCTTTTTGAGGCAATTCG
>Ga0070738_10006094_pt1 | contig 12827 bp, 12 predicted proteins | sample Coa_R2_2_FD_66446 | JGI IMG/M metagenome (GOLD analysis project Ga0070738, IMG submission 66446) | Surface soil microbial communities from Centralia Pennsylvania, which are recovering from an underground coalmine fire - Coalmine... | ecosystem: Environmental > Terrestrial > Soil > Unclassified ... | reverse complement strand
TCCTCTGTCATATACAGGTTGGTATCATCGGTGGCCCAGCCTTGATTGAGATTGATAAAGCTGCTGATGACCGCGGAGAGGCTCAGTGTGGAAGTGCTCTTCCAGGTGGCGCCGCCATCCGTCGTCTGATAAAAATCAACTGTGCGCGCACCATCCGACGCGAGAAACAGCACCGGAAGAATTCCGTCGCCAGGCGAGAAGAAACGCGGAGGCAACGTCGTGATCTGCGCTCCCTTCACATTCGAGGGTAGGCTCAAGGATTGCTGTTTCCACGTTGATCCCCCGTCATGGGTCACATAGAGCCAGACGGTATCCGCTTTGGGTACTGTTCCCGCGACCCAGCCGGTTGAAGCATTGACGAAAGAGATGCCTTGTTTATCCCCGTTAAATGGAAGCACATTGGCGGCATTGGGAGGATTGTCGGGCCGGGCCGCCGACACCTCTCTCCACGTTTTTCCACCATCCGTCGTTCGGTAGATCACGACGGCTTCCGCTCCATTTTGCACCGCTTCTGGCGAGAGCAGCCAGCCATGTTGAGGGTCGACAAAAAAGAGCTGGCTCGCAGTCGTCGTCCCTGCATTGACACCAAACGAGGAAGGCGTCCAACTTTTGCCCTCATTGATGGTGGAATAGATGTGGATGATCTGATTCACAGGCGGCAGAGCAACCCAGGCGAGATTCGTTGAGTAGAAATCCGCTGTCGCATCGGGGGTAATCGTGACTTGTGGGGGAGTCACATCCTTCCAACTTTTTCCACCATCCGTTGTGAAGAGCACCGCATGAGTCGCTAGCGCCCAACCATTACTCGGACTAAACATGCGGATCATTGACAAGGGCTGCACCGTCCCGGAGGACGATGATGTGGTTCCGCCAGGATTTGATCCCGCATTGGGATTCGAGCCATTGGACTGCGAACAACCCGCCAGAAAGAGCAGCACGATAATGAGCAATACCCCAATCGATAGCTGCGAGACCCCGCATGAAAGGCGATCTCTCCTCAATGGCAGATGAACATTCATCTTCATCATCAATCCCTCTCTATCTCGTCTATTCTCACAACATCATTTCCCATTCCTGCTTTTTGATTGGAGAGAATCCCGTCCGAGAACCCTCTGACTTCGGTGTCCCTCGCTTCCAGAGCATACAGCTCACTCGCAAAGAGGACCACAACGCCATGGTTTTACTTATAGAATCGCCTGGTAAATTTTTGGTAAAATATGCTCGCTTCCCTGCCTCTGCTCAACAGCGAGCGAAGCGAGAACGGGTTGAGTTCAATATTACTTTCCGAACAGGATGTGTCGTTGGGCTGGCAGCCGCGATGGTCAAAGAAGCTATCAGGCAGTGACTCGTTTTACCAAATCTTTACCGAACAGCTTTACACTTGAGGATACGAGGGAGATGTTCCCCGTCCCTGGGAGAGCATTCATAACAGAAGGAGAACATGGGTCCTGGTTCTCAAGAAGGTTTACGCATGGATGCAATGTCAACCAACCAACCGCAGAGCAAGAGTATTTTTCAGCCAGGCGCGAGTGAAGGCTTGCTGAGTACCTCTTCTCCCACGGGTTCAGCTCTGGGAACGAGCCCGGGGCTCGCACCCATCAGTCGTTCACTGCTGCGTATCGCCGAGAGACTGAACTCGACGTTAGAAATCGAGACGACCCTGGATGTACTCATCCAGGAAGCGATGGCCTTGATTGGTGCGCAGGGGGGCTGCGCTGGCTTATATACTCCACAGGGCATGGTCTGCCACAAGTATTTTCAGAACGGTCGCGTTTTGCCATTGGAATACTGTTGGCCGCCCAATCATGGTTTACCTGGCTGGCTGATCGTGCATAAAGTTCCTTATCTGACCAATGATGCCCTTGCCGATGAGCAGATTATACACGAACTATGCCTTCAATTTGGCGTTCATTCAGCCCTTTCCACTCCTATCCTCAATGCGCAAGGGGAGCCACTCGGCTTTTTTGAATTGCATAATAAAGAGGGGAATGAGGGATTTGACCAGACCGATCAAGACATTCTCCTGATGCTTTCCCATTCTGCTGCTATCGCCATCCAAAACGCCCTGGCCTATCAGAAACTGCAACACACTGAACAGGCTCTGCAACAAGCCCGCAAGGAGTTAGAAAAGCGAGTTCGGCTACGTACTGCCGAACTGGCGCAGGCCAACGCTGCCTTACGAGCCGAGGTTGCCGAGCGCAAACAATTACAAGAACACCTGCAACGTTCCAAAGCGCAGCTCGAAACTATCCTCAAGACCATCGACGACGGCATTCTCTTGCAAGACCTCACAGGCAAGATCATCTATGCCAACCACGCTGCAGCCACTTTTGCTGGCTCTGACTCGGTAGGCGAACTGCTCCAGGATACTGTCCTCTCATATGAGGAACGATTTGAAGTGGCTGATGAACAGGAACATCCTTTTCCCGCACCATACTTTCCGGGACGGCGAGTCCTGGCAGGAGAAGATCATAAGATCGTGACGGTACGCACTCGCCTGAAGGAGACCGAAGAAGTGCGCTGGCTCATGATTACCTCTACCGCTATAAGTGATAACGATGGTAGGCCCTGGGCCGCGATGAGCGTTTTGCACGATATCACGCAATTCAAAGAACTCGAACGGCGTAAAGATGAATTTATCAGTATGGTCAGCCACGAACTGAAAACCCCTGTCACCAGCATCAAAGGCTATACCCAATTGCTCTCCTACCGCTTGCAAGAGGATGGGAATGAAGAGGTGGTGTATATGCTTGGGCGCATGGATGCTCAATTGAATAAATTAACCCGACTCATTCGTGATTTGTTGGATGTCTCCAAGATGCAGCGGAGCCAACTTGACTACCGAGAAGAGCCATTTGACCTGGGTAAGCTCGTGCAAGAAACCGTGGAACAGGTGCAGACCACCGTAGAAACCCATCAGTTGGTGCTTGACGATGTGGTATCAACCCCGGTCTTTGGAGATAGAGACCGCATTGGGCAAGTCGTCAGCAACTTACTTGCCAATGCCATCAAATACTCTCCCAAAGCCGATAAAGTCATTGTGTGTATCATGGCAAATGCAGAAACGGCGGGCGTGAGCGTACAGGATTTTGGCATCGGCATCGCAAAAGCCCAGCAAGAGCACATTTTCGAGCGGTACTATCAGGTTAGTGAGCAGAACCAGAAACCGGTCGCCGGTCTGGGCCTTGGCCTTTATATCTGCAACGAGATCATCAGGCATCATCACGGTCGACTCTGGGTCGAAAGCAGGAAAGGGAGAGGGTCAACCTTCAGCTTTACTCTGCCTTTAGACAGAGTTTGAGATCGACAAGTTTTGACCACTCGTATTGCGTGTCAGAATTGTTGGAATGAGACCATCGAAAACCCACATTTCTTTACGTTAAGTACCTGATATAATAGGCACTTGACGGCGTCAATGCGCGTGTAACGGAGAGAGAAGAGATTTGACCAATCTTTGCGGAACCTTTTGTAAAGCCGGTAGAAGAGGCGGACAGGATTGATCGCGCACAGGAAGGGTTCATGAATACAAACTCTATTTACGGATTATTGATCATTGCCACCGTTGCTTTCGGCATTCCGTTTTTGCTGCGGCTCACACCACTGAGGCGGGGAAACGCCTCAGTGGTGGAAATTGTGGCGGGCATTCTCATCGGCCCGGCGGGCTTTGGCTGGGTAAAGATAGATCTGCCGATACACATTTTTGCCTTGATTGGCCTGGGCTTCCTGCTCTTCTTCGCCGGGTTGGAGATCAACCTGTATCGGCTGAAAAGCAGCCTGATGGCTCGCGTCGGCATTGGCTTCCTGTTTTCCTTCGGGTTGGCGCTGCTGGCCGGTTATACGCTCCTGGCTACCGGTCAGGTCCAGTCGCCTCTCTACATGGCTATTCTGCTGGCTGCGACGGCGTTGGGGATGGTGGTACCGCTCATGCATGACCAGGATGTGATCGAGACCGATTTCGGGCAACTGGTGATCGACAGTGCGACGGTAGCGCAATTCGGCACGCTGCTCCTGCTGTCGCTCTTTTTTACCAATGCGACGACGCAGCTAAACGTCAAACTGGTTTTTCTGGGTGGCTTTCTCCTCGTTGCCATCGCTTTGGCCTTCGTGCTCATGCGGCTGGAACGCTCAAAACGCCTGGCGAACGTTTTCCTGAATCTGATGGATACCAGCTCCCAGATTCGCGTGCGCGGCGCTTTCATGCTTTTGATGGTCTTTCTGGCGCTGGCCCAGGTCATGGGCATACAGGTGCTGCTGGCCTCGTTCGTCGCGGGCGTGATTCTCAGAGCGATTGACCCGCACGGCATGAGGAGGCACCCCATCTTCTATCAGAAGTTGTCGGCGGTTGGCTTTGGCGTTTTCGTCCCGGTCTTTCTGGTTGCAACGGGCGTGCAGCTCGATTTTTCGGCGCTGACGGCACACGTTTCAACCCTGCTGCGCGTCCTCTTCTTCCTGCTGGCCCTGTTGATCGTGCGCGTCCTGCCCGCGCTCATCTATCGACCCCTCGTTGGGACGCGCAAGGCCGTGATCGTCGGGCTGTTTCAGGCCATGTCTCTTACCTTTCTCGTCGCTGGGATCCAGATCGGCCTGCAGCTCGACCTGATTTCAAAGGTCAACGCCGCCGCTCTTATCGCCGCCGCTGTACTCGCCGCCCTGATCTGCCCCTTCCTCGCCACCACACTCCTGCGCTCTGAGAAAGAGGAGATGGTGCCGGTCGAAGCAAAAGCTCCTTCGGGTGAACAGGTTTAGGATCGGCAATGTGCTCCACATGCCAGAAGCGACCGCGAAAACCTACTTTCAACGCGCCAAGCCCTTGCTACGGGCTGCTCTGAAGTCTCAGTCTTCCGCGTATGCCACCTGAAAAAGATGTTCAGATCATCTTTTCTGAGAGAGGCTTGAGCATATAGCCAACTCCCCGTATCGAGTGAATGACGTTTCCCTGACCATGCGTATTGAGCTTCTTGCGAAGGATGCAAATGTAGACTTTGAGGATCTCCGGCCCAACATCTGGGTCGTCGTCCCAGACCTGTGAGAACATGATCGCTGGCGTGACAACCTGCCCCCGGTTGCGGACCAATACCTCAAGCAGGTCGTACTCACGCCTGGTTAATGCAATGCCATGGTCGCCACGCTTGACCTGGCGAGACGCAGGAGTAATGACGATGTCTCCCACAATGAGCTGTTTGCTGGAAGAGGTCGGATGCACCGACCTGAGGCGAAGTCTGGCACGAATGCGTGCGAGCAGTTCATCGAAGTCGAACGGTTTGGTGATATAATCATCCGCACCGCAGTCAAGTCCAGCCACTTTTTCGGCAACCGCATTTCTGGCTGTGAGCATGAGGATCGGCAAAGCTGCGTTCTGTGCGCGCAGACGACGACACACCTCAAAGCCGTCGATGTCAGGTAACGTCACATCGAGAAGGACAAGGTCTGGCCGGAGCTGTGCCAGTTGCTCGAGAGCGCCAGCGCCATTGTGGGCAACCGAGACCTCGAATCCCTTATACCTCAGACCGCATGCGAGTAGTTGAGCAATTTGCAGCTCATCTTCAACCACCTCAATCCGTTTCATGCTGTCTCTCCTCTTTTTCATTTCCATCCACTTCAGAACTCTACAGAACCAACGACAAGCAACAGTTACCCCTCTTGCAACACCCGTTCCTGCTCGCTCTCATCATCATCTCCCTCCTCTAGTGCGAGGGCAGGAAGAGTAAACCAGAAGGTTGAGCCTTCCCCAGGAAGGCTCTCGACCCCCACCTGGCCCTGATGACCCTCGATAATCATTCGGCTGATGTAGAGGCCTAACCCCAGCCCCATGCTTGATCCACTCAGCACTTTCACCCCTTCGACCCGGTGAAAGCGTTCCCATACCTCTTTCTGTTGGTAGGCATCCAGGCCGGGTCCCCGGTCGCGTACCAGGATACGCACACCTCCATCTTCCTGCGCAACGCGCACTTCGACCGGCTCGTGAGCCGGGGAGTACTTGAGCGCATTGGTCAAATAGTTTGTAACAACCTGCCCGATACGATCGGCATCCGCATAAATCAGCAAGGGACCAGCTCCGTCCCCTTGAAACTGGATGGTGCGCGTAGGAGTGACTGCACGTTGTTCCTCAACGATCTTGCCAACGATGGTACCCAGGTTGCAAACCTCCATCTGCAGATGCAGATGATCGGTGTGAGCGCGAGAAACCTCAATTAAGTCGTTGACCAGTCGGCTCAGCCGATTGACCTGTTGCCCGATATCAGTCAGCATCTGAACAAGGGGAAGCTCTCTTCCTTCTCCACTCACGTACAAGTCCTGCCGCTTCATGCTTTCCTGCAGCTGCCACAACATGAGTTGGAGATTGCCCTTAATGACGGTGAGCGGGGTCTTGAGTTCATGGCTGGCAATGCCGAGAAAGGTATCCATGCGCCGTGTCGCTTCTCGCGCTGCCAGTTCGTTCGCCTGTGCCTGTGTACGCTCGCGCAGAAGCCGTTCGCGCTCGATCATCAAGGCCGCCAGTTTGGACACGGCTCCGACTAAAACGCCTTCCTCCGAAGTAGTCATGCATACGCACTTCCCGTCGCAGCAGTCGAACAAAAGAAGCCCGAGCAGACGCGAACCGACACACAGAGGTGCTAACAAGGTGAGATTGATTGCATTGGTCATGGCGGGACCGCCAGTTTGCTCGGAGAGAGCGTTGCTTACGACTTCACCGGCAAGAAGACGCTCTCTTACCTCTGGAGCGAGGTAGTCGTCGAGATGGCACCCGGCCAGCTGCCTGAACCACTCTTGCTGCTCTTCTGTTACGGAGCCGACCAGCGCTACAGGCTGCAAAACCTGCGTCTCCGCTTCGAGTTGAAGAAGGCCCACATGCTCACATCCCAGCACCTGACGGATCAACCCGGCAAGACGAGAGACTGCCTGCTGACTCTGTTCCAGAGCGTCTTGCTGCAGCGGGGTTTCTTCTAAGAGGGGCTGCACGAGTACCTGGGCCATGGCCAGTAAGGCGTCAAGAGAAGCCTTCATGCGCTGACGGGCTTTCACCTGCTCGGTCACCTCGACGCCATGGCTCAAGAGGCCATCCACCGCTCCATGAGAATCATAGGTTGGCTGGCATACAAAATTGAAATACCCTTCGGTGAGGCCATCCAGTGTTTGCATCTGTGACCAAACCTCTTTGCCAACGAATGGGACACCGGTTCTATACACCTCGTCCATCAACTGCATAAATGGCTCCTGCTCCGCTTCGGGAAAGACCTCGCGCACCGGTTTGCCGATCACATCAGAGCGTCTTGCTGTGCGCAGGTACGGGGGATTGGCAAGCTCAAAACGATGCTGCGGACCTCGAAAGACGGCGATGTTGGCGGGTGCCTGCATAAATAGATCGTCCAAGCGCTGCCAGGCCAACACGGATTGCGCACGAGCACGCTCAACGCGGCTGGCGATAATGCTGATGAGGAGGCCGATGAGCAAAAAGGTCACGGTATCGACCCAGTGTGTAAGGGAGAAAAAACTCCAGGCAAACTCAGAAGTTAAAAGTACCAGATTGAGCAGCAGCGCTTCGAGCAGGGTGGCAAAGAGGCTGGGTCCAGCTCCCCAGAGCAGGGCGATGATCAGAATACCGAGAATGTTAAGTATGCCTGGATAAGCAAAACGCGGAAAAAAGCGTACCATGAGTATGGTGATGGTCAGCGTGACGTTCGAGAGAAGGAAGGCAGCAACATAGCCCACAAAGGAACGACGAGTCTCCCTAACAGGCCAGTGGGAGCTGAGTTCAGCTGCTCGCTCTCCACCGGATGTTGCCCCCTCGTGCTCACGATAAGGGGTAGTATGGAGTTTCTTCACAGAACGTTCCCCTCACAAGGAATTGCCAAATTGAACTCGCAACTCTACACCTCCGAAATTGATTGTTCTCTCCCATGCTAGAAAAATTTGAAAGTTTCTGTACAACGTCTACCGAAATCCAGAATTTGGAAAAATTCCGTTAAAATGTAACTGGAAGTAACTGCTTTTCTTTCTTAATCTCCTTCCAGACACGATTCCCACGCTTTCTCAGGATACTGAACCGGGATTATTTCGATACCTCCCTCATTTTACGCAATTTTTACCCAGAGCAGATACAATAAAAGACAGAAAGAGGGAAAAGATGTTGTTTAATGGTTGGATGGCGCTGGTACGCACACTCGTGATCGGTGTCTTTGCCTATAGCGGGCTTATTCTTCTGCTGCGTCTTTTTGGCAAGCGGACGCTCTCCAAATTAAACTCGTTCGAGCTTATTGTGACGGTTGCCTTAGGATCAACGCTGGCCTCGGCGATGACTTCCAACAATGTAGCACTTGTCCAGGCTTTGCTGGCCTTCAGCGTTCTGATTCTCTTACAGTTCATCGTGGCCTGGTTGGGAGTGCGGTCAGAGAAGTTCCACCGGTTTATCACTGCTGAACCAACACTGCTGGTCTATCATGGGCAATTGCTGAAGCAGGCAATGAAAAGCGAGCGTGTCACCGAGACAGAGCTTCGCGAGGTCTTGCGTGAGCATGGCATTGCCCGGCTCGAGGATGTCGAGGCCGTGGTGCTTGAGGTAAATGGAAATTTCAGTGTCCTCTCCGGTAATGGAGCGGCCTCTGCATGGACGTTCACTGATGTGAAGCACTATCCACCTCAATCGAGATGAAGGGTTAGTAATGAAGGAGATATTGTGAACTGGTCTCTCATCTGGATTACCATCAAGAATAGCATAAACGGGTTGATCGCACGGATTCCTGCGATTATCACCGCCCTGGTTATCTTTGTGATCTTCTTCTTCATAGCGCGAGGCATCAGGTTCACCGTCGAGCAAATCACACAGCGCTACCGAAAAGGGCGCAACCTCGCCCTGGCACTTGGACGCCTGACGCAGGGTTCCATCATCCTGCTTGGCTTATTTATTGCTCTGGTCATCCTCTTCCCCGCCTTTACCGTCGGGGACCTCATCTCGCTGCTAGGTATCAGTAGCGTGGCCATCGGCTTTGCCTTTCGCGATATTTTGCAGAACTACCTGGCTGGCATCCTGCTCTTGCTGTCCACCTCATTCGATATCGGCGATCAGATTGTTGTCAACAACTTCGAGGGAACAGTTGAAAACATCGAGGTGCGTGCCACCACGATCATGACCTATGATGGTCGCCGCGTCGTCATTCCCAACGCCGTACTCTACACCCAATCGGTCACCGTCAACACGGCCTACGATAAACGACGCGTACAATATGACTTCAGCGTCGATTACAATACCAACCTGGAACAGGCCAGGCAACTGATGCTCGAAGCTACCCAGAATGCACAGGGAGTTATGAAAGAACCGGCTCCTGACGCCTATGTCATCGATGTCACGCCCAATGGGATCACCATTCGTGTGCGCTGGTGGATTACACCGCCCCTCTACATCGATAAGCTGGATACGCAGGATAATGTGCTGGTCGCCATCAAGCGCGCGTTTGTCGCCAACGGCATCCAGTTACCCACTCCCAGTCAGGAAATCATTCTGGAACATGCTGATCGCATTTCCTCGATGAACAGGCAGCAAGATCAACAGCGGGGATAAACTGATATATACCCAGATCAAGGAAAACTGGTTAAGAATATGCTCGTAAGAGAACTTCTTTACCAAAAATTAACCTCGTGATTCTACACTTGAACTGTCAAGAAGCCCTGCCTCGTATTGGCCGAGCGCTTCAGCAAGAAGGGAACTTGAAGAGAATAAGATTTTCAAACAAGACGACCCTGATCTAAAGAAACATCCTAGAACGCATGGAGAGAAAGGTGGTAGACGAGAGACCTGATGAATGAAATATTGAATTTGTCAGCATGTCATCAAACCTATATTCCTTTTGCTGAGTCTCCTCTGCTAGAAAAGGGAGGCTTATTCCGCAAACTGCTCGTTGCTACGACGAAGACACCTGATCAGGTATGCGGAACGGCATGGCGTGTAGGCCGTGTTGACAGATACCAGGAGGAAATCGCTATTTATCGCCTCAAGATAAAGGCCCAACTGAGTAACCGTTTGACAACGATCACTCTTCCTGGCTTTTTCGTTCTTGAGCAGGGAGAGTTTATCCCTTGGGAGCATTGGCGAGATGCACGAGGAGGAGGGCAGTCAGAAAGCTATCAGTGATGATGTGAATAACTCTTCTCGAAAGAAGACCGCTAAGAGGAAGATTGTCATGATGTTTATTCCTATCAGGAGCATTTCCTGAAACCCGTTGCAAAAAGCTAACCTACCCGTTCCCCCTTATCACTATAGGACACAGTCACAAGAAAACATTCTTCGATGTGCCTCTATTATATTATACCCAATTTTCATTATAATATTATCCACCTTGATCTGTAATACGAAAGATATGTATTAATCTGTATACATTTAGTTATCTAACAGCGTATCTTACCTAGTGCAAACAGGGAAATGGATGGAGCGCTTCCTGATGGGAAGCTACCAGTACATCCATTTCTCGCTGGAGTACTGAGTGTGGATCTTTTATGGCAAAGAGGCCACCCGGTGTTGTCTCTTTTGCCTATGGTTACTTCAAGAAAGGAGTAGACGATGGCAGGATTTGAGCAGTATCATGAGCCTGCAAATGAGCTTTCACAGCAAGTGCGTACCTTTGCGCGTATGGTTGCCTCAATGATTGAGGAGGCCGATGCTATCGACTGGTACCAGCAGCGAATGTCGATTGAGAAGGATGAGACCGCCAAACAGATTATGGCCGATGCGCAACAAGAGGAAATGCTGCACTTCGCCATGGATCTTGAGTGGCTCTTGCGCCAGAATGAGAAGTGGAAGGCAGCATGCCAGGGCGTCCTCTTCCAGAGCGGCGACATTCTGGAGCACAAGAAGAAAACGGGTCAAACGGTAGCCAATATTAGTCCCAAACTCCCATCTTAAGAGAAGACCAGAGAAATCTTCTTTTTCCCGGCGCTTTAAAGATGGCACTGAAAACGAGAGAACGGCACCTTTGCGATGCTGTTCTCTCGTTTCTCTCATACGTTTTATCCAGCCACCTGTGGCGAGGTGCCTGTCGAGTCGGAAGGACCAGGGCCAAAGCCAGGACCCTGACTGTGGTTAGAAGCAACGGTACCCGAACCGGATGCCTGGTTCACGGTCTTGGGCTGACTCTTCGCAATATTCTCGGCTGCCTGCTGCGGGCTGATTCCCGCCGCTTGCGCCGCCTTAATGAGATCATTCTCAGTGATATTGCGCTTGTTTCCTTGATCGTTATTTGCTTGACCACATCCACAACTCACACACATACTGTTTTCCCTTTCTAGAAAGTGAGCAAATGTCCTCTTGTTCCTATGTCATTCTGTTTATTTCCAGAATGATGTAATTTACACGAGTAGCGATAAGAAAAGTTTCATTATTTTGCACTTTTTATCTTTCCTTATTGATTTATATTCTATTTTCTTCGCTACCCTAAAAGCTTGCCGATGAAGACGCCGGCCAGAGCGGCTGCAGTAGCTATTCCTACCGTTTCCACAGTCGTCAGGAGCAGATTTCTATGAGAGACGAGACCTCGTCCCATGCCAAGCAGGATCAGTAATATGGCCGCCAGGATAAGTGAAACAATACGGGCAGGAGCCAGAGCAAGGAAGGCGAAGGGAAGAACTGGAGTGAACGAAGCTATGGCATCAGCAATAAACATCCAGAAAGCATGGGCAATCGGGTTTTCCTGCGCCTCTTTGCCAATGTGGAGTTCAAAAGCTTTCTCAAACTTGATCATGGTGTGCGGCGTTGTCTCCAACGCCTGTAATATGTTTTTCGTTTCCTGCTCGTTGAAACCTGCAGCCTTCAGTCGTCCTCTGATCTCTTGCTCTTCCGATTTCCGGTCGTTTTGAATCTCCTGCTTCTCATGGGCTATTGCTGCCTGCGCCTTAGCTTTTTTGGATGTCACATCCAGGTAGGCCCCAGCCATCATAGATACCGATGCCGCAGCGGCACCAGTTGCTCCCGCCAGCAAGACTGTCGCGCTGTTGTTGGAGCTCGCCGCCACCCCAAAGACCAGGCCAAAGATGGAAACAACTCCATCCTCCATGCCGAAGATGACTTCCCCGATAGAGTTGTTGAGTGAATTCCATATGGTATGCATTACTGAATCGGCTGATACATCCGCCATAGCTTACTCCCACCGAAAAGCTCACAGGCTTCTCTATGCTTGCTCATCTCTCTTTTTATACCTTCTCAAGGTAAAAATTTGGTTAAAATCGCTTTCTCCTTCCTCTCAAGCGTGAACACCTGCCTCATACTGCCAGCAATATCTTTCCTGTCCGTTTCAGAAATCATCCTTGCTAAGAATGTGTCAGTTTTTACTCATTTTTTACCTAACGACTTTATAAGATAAGTAGGTACGTAAAAAGTACCTCATCAACTATAGCTATGAAGTAGAGATAATCTACGAGTAGCAGGCATTTCGTTTCGTCATTGGCCCTTTGATGGGCAGAGTAGAAAGGAAGATGAAAGTTATGTTGAGAGAACCTGGCAACATGTTTGGGCAAGAGGGAGCGAGGCCGTGGACACGCTGGCAAAATTGGGCCAACGTCGTGCTGGGCATCATTCTCTTTATCGCGCCGTGGCTCACGGGAACGGCCTATCACCTGGGTTTGACAGCCGATGCCCACGCGGCCTGGGATGCCTGGATCGTGGGCCTTTCCGTCGCCCTGGTCGCGCTCTGGTCACTGGACGCGCCACGGTCCTTTATCCCTGAATCGATCAATGTGCTTCTGGGCATCTGGTTGTTTATTGCACCGTGGGTCCTGGGTTTTGCAGGCTTGACCGGTCCCGCCTGGACTGCCTGGATTATCGGCATTCTGGTGATTATCAT
>Ga0070738_10006093_pt1 | contig 12828 bp, 11 predicted proteins | sample Coa_R2_2_FD_66446 | JGI IMG/M metagenome (GOLD analysis project Ga0070738, IMG submission 66446) | Surface soil microbial communities from Centralia Pennsylvania, which are recovering from an underground coalmine fire - Coalmine... | ecosystem: Environmental > Terrestrial > Soil > Unclassified ... | reverse complement strand
AAGCAGCGGCTCCAGCTTGGTGCCGTAACCCATGAACGGACCAATCACGTAAAACGCCATGCAAGCCAAATTTGCAAGCAATCCGAGGATCGGAATAATCAGGTGCTTCAATGCATTGAACTTCGGATGCCTATGGAAGGCAACGATGCACGTGATGCAGCTCAACATGTAAAGAAGGAACGTGCCGAAGTTCGACGCCAGGGTTATCGTGAGCAGCGAGTTCGGCAGTGCGGCCATCTTGTCATGCGTGCTGTATCCGAAGCTGGAGAATATTCCATGCGGTAATGCCTGGATTGCCGCATCCGTCGGTGCGCCGGCGTCGCCAAACACCATCGCGACGGTAATGCATCCCACGATCGCCGAGATGATCGCCAAAGTCCAGATGGCTTTATGCGGAGTCAGGTTTTTCGAATGCAGCATGCCGAAGTGCTCCGGCACTTCCTGATCCTTACCCATCGCGTACGTGACGCGCGCTCCGGTATTCATGCAGGAGAGCGTCGTGCCGATCAGCGCGAGGAACACCGTGAACGCCTCCACCAGCATGAAGATGCGCCCTCGTCCGGCGCCGAACAGAGCGTCCCCAACCACAACCATCATGTCGCCGATCGGCGCCGCCGAGCTTGATGCGCTCGCCATCGTGTAACCGCTATTCAGGAAGTAGTTCGCCGCGAAGTACTCGAACAGGTAGCAGAACATTCCTTGAACCAGTAGCGAGACGATCACCGCAATCGGCACATCACGCTTGGCGTTCTTCGCTTCACCGCCCATCGCAGTCACCGACTCAAATCCTACCAGGATGAGAATCGCAACCGTCGCCTGCACGAAAACCCAGCCCCAGTTGTGCGCGCGAATTACTGAAGAGGCAGTTGGATGCGTCTGAAATGCGCCGCTGGAGTCAGTGGCGGGATAGCTGATGTGATACGGAACCGGCTGACCCGAAGCATCCAACAGCGGCTGTGGCCGGCCATTTGAATCACGGACGATCGTATCGGTCGCTGTGCCGTTGACCACTGTCTTCGTCGTCGCGAATTCATAGCTGTACGCAGCGCCGGAGGTCGAGTCGAACTGGAAAGCAACGCTCCCCGGGGGATGGTTCATGCGGTACCCGAGCGCCAGCACCGAGAACAACACCAGAGCCGTGATCTGGATGACATTGATCGCAATGTTGACGGAAGTCGAACCGTTTACGCCGCGATGCGCAATGTACGCTACGACGAACGAGAAGACGACGGCCACCAGCATCATGAACAGTGTGCCGGGATTGGATGCGCTCATCACGTTCGGCCATAGCGTCCCCACCAGATATCCACACAAGATACCCATGACGCCGACCATCACACCTGGGTAGATCCAGTAATAGAGGTGCGAAGCCCAGCCGATAATGAACTTCGACAACCGCGCATACGGCCATGCGGTGTCATGATTCAGGAAAGACTGCTCAGCGAAGTAGTACGAACTGCCGGTTCCGGGATACAACTTCGCCATTTCCGCGTAACAGACCGCAGTTGCAAGACAAAGACACAGCGCCAGCACAATGCCGGCCCACATGGCAGGCGCGGTTACGCCGGTAGTTGCTTGGGTGTAGAACGTGAGCCAGAGAAAAGCCCCTGGAGCGATGAGCGCCATCGCATTCATCGTCAGACCGGTCAGGCCTAACGTTGGTTTCATTTCAGCTGCGCCTGTTTCCGCCATGCGCAAATCTCCTTGGTGTTGGATTTGGTCGGGACTGCCTCTGGGAGAGAGGCAATCCCGGATGTTATTTGGCCTCGCGGCTGTCGAAGGTGAGGATCATCCCCGCAGCAAGCGTGTTCTGGTCTTTCACTAAACCGTTCGTGTTCTTCAGGAATGCCGGCTCATTCGACATGTCACGCCGGAATTCCAGGCGCGTGATCAGGTTGCTGGTTACCATCCTCTGGAAGGTGGTGGTGAACTCGTTGAAGTGCTGAATCGTGCCAGTGGTGAAGCCGCTGTGGTCGTCATAGTATTCATATCGTGTCGCGAATGAATACTTGTCGTTCCACGCATACTTTACGTAACCGGCGATGCCGCTCCACCACACGACGGGAGCTGTCATGATCGGCAGGCCAGTCGTCGGATCGACGGGACGGTCGCCGCGACCGTAGTCGTAGTTCGCCATCAACGAGAGCTTGCTAGTGGCGTTGTAGGTGAGAACGGTGTCATAGGTCTGGCGCGTGGTCTTATTCGTATTTTTCTGTTCTGGGCCCCAGAAGCCTGTCTCAGTCAGCCCCCATTTCTTGGTCGGATTCCATCCGAAGCTCATTCCGTAGGTCTTGCCCGAGTTGTTGTCGATGATGTCGTTCCAGCCGTTCACCAGGAATCCGGTCAGGTTGTACTTGTCGTTGAAGGTATATTTCGCTCGCAAACCGAAGTGATAGAAGGGAATCGCATACCCGAACAGCAACCCGCGTGAATAGTTCCAGTTGTCCTTGGACTCGATTACTTCGGCGCCCATCGGTGTAACGAACTTGCCGAAATCGACCTGCAGGCCTTTACCTACTGGGGCCAGATAGGAGAAATAGGCTTCCTTGAGGTACTGAGCAAAGCCAAGGCCGCCTGGATCGCTCGCATTGACCACGTTCATGGCATTGCCGAAACCGAGTGCAACGTGATATCCGGTGCGGCTCGCGGCTGCATCAGGCGCTTTATCCACGATCAACTCCACCATGTTCAGAGAGAGATTGTTGGAGTTGGTGTCGAACACTCGATAACCATTCAGCCGGTCGGCTGGCTGATTGGTGTTGTAGTTGTAATAGCCGTCAACGAAGCCGCTGATCGAGGTCGGCCCCAGCAGGCTGGCGATGGTGGTCTTCGCAGGTGCGCTGGGTTGAGCCGGAGTCGATTCAACCGCAGTATTGGCGGCCGGTGCTGCAGCAGTTGGTGCCGAGGCACTCTGCTTCATCGTCGCCAGCTGTGCCTGCAGAGCAGTTAGTTGTTTTTCCAGGTCGGCAACCCGCTTCGATAAGTCGTCCGCCGAAGGACTCGCGTCAGTTGAAGCTTGCCCTCTACACAGTGGCGCTACGAGGAGTGCCGCGGTAAGTACTAACAGTAAGGGAATCCCGGAGCTGTTCTTTTTCATTAATCGGACTGCTCACTTTTCCCCCCAAAACAAATCGTGCATGCCCCATCCTTGCGCACGACCTGTAGACCAGTTGCTGCAAGTTACCTTTGAGCGAAGCTGCAGTCCAATACATAGTTTTTGTTGCTGACATCAAAATTCGCACTAAGAAATTAAATCTATGGGTGGGATAAATATTGGTTGTGAACAACGTTTATTTCCCGATGCAGAAGCTGCCAAAGATATGATTCAGAATGTCATCCGCCGTAGTCGCCCCGGTAATCTCGTCCAGAGCGCGTAAGGCGCCGTACAGGTCCAGAAGGATCATTTCGTGCGGTACCCGCTCTCGTGTTGAGTTCGTGGCCTCATCGAGCGACTTCGTCGCATTCTCCACCAGCCCAGCCTGCCGCATATTCGTTAAGAACGTGGCTTCGGGCTGAACACCGGCATCTCCGCTGATTTGGCGCAGTACTTCGTCCCGCAGTTCGCCAATTCCTTCGCCAGTCACTGCCGAGGTGCGCACGCTCGGAACCCCATTACTCCGGTGCGAAACGGGGGCCGAAGCAAGGTCTGCCTTGTTCTCCACCACAATCGCGCGCCGCTGCTCGACTTGCGCCAGCAGCTCTTGATCTTCTTCATGCGCCGGCTCCGACGAGTCCAGCACCACCAGCACCATATCGGCATCCGCCAGCGCTTCCATCGATTTGCGAATGCCAATGCTCTCGGCTTCGTCCAAAGCTTTGCGGATCCCAGCAGTATCCACCAGCTTTACCGGAATCCCACCAATCGCGACAGTCTCGCTTACCAAGTCACGCGTCGTGCCAGGAATTGCGGTTACAATCGCGCGCTCGCGCTCAACGAGCCGGTTGAACAAACTCGATTTACCTACGTTGGGCCGTCCGACAATCGCCAACGTCAGGCCTTCATGCACTAACTTCCCATAGGCGAAGGATCGCAACAGCGTGTTCAGACCGGCGCGAATTTCGGCCATGCGGTTCAGAATGATCTCCGGCGCAAGCACCGGCACATCATCTTCGGCGAAATCGACTCCCGCTTCCATCAACGCAATTAATTCGACGAGTTTCTGCTTAATTGGCTGTAACCGGTGCGAAAGTGCACCCTGCAATTGTTGTGCTGCCACGCGCGCCTGGTACAAAGTTTGCGAGTCAATGAGGTCGCGCACCGCCTCGGCTTGTGTCAGATCGATTCGCCCGTTGAGAAACGCGCGCATGGTGAATTCACCCGGCTCTGCCAGCCGTGCACCTGCTGATTGCGCAAGCTCCAGGACACGCTGAAGGACCACGGGCGAACCATGCGCCGCGATTTCGACTATGTCGTCGGTTGTGTACGAGTGTGGCTTCTGAAAAAACGTCACGACGATTTCGTCGACGCGCTCACCTGACTCCGGCTCAACCAGTTCGCCGAATATAGCTCGTCCAACCTCCATCGAGCGCGGCAGCCGAAGCATTGGTTCGGCAATCGTTCGCGCTTCCGGCCCTGACAGTCGCACAATTCCTATCCCGCCTCGTCCCGCAGGCGTAGAAATGGCGACAATGGTATCGTCGAGATTCATGCCTGATTAATTGTAATGATTTGCTTCTGGACTCGCGGATAGCCGAACGGTGGACCTACGCGCGGGCCAGGGCACCCGCGCCACGTAAACCTATCTTCGCCGGAACGAGGGTCGTGCCGGTGCGGCTTTGTAGTCCTTTGGAAAGACCACAACTCGTCGGTCGGGACCCATGCCTTCGCTTTCGGTGCGTAGGTCCTCGCATTCGCGAAGCGCGAGATGAACAATACGGCGCTCGCGCGACGACATTGGTGCAAAACGGTATGGCCGGCCGCTATCGCGGACGCGCTGCGCCGCCACGTCTGCGGCCAGCCGCAACTCCTCCAGCCGCATGGAGCGGTGATTCATGCAGTCGAAGATCAGCTTCTCGTGCTCATCATGCTTCAGGTCGAGCGATTCGATGGCCAGCAATTCCAGCGCCCGAAGCAGTTCGGCATTGTGCGCGAGCAAGAGACGACTGTCCGATCCTGATAGATCAACCAGGATTGAGGGCCGCTCCCAATCGCGGCTATCGGTCACCTGTGGATCGATGGTAATGCGGTAACGAAGCCGCAGATCGCCATTCTGGATGATCGTCTTCAATAAGGCTTCGATTTTGCGGGCGGAAGCTATTTTGTCGTCGATGGGCATTGAGGCAAGTAACAGTTGTACCAAAAAGCAGGGCTGGTGGGAAACAGGGGTGCTTACAAGCGCATTTCACGAAAGATAGGGCGGTAAGCCGTCGCGAGCGCTGGCAAATTGACGGCAGTAACCGCCTATCAACACTCGGCAGCTACGGTGTGATGAGATATAGCCCGCACCTTTGTCGTTATATGGCTCTTTTCAACCTTAGCCGTGACAGAAACAATCGCCCCTGGAACCGTGATCCCAGTAATACTCAATTCCACCATCAACTCGAAAAAAGATAAGTCCGGGCAGAAGCCGATTGGGATGAATCCAGGAATGGTTGATTCCGGCCCTTGTTTCGCAAGGACCGGGTACCCCAAACTTACTCGGCGGCTTCTTTCGCGACGTGAACTTTGACGGTTCCCGCCACTTCCTTGAACAGCCGGATCTGCACTGGGAATTCGCCAATGGTCTTCAGCGGCTCGTCGAGTACGATCTTGCGCCGATCGATATTGAAGCCCTTCTTCTCGAGTTCGGCAGCGATATCCGACGAGGTCACTGATCCGAACAACTGATCGTGTTCACCCGCACGCCGGGTGAAGCTGAGCGAGACATTGGCAAGTTGCTGCGCGAGAGCCTCGGCATCCGCCTTGTCTTTTTGCGCGCGACGGATCGCGGCAGCCTTCATCTGCTCGATTACGTTCTTGTTCCCCGCATTGGCTTCGATCGCGAGCTTCTTCGGTAGCAGGTAATTGCGCCCGTATCCTTCGGCGACCTTCACCACGTCGCCACGCGCTCCCAACTTCGGCACATCTTCTTTCAGAATAACTTCCATGTCATAACTCCGATCAGAATCTTAGTGCCCACCGTTCACGCCGCTTTTCGGCGCTAATGTGGGATCAAAATTTACCGCGTCGTTCCGGCAAACGGCAGCAGGGCAATATTTCGCGCGACCTTAATCGCCCGGCCCAGGCGACGCTGGTGGGGCGTGCAGACGCCGCTCAAGCGACGAGGCACGATCTTCCCGCTCTCAGCGATGAATTGCGAAAGCAGCCGATAGTCCTTGTAGTCAATGGCATCAATCTTCTCGACGCAGAACTTGCAGACTTTCTTGCGGCGGAAATATTTGCGTTGTTCGCGACCGGGCCCGCCGGGGCGTCCACCCGGACGTCCTCCCTGGCGTTGCTCGCCGGCAGTTGCAGCTGCCGGAGTTTGCTGAGTCATTTCGTCAGCCATGTGTCTCCTTCTTCCCGGCGGTCATTAGACCGCTCAATCTGCTGCGGCAACCGAATGCCGCAAAAAAATGTTTATGCCTGCGCTGGAGCCTCGGCAGCAGGCTCGCTCTGCGCTGCGGCAGCAGCTTCGGCAGCCGCAGCAGCGTGAGTGCCCGCTCCACGACGGTGCGAATCCCGGATCTTTTTGACCTTGTCGAGACGCTTCTGCTCCTCATCGATACGCACCGTGATGAACTTGATCACTGGTTCGCTAACGCGCAGGCGGCGCTCGATTTCATGCACCAGGTCGCCAGAGCCTTCCACGACGAAAAGCACGTAGATTCCTTCCGAAAACGTGCCTACTGTGTAAGCAAGACGGCGCTTGCCCATCTTCTCGACGTTCTTCACCGTTCCCTTCGCGTTGGTGACCTGCGTGCTCAACGTTGATGTGAGCTTTTCCAGGTCTTCGTCCGTCATATCAGGACGGACAATAAACATAACTTCGTAAGTGCGTTGCATTCTTTCGCTCCAATTCAAACTTGTTACTCTGCCTGCTCTTCTGTCTCGGGGCGTCGGTTGAAGCGGTTCATCGCCGCATTCACTCCCGCCGTAACGATCACACGCGCAGCCTCGGCTGCGTTGTCGAGCAGTTCATCTACTGCCTTCAGCTCCGACTTCTTCAACTGTCGGAGCACATAACTCTTGCCGCTGCTGATCGGCGTATCCGGCCCGATTCCCAGCCGAATCCGTGTGATCTCTTGCGTGTTGAGCGCACCGATCACCGACTTGATGCCGTTGTGACCGGCTGCAGTGCCCCGCGGCCGAACGCGCAGTGTTCCGAACGGCAAATCCAGCTCGTCGTAGATCACGATCAGATCGCTTTCGGGATTCAGATCGTATTCCGCGATCAGCTCGCGAACCGATAAACCGCTCAGGTTCATGTACGTCTCGGGTTTCGCGAGAATCACTTCCTGATCGCCGATCCGTCCTCTGCCGGTGACCGCCTGGCAGTGCCGGTTCGCAACCTGGATGCCCATCTGGTCGGCCAAGCGGTCGACCGTCAGGAACCCGAGATTATGTGGCGTGAACTGGTACTCGATGCCAGGATTTCCAAGACCAACGATCAGTTTCACGCCTTAACCAGCCCTGCACTGTAGCGCCGGCGTCTCGCCGGCTGTTCCGTGAGCCTCTGGCCCGCGGCACTGCAAGGTACGCCCACGCGTCGTTACTTCTTTTCTTTCTTCTCAGACTTCTCTGCCTTCTCGGCACCCGGTGCGGCAGCGCCTTCCTCGGTTTCCTGCTTGCCCTTCTTGATAACCTCTGGCTCTGCAGGCGTAGCTGCGGCAGCTTCTGCACCCTCCGCCGGAGCGGCTTCCACCACTTCCTTCACCGACGTGATGTGCGCCACGGGAATGTTCTCGTCCGTCAGGAACTTGATCTTTCCTTCCATGTGGGGCAGATCGGAGACGCGCAGTACTTGTCCGAACGTCAACGCAGTAACGTCCACATCGAGGTGCGCCGGAATGTCGCTTGGCAAGCACTCGATTTCGACTTCGCGCAGCAACTGTTCCAGAATGCCGCCTTCCGTCTTCACACCCTGGGGTACGCCCTTCAGCAGCACCGGTACGGCCAGTTGCAGCTTCTGGTCCATGGCAATGCGCTTCAGGTCGATGTGCAACAGCGAACCCTTGATCGGCTCGTGCTGGTAGTCAACAATCATCACCTTTGCGTTTTCGCCATCGACGCTCAGATCAAAAATTGTGTTGGCGCCGGAATCCGAGTGCAGAATTTTATTGATCTGCTTGGGATCGACCGCGATCGAGACCGGGTTTTTATGCGCGCCATATACGACGGCGGGGATCACGCCCTGCTGACGCAGACGGCGGGCGGCATTCTTGCCACGATCGTTCCGCGGCTGGGCTTTTACACTCACTGTTTCGTTTGCAGTAGCCATATTCCTTCCAATTCGTTAAACCTGACCGTCAGACAAATAACTTGCTGACGGATGTTTCTTCATGAATCGATTTGATCGCGCTGCCAATCAGGCCGGCGATCGACAACACTTTGATCTTCCCTGCAAGATCCCGTTTCGCGTGCTCGGTCAGCGGGATCGTATTGGTTACGACAACTTGCTCGATAGGCGCTTCCGCCAGTCGCTCAATCGCAGGACCCGAAAGTACCGGATGCGTAGCGCAGGCGACTACCCGGGCGGCTCCTGCCTCTTTGAGTGCAACCGCCGTTTTTACGAGGGTGCCAGCTGTGTCAATAATGTCGTCCAGCACCAGGCAGGTTCGACCTTCAACGTCGCCGATCACGTTCATAACTTCGGTGACGTTCATTCCGGTACGGCGCTTATCCACAATCGCCAACGCCGAGTCATTCATCTTTTTGGCGAAGAAGCGAGCGCGCTCCACACCACCGGCGTCCGGCGAAACCACAGTCAAGTTCGGCAGGTTCAGTTCCTTAAAGTAGGAGACCAGAACCGGCGACGCGAATAAGTGATCCACCGGCATATTGAAGAAACCCTGAATCTGTGGAGCGTGCAAATCGACAATCACGGCACGATCCGCACCAGCCGTCGTCAGCAAATCCGCAACCAGCTTCGACGAAATCGGTGAGCGCGGCTTGTCTTTGCGATCCTGTCGTGCATAGCCAAAATACGGAATCACCGGGGTGATGCGGCGCGCCGAAGCTCGCTTGAACGCGTCGATGAACAACAGCAACTCCATGATGTGCTCATCCACCGGAAAACAGGTGGGCTGGATCATGAACACATCCGCGCCGCGCACATTTTCCAGGATCTGCACGTACCGCTCGCCATCCTGAAAACGTTGCGAGGTCGTCTGACCGCGGTCCATGCCAAGATGCTTGCAGACCTCGTCGGCAAGCTCCGGGTTAGCCGTACCGGAAAAGATCTTGAACTTCTCGTCAATACGGCGCTGCGGTTTGCGCTCGCCCTTTGGCTGCGCGTGATCATCTTTCTTCTCTGCCGGAGCAGTGGTCGTCGCTGTCGCCATCGCGTCTACCGCCGTTGCGGTCTGTTGACCGGGATCGCCTGGTTTGGCTAATTCAGGTGCTACGCTCATCGACATTCCAATTGGTCATTGAGGAATTTCGTAATTGGGTATTTTCAAAAACAGGGACTCATCTATTCTTGCTTTTCAATTACTCAATTGCTAAATCACCCAGTTACTCAATTCTATTTGGCTGGGCGGCTAGGATTCGAACCTAGACAAAGTGCTCCAAAGGCACTTGACCTACCATTAGTCGACCGCCCAATCCTCTACTGCTGACACCGCGGAAACTCTACGGCCGGGGTCCCCGACGAGCGCCGCTGTTGCGCTTGGCGGGGTGAAAAGGCACTTGACCTACCATTAGTCGACCGCCCAATCCTCTACTGCTGACACCGCGGAAACTCTACGGCCGAGGGTCCCCGACGAGCGCCGCTGTTGCGCTTGGCGGGGTGGAAAGGCACTTGACCTACCATTAGTCGCCCGCCCAAAACCATTTGGTCACCCAACTACCAAATTCTTCCAGTACTCTCTCCGCGTAATCGTCCTCGTTGCCTGTGCCGCTACGCCGTTGGCATTGAGCTTTCCGGCAGCTTTCTCGGCCGCTTCGATACTCTCGAACAGGCCATAGACCGACGACCCAGACCCTGAAAGCGAGGCATACTTTGCGCCTTCGCGTTCTAACACACGTTTCACGTCACGCAGTTCGGGATATTGAGGAAAGACGACGCGTTCGAAGTCGTTTTCTATCCCGGCACGGACGAGGTCGAGAAGCGGTGTCTCGCCCCGGTCCCCGCTCTTGGCGGGAACACCGGCGGTGGTACCCATCAGCCAGGTAAACACACTGGTACTGAACTTTTTGATTGTACCGGACGCGGATTTTTCGGTCAATTTTGAGTTCGCCACATGACTTGTCGAGTCAAACTTTTCATCCCAATCCTTGAAGGCCTTCGGCGTAGAAACCGAAATCGCAGGAGTCGCAATCACACACGGCATCGACGGCATTTCTACCAGCGGAAACACCTGCTCTCCGCGCCCTATCCCGAGAATCGTACCGCCGACCAGGAACAACGGCACATCCGAACCCACGGCAGCGGCGATCTCCACCCTCTGAGCAGCTTCCAGCGACTGCTCCAACTCCTTTTCCAGCGCCAACATGGTTGCGACGGCATTCGAAGAACCTGCGCCTAATCCGCCCTGAACTGGCAGATTCTTTGTGATCGTGATTGTGATCTTTGCCCGCCGCTTGAGGATCTTCAGAACCCGTTCCGCCACCCGCCAGCAGGTATTCGTTTCATCCAGCGGAACCTCGGGGCGATTGCAGCGGATTTCGATCCCGATTCCACGGGCCGCTTGCACCCGAATCACGTCATGCAGTTCAACCGTCTGATACACCGTTCGCAATTCATGGAATCCATCGTCGCGGCGCGGACCGATGCGCAAACCAATATTGATCTTGGCAAACGCGCGAAGGATGGTGGGCATGCTGCACGATTCTACCGTGAGGGGGTTGTAGGACAACCCCTGTTCGATAAGACGCTTGTATTTCCGTGGCTGGCTCACGGGAGACTAACCCGTAATCAGAGTTGTTCCAATTCTGGAAATTCTCCGCGTGGATCGCTTTGAACGGGCCTGAGCTGCAGTAATCTGCTTGTACTCCCCAATACAAACCAAATCACCGGTTCATGGCGGTTTTCTGTTCGCGATGCCGATCGGAGGACATATCATGCTCAGGCCCTTCTGGGGTTCTGCACTTTCCCTTCTCGTTATCACCAGCGTGCTGTGCCCTGCGCAGCAGACTGGCAGCGCAGTCAAAGCCGCTGCTCCGAATGTGAAGGAATGCTCTTACACCGCTCTGAACGACAACTGCACCATCGTTGTTGACCGGACCAATCCAGTAACGCCTCCGACCATTTACATGAAACGCAACGCCGTGGTGCGAGTCACGATGAAAGATCCATATCTGCTCGAGGATCTGACGCTCGATTGGAAATCGACCAGCACGGTGTTGCCGCCAGAAGCATTCCAGGTGCTGTTCAATGCTTTCTCACCGAATGTCGGAAAGCTGACTATCGCAGAAGTAGCTCAAGGCAAAGGCCCATTCTCAATCGCCGCTTCTGCGGACATCGCCCAAAAACAGGCTGATATCGAAAAGCTGATCGAATCAATTGATCCGCTTACACTGGCGGCCAATGCGGTGAGCCAAATCAAGGCCGCCTTGCAGCCACCGAATATCGGAGCTCCGCCTGCGCCCCCCTGGTCGTGTACGGACGCTGCCTGCATTAACGACTGGAAGAAGCCTATTGTCGATTGCTTGAAAACCGCCACGAAGAAATACCGGGATGTCGCGACCTTGCGGGAAATTCATGATCGCCTCGCCCATGTCGACGAAGAGATTGCACAAAAGAAACGGCTGGCTGAGATTGCAAATAATGACGACACCCTAACCGACATGGCGCTGCTCGAGGATATCCAGGCCCAACTTAAGTCTGAGGTGAAAGCTTTGCCCGATGCAGTTCCTTCACTTCGCACCCTGGAAGTCGGAGTGGATTCGCTCACGCCGGCCACAGGAGCAATCACTGGTAATGATCAGATTCGTGACACCGGGGATAAGCAGGCGTACCACTTACAGACGTGGGTACTCGACTACGTCAATCGGCTCGCGCCCGCGGCGCAGAGAGCTGCGGCCGACAAGTTGCAGAGCCAAGGCGGGGCCGCCTTAAGCGGAATCAACAGCGCTTCCTCAAAGCAGCCGATCGTTACCCTCACGGTTCAATTCCAGGACTCACAACGCGTCGAAGCTTCGGCGGGCTTGATGGTTCCGTTCCGTCCGAATCACAGCTATGCAGCAGCCGCACAAGGCTCTGGCGGCGCCGTAACCGGAAACGTTGTACAACAGACAAATACCTATGTCGTTGTGCCGATGGCGTTCGCGAATATTTTGACCAAGGAATGGATGACCGGAAACCGCCGCTCTGCGATTTTCGGGACCGGTGGAATCGGATACAACCCTGCTTCCACAACTGTGGAGTTCGGTTTGGGTATCACTTACTCCTACCGATCGATTGAAGTCGGCGGCCTGCTGGACATTGGCAGAGACTCGAAGCTGGAAGGAGGGTTCACGGCGAATCAGCCTCTGGGTACTGGAACCGTTCCCAATCCGATCACAGGCACACACTGGATTTTCCGCCCCGCAACAGCGGTCAGCCTCAGGATCCCCTTGGGAGGCTCGAGCGGCAGCAACTAAACTGCTGCAAACCGGAGAGACAATTACGTTCTACATTGGGCAGAGTGGCTGCAGGCCCGGGCCCACTCTGCCCATCATGTAAAATAACTCCAGGGAAATTCCCG
>Ga0070738_10006089_pt1 | contig 12831 bp, 11 predicted proteins | sample Coa_R2_2_FD_66446 | JGI IMG/M metagenome (GOLD analysis project Ga0070738, IMG submission 66446) | Surface soil microbial communities from Centralia Pennsylvania, which are recovering from an underground coalmine fire - Coalmine... | ecosystem: Environmental > Terrestrial > Soil > Unclassified ... | reverse complement strand
GCCAGGATGGAGAGCAGCACCGCCAGGCTGCCCACGCGGGTATAGAGAAAGAACTTGAGCGCAGCCTCAACCCGGCGTTCGTGACCCCACAGACCGATGATAAAGTACATCGGCACCAGCGCAATCTCAAAGAACACGTAGAACAGCAGCAGATCCATCGTACTGAAGAAGCCGAGCAAGCCCGTCTCCATTACCAGGTAGAGGGCAAAGTATTCGCGGGGATACTGCTCCTGCTTCCAGGCGTACCACAGCGCCAGGAACATCAGGAGTGTCGTCAGCAGGATCAGGGGCAAGGAGAGGCCATCAACGCCGAGATGGTAGCTGGCACCCAGCGCGGGAATCCAGGCCACCCGCTGCTCAAATTGCAGGCTCCCGCTTTGCCAGTTAAAGAGCGCCGCCAGCACGATACTGGCGAGCAGCGTGAGGCCGCTGGTACTGAGAGCGAGCCAACGCCATGCAGCGCGTACCGGCACCAGGTAGAGCGCCAGCACGCCTACAAGCGGGAGAAAGATGACAAGCGTGAGCATACCTCAGTACCCCCTTTATCGTAGCAGAGTCGCCAGGACGGCGACCACCATGACGCCCAGTCCCCAGACGAACACGATAAGCAGATAGTTTTCGATGCGTCCGGTTTGCAACACGCGCACGCGCTGACCCAGAGCCAGGATGCCCTGTCCCAGGTCTCGCACGGCTGCGTCAACCCGCCGCACATCGAAGCGGGCGCTGGCTCGGATCAGGGCGAGCGTCGCTCCGGCAAGGGCTTCGGTAAAGGTGTCGAAGACCAGATGATCAAAGCGGCCCAGCACTGTTATAAGCCAGAAAAACAGGCGTGTGAGCAGGAAGTAGAGGGGCTTGAAACCAAACTCCCCTCGCAAGAGGGGCGCAACCGGCTTGAGCAGAGGCCAGGTGACAGCAGAGGGCCAGACTTGCCTTGCCCACAGTCCGGCTGCTGTGCCAATTATGGCGATACTGAGCGCCAGGGCTGTCACTGCTGGAAGCTCTGGTGCTGAGACATGCAAGAGTTGGGCCAGTGGTTGCCCGAGAAGGGCCGCGTTTGCCAGCAGACCGAGGGGAATCAAGGCTGCCATCACCAGTAGAGGAATGAGCAGTCCTTTCTTCGCCTCGTGCGCCCTCTGTGCTGGTTCGGAAGCTTGACCCAGGAAGACCAGTCCGAACATGCGTGCGCTATAGAGAGCCGTGAACAGGCTGGCGAGCAGCACTGCCACGAACAGCAGTCCACCGGCTTGCCAGGCGGCTGCCAGTGTGGGGTCTTTGGGCGGCAGGGCCAGTGTCACGGGCAGCCCGGCGAGGGCGGCAGCAGCGAGAGCAAAGGCAATAGCCGTGAGCGGCATATGCTTTGCCAGCCCTCCCATGCACTCGAAAGCCGTTCCTCCCACTGCATGGTCAACGGCCCCGGCTGCCAGAAACAACGTGGCTTTGTAGAGGGCCTGGGCAAGCAGGAGCAGGAGTCCGGCCAGTAAGCTGCCACTGCCCAGCCCGACAAACATCAGTCCGATCTGGCTCATCGTCGAGTAGGCCAGCGTACGCTTCACATCGCGTTCGACCAGGGCGGCTGTCCCGCCCAGTAAGGCAGTGAGCGCGCCGACCCATGCCACCACCTGAAGCACTGATCCAGAGGCAAGGAAGAGAGGGTAGAGCCTGGCCACCAGAAAGACGCCAGCGGCCACCATCGTCGCCGAGTGCAGCAAGGCCGAAACGGGTGTTGGGCCAAGCATGGCATCAGACAACCAGCCTTGAAAGGGAACCTGGGCCGATTTGCCAGCCGCACCGGTAAACAGAAGCAGAGCAATTGCGAGCAGGAGTACCGGGGCAATTTTCCCCTGAGCAGGTGCGGCAAGGACAACATCCATACGCCCATTGCCGAGAGTGCCGATGAGCAACAGGACGCCAGCCAGCAGCGCCAGGTCTGCTAGACGGGTAGTGAAGAAGGCTTTGGAGGCGGCAGCAGGCGCTCCTGCTCGTTCAAACCAGAAGCCAATCAGTAAGTAGGAGCAGAGACCGACCAGTTCCCAGGCGATAAAGAGCGTGATGAGGTCAGCTGCCAGCACCAGCGTCAACATGGAACCGGTGAAGAGGCTGAACTCTGCGAAGAAACGACCGAGACGGGGGTCTGGGGCCATGTAGCTGGCGGCATAGACGAAGATCATCAAACCCACGACCGAGACCAGCGTTGCCATGAGCGCAGCGAGGGGATCGAGCCAGAGCGCGAGCGAAAGGGCGCGTCCGCCAACGGTCAGCCAGGGCAAGGAGACAAAAGCTCGCTTTCCCTGCACCACATCAACGATGCTCAGAGTGGAGATGATGAAGGAACCTGTCATAGCAGCAATGGCAAGCCCGGCTACCAATCGCCCGTAACGAGCAAGCCCGATGGCAGCGAGCGCAAAGACGATGAGCGGCAATATGGGGGATAACCAGAAAAGGGTTGTGCCACTCATCGCTTCAATTCCCTCAATTCGTCTACATTGGCATTCCCGCGTTGGCGAAAGACAAGCAGGAACAAGCCCAATCCTGCTGCCATCTCGACGGCAGCGATGGTGAAGATGATGATGGCGAACACCTGGGCATCGAAATTGCCCGGCCCCACGAAACGCCAGAAAGCGACGAGGGTGAGAAGAGCCGCGTTAAGCATGATCTCAATGCTCATCAACACCATCAAGGCGTTACGCTGGGAGAGGACGCCCACAATGCCGATGCCAAACAAGACCGCGCCAACTATCAGATAGGGAATGAGTCCGGGTCCGCTCATACATGACCTCCGTGTTCTCCATGTCCTTCGTGTCCTCTGGCATCTCCGCTTGCCGCACTGCTTTTCTCCACATGAATCAACGACATGCTACACTTTGGACAGGTACCGGGTTGGCTCTGTCGCACTTCAGGATGCATCGGGCAGGTGTACTCTTCCTGTCCCACTGCCTCAGCAGCAACCGGCTGCAGTTGCTCCAACTCCACCTGCGCCAGAGCGCGTTCGCGTCTGGCAAAGATCACCGCGCCTGCGATGGCTGTCAGGATTAAAAAGGCGGCTCCCTCAAAAGCGATCATGTAGCGTGAGAGCAGGAGTTCGCCAACGGCGGTTGTGGCATCCTGGTTCGGCACGGCATGAGCGAGCGGCCAGGGAGTCAGCACGATAAGGACGATGAGCAGGATAGCCGAGAGCGCCCCCAGGACAATAGCCCAGGGGAGTTGGGCGGTGGACATCGCCATATCGACCATCATTTGATAGTGCTGGCGCGGTGTCATGCCGCCCATGTTCATCTCATGCGACATCTCCATACTGTGACCGCCCATCTGCGCTGTCTGATCGTTCTCAACCGGACCTGGCATCTGCATCTCATGGTCGGCCATCTGCATTGTATGCTCACTGTGGCCCATAGCGGAGATGGGCATGTTGTGATCAGGTATCTGCATACTGTCAGCGTTGTCGCTTGCACCGGCAGGCTTCACCTGCATGTCATGCTCATGCTGCATACGTCCAGGGCTGCCAGTTCCATCGCTCTCCGTCTCCACGTACATCATGTGCTCACTGCTGACAACGTGATCCATAGACATGCCCTGCTGTCCCTGTGCTTCGTGCGACTGCATGGTCTTTTCTGCCGGAATCAGTGCCATACTACACTTCGGACATTTGCCTGGTTGAGTCTGCTGCACTTCAGGATGCATCGGGCAGTTATACACTGTGGACTCACTGGCCTGAGCAGGCTGTGGTGTTTCTATTGGAATCAGTATCATACTGCACTTTGGGCAGGTGCCGGGCAGAGCTTGCTGTACCTCGGGATGCATCGGGCAGGTATATACCTCTCCCGGCGTGTCTGTACCATGTCCATGAGAAGCCTCTTCACCGGTCATTTCCGCACGCGGGATCAGGGACATGCTACACTTTGGGCAGCTTCCTGGCCCCGGCTGGCTCACTTCGGGATGCATGGGGCAAGTCCACTCGCTGGCCGCTGTCTCCTGCTGAGCAGGCTGCTCCTCCGGTGGCTTGTGCCAGGGCATATGCATGGAGAAAGCGCCGGGACCGGGCAGATGCATATCGCGTTTCATGGCCCACATCATCTCGCCGCCCGGGTCCATCATCATCATCACCATGAAGAGCACCATCACCAGCATCCCACCCACATTCATCATGATCTGGATAGCCGCCAGCAGGTCAGCACCCAGCAGAATGAACAGCCCGGCCAGCGCGACAAAACTGGCCATCAGTGCTAAGCCAGCCCGGTACATACTCATGGTGAGCAGCATCCCGGCTGCGGTGATGATGGCTACCAGAGACAGCGAGAGGAAAATGATCCACTCAAGCACTCCATTCATGGATTTCCTCCCGTCAGTAGCAAGGTAAGAATGCCAACCAGTGTGATATTGAGCAGCGAGGCCGGCAAGAGGATTTTCCATGACAGTGAGAGAATCTGATCTGGCCGTAGGCGAGGCACAAAACGTGTTGCCCAAAGCACCAGCGCGGCCAGGGCAAAGGTCTTGAGTACAAACCAGAGCGGCGCTGGCAGGAACGGCCCCTGCCAGCCACCGAAGAAGAGTACGACGCCCATTCCCATCAGCAGCAAGAAGAGGGCATCGAGGGCGACCTTGAAGAGCAGCAGGCGTGGACCGGAATACTCGGCAAAGACGCCTCCTTCCAGTTCGCTTCCGGCCATCGCACTATCAAAAGGATGGCGAAAGGTCACGAAGAGCGCCGCAAACAGGTAGATGAGCAGGCCGAGTGGCTGCCAGACGACATACCAGAGGCCAGCCTGCGACTGGACAATCCGTTCGGTCGAAAGCGACTGCGCCGCCATCACCGGGCCGATGGCGGCAAAACCAAACGGCACCTCGTAGCTAATCAGATAGGCGGCAGCACGGAAGGTGGCAAACAGGCCAACCTTCGCATTCTGGCTCCAACCAGCGTTCATCATGGCAACGACAAAAGGACTGAGCAGGACAATAAAGTAAAAGAGGCCGATGGAAGGATCGAAGCCAATCAGACGCGGACCAAGCGGCAGTACAAGTGCAGTCAACGCCACCACTGAGAGAGCGATGAAGGGCGCGGAGCGAAAGAGAAAGAAATCGGCTCCGGCAGGCAGTACATCCTCCTGGTGCAGGAGCAGGAGTGCCTGTGCGATAGGCAACTGAAAAGCGGCACCAACCTGACGTGGCCCTAACAGCAGAAGCTGCTGGAGTACCGCGATGGCATAGACTCCAACCAACAATCCAGCCAGCACCAGCAACGAGGTAATGAGTGTATTCATCCATCCGCCTCCGCCATCGCTAGACCGAGACTGGCGACGATAACTTCTGCATCGGCCAGAAGCTGGCCGCCCAGGATCTCCGGCAAGAGCGGAAGCAGCATCGCCGATGGACGCTGCCATTGCACGTTCACCGGTTTCTCTCCGCCGGAACTTGCTATGTGGATACCGATCGTGCCTCGCGGCCCCTCGACAGTTGCATGGGCTTCTCCAGTTGGTACGTTCCAGTTCGCAGCATGGGCCATCGTCCTCTCTTTTGACTCCAACATCTCTGACGCACTTTGTACATCCAGTGAAGCCGCTTCAAGACGAACAAGGAGGCGAGCCTGGACATCACCAGCGCCTTGTTCGCTTGCCTGTAACACCGGCCCACTTACGCCTGCCTCCTTAAGACGCACTGTCGCCAGCGTGCCAATATCGCGAGTCCGCAAGGCCAGCAGGCGGTTGCGGGCAACCGCGCTTTTCAAAGCGTCAAGACGACTGGCAATCTGTCGTAGGGTGCTGGCCGATATATCATTGACGATCGATGTCGCGATCATCTGCTGCGGCGATATCCACTGCGAGGGAGATTGTCGCCATAAACTGGCAACGTGTTCGGCGAGTGTCGATGCAAGATCATAGGCACGATCAGTCAATGATGTATCGGCCAGCAGTTGAGCGAAACGCAGCAGCCACCAGAGATGATTTTGCGCCCGCTCAAAGGCTACCGCCGCTTCCCGCAGGTTTGCGACAGGTTCAGGAGGTTGCCAGTGTTGCAAGTACTCGATGGCCTGGACGTAGGCAAGCTGGCTGGCAACTGGCGCAAGCGGGTCAAGGTGACGGGCAAGCACAAGGGCGTGCTGCCAATCAGTTTGCTGCATGGCCGCTGCTATGCCTCGATGCGCATAGCCCGCCTCCACCTGCGCAGAAAGCACCTGCTCTCCATCACAGATCAAGAAGAGACGAAGCGGCCCTGCCGTGAGCGGCTGGAGCGGCCCCAGGCTCAGCACGACGAGTTCGGTCGCTATCTCCTGCTCTTGCCGGTGTGGAATCTGGATCAGGATCGGCTCCGGCTCTGCTTGTTGAGGAAGAAGGAGTTTGGGCCATTGCTCAGCATTAAGGACAGCTTCAAGAACGGCCTGGGCTGTTATAGCGGCAACGCGGTGGGCATCAGGAAACAGGTTTTCAATGGCAGCAATATCCAGACCTGAGAAGTGGTCACGCCTCCCTTCAGGTGCGCCAATGAGCAGGACGCGAGCCGGGCGAGCCAGCGTCCGGGCGGTTTCTTGCAGTGCCGGAACCAGTTTCTGGCTGACTGGTTCGGCAATGACGAGCAGGTCAGCATGGCGCGGGGTGTAAACCTGCCTGGCATGGGGACTCTGCTGACTAAGAGCGGCGAAGAGGTGAGCGCCGCTGCCGCCGTCGAGCGCGAAATATGGGCGGGGTTGTTGCGTCAACTGCACAAACCAGCCCCGACGTGGTGTTGTAACCTTTTCAACGTTCCCAGTCAAAAGCCCCTGCCTTCCAGGCAAACAAGATTGCCGAGGTCAGAATAGCAACGAAGACAAACATGTCGAAGAAGGCCACCAACCCGACCCGCTTGAAGACCACCGCCCAGGGAAACATAAAGACCATCTCCATATCGAAAGCCACAAAGAGCAAAGCCAGCACGGCGTAGCGTAATCGGAATTGCACCCAGGTCTTATGACCGGTGCGCCCACCAAATTCTGCCGCCGGGTTCTGTTCTGGCGGACGGGCTGCAGGCCCCAGCAGCTTCCCCAGTCCCAATGCGAACAGTCCCAGAAGTAGAGCGACTATCAGCATGATGCCTGCAATGGCATACTGAGCAGGGATATTCATGAGAGCATTGCCTCCTTCTCAAACATCTGGAACTGGCGAGACAGCAACAGAAAGTCCCTCTTTCTTGTTTACGAAGTGATGGTAACAGGTAGATGCATTCCTGCCTCGTAATGTCCAGGTAAGTTACAGGCAAATTCTAATGACTTTTGCACTTCAGATGAAGGGAATGTGTAATCGAAACTTTTCGATGCTCCCGGTGGCAACTGGCTCTGATCAATGACATACAGCGCCATCTTATCCATCTGCCCCATCGGTATCTGACCGTTCATTGGCGGCGCAATCATGAATTCATGGTTGATTTGGCCGTTATTAGTAACGACGAAATGGTAGGTTGTTCCCGCAGTAAAGGCGGTTTGAGAGGATTGGATTTTGAACTCGGTAAGGGAAACATTCACTTGATTAGCGTTCCCTGATCCACCACATGCAGCAAGCACTACCATCAACAGAACCGCCACTATACTTAGCATAAACCGATATTTCACACGATCCTCCTCTCTCGCCTCACCGTCCAAAGCGGCGCAGGCGCAGCGAATTGCTGACCACCGTCACAGAGGACACGGTGTCCTTCGACCTGCGCTTCCAGACCGCGCCCTGCAAGGGCCGTATACTGCTCTGGGAAATGATCTAGCGCCAGTCCTCGCGCCTTCGCCCCCGCCATGATGGCGCTAGCCAGTGGGTGTTCGGAACCGCGCTCAGCCTCAGCGGCCAATCGCAACATCTCATCCGCCGATTTGCCTGGCGGCGTGACCACATCGGTCAACTCCGGCTTGCCACGAGTGATGGTTCCCGTCTTATCGAGCAAGACGGCCTGCACCGCCTGAATGCGTTCCAGGCTCTCGCCACCCTTGATCAGAATGCCCTGTTCGGCACCCCGCCCGGTTCCGACCATAATAGCTGTCGGTGTTGCCAGTCCCAACGCACACGTGCAGGCCACCACCAGCACGGCTATGGCTGCGACCAGAACCACGATCCAGGGTGTGTTTGCTCCACCCATTGTGCCACTTGTAGCTACGCCAGTAACCAGGGAACCGACGACCGTCCAACCGATGAAGGTCAGCGCAGCAATCACGAGTACCGATGGCACAAACACGCTGGCGATACGATCGGCCAGGCGCTGAATCGGCGCTTTGGAACCCTGTGCCTGCTCCACCAGTCGGATAATGTTGGCAAGGACGGTATCCGCTCCGACTTTGGTGGCACGCATCGTGAGCAAGCCGCTCTGGTTGACCGTCGCCCCAATCAGCGGGTCACCCTCGCTTTTCTCTACCGGCAAGCTTTCGCCGGTAATCATTGACTCGTTGACCGCTGAGTGACCGGAGAGAACCACGCCATCAACGGGAATCTTCTCGCCTGGGCGCACGACCGGATCATCACCCACGCACACCTGTTCAACAGGCACTTCCACCTCTTTCCCGTTGCGCAGCACATGAGCGGTGCGTGGCTGCAAGCCGATCAGCTTCTTGATGGCCTCGTTGGCCTGTCCCTTTGCACGCGCTTCCAGGTATTTTCCCAGGAAGATCAAGGTGATAATCAGGGCCGCCGTATCATAGAAGGTGGTAGCACCGACCACATTGGGCAGGAAGGTGGCAACCACGCTCATCAGGTAGGCAGCAGTCGAGCCGACCGAAATCAGGATATCCATGTTGGCGCTGCCGTGACGCAGGTTCTTGAGCGCCCCCCGGTGGAACTCCCAACCGACGATGGCCCAGACGGGTGTTGTCAGTGTCAGCAAGAGGAAGTTTTCTCCAGGAAAGCGGTTCATGAAGAACATGCTCAAGACGACCACAGGCAGAGTGAGCGCGATTCCCAGGATCAACAGGTTACGTTTGTGCCTGATCTCGGCTTGCCTGCGCTGGCTCAGTTCATCGGCCTGACTGCTAGCAGCAAGCGCCGACGCGGGACTGGCAACAGCAACGGGTGCGCGTGTTTGCATTTGTGGAGGAGGCGAGGAAAGTGGTGTTGCCCGATATCCTACTGCCTCTACCTTCTGCACCAGTTTGTCTACATCGGTTTCCTGCGGATTATACGTCACCGTGGCCCGCTCCGTCGCCAGGTTCACACTGGCGTTTTCTACTCCCGGCACCTTCTTCAGACCTTTTTCGATGCGCATGGCGCAGGAGGCACAGGTCATGCCTTCCAGAGCAAGTACAGCGCGACTGTCTGCACCTGGTTGAGCCGATCCTTTATCTGCATTCGTTTCTCTCTGTGAAGTTGTTTCCGTAACCATGATATTTCCTTGATTGTCTCTCTTTGATCGATCTTACCCATACCCCCCTGGTAGGGGTGTTCATAGTATAGAATAGCGTGAAGGGATCTGTCAAGGGTCGCGAGAAAATGATAAGAGAGTATGCGTCTCAGTGCAGTATGCAGTTCTATCGTTTCTCCTGCCCTCTCAATCCTCAAAGTCGAACAAAAGGCGTGAAATAGCGGTTCAGGTAGACCAGCCAGTTGAAGTAGATCATGACACCTACCAGGATGATGACTACTCCCGTGCCGACTTCAATCTTGCCTGAATGGGGCTTAAGCCATTTGAGCAGGCGGCTGACCTGGTTGAGGCCAAGTCCAAGCAGTAGGAAAGGGAGGCCCATCCCAAGCGAGTAGAACAGAAGCAGCAAAACCCCTTGCCGCAGGGTCGCCGTTGTAGCCGCCAGGCCAAGCACAGAGCCAAGCACCAGACTGATACAGGGTGTCCAGCCAATGGCAAAGATCACGCCGATGAGCAACGAGGCAGGATAACTCGGACGGCTGGGACGAAAGCTCCATTGCTTCTGTCTATAGAGAAATGGCAGCTTCAGGATGCCTGTCAGATGTAGCCCCATGATGATGAGCAGGATGCCACCAATCTGGCGCAGTTGGAACTGATGGACTCGCAGAAAACTTCCTAATGTACTTGCCGTTGCGCCCAGCGCAACAAACGTCAGCGTAAAGCCGAGTACAAAGATGACTGCGTGCAGAAAGGTGATGAAACGCGATGGAGCCCCGTTCTCTTCACCCGTGGATTGAGAAATGCTCTGCCCACTGAGTTGCACCAGGTAGATGGGTACCAGTGGCAGCATACAGGGCGAGAGAAAGGAGGCCAGCCCCGCGAAGAAGGCCAGACCAAAGCTCAATTGTGATGTATCCATAGAAATATGAAACTCCTGTTGGTCACTCTTCGTTTTTTTCGTTCTAGCACGAACACCAGCGCACGCTAGAACCTTTCATGCTCTTGCTTTCTTCTGATGAAGGATCATCGACTCCTCTCACGGCAGTGTTATGCCGACTGAAGCCAGTCCTTGCCGCATGGTCTTCGAACTCAATTGAGTCACGAAGACGGAGCGAACGATGCCGTGACTATCGATAAAATAGGTGGTCGGGATAGCCGTCACTCCGTAAGCTGCGTTGACCGTTCCTCCTGGATCGAACAGGAGGGGGTAGGTGATCTGAAACGCTCTGCCAAAGGGAGCAATGTCTTCTTTCGGATCAGCCTGGTCAATGCCCAGCAAGGCAAACGCGCCGTGCGCCCCGTACTGAGTGTAGATGCGCTCTAAGAAGGGCATCTCGACCCGGCACGGTTGGCACGACTCCGACCAGAAGTTGAGCAGCACAGGATGGCCCCGCAAGGCTCGAAGATCAACCATGCCATGACCTCCTCCGCCATAGACGGGCAGGATAAATTCGGGTGCTGCTGCTCCTACAGACAGTCCTCCAGTTGGCGGTGTTGCCGAAGATGGCAACAGGGTAAGCCAGCCGAATATCCCGGCGAGGATGGCGACTCCAGCCAGGATGATGAAGGTCATCATCCTGCTTCTGTTTTGTGGTTTGCGAGGCAGATTTGCCGCGTGTTCAGCAAGCTCCGCACGGAATTCCTGAACCTCGGCACGCGCTGCCTGTCGTTCTTGTTTTTCCTGGCTTTGTTGTCTTGCCATCAAAACTTCCTCCCTGAGTATTTCTCGAGTACACAAGAGGGTAGTTCCTACCCTGAAGGATACTAGAGGCCATTCCAATCGAAGTTTGTATCGGGCTTGATTCCCGGGCTGTTATATGCCAGCGTAATCAAAGTATGCGCCTGCAATGGAATGCTGCGCAGATTGCCCGTGTAGGGCTTCCCGTTGACATAGACCTGCCATCCACTTACCTGATCCAGTTCACCGGGATAGCTCAATTGCTGAAAGCGTTTGCCCCAGATATCGAGGAAATTGCCGAGGACGAAGGAATGCCCGGCGGGAGCCTCAATGTGGATGACGCCATCGCTGGTATGTGTGTGTAGCCAGTAGAGACAGGAGCCATCGGGGGCAATGCCGATTTGCGCAGGAACCGATGAAAGTTGCCCGTTGACATAGATGGACACATGGGCATGAATGTGAAAGTCAGCGTGTTCGCCATTATCACAGGAGATACCATCTACCGGCGGATAGGCAGCATTTGCCGGCGCCTGACTCTGCACAACAACGAAATAGATAAGACCTGCGGCAGCCAGCGCAATGATGACGATAATGCCAGTCGTTTTTATGCGCTTCGCACGCATAGCGCGTCTTCGTTGCTCTTCCCGCAATCGTTGTTCCTCCCTGCGCCGCGCTTGCCTCGTTGATTGACGCCCTGTTTGCTGCTTACTTATTTGCTTACTCATGGGAATACCCACCTTCTGTACTTTTAACTACTACCACTGATAGTACCTTTGACAATTGTATCATTGCCCCCTATACTATAGTCAAGAGGAACCCAGAAGTAACACCAGCACAGGTGGAAGGCATAAATCTATAGAACAGCGGTTCCGGGTTCTGTGGTGGTTGTGTCTTACAATATGGAGAAAGAGTGATGTGTGTAACCTGTACTTGTAAAAACCAATGGAATACCTCTCGCTGGATTCCACGAACCTTTTTTCCAGAAACGATGTGAAGACAGTCAACAACCATGAGACAGCATTTTCAACACGATAACATGCACAAGCAAAGTCAGCTGATACTGTCGCGAAGACGGAGCAAGCTTTTCGCGCTGCTGTCTGGCATGGGTCTGACGCTCCTGATGCTGCTGGCGCTGCTGCCGGTCGGTCCCGCCGGCCAGTTCATTCCTGCTGCTTTAGCCCATGCCGTACTTCTGCGTTCCGACCCGGCAGCCAATGCCGTTTTGCGCGTGCCGCCTTCACATGTGTTCCTGTGGTTCGACGATGAACTGGTTCCAGCCACATCACATGTGGCCGTCGAGGATCAGGCGGGCCGGGTGGTCGATAAGCACGATAGCCGGGTGAGTAGCACCAATCCCCGCGAAATGATCGTCTCTGTCCCCCGGCTGGCAGCCGGGACCTATACCGTTCTCTGGGTGGCACAGTCGACGGACGATGGGCATGTGACGGAGGGAGCATTCGTCTTCCACATCGCTGAGGCTAATGGGACGGTTCCATCGACTCCACCAGGATCTGCTCCTGCCAGCGGGCCACCTACACAGGGGAATATTCTGCTGAGTGGGCCGGTACTCCTGCAAATCCTGACCACCTGGCTGGCCTTGCTCGGTCTGACCTTCTGGCTCGGTGGCCTGATCTGGGAGACCTGGATTCTGCCGCCGGGAACGCCACGCGATCCTGCTCTAGCGGCGGCCTCTCGTCTTGCTGCCCGTCGCTTCCGGCGCTTCGCACCGTATGTGCTTGGCATCGTGCTGCTGGCTGATCTTGGCATGGTTGTGGGGCAAGAGGCCGAACTGGCAGGAAGCTGGTCGGGAGCATTCGCTCCATCTCTGTTGCAAGCGATCCTCTTCGGCAGCCGCT
>Ga0070738_10006082_pt1 | contig 12843 bp, 12 predicted proteins | sample Coa_R2_2_FD_66446 | JGI IMG/M metagenome (GOLD analysis project Ga0070738, IMG submission 66446) | Surface soil microbial communities from Centralia Pennsylvania, which are recovering from an underground coalmine fire - Coalmine... | ecosystem: Environmental > Terrestrial > Soil > Unclassified ... | reverse complement strand
TGCGACGGCAATACGCATGAGAAAATGGACAATTCTATTCCCAAAGGCTCGTAACTCTTCGCGGATCACCAACCGTATGACAGGATACAGCAGTGCTTCGTGTTGGCCTCGGATGCTCTGGTGTACCCATTCCTCAAGCCCGACAGCGCCAACTTTTGACGCGCTTACCCCTTCTGCCTCTGCTCTCCGGTGTATCTCTGCTTTTACTAGAGGGTGTATCCACGTTTGATACGGAACAAGCTTTACTTTGGTGCTGTCTCTTTTTTGGGAACGAAAATGAGGGGTGTTCAAAGGCCGCGATTGCGGTGGGGTATGAACCAATGCAGGCTGTGGGGAGGCTGCGCGATCGGTTGGGGGCGGGGGGTTATCTTGCATTACACCGCGCACGGTCGTTACCCGTTGCGGCTGCTGATACCGTCGATTGACGTGGTTTAGTGCGCCATTGCGAGGGAATTGGGGGTGGGCAGTGTTCGTCATATGCTTACTGCATCTTATGAAACAAGCAATCAGAAAAAAAAGAAAGATCGGTATGAGTGGTGTAAGAGTTTTGCTTGCTACTCCAGGCTAAATCTTGTCGAGGTTGTCCACATTTCTGCGTTATTGCCAACACGTTTATCCACTACCTCCCTATCCCCTCTCCTTAATAATCCTCTCCCCAGGGGTGACGCTTGGAACGCCTATTTCTCTCGCTTTACTTGTCCGTTGCTTCGCAACGATTTTTGAGATCGCTGCGAAACACTTCACTCGTCCGGCATGTAGTAACCTGGGTAGTCCGATAACAAGATCGGTTCCCTGGGATGGTAAAAGACAATCCTCATATTGCAGAGTAAGACCATCCGCGTGCGTTGAGTTTCTAGGGTAGCTTCTCAGCTACGGGTAAAATGAAACCGCAGGACAGTTGCGTTCTACCCGTAAATGGAAAGCGTTTTGAGTGATTAAGATTGGTAAAGTGCTGGTTCTTTATGGAGTGATATAGTTGCCGAGGCCATAAAAAACCTACTTGACAACAAGTAGGCTGTTTTGATACGCTTCTCTTGTTCATAGAGAAAGCCGTTTTTCAAAACGGTTTTTTTGTTGTCTTTGTTATACTCTTCAATAAAAACAAAAGTGGTGGCTTGCTGTCAAGATAGGAGGAAATATCACCATACTGCAATATCGTGATATTGCAGTATCACCTTTGAAGATTGGCAGTGCTGTAAACTAACCTTTGTCTGAGTTCTAGTTCTCCCACAACTCCCTTTACATCTGTTCCCTGCTCCATTGCAACGCGAACTAAAGCACGAATAAAAGAAGAACGGGTAACACTCCTCCACCCGCTATTTTTGATTTCGGTACATCGAGCATCAAGCCATTGCATCTCCTCATCAGTCAACCAGACGGCGGTCTGCCGTTTTTTATCTTCCTGGGTAGGTATACCTTGCGTTGGTTTTGTACCCTGTGTGGTTGATCTGAACACGCTATCTCGCTTAATGGTCTGTTTACTCATACGTTATATGTTAACAATCTCCTGTGCGATAGTGCGGTATGCCTGTGCGCCTTCAATATCTGGCGCAAGGTCAAAAACGGTTTGGCCTGTTCCTGTAGCTTCACGAAACCGTGTACTTTCATTCACTGGTGTAGAAAAAACACGAATGTGATCTCCTATTTCCTGCTTCGTTCGTTGGACAACCTCACGAGCATGATTAGTACGAGTATATCGCGTTGGAATAATCCCAAGTATTGATAATTGCGGATTTCCTTCCTCTTTCACTTTATTGATCGATTGCAGCAACCGCGCAACTCCCAACATAGACCAATACTCGGTAGCCATTGGAATAAGCACGTCTGTCGCAGCAATCAGCGCGTTAATGGTAAAGAGTCCTAAGTTTGGCGGGCAATCGAGGAAAATATACTCATAGCGGGATACCACTGGCTCTAACGCTCTCTTTAACCGCACTTCTCGAAAGTTCATATTGACGAGCGTCAATTCCATATCGGCAAGCCGTACATTGCTCGGAGCTACATCAAGGTTCAAGCGCATCTTGGGCAGAATAATATCGATAATCCGCTTCTTCCCTTCAAACACATCTGACATATCATACTCAAGCTCGTCTGCAACGACATGGAACGCTTCTGCTATATGTCCTTGTGAGTCCAGGTCAACCAGCAATACCCTTTTCCCTAGCTCCGCTATAGCAACCCCTAAATGTACGGTGCTGGTCGTTTTTGCAACGCCTCCTTTTTGATTAACTACTGCAATGATTTTTGTCATATACCAATATCGCAATATCACAATATCAAACAAGCGTGATAAGCACAAGAGAACTAACAGCATCAAAGTACCGCAATATTGGAATGTTGAGATATTGAGATGTTGTGACATTGGTTCGGGTTTTTTCAACCTGGCTGTGACTTCTTGCTCCTGGCTTCGCTCAGATAGGGGAGAGGTGTGCGGAAAACAAACACTATCACAATATCGCAATATCACGATATTGAAATATCGGATAAAGTTAATCTCGTTTATTTTTACCTCTTAATTGCTTTAGAAAATGTCTCAGGTGATCGTTTGCCATAGCCTAAACCGCGTAAAAATGCCTGGTAGGGGAGTGTCTCAAAGTCGGGATCATGCCCAAGTGTCGCCATTCGTCTTGCTTGAGGAAACTTCTCAACTAAAAAGCGTTCAAACCCTTGCCACATATTCATCAAATTTCCCCCAGGCTCTAGAGGTCGATCCTGCTCATAGTGGGAAAATACGGTTAGTTCCCAAAGAATGAGCGTTCTGTCTTGATGATAGTACCATGCCTGGCCGTCGCCTATGCGCTCCTGTTTCATGCCTATCCAGTCAGTTGAGGCAACCTGACCGATAGCGCCCGTAGGTGATGGAGTAGGGTAGAGGTCTATCCCGATGCGAATATCAGGCAAAAGGATATATGGCTCTACAAACACATAGTCTCGCGGTTGGGCTACGCTTCTCAGCTTGACAATTTCCCGTCGTTCTCTGACACCTTCCTCTCGCTTAACAGACCCTCGCATACGGATGGTAAAGGGTTCGTTATATAATCTGCCTTCACACAGCAGTTCATCAAACTGCGAACCATTTTCTTTTCCTGGTTGCTCCTGCTCCTGGTGACTCATGAAGTAGGATTATACCAAATTGGAAAGTCGGTAACATTGCGCTCCTGCTTCGCTTGGTAGAGTAGGGCAGTGCCTCAAATGGGGAATTATGGGAACTGTGTCGTGTTTGGACAATATATTGCGGTACAGACTGGCCGGATACTTCGGTTTGCTGCCTTCTGAACGAAAAGCTGAACAATATCTGCATAACCAAAAATGGCGGGATTGGAAAATTTACCATCCTCGAAGAAGTAAGAGGTAGAAGAGAAGTAAGAAAAAGACAATACTATAGCCAATATCAGCGTACCATATATATCGTTTTGCTTTATTTCCTTTTCGCTTATTGCCTGTTGATAGAATATAACTCATTGTCCCAACACTTAAAAGGAGTAGTGAGATAACAGATATAAGTATAAGGACAAATAACACAGTCATATCAATTTCTAAGTACCCTGGTGAAATCCTGGGAGTTGTAAAACATCAACTCCAATAATTTGCAATATTGCAATCGAAATAATAATAAATACCAATCCTATGATTGCTGATGTGAGCGTTTCTTGTGCGCCTTTTACTTTTTCAGCATTTCCTTGTGACATTGTCATACTAAAGCCCGAATAGATAATAAGAGCAAGTGCGAGACCTCCAGAGAGACTCAAGATAATCCGGAAAAGGATAGTCACAAAAGCTGTTCCGTTTAAGACATCGATAGCTCCTATTGCAGTTTGACAAATATTGCCAGGACAGGGGTTTTGTATGGAAGCTAAGGTTGGAACACCTGAGGGTTGGTTTACAATACATGTTCCTGCTGAATATCCTCCACTACAAGTAAGACGTTGATTCGTTTTTGGATCAGTAGCGCAACAGCTTTTACCACCAGACCCATTACATGCTTGGTTGAGACTTGCACAATCTACTCCTGGTGTCGGGACATTGCATTTCCCTGCTTGACTTTGAGTTCCTGCGTCAGTCGCTCCAATACATTGAAGATTTGTAGGATTGTTGGATTTGTCAACAGTGCAACAGAGGGGCTTATTAACAAAACCAATATTACCCGCATCTGCACATGCCTGTCCTGCAGTTGCGCATGGTGTATTGGATGTACTTGCAACCACGCAGGTTGTTTTATCTGCATTAGGGTCTTTTTCTGTTAGAACTTGTCCTGTTGTTCTTCCATTATCTGTTGCGCAACAAGCGTTTGAACTCTGTGTTTGTGTGCCTGTATTATCTACAGTTCCTCCTACTCCTTGACAATTGGAACCTGGAGATTGAGGTTGACATGATCCTGCTGTTCCAATAGCAGGATCATAATTCGCACATATTAAGTACTGGTTTTGACTATTAGTAGAGCAACAGAAGTCGGACGGAGCATTATCATCACATCCATTACCCTGAGTGACACAAGCATACATTGGAGGAGTACTAAATAAGTAGATGAACAAAAAAAGAAAAAAGAAGATAACAGGATAAATATATTTCACTATTTTATTTTGACGTATAGAGATATAAAATGCAATGATTACGAAGAGAGGTTCACCAATGCTATGATTTTCATACAAGATCTGTTTGATAGATGAAGAAAAATGCTCAATGATATTCTGTCTTATCCTCTATTGGTACAGATTGTATGTTCTCTGTTGTGTCCATTTGCTATAAGCATCTTTCCAAGGATGCTACAGAAGCTGAAGAATGCCGATAATCGGGAATTATGGTAACTTTTGATTTAACTAACATCGAGAAAGCCTGAGCTTATGAGTTCAGCTAGTTGCTCCATAGATTTCTCACAATCCTCAACCAATTTTCTATGATGTTGTTGTAAATTTACTTCGGGAGCATCCCTACCTGTATGAGCAATGCCTGTAGACCGCAGAGCATAAACTGTTTGCAAGGGCTGGATAATACTTTGAATAATTTCAGGCTCCAGTTTCTTTGCCTCTAAGCACTTTTTGAGCAGAGTTATGCTACCAGCCTGGGGATCATCGCATTTCAAATGTTTGGCTATTTTCCGTAGCGATGTTTTGCTAAGCCCATCTCCGAATACTTTTGCCAATTCCAGGATTTGATCTTCCCACTCCTTTATTGAGTCGGACATCACATAAGTTAATTTTGCCAACTGCTTTTCTGTGGGACTTCGCAGTATGACGAGTTTCTCCCCGCGATAATGAGCAGAAGGAAAGTCTTTTATAATCTGCTTGAGTGCTTCTAATGGGTCATGCGGCCAATCCCAACTTCCCTGAAAATCTCGCTTGTAGACATGCTCGGAAATGCCAGCTTTGGGGTTTTCATTAAATGCTTTCCAGTAGAGCTGCTCCTTATATGGCAGGTGTGAAAGATCAATGAGGTAAACTTGAATTTGTCCTGGATCGTTGGTGCTATATCGAAGATACCATGTTCCGCGACACGTGATGGAATGACCATCAATGGTATATTTTTCAGGGTCTTGCTTATACCGCGATATTACCTCTGGCCGGAAAAAGGCAGGACTTGTCTCGTATGGCAAATCAGAAGCGACAAAATAATTGCCGAGTTTGTCAGGATCGCAAGAACATTCATGGGTTTTATCGTGTTTCCAGTCCATAGCAATGAAAGTGGCATATTGTTTGTTTTTCCTTCCTGTGAATGAGTGTTCCTGCGCCAGTTGTTTATTTGATTGCAACTGCCGGATGATTTGAACACCTCGTATGTATCCGGCTTCCTTTGCTCCATCTTTGGTGAGCTTAAGACCACGCCTGGCATAGAGTTCGTTGACCTTATCAGTATAGGTAGCTCTCTGTAAATCGTCATGCCACCCTCCAAATGAGTCACCCCAGCGAGTCACGTCAAAAACCCGAACAAGCACGCTATCAGTAAGGTAAAGATAGAAATCCAGCGCGTCTCTTTCTATTGTACAGAGTATCTCGTCGTCTCTATGGTAAGTAACAATGTCTACTAAGTCTCCCGTTTCTTCATCGACCGTACAATACGCTCCCCGTTTTTCCACCTGATGGATATCTAATACGTGAGCTAGGCGCTGGTTCAGTTCGAGGTAGCTCTCACTGTCATGGTACACGCTGCGAAGAAAGAAAATTGCCTCGCCTCCATCCAGTATGGAGCTAGAAGTATGATCTAGGGGCGGTATAATAGTAAGGCGCGTTGATTTGAAACTCCCGCCATATCCCCATCCAGAACTGACTCCAAAGTTCCATTTCATAAGATCAGCTACATAATCATCTTTCAACCTCTTTTTAGGGACAATAACAGAATACAGATAGAAGTATTTGAAAGATGCATAGACAGGAACATTGCCTGTGGATGTGCTTGCTAGAAATGCTAATGCATCGGTGAATTCGAGCCATTTTTCAAATTCGGCTTGCTGAGTTGGCGCAATGCTACCCTGATCCTGCAAATAAGAACTGATCTGTGAGACATTCATACTCAATACTCTCTCCACGCAACAACTTTAAACAGTTGGGTATCGTTGTAAGCCACTATGATAAGCCGTAACATCAGATATATCAAGGAGTGAGGTGGTAGTACTATTTGACCTTCTGCTAGTACTTCTTTGGATACCATATCGAGCGCGATCAAATATCCGCATCAAGAAGCGCTCTCCAGTCTATAAAGGGGCTAATATTCTGAAAAGGTTCAAGATCGATATAGTATTTTCTAAATGGTTCTTTTCCCATTAACTCTTCGAGACGCTGCCTCAGCAACAGATAAATTTCATGTGAAGTCATAGCAGGAAGAATATCTAATTCAAACGTTTTTTCTTCAAAGCAATAACGGAAGAGCTTATTCTTGAGATTTTTAGTAATGCGCCCCTTGACCCAGTAGTAGTCAACTCTAATATGGCTGTGATCAGAAGCGAAAAGACGTAACCAACCAATTGCTTGATTGTATCGCCACACATGAGTTCCATGCTCCCTATCAAAATTGTTCTTAACATATTGATAGGCTTCTGATTCCTCAACTGGTTTTGAGCTTACGCTATTCCATAAGTCCCTTAGCGGAGCTAGTAGCTTTTCTTTCTCAACCTCGACTTCTTTTCCATAGCGTTCTCGTGATACGCGATAGATAGGAATTTCAAAAAAATAGATGGGTTGATACATTCCATGCCTCCACAGACTAGAGAAGTGAAATTCTAAAAACAGGTCATGTTGAGAAACAAATCGCTCAGCTTTTCCTTCAGTAGCCTTACCAAATCATTCACATTTGTAAGATTTTCTATCTCCTTGCGAGTAATTACCAGCATTCTTCGTCCTTTTGGAAGAGCCTTCGCAATAACAAAATGGGCATCCGTGAGGTGCTGCGGGTCGCCGGTTATTCCTTGAGCTGCAATCAATATGCCTAAACTTAAACCGCGACTATCCAATTTGTCGTCGAACCACTTGACGTTCATGCTGTCCACTTTTACAGACCAGTTCTTGCATTCAGCAAGAATATGAGGGGGAAATGCAGGAGAGGGGAGGCCACCTGGGAAATACTCATTCGTGAGCATAACATCTACCTCCTCTGTATTAAAAACATTCTTCTTATTGCGTCTGGTTGTAACGCCAGGAATAGACTCAAACAGAAAGCAGATTAAATCCTCAAAGGACTTTCCTTTATCGTATTTCGTTGTCGCGCCGTCACAGAGCTGCAAGTGTCTCAAAATTTCTGCTTGAAAGTCTTCTATCATACAGTATCTTTCCCATGAACACGACGATTTCTTAAATCAATCATGACTTTCGCAAAGCTTTTTGTCCGCATTGCAGTGAGCAGTTGTTGAATGTCCAGGATGAAAATGTTTGGAGGAGTTATTGATGGTGAAATGTCTGGCGTATCGGCTGTTTTAGCATACAGTATCAATGCTGATCGCGTTTGACTTACCTGGAGATAATTAAGTACCTGGTCTACCATACCCTTCCAGTCTCTCCTCCCTGCAACTTTTTTCACCTCTATAAGAAGGGGATTGCCAATCCAGGGGCCAAATTCCTCTGACCAGACAACAATATCTGCACGTCTGCCAGACTCAAGAAGCGGATTAGTGGCAATAGTCGTATATCCGCTTTTCTCAAGAATTTCTCTGACAAGTTGTACTATCTCTAATTCGCGTCCACGATCACTTAATGCATTCAGTTGTTCTAGTAGCTCATCAGCGAAAGCACCAAGTGGTTGCCCCTTCTGTGAAACAGGGATGGATGGTTGAGCCGTAAGCCTTCTTGGGGGTGAGAGAAGCACCTGATCCAACATCAAACCAATGGCTTCCCGATTAGTAGTATCAGTCCGAACCGCAGGAAGCTCTGCAATATCTACCATCAATGGTTTATCGGGAGGGGCTATTAATAAGATGCGACAACCCATTCCAAGAGCAACACCTAATTCAAGATAGACATTCGCATTTTTTTGTTCCTCGTCGACAATTGCAATAACCAAGTCAGCAGTGGCAATAACGTTAACTATTCCCCCAAGCAATGTTATCGCCTCAGATGTTAGGTCAGCGGAGAGGATTGGCTCTATCTGCCGTTCTCTCAAAAGCTTCTCTAATGCTTTCAAATCAGTGTTAAGAGGGGCAGATATGTAACACCTGCGCGTTTGCGGTGACATGTCTTTGGTTTCCATTTTTGTATTTGTATCGTTCATACCACTCCCTTGCGCTTTTTATTAAACAGCACATACAGCGTATTTTTTAGCTGCCATCTACGTGAAAATCGGCGCGATGCTCTTATGAATTTTGACCAGCTTAAATGGGAGATGAAGCTCAGCAGTATTATCATATATCCAATGTTTTTGAAATTCACTAAGCTGATCCTTTGACGATTTTACCTCCGCAAAAAAATATTCTCCGGGTGCGTAGACTAATAAATCCGGCCATCCGAGATACCTCTCCCAATACGATTGAATGAGGTATTTCAGAATGTTTCGTACTATCTCTGCTGGCAATATCTCTATGATCTTTCTTGCTCGTGCGACATCTTCAGGACGATGCGCCCATAAATATTGGCATAGATCAGAACTCGGAAGAGTCCAATAATCAAAAGTCCAAAGCAGCTCAGGCGTATCAACTGGAAGCCTCTGAAAATGTTCATCAATAGCTGAACATCTGCGCTCATAGTAACCCGATGTGCCAAAGTCCTCTGGCAGATGCGTCAATATGAGCGTACTAGGGTCGTTCCTGATGCCCTGGTCAAAGGCAGTACGGCTGCCAAATCCGACTATTCTCACTTTCGGATCGCTAATATCTTGAATAAGCATCCACATAAAAACGCCAAAGAGAACATGGAACGGGACGCTTTCAGTAAACAGCACATTATATCCTCGTTGCTCAAAATACCGAGCAGCATATTCTTCTGCTGTATAGGTTTGCCCTTGATCGAGGATCAAAGCTCTCCGTTCATCCTGTTTCACATACACTCCGTCGAGCCGTATTATTTCAACGTGGTTCTTTGTCAGAACATCGTTTTGAGACTCTTCATGATAGGTATATTTCGGGCGAGTCTCGTGGAGTGCTTTGAACTCTTCAATTACTTCGCGTTCGATACTCTTATACACATCAGGATGCTCCTGCTTCGCAATATACTCTTTGGTATAGCCTTGTTGCTCCGCCCAATCGTTAAACCGTGTTGTTTTCTCAAAATATATCTCGCGCCAATAGTAACGGACGATTTTTGATGTGCTTCCATAATGAGGCGTCTTCGGGTGCGCTTCTTCTGGTAGCCCTCGACAGGCGTTGCAAATATATTCCTGAAATCCAAGTGTCACTGGTATTCTGCGTTGGGTGTTTGGTTCTTTTGCAGTATTTAACTGGTGAGGTAAAAAGCGACGGCCAAAAATCTCATCGCAGGAACACATCATGATCTCGCCGCAATCATTGCAGCGATACTTACGGATAAATTCATAGTGATTAATGCAAGTGACATTGCTGTGATTACAAACGCTCATTGTTTTATCTGCCGAAATTTCCTCTTCAAATAACAATAAAGGTTGGGCTATTATACAGCTATTTGTAGCCACAGGAAAGTACAAGTTGCTCTATGCGAATGAGGGAATATGGTTGTGCCTGTGTGGTCTGTTTTAAGAAAGAAAACTAGAGCCTCGCTAATGTATCTTGTTCATTCACGGTAGTGAAATGTCTCCATGTATATTCCACCCTCTTTTCTCCGCTCAACGAGTCCCACCATTGAGGTGAGATATAGATATTGGGCGACTCAAAGGCCCGCTCAAAAAATATCGCCAGTTGTTCCTGCTCAGAAAGATTATTGATCTTATTTGCAATGATAAACCGTTGCGCTCTCTCACTGCCATTCAGCCAGCTAATCACGCAGATGCTATTCGTCCGAGGTTTATGAGGCAGAAAGCTAAAACTGACGGCATCCTCCGGGCTTAATAGAAGCGTACCGTCCTCAATGGCTTTCTTTTCCTCATCAGCAATAGGGATAAGTGAATAGGTCGCTGCAATACAGGGTGGGACGTTCACCACATACAGTGAATAAGCGAGTTCACTATAATCTCCTGATCTACGCATCTGCTCATATCGCTCGTACACAGCCAGCATGGTCTCTTTTGCCATAAACCGATGAAGCCTTACATAATTCTCGGCTTTATGCAGAGAATGGGTATAGCCAATCTTTTTTGAAAATTCGAGAATGGTATCAATGGGCGATTGGCGACTGGATAATAGATATGATAGTGAACATAATGCACGAAACGCCAGAAGCAATACCTGCTTTGGGATATATTCGGATCGTGCTGCAATTTCTTTGTTGCTCCCATCGATCTGTCTAAAGACCCTCTCATCATGCGGGTGGCAAAAGAGGGGGTCTGTTAGCTCCACGTCCCCTATATCCACTAATGTAGGGATAATATTAAAGATTTCAGCTCGCTGTCCCGCATCCATCGCATCGGCCATTTCTATGAGGGAAGTTTCAGGAGAAGACCAGGTAAGAACTTTGTTATTCTCTGCAATACGTCTAAGAAGCTTTCTTGAAATAATGTGAGACCTGATTGGTGGCTCTGTGCATCCTTGATAATAGCAGGTGGCGTTTAGTCTCGCTTGTTCTCTTTCCTGTCTGAGTTCGTCGTCAAGGAAATTAAGAGCTTGTCTTGCTGCTTCTCTCTGCGTTAGTCTCTTCACGTATATCCCGTTGCTAGCTCTATTTCTTCCTCTGGCGCGTCTGTTTGCATTGCTCCTCATGCGATAAACCCCGGCAGTGTCATGATTGCGCTCTCTTCCCTGCATCCATCCAGAACTGTTTTGCCTGTTTGGTTCCCGGCGTCTGTTGGTCAAGTTCACGAATATCACTTTCGATATTTGGGAAATGGCCTCGACACATCCAGCCATATTGCCCTTGATAGTCGTAAATACTCGCGTGCTTTCTGTTGAACACATCATGATACGTGAGGATGAAACGAGCAATGATGCCTATATGGTCAATATCATCAGGAACATAAAGAGGAAATCCCGCTATTGTGGTGTCGCTTTTGATATTGGTGAATTGTTGGAGGGTGATCTTCTCTCCCTGTTGACCTGGGGCAAGCGCAGGATAGTTCCAGACGACATATCTTTCATGTGGTGGCGCGGGCGGATTGGTCTTGTATGGTCGTCCAAAGATGATGCCATAAATATTGAATGCTGGCCCTACTCCAATATTCCGCAGTCCTTCTATCACCTGATTTTGATAACCCATTTTTATATGCGGCGTTCCACTTGATATATCGACAATATTCCCTAACTCTCCAGGATAGAGTACCGGGCGAAACTGGTTGAACTGCTGCTCCTGGCTTACTCTGACTTGCTCCTGGCCTATCTCCACCTGTTTCCTGTATGCTTGAATGGTCGGAATGGCAAAAATAGCGATTGCAACTGTCGCGAGGGCAGTTACTACTATAGCGATGAATGTTCCTATGTCCAATTCCTCACCCTCTCTACACCTTTTCTGACTGCGGTTCCCATTTTATTTCGTTTACTTCGAGGAAAGAGGCCCATCGAGCATCTTTAGGGGTAAAAACACTCTGGAAATCAAGTCTGGTAAGGTACTTAGGCACTTTCCCTTTATGGGTAGAGCGTACCGTAGTGGCAGCAGTGTGGGCGATAAAATCTGCGACAACTAAGCCTGGCTCATTTAAGGCTTTGGTCATGAAGTAGCGATGCACGGGAATTGTCCGGGAGCCGAAATTAAAATTGCATCGCGAAAAATACTCAACAATCTTATCTGCCGTTCGTTCGGAGTGTTCAATGAACATAAAAATCTCACTGAACGATAGCCCATGATTTAAGATGGTTCGTATGATCTCGTGGATACGTTTATGGACAGCGACAATCATATAGAAAATGGTCTCTTCTTCAGTCCGTACCCAATGGGTTTTATCTGAACAAATGGCCGCAAACCTCCCAAAGACGTTGTTGGAGAAAAACCCATTTAACGCTTCAAAATGGGTGCTGGTTAAACGAGCCGGTTTCAAAGAAGATGCATGAAGCGGTAACATGTCACTTGGGAATGCTCGTTCCACTTCTTTCCAGGGTTTCACGAGAGCATTTTCATAGTCCAGTGCGTAAGTTAAACAACCGCCATACCCAAAAAATGGGAAGTCTTTATCACTCAATTCCTCATGCCCCGTCTCATCAACAAAAATCATTAATGAATGGTCGGGGCATGTGATGGTACTTCCATCATCAAGACCAAAGATCACTCCACCTGCCATGACTACCTTCAATACTCCTCATTCACTTACTTCTCAAACTCGTTGTAAATCGCATTCCCAAGCTGACGCATAAGAGCAACGAAAGTGCGCACG
>Ga0070738_10006081_pt1 | contig 12843 bp, 14 predicted proteins | sample Coa_R2_2_FD_66446 | JGI IMG/M metagenome (GOLD analysis project Ga0070738, IMG submission 66446) | Surface soil microbial communities from Centralia Pennsylvania, which are recovering from an underground coalmine fire - Coalmine... | ecosystem: Environmental > Terrestrial > Soil > Unclassified ... | reverse complement strand
TGCCGGGGGGGACGACAGCGGCCAGCGCGCGGTCGGCTGGGAGCGGTTGGAACATCGATGCGCGCTTCGCTCGACGCGGCGGCGCATCCCCGCACGATTCAAGTGCCATTATTATGGCCGACAAAACTTGACCCCCCGGCTCGCCGGCTCGCTGTTGTTAGGCCTGCCTAACAGTTTGCCGTGAAACCTCGCGTCGTGGTGCGTCCCGCAGCGGTTGGCGACCTTTCTCTAGCCTTGCTCTTCGCGCAGCGCGGGCTCCTCGCTGAAACCCTCCGCGACCTGCTCGGCCGCCATGATCCGCATCTCCCGGGCGTAGAACGCCAGCGCCTGGGGCGGCGGCTCGGGCATAAACTCACTTCGCGCCAGGCGGCGGATCTGGTCGGCCGCTTCCTCTTCCGGCGGTACGACGCCCCGCTCCGCGTATTGGCCGGCCAGCCGCTTCGCGCGCTCCCACAGCGAGTCCACGAAGCGGTTATTCCCCGCTGGAAAGGCGATTTAAGTCGTCAAAAACAGAGCGGCCGTTTTTCAGGGATCCCGACGCGGCGCGGAAAGCGCGCAGGCGTCGGAGTCACCTTCTCGACGATCAGAATCCGGCGATCGCCCTCGAGCCGGACCTCCTCCGCCAGACGCGCGCCCAGCATCGGCGCGGCATCGACGACGGCCTCCCGCTCCCTCGGCTCCAACGTGCCGCGCTGGAGCAGCGCCCGCCCGCCTAGGCGCAGGAACGGGACGGTCAGTTCCAGGACGGCCGGTGCACTCGCGACCGCGCGTGCCGTCGCCGTGTCGAAGGCCTCCCGCAAGGCCGGGTCGCGGCCGGCAAGCTCGGCACGCTGCGCCACGACGCGCGCGTGAACGTGCAGCTCGCGGGCGGCGCGTTCCAGGAAGGCCGCTTTCTTGCGCGTCGCCTCGATCAGGGTGACGTCGGCGCCGGCCGCGATAGCCAGCGCAATGGCGGGAAGCCCGCCCCCCGAGCCAATGTCGGCCAGCGGCGTCTTCACGTACGGCACCAGCGTCAAACTGTCCAGCAGATGCCCGGCGAGATCTTCGGGGCTTTGAGCGCCGGTGAGGTTCGTGCTGCGGTTGGCCTCCAGCAGCAGCGCACCGTACTGCGCCAGGCGGCCCGCGAGCGCGGCGTCGACCCCGCGCGCGGCCAGCACCTCCTGCAGACGCTCGCGCGCGCCGTTATCGAGCAGCCGGGGCACGCTCGTGGACGTAGAGCGACAGGATCGCAACGTCGGCCGGGGAGACTCCGGGGATGCGTCCGGCGGCACCGAGCGTGCGGGGACGCTGCCGAGCGAGCTTCTCGCGCGCCTCGCGCGACAACGCGGAGATCCGCTCGTACTCGATTTCCGCGGGGATCGTCAGGTTTTCGCTCTTGGCCGCTTTCTCGACGGCCAGCCGTTCGCGCCGCACGTAGCCTTCGAACTTGATCTCGATAGCCACGCGCTCGGCGATCTCGTCCGCGCCGGGTGCAAAGGAGGCGGCGACGTCGGCGGCCCGCAGCGAGGGGCGCCGAAGCGCGTCGGCGATCGTCGCGCCGGCCTCGAACGATTCGCCGCCAAGGTTCAACACGCCGATGCGCGTGGACTTGGCTCGCGCGATTCCCGCCTCGAGTGCCGCCGCGCGCTGCACGAAGGCCTCCCACCGCTCGTCGTCGACGAGCCCCACGTCGCGGCCGATGGGCGTCAGGCGCGCATCGGCGTTGTCGTGGCGCAAGAGGATGCGGTGTTCGGCCCGCGAGGTCAGCAGACGATACGGTTCGTCGACGCCTTTATTGACCAAATCGTCGATCAGAACGCCGGCATAGGCCTGCGATCGCGACAGCCGCAGCGGCGCGCGTCCGCGTGCGAGCGCAGCAGCGTTGATTCCGGCGATCAACCCTTGCGCGGCCGCCTCTTCGTACCCCGACGTGCCGTTGATCTGTCCGCAATGGAAAAGCCCGTCGATACGGCGCGTTTCGAGCGTGTCGCGCAGCTGCGTGGGCGGCACCATGTCGTATTCCACGGCGTATCCCGCGCGCAGCATCACCGCCTCTTCCAATCCCGCGAGCGTGTGCAGCATCGCCAGCTGCACTTCGGCGGGCAGCGACGTGGAAAAGCCCCCGACGTACCACGTCGGTTCGTCCCAGCCCTCGGGTTCGATGAAGATCTGATGCGTCGGGTTGTGCGCGAACTTGATCACCTTGTCTTCGATGGACGGACAGTATCGCGGACCGATGCCTTCGATTAAATCCAGGCCGTACAGCGGCGAACGGTGCAGATTCTCGCGTACGAGCGCGTGCGTTTGCGCGGTGGTTTGCGTGACGTAACACGGCAGCTGCGGCCCGGCAAAATGCGGCGCGGAGCCGTACGAAAACGGCAGCGGCACGGCGCTGGGTTCTTGGCGCTGCATCGCTCCGGCGCGCACGCTCGCGCGATCGATGCGCGGCGGCGTTCCGGTTTTTAATCGCTGCGTCGGAAATCCGAGCGCGCGCAGCGCGTGCGACAAGCCTGCCGCCGGTGCCTCTCCGAAACGGCCCTCCGCCTGTACGACGTCGCCGCGAAACGTTTTGCCGCCCAAGAACGTCCCGGTTGCAAGCACGACGCGCCGAGCGAAAAACGCGCCGCCGTCCGCACACCGCACGCCGCGAACTTCGCCGCCGGAAACCACGAGCGACTCGACCATGCCGCGCGCGATCGTCAGGCCGGCCTGCGCGCGCAGCGTGTCGACCGCGATGCGCGCGTACGACGGTTTATCCGCCAGCGCGCGCAGCGCGCGCACCGCCGGGCCCTTCGATTCGTTCAAGAAGCGCGAGTGGAGCGAACACCGATCGATGATGCGCGCCATCTCGCCGCCGAGCGCGTCGATTTCGCGAACGAGCTGGCCTTTGGCGCTTCCGCCGATCGACGGATTGCACGGAAGCGTGCAGATGCGGTCCGGATCGCCGGTGACCAGCAGCGTCTCCACGCCCAGGCGCGCGCTGGCAAGCGCCGCCTCGACGCCGGCGTGTCCACCGCCGACCACGATGACGCCGGCATCGTCCGATCGAAGTTCGTGCATGCGCCGATCGTTTTCCACCTGCGCTACTTCCCGATGCAGAAACGCGCGAAGATCGCGCCGAGCAACTCTTCGCCGGCCGCATCCCCGGTCAGATGCCCGAGCGCGGCAAACGCGCGGTGCAGATCGCCCGCGGCCAAGTCCGGCGGTTCGCCCGCATGCAGCGTGCGCATGGCGTCCTCCATCGCTGCGATTGCATCGTCCACCGCCTGCAGCTCGACGAGCGAGGCCAAATGCGGCCGCTCGAGATCGGGGCGATCCCCGTTCCACGCGGCCTTGCCGACGGCGCTGCGCACGGCCTGGATCGTCGCTTCTTCGCGAACGCTTCCGACGACGTCGCCGGCGTGCCCCTGCGCGAGGCCGGCGTCGGCTTTGTTGATGAAGACGACGCGGCGGTTTTTTGCCGTCGCGCTCAACACCGCGTCGCTCTCGGACGACGGCGGCACGGATCCGTCGATGACGACGAGCGCGACCCGGGCGTTCTGCAGCGCGCGGTGCGTGCGCTCGATGCCCGCGCTTTCCAAGCGATCGGCGTGCGCGCGGATCCCCGCCGTGTCGATCAGGCGCAGCTGCAGACCGTCGACCGTAATCGATTCCTCGACCGTGTCGCGCGTCGTGCCCGGAATCTCCGAGACCAGCACGCGATCCTCGCCCAGCAGCGCGTTCAGCAGCGACGATTTTCCGGCATTCGGCGGTCCCACGATCGCCACCGGGACTCCTTCGCGCACCAGGCGCCCCGCTTCGCCGTCGCGCCGGAGCAGACGTAACTGTTCGAGCACCGGTTCGAGCTGCGACTTCAGCTTCGCGGCGCCGGGTTCGGCCACTTCGTCCGGGAAGTCGATCGCCGCGGCGAGCTCTTCGAGCACGCCGGCGATCTGCGCGCGCAGCGAGCGAATGCGGCCGGCCAAGCCTCCGCTCAAATTCGCCAGTGCGGCGCGCGCCGCCGAACGGGTTTCCGCGTCGATCAGGTCGGCCACCGCGCCGGCCGCTTGGAGATCGAGTTTTCCGTTGAGAAAGGCGCGCCGGGTGAACTCACCGGGTCCTGCGTACCGCGCGCCGCATGCGATGAGGGCGCGGACGACTTCGCGCGCGACGACCGGCGAGCCGTGCACCTGCAGCTCGAGCGAATCTTCACCGGTGTAGCTGTTCGGTGCCGGATAGAACAGCGCGATCCCGCGATCGATGCCGGCGCCCGTTTCATCGACGACGGTTCCGTACGTTGCAACCCGCGGTTCGATCGGACGGCGCGATCGAAAGACGCGCGAGGCCAGCGCCGCCGTTTGCGGGCCCGAGACGCGCACGATCGCGATCGCTCCTTTCCCGGGCGGCGTGGCGATGGCCGCGATCGTATCCACGGCTTTTTCTAGCGCTTGCGCGCGGCGATGGCCAGCGACGTCGGCATCATGAAGTTGCGCGGCAGCGTGCCCGCCGCTTGCGCGGCGCGCATCTGCAGCGCGGTGGCACGGATCGTGCCCTTGTCGTTCATGACGAAATGGCGGCCGATGTGCGGTTCGATCTCGAAATCGTTGCGCGCGCAGACCAGATCGCAGTTGAGCGATTGAAAGATCCCGGCGAGCTGCAGCAGCGTCACCGGAAAGATCGAGTTCAGGCCGCCGTACGGACGTTCGAACGCGTCCAGCCAGCATTCGAGCATCCAGCGCGCTGCAAAAGGCGGCCACGGAATCTCGTAATGCGCTTCGAACGGCGCGCGGTAGTCGGGCGCGTACAGCACGACGAAGCCGCCGGGCTTAACGACGCGCAGCATCTCGCTGATCGCGCCGGCCGGATCGGGCACGTGCTCGATGAACTGGTGGCCTAAGACGACGTCGAACGAATCGGGCGAAAACGGCGTGTTGGTCGCGTCGCCCAGCGGCATGCGCGTCTTCCAATCCGCGGGCAGGCCGTACTCGTCGATGCGCGCGAACGCCACGTCGAGCCGCACCGGATCGTTGTCGATGCCCCACGCGTCGTGCCCGCGCTCCAAAGCCGGGACGACGAACGAACCGGTTCCGCATCCGGCTTCCATGATCGAACGGCGCACGGAGAAGTAGCCCGCGCCGATCGTGTTTTCGATCTCGGCAAAGAGCCGCGACTGGCCGTCGCGCGACGACAGCCGCGGCACCAGACGCTCGATGGCGGCGTCGTCCAAACCGAAGTCGGTGCGCGCGCCGTCAAGAAACAGCCGGGTGCGCCGTTCGACCTCGGGGTACGACTCCTCGAGCATGGCTACTTGGGAAAGATGACGACGCGGCGTTCGGGCTCGACGCCCTCGGACTCGGTTCGCACGTAGGGATTCTCCGTGAGCGCCAGATGCACGATCTTGCGCTCGGACGGAAGCATCGGTTCGAGCTTCTGCGGCTTCTTCTCGCGAATGCAGCGCTCGAGCGTGAGCAGCGCCAGGTTCTTCAGTTGGTCCGCGCGCCGCGCGCGATAGCCTTCGGCGTCGATCGTGTAGTAGCGGCGGTTGGATTTCACGCCGGTGTTCAGGATGTTGTTGAAGACCAGATTGAGCGCTTCGAGCGTATTGCCGTGCCGGCCGATCAGCATCGCCAGATCCGGGCCGTTGACCTCCAAGTATTCACCTTCGGGCCGCGAGACGTACTCGATCTCCGGATGCGGAACGCCCATGCGCGACAAGATCTCTTCGAGCAGCTCGCGGGCGGGTTTGGCCTCCTCCGGAAACTCGGTCTTGCCGCGCGCTGCGCGCGGGGCGGCCGTGCCGTGCTGCATCTTGCGTCCCTCCGGGGCGGCATTCCGGCGGCCGCCGGCGCGAGGGCGCCGTCCCGCGCTCGCTCCGCGTCCGGGAATCTCGCGGTCTCGAATGTCCGGGGGCTGCTGATCGTCGCGTTCGAAATCGTCTTCGTACATGAAACTACCGTTTCGCGCCTTTCTTTTTCTTGGAAGAACTCTTGGCAGAGGCGGCCGGACCTTTGGCCGCACCGTTTGCGGGAATCGCTTTGGGAGCCGGCGGCGTCTGCTGAATGTCGGTGATCGCGTGGAAGTCGTCGATCGCCGAGAGCGGCTGGTGGAAGCGCCGGAGCAGATAGAACTGCTGCGCCATCGTGAAGACGTTGTACGAAAACCAGTACAGCACCATCGCCGACGGCCACTTCCACTGAAAACCGAAGTATCCGAGCATCAGCGGCGAGACGATCGCCATCATCTTCTGGGTCTGCGCCTGCTGCGGATCGGTCGACGGCATCGTGGCGTACCGCGAAAACAAGTACATCGAAATGATGTACGCGATGAGCAGCGCCAAATCGGGCAGCGCCAAACTGGAGGCCAGCAGCGGCGCTTTCCAAACCGGCAGCACCGGCAGGTGCTGGGTAAATTGCGCGCCGATCCACAGCCACTTCTCGTTGGCGTAGAGCTCTTTGTGCTGGATCACCGCGTAATAAACGCTGATGATGAACGGGTACTGCACGATCATCGGCCAGCAGCCCGCAAGCGGATTGGCGCCGTTCTTGCGGTAGAGCTCCATGGTCTCTTGCTGATAGCGCTGCGGATCGCTCTTGCCGTATTTCTCCTGCAGTTTTTTCAGCTGCGGCGCCAGCTGCTGCATCTTGACCATCGAGACGAACTGCTTGGTGTTCAGCGGCCAGAACAGCAGTTTGAGGCCCAGTGCGAACAGCACCAAGCTCCAGCCGCGGTTGTGGACGACCAAGTTGATGTGATCGACGACGAACGTGACCGCGCCGACGATGGGATCGAGCCACGACGTGGCCAGAAGAGCGTGCAAGCTGACGAGCTACCTTTCCAAGGCTGCCGGCACGGGGTCGTGTCCGCCCGGATGGAGGGGTGTACATTTCACCAAGCGTTTTGCGGCCAGCATACCGCCGCGCAGCAAACCGTGTTTCGCGATGGCCTCCATCGCGTACTCCGAGCAGCTGGGATAGAAGCGGCAGGCGGGCGGCAGCAGCGGCGAGATCAGGCGCTTGTAGGCGCGCAGTACCCAGACGGCGGCGTACCGCACTAGCCGAGCACCCGGCGAACTTCGTCGCGCAGCGCGGAAAACGGTGCGGCGGCCGCACAGGGACGCGCGACGATCAACAGCCGCAGCCGCGCCTGCGGCGCCAGGGCATCGTGCACGATTGCCGCCAAGCGGCGGCGCAGGAGGTTCCGCGTGACGGCCTTGCCCACGCTCTTGGAGACCGTGATGCCCACAAGCGGCCGGGGATCGGACGCTGCGGCGTCGCCGCGAAAAAAGGTCAGGTTGGCGCTCGCGGTTCGGCGGCCGCTCCGGCGCAGACGGGCAAAATCGCCCACGCGCCGCAGGCTCGCGAAGCGGCGCATCAGACGGTCAGGCGCTTGCGCCCCTTCTTGCGGCGCGCGTTGATGACGCGGCGGCCGTTCTTGGTTTGCATCCGTTCCAAGAACCCGTGGACGCGCTTACGCCGGCGGTTGTGCGGCTGGAAGGTCCGCTTCATGGTGCTCTGCTTCTCCTAAGAAAAATCCGCCGCCCGAGGGTGGCGGCGCACAGCCACCTAGTATAGGTCCCGCCGGCGCGGCCCGTCAAGGTCGCCGGGCGAAATGGCCGAGGAGACACCCGCTCTCCACACGTGTGGACAACATTGTGGAAAGCTGCCTCCGCGAGGGCTTGCGGACGAGGCCGAAACGCGTGATTTTACCGAGGCGTTTGGGGCCGGGCGGCCATCCCTTCGGCAGACCCGAATTTGCCGTTTTTTTACTGAAAAATCGAGGGTTTTACACCTGTGGATAAGTGGATAAGATCGTCGCTTTTTGCCGCAGGATAGGGGGCTGATTAAGCCAACGAAAGGGCCTCCAACGCTCCGCCCTAGTCTGCCGACTTATGTCGTCGGACAGGATTCGAAGCTTCGCTAAACGAGGACGAAACAACAGATGGCGCTTGCGATTGGCGACCCGGAACTCTCCACCGAGCTGTGGCAATCGGCCCTGGCGGCGCTCGAACAAAAGTTTTCCAAACCCATCTTCGAGATGTGGATCAAGCCGCTTCGGCTCGTATCGGCAAGCGATAGCAACGAGCTCTTGCTGGCAGTGCCCAACAATTTTGCGCGCGATTGGGTCGAGAATCGCCTCAAGGGCCAGATCGGCGAGGTGCTGGCCGGCATCTTCGGGCCCGGGATCCAGCTGCAGTTCACCGTCGCGGCCGACGCGGAGGGCGGGCAAGCGAGCGCTCCGGCGGCCGGAAACGGCGCGGCCGTGCGTCCGGGCGAGTTTCGGCCGGGCAATTTGAACTCGCGCTACACGTTCGAAGAGTTCGTCATCGGCAATTCCAACCGGTTCGCGCACGCCGCCGCGCAGGCGGTCGCGGCCGCACCGGCGCGTGCCTACAATCCGCTGTTCTTATACGGCGGCGTGGGCCTGGGCAAGACGCATTTGATGCATGCGATCGGCCATCGCGTCCTTCAGGATGCACCCGGCGCGAACGTGGTGTACGTTTCGAGCGAGAAGTTCACCAACGAGTTCATCATCGCGGTGCAGAACAACAAGACGGTCGAATTCCGCAACAAGTACCGCCTGGTCGACGTGCTGCTCATCGACGACATTCAGTTCCTGGAAGGCAAAGAAGGCACGCAAGAAGAGTTCTTTCACACGTTCAACGCGCTGCACGAATCGGGCCGGCAACTCGTCATTTCGAGCGACCGTCCGCCCAAAGAGATCCAAACGCTCGAGAACCGCCTGCGGTCGCGATTCGAATGGGGCCTGCTCACCGACATCCAGCCGCCGGACCTGGAAACGCGCGAAGCGATCCTGCGCAAAAAGGCCGAGAGCGAGAAGATCCCCGTGCCCGACGAGGTGACCTCGTTCATCGCCAAAGTGATCCCCTCGAACATCCGCGAACTCGAAGGCGCGCTCATTCGCGTGGTGGCATTCTCCTCGCTGACCAAATCGCCGATCACGGTCGACCTGGCCGCCGAAGTCCTCAAGAACGCCGTCGCGCAGGCGCCGCTGCGCCGCGTGACGATCGCGTCGATCAAAGAAAAAGTCGCCAAGGCGCACGGCCTCACCGTAAAAGAGATGGACAATCACCGCCGCGATCAGCGCGTCGCCGCGCCGCGCCAGATCGCCATGTTCGTCTGCACCGAGCTGACGGACTGCTCGCTTCCGCACATCGCGCGCGAGTTCAACAAGAAAGACCATACGACGGTCATGTACGCACGCGACAAAGTCAAGGAGCAGATGCAGCGCGACGAAGCGTATCGCAACCGGATCCGGCAACTCGTCGCGCTCTGCCAAAACGATTGACGCCGGTAAGCGCCGCCGCCGCTAAGCGAGTCCGGGGAACGTTCCCGGGCTCGCTTTTTCTCTCGCGTTTTCCGGTACTGTGCACGTTTGACTGCACAGGGCACGCGTAAGCGCGTGGATAACTGCTCGGTGGCCCTTGCCGGTGCAGATGTGGATGGCCGTCCGGCAGTCATGCACACGTTGTTCCCGGCATAAAACCGCGTGAGGGAAAGCGGATCGGCCGTTGTTCGCAGAATGCACCGCCTTACTGCTGCTACGGTTAGGTCTTGATATTAAAGAACTGCCCGACCCAAAGGACGAAGTGGACAGCCGTGAAGTTTACCTGTAACACCAAGGACATCTCCGGAGCCGTCGGCGCGGCCAGCAAGGTCGTGAACGCCCACACCACGGTGCCCATCCTTTCCAACGTGCTGCTCACGGCCGAGGAAGGCAAGATTGCCGTACGGGCCACCGATCTGGAACTGACGCTTCAGCAGGCATTTCCGGCCGAGGTGAGCGAGCCCGGCAGCGTCACGGTACCGGCGAAGATCTTCAGCAGTTACCTGGGCAACTTGTCGCCGGGCATGCTCGAACTCACCGGCACGCCGACGCGCGCCAGCATCAAGTATCAGCGCAGCAACTACGACTTTCACGCGCTCCCGCCCGAAGAGTATCCGCCGCTGCCCAGTGCCCAGCGGGGCCAGCAGTTCACGCTGAGCGCCAAGCGTTTTCGGGACGGCGTGGGCGCGACGATCTTCGCCGCGTCCAACGAAGAGGCGCGCGGCGCCGTGCTGATGGGCACGCTGCTCGAAGTCGAAGGCGACTCCCTGACGATGGTGGCCACCGACGGATACCGGCTTGCGCGCTTCCAAACCACGCTCGAGAGCGGCATCTCGGGCAGCGAAAAGTACATCGTTCCGTCAAGGGCGCTGGCCGAAGCCGCGCGCAACGTGGGCGGTGCCGACAGCGTGCAAGTCACTGCGCTGGGCGCGCAAAACAACCAGCTCGCCTTCGCCGCCGGCGATGCCTCGATCGTGGTGCGCCTGGTCGACGGGCAGTATCCCAACTACGGTCAGGTCATTCCGGCCAAGTTCGATCGATCGATCGTCGTGAGCACCCCCGCGCTCGTGAGCAGTCTGCGCCGAGCCGAATTGGTCGCCGGCGATCGCGCGAACATGGTGAAACTCTCGGTTTCGAATCAGACGCTGGTCGTTACCGCCAGTTCCGACGCGTCGGGGAATGCATATGAGGAACTCGAGGTCGAGCAGCAGGGCGAGGATCTGACCATTGCGTTCAACGCCCGTTACCTGGTCGAGATCCTCAACCACGTCGACTCGCCGCAGACCGTGCTCGAGTTCCTCGGGCCGCTCTCGCCGGCGGCGATTCGGCCGGTAGAACCGCCGGAAGGCGCACAGCAGTTATACGTGCTCATGCCGCTGCGGCAGTAGTGCGCCGCAGTGCGGCTGAACTCGCTGCACCTCTCGAACGTCCGCAACTACGCGCATCTGGAACTGCAGCCGGCGCCCGGTCTGAACGTTTTCGTGGGCCGAAACGCGCAGGGCAAGAGCAACCTGCTCGAAGCGATATCGATGCTGGGAACCGGCAAATCGTTTCGCACCAGCCGCGAGCGCGACTTGATTCGCGACGGGCTGCAGCTCGCGACGATCGCCGGCGAGGCACAGGTCCGCGCCGGAACCATTCGGCTGGGCTGCACGATCGCATCGACGGTGCGCGGGACGCGCAAGATGTATGCGGTCAACGGCCGCAGCGTCCGCTACGCGCGCTTCCTGGGAAGCTTGCGCGTGGTCACGTTCGTGCCCGCGGACTTGCAATTGGCGTCGGGGCCGCCGGCCGGCCGGCGCGCGTTCATGAACACGGCGCTGGCCCAGGAGCAGAAATCGTATTACCACGAGCTCGCGCGCTACCAGAAGGCACTCACGCAAAAGGCCGCGCTCTTGCGCGGTGAGAGCGAACCCGATCCGCAGCTGCTCGAGGTGTACAACGAGACGCTCGTCGACGCCGGTACCGCACTGATGCTCGCGCGCGAGCAGTTCATCGGCGTACTGGCACCGCGCGCGCAGCGCGTCCATACGCAGTGGACCGGCGGGGCCGAAACCCTGAGCGTGCGCTATGCGCCCAGCGTTGCGTTCGAGGTACCGTCGTCCGACGCGATCGCGGCGGCGTTCGGTGCCAAACTGCGCGAATACGCCGTCATCGAGCGGCGGCGCGCGGCAACGCTCGTCGGCCCGCATCGCGACGACGTCGACTTGCAACTCGACGGCAGGTCGCTTGCGGCCTACGGCTCGCAGGGACAGCAGCGCACGGCGGTACTGGCGCTCAAGGTCGCCGAATACACGGTCATGCAAGAGCGTTCCGACCAAGCGCCGCTGCTGCTCCTCGACGACGTGCTGTCCGAGCTGGATCCGGGGCGCTCCGACGCCTTTCTGCAGGGTGTGGGAGGCTTCGAACAAGCCTTTATCACCGCCACGCACCTGCCCGAGGGCCTGAGCGGCGCGCGGCTGTACGAGATCGAAAACACAGTGGTGCGCGCCCTGTGAAGCCGCTCCGCAGCGCCCTTGCGGCGTGGGAGCCCGTTGCAGCGGTGTGCAGCGATCCCGTGTTACAGATCAGGACGGCCTGGCGCGAAATCGTCGGGGCCGACGTCGCCGCCCACTCGCGGCCCGATTCCCTGGTTCGCGGCGCGCTGCTGGTCGTCACCCGTTCCAACGCGTGGAGCCAACAGCTCGCATTCCTGACCGAACAGATTCTGAGCGCGGTGCGCGAGCGAACGGGCTTGGAGTTGGAAGGTCTGCGGTTTCGCGTGGGCCGCGTGACGCCGCAGGTTTCACCCGAGCCGCGCGCACTGCGTGCGCGCCGGCGCACCGGGCAGGCGGCGCGTCAACCGGCCGAAACGCTGCAGGCGGCGCTCGAGCGCTTCCGCGCCGACGTGGCGGCCGTCGAGCGGGCCAAAAAGGCCGCGGGGTGGAAAGAATGCAGCCGGTGCGGCGTGCGGATCTCTCCGTCGCCGGCGCGTTTCTGCGTGCCGTGCGCCAACGTTCGGGTGCAAGAACGCGACGGCGCGATAGCGCGGCTGCTGTTCGAAGCCCCTTGGCTGGGGTACCGGGGCATCGCCGCGCTGGTCGGTGACCTCGAACCGCGTGAATATCACGCAATCAGGCTTCGCCTGCTGCGCAGATGGCATGACGCTCTGGAGCGGCTGCGGCGCAGCGGGTCGCCGGTGACGACGCGCGATCGCATGATCGCAAGCTCGTACGTGCTGCTCAAAAGCGAACTCGATCCCGAATCGATCGCGCCCGCCGTGGTGCGCGAGATGCTCGGGGACGAGCTCCACGACAAATTCTATGGTAGTGAGAAATAAATGAATTACGGTGCCGAGCAAATCGAAGTCCTCAAGGGACTCGAGGCCGTTCGCAAACGCCCCGGGATGTATATCGGGAACACCGCCGAGCGCGGTCTGCATCAATTGGTGTACGAAGCCGTCGACAATTCGGTCGACGAAGCGCTGGCCGGCTACGCGAAAAACGTCAAGGTCGTACTCTATAAAGACGGATCGTGCTCGGTCGAGGACGACGGCCGCGG
>Ga0070738_10006080_pt1 | contig 12843 bp, 16 predicted proteins | sample Coa_R2_2_FD_66446 | JGI IMG/M metagenome (GOLD analysis project Ga0070738, IMG submission 66446) | Surface soil microbial communities from Centralia Pennsylvania, which are recovering from an underground coalmine fire - Coalmine... | ecosystem: Environmental > Terrestrial > Soil > Unclassified ... | reverse complement strand
AATCTGCGCCACGGTGCGATCGACGACGCTGGTGTATTCATCCATCACGGCCAATTCCGGCGCCTCGGCCAACAGGCGTGCGAGCGTGACGCGGAACTGTTGCCCCGTCGAAAGGACGTGGTACGGCCGCAACCACGCCGGTGGCGATGAGAAGCCGACCGCAGATAACAGAGCCGTTATGTCTTTGATGGACAGCGCCGGGGGAAATCCGTCCAAGAGCGCGGCATCGCGCGGCCAGGCGAACTCGCGGTGAAGGTGGTCCGGCCAAAATCGGCGGGCGATCGTGCTTTTGCCACACCCGGAGGGGCCAGCGATGAGGCCGATGTTCCACGGACGTTCGTCCAGCGGCAGCGCGACGCTCCACCGCAAGCGCGAGGATTTCTCGGCGGCAAGATCAAACATGCCGCGCAGCTGGGCCACGCGGGCCGATTCGATGATCGGCGATTCCACGGTGATGGTTGTTTGCATAAATGACAGGATCAAAATGAACCGCCAAGACGCCAAGGAAAGAAGAGGAACCACCACGAATCACACGAATTACACGAATAAAATACAGGAAAGATATGAATTAACAGAGGACGATCGTGTGATTTTCAATTATTTCTCTCTTCTTATTCGTGTCATTCGTGTGATTCGTGGTGGTTCCTCTTGGCGTTCTTGGCGTCTTGGCGGTTCATTGGGTTAAAGATCTTAGCTTTCCTCACGACACCAGCGCTTTGCACTTCAATCCCTCGTCGTGAAAGCGCTGCAACAACTCCTTCTGTGCCTGCTCGTTGGCACACTCGATGAGAATGAGGAACTGCTCGGGAATGTCCTGGTCCTTGTCGTGCTTCGAGCGCGCGGCGGCCAGTTCTTCCTCGACTTCGGCATTCGCTCGGCCAACCGACGCCCACAGATTGGCGATGGCGTCCGAGTCCGTGCTGGTCACGGCCCGCAAGCGATCGAGGGCCGTCTGATCGTAGTCGGCCAACTGTGCCAATGGATCGAGCGAGAGCAGCAGGGCGCGGGCCTCGGCGTCGCTGACATCGAGCACTTCGACATCGACTTCCATGTCCGGCGCCAGATCCTTGCGCAGATGGCCGTCGATCAGCTTCAACCGTCCATCCGGCAGCTCGTAGGCAAGGAGCGAGCGAGCAAAGCCGATTTCCGCATAGAGCGCGGCCAGGGCCGCGCGCTGCGCCTCCGTGTGCAGACGCGGATTCAGTTCGTGCGGCACCAGGTCGCCGGCCCTCAAACGCCGATGGTCCTTGATGCGATTGCGAACCGCTTTCATGACGATTGCCTCGCGGGAACAGTTCCAAGTTCTGAGTTCTGAGCAAGAAGGCGGCGGGTGTTGTCCTTTGCTCAGAACTCAGAACTCAGAACTCATGACTTTTGTGGGAGGGCTGCATTCTTAATGTCGTCGATGGCCTGTTTGATGGCCGACTTGACGATCTGTTCGAGGTCAGCCTTGAGCGTCGCCACCGGCGAGGGCGCGGTAGGGGACTGGCCCGGCAAAGCGATGCCGGCGCCGATACCGGCGTGACGCAACAGCCAGCCGCCGGCCGCCGCGAGTCCATAGATGAGCAGAGTTTCTACGTTCATTTGTGTTCACCTTTCCAAAGGAGGGCCAAGAGGATGCCGCCGCCGAGCCATACCCAAAGAGGCACGCTCGATAGGCTCTTGTTCAGGTCGGGGTCTCGTTCCGGTTGGTAGGCCGGGTCGGCCTTACGCAGGACTTCGGCGAGGGCTTGCGGACCGCGGTATTCATCCTGACGATGCAGTACCTTACCATCCGGCGCTTGACAGTAGATGGTCGGTTGGCCCGCCGTGACGAAGCCGGCGTCCTTGACGGCCCAATGGTCCGGCGGATAGTCCTGAACCTTGATCCGCTCCTTCCAGGGGGCCAAGATTGGAGAGCTTCGCAGATCGCTCAATACCTTTTTCCGTGCCATCTCAGGTCCGATGATGGTGAGCGACGGCCACTGGCTGTCATCGGGGAGCCGCGGTTGGCCGAGCGCTTGCAGCAGTTCCTCCTTGCTGACTTCCTTGCCGTCCAAGAGGTGCTTGCCTGTTGGGTTCACGCGCGTCCGATCGAGTCCGAAATTGATGATGCCGTCCGACTCGATTTTTCCCGGCGTCACCACATCCTGCGGCGGCGGATAAGGCGGCGGACACGGAGCGCCCCAGACGCCGGGCGCCAGGTGGGGGTAATACTTCCTCTCGCTGACCCGGTAATTGCCGAGTTGCACGCCATCTTTCCACAAGACCAACTCGTCCTTGTCATCCGGGAAGAAGCGCCATTCGTAGCCGGCGGTGGCGGCGGCAGCGAAAGCCAAGAGGGCAAAGGGAATGAACAACAATCGCATGGCTACCTCACTAATTATGCGGCGGCGGAGGCGGTGGTACGGCCAAGAGCGCGAACACCCAGCCGCCCCCGCCGTCGCCTTTCCAGCGTTTCAGGAACTCATCGGGAGACATCCATACAAAGGAGTTCTCGGAGGGGAAATTATTGTCCGAGATGCACGCCCAGCCGGTTTGGCGATCGAAATAGGAGAGACAAACCATGTGGGCGATGCTGCCGGAATAATGGCAATCGTGACCGTTGTACGTCACGCACGGCATGCGCCCGGTCTTGAGGATCGCTTCCAGGATGTCCGCGTCACCGCTGGTGTCCTGGAGGTAGGATGCCTCCGGAGCAAACCGTTTCATGACCTCATCGACCTTGTCGGGATAGCCGCCTCCAGGGATACCGGCCTTTACCAGCTGCTCCGGCAGGTCGTACAGCTCCGGCACCCGCTGCCAGCGGGCTGCGTAGTCGATGGAACGAAAGACGCAGCATCCCAGCCCTTGGCTGGCGATGTTCTTCTTCCGCTCGCTGGCGGGCAGATCGCAAATCAGCTCGACAGTACCATCTGGGGAAACCCGTCCCCCCTCAGCCGGCCGACCGCCGGCCTCCTCACCCTCCAAGGGGCAAGGGCCAGGACCGGGACAAGGACGAGGACGCCGAGGTTTTTTCGGTTCCGGCGGCTTCGGCTTGGAAGGCGGCGGTTCCGGAGGCAGCGGGGCCGGACGCGTCCGCTCCTGCCGATCGGAATACCACCACCACAAGACGCCGCCAACCAGCAGCGCCAACAGAAAGCGTCGATTCATGCCTTTCTCCTCCTTAGGGAGCAATAATTTGCCGAACCGCCAAGGACGCCAAGGACACCAAGGACAGAAAGGGACAGAAAAAGGCTAATAGCCGAATTTAAGTCGTTTTCGGTCTTTTATGCCCTTGGTGTCCTTGGCGGTTCAACGCGCATCAGTCTCGCCGGCACAGTGCCAGCAGGATGCTGAAAATGGCCACGGCAAGCAGAAGTCCATCCTTGAAGCCGGCCAGGTAGGCGTTGTGGAGCGCCGCCTGTCCGGCTTGAAGAGCGTTGTCCGCGATGCCGGGCGCTGGATGAGGGACCAACGGCCAATTCATCATGACACTCACGAAGCCTCGTAATCGGGACAGGTTTTACACTGATCGAGATTGCAGACTTTATGGACCGCGCATTCTCGTATCCATTTGGCCGGACAGGCGCAGCCCAATCTGTCCACAACCTCACCCAGATACAAGCAGGGACTCGATCGCAGCAGCGGGCCTAAGGGCGGAGGGCGGTTCAATCGCAGCCAGCAGACGCGGCACTGGTTTGGGTCGCCCGGCCGGCCTGGCCCAGCAATATCGCAGTGGACGGCATCGCAACGGATGTCCGAGCGGCCATCGCAGAGACAAGGAAGGTCTTTCATTCCGTCACCGTCGCCTTCACTCCGCCATCACACGGCGGAGACGCGAAAAAGCACAGGGAGGAAAGCACCAGGGGCGAACAGCTCAACGTGCTCAGAAAACCGCTGCTATTGACCGCGACGCCATCAATAAAGAAATCGAGATAGAAGCCCCCATTGCTGCAAAACACGCCGAGTTGACTATTCGGCGTACCGCAGTAGTCGCCCACCGTGGTCATCCATGCCTGCCTGTTCTCATCCCAGTTCAGGGCGTACGTCCCGACCAAACAGGCACAGCCGCCAATGGGGTTGCTCAAGGTTGCGTGGATCGTCTTGGGCAACGGGACATTCGGGCAACAAGGAACGAGAACCTCGCCACACCCGCTCACCGTCAGACCGGCGCTACAGCTTGTCGAGGCAAAATCCGGCACCGAGGCCGAGTAGACAGCTTCGATGGCATGGGTCGGCTCCGGATCGCAGCTGGCGGTCCACATCATCGACACTTGTTCCCAATTTCGCGTTTCCGGCTCGGTGTCCGGCAGCGTTTGGGTGCCGATGCTCGCGCCATCGACGTAAAACGTGGCCACCCCCTGGGGAGAAGCCCCTTGGCTCGCGCTGCCGTCCGTGTTCGTGATCTTGCAGGTAAGAGTCACGGTCTGCCCCACGTTTGGATTGGGCGGATCGATTGCCAGTGAGCATTCCGTGTGGCATCCCCCGCATTCGGCCGGCGGCGAAACCAACTGATAACCAAACTTCTTGTAAAGGAAGGCATGCACCCATTCGCCGCTGTAGGTCCAGACCTGGGCCAGGTTGTACAGTTCCTCGGCGAACGCGCCCTGAGTCCCTGGGTAGAGGCAACACACATACGGCACGCCGCCATACCCCAGGTAGGCTCCCGGTCCGTGCGGCGCGACCTTCTTGACATGCTGGCCGCGCCGATATTCCACGGCGAGCATGTTGTCGCAGGTCAAGAAAACCCTCGATACCCAGCGCGAGGGACTGAGGGCGATGAAGCATTTCCGCGCCTTGATTTGCATGGGGGCTAGCTCTGATTGCTGGCAGTGGTCACGCGCCGATAGGGAGCCAGGAGCGCACAAACGTGTTGGGGCGGCCGGGCGCGGGGGCTTGCGACCGGGCCCCAGCCGCTGGCTGAACCCGAAGCAGGCACCTGATGGAGCAGGGCCGGATCGCGTTGCGTCAGCCAGTACAGCTCTGCCACCCACTCGGCACATGCCTCTTGGACCGCCTCGGGTACCGTGCAATAGCCGGCCGTGTATTGGATGCGAAAGTTGTTGACGCCAACGGGCCAAATCAAGTCTTCGGGATGGAGCAATTCCGGATCGGTGTACGGAATGGCTCGGAGCAGCCAGCCGCGGGCATCCCATTGATAGCCCTGTAGCTCGTAGGTGTGCATGAGGAGCGCGGCAAACACGCCACGGGCGTTTAAGTTGCCCTGAGAGCTTTGAACCCCCGCACCTTCCAGCGCGTCTCCATAAGAGCCGGGTACATAGAGGTCCGCGGACGGCCAATTGCCGTAATCGCCGGCGAATTGCGAGGTGGCACTGGATACCACCTGGCCCTGCCAGCCGTTGCCCAGTGCTGTTACAGCATCCATCAGGGTTTGCAGAGTTGGATACGACGACCAGGTGAGAAGGGTTTCCTGGTACGCGACCCCGCCCGCGGTGCGCCAGCACTGAAGACCCGTGGCCGTGATGCTCACACGGGCCTGTTGGTTCAGGGCCGTGTTCGTGTTCTGCACGCGGCAGACGAACACGGGCATGTAACGCACCGACTGCACGCTCTGGATGGGGTACTGGCGCAGCAGAAGTCTCTTATCTCCGGAGCCGTTGTACAGCTCATCGTAGAATTGCGTGAGGAAGCGGCGCTTGCAGTATTTCTCGATGGCGTCGGAAACGCTGGTGATGAGCGACGCGATCAGTGGATCGACGCCGGAGACGCCGTTCAAGTTTTGGTACGCCCGCGGCAAGGTAATCAAATCTTTCGCGGCCATTATTCGTCCTCCCGTAGGGTTTAGGGTTTAGGGGATATGGCTTTTTCCCTAAACCCTAAACCCTAAACCCTGATCACTCGTCCTCCACCAAGAGGTAGCCGAAATCTTCCAGCACGGTGCCGCCGGCCACTGTCACCGTGAACGTGATCTTGTAGCTGGCACCCGAAACGCCCCCGGAGATCCAGACCACCGCCGTTTTGCCGTTGCTTCCCAGGGCCGGGCTTGCCAGGGTCACGTTGCTTGCTCCTACGGTCAACGCGGTTGCCGTCACGGAGGTAACGCCAGAGAGGTTTGCCGCTTGCAATTCGGGCAGGGCGCTGAAATCCATTGCGTAGAGACGATTTTCGCCCGTCCGCTTGGTCAAGAAGGTGGCCATGTCTGCACTCCACGTTAGCGCCCGCGGCGAAACGTCCCAGATGTTGCCGCGAAAGAGCGCATACCAAATGGACCCATCCACCAGTGCCACGAAGGGCGGCGGTACGACCAGCTGCTTGTACAGCAAACGCTCGTGGTAGAGCCGGCCAGCGCCCTCGAAGTCCCACCGCCGCATGAGCGGGAGTGGTGCTCCCCCCGCGAGGTGCGGCGTGGCGATGAGAAGGAACGGCGGCCGATAGAGCGCCCCTCTTCTCGTTTGGTCTCGCCGGACAACCCAGGGACCGATGACGCCGCCGGGGATGTTTACTTTGGCTGGGATCTGAGCTGGCTTGAAGAAAGAGCCGCCCCGCGTCCGGTCCTGGCTAGGACGAATACGAACCGAGGGGCGAAGAACCAAGGGCTGGATCACTCCCGGCAAGGGGAGCGGGGCAAACACCGGCATGCGGCGCTTGTAGTACCCCAGACCCTTGCCGGGATTTTGAGACATAGTCGCTTCGCTCCAGTTTTCGGTTTTCGGTTTTCAGTTTTCGGAGAAGAAACGCCTGCATGTTCTTCTCCGAAAACTGAAAACCGAAAACCGAAAACCAAGGTTATTCCTCTGCCGTGACGTTGACGGTCATCGTTTCGTTCTGGTTGCTCGTCAAGCGGAGGGCGAAGCCCGTGCCGCCCTTGAGCTTGATCTCGTCGTGGAGCGGGAAGAAGACGCTGAAACCAGTTTGTGGGTGGCACTCCCACGTTTGGATGGTAACGGGACTCGTGTACGTGGGTTCGGCCGAGTAGTTGCCGTTGACCGCGGATTGGACGGTCTCGCCCATGTCGCCGTCCTGCTTGGACGTGGTGACCGAACCCGCCGTGCCCCCACTGATGGAGGCATAGGTCATCAGCTCCACCTTGACGGGGGTGTCCGTGTTGGATGTGCCTTTGCCGAAGATGGAGATACCCTTGATCTTCACCCTCTGGTTGGCGGGAGCGGTGATGGTGATCACCGTCTTGGCCGTCGAGGTAATGCTGGTTTCACCCGTGGAAACCTGGAAATTAAGATCCGCCATGTCTTCTCCAGTTCTGAGTCCCAAGTTCTGAGTTCCCAGCAACGACCCCAAGCCGCTACTCAGAACTCAGAACTCGGTACCTGTTACTCGAAAATCGCCGGTTCAAAGCGACGCCGGTAGGTGAAGGGAGGAATGAGCAAAGCCGACGAAGGCCCAGTTGTGCCCACGAAATCCGCCATGAGGTAGATGGCTTCACAAGAGGACGTTCCGCTACCGGCGGTCACGTTCTTGACGCCGGGCTGGGCGGCGTTGGCTCCAGAGATGGTCCAGGGCAAGGACGTAGCAGGATCGGTCAGGAACCCTTTTTCCAAGAGGGTGTAACCGGTAGTGCTAAGGTTGGTAGCCCCCGACGTGTCGTTGTCGCTGGTTCCCGAGCGCAGATGGACGGCCAGGGAGTTGCCCAAGCTGGCCGCCTTGACGTAGGCAAGGCTTTTAATCGCGTTGACCGACGCTCCGCCGGCGATGTTCGGACTGATCTCGACCGTGCGAATATCACCACTGGTGGAATCCGTGAGCGCTCCCGTGGCCGAGGGCGGGATAGCATTGGAAGCGGTGCCAGACCAGGCGGTATAGAAGCCGTTGCTGTTGGCCGTGAAGACGGCGCAGCCGCCGTCGGGCGGATAGGCCAGGCTGTCCAGCCAAAGGTCATCGACGTAGAACTCGAAATTGGCCGAGGATTGGCCGCCGATTTGGATTTGATAAATGGTCGCCGCGCCCGAGTGCGAGCCAGATAGTTCGGTGGAATCATTGATGCGAACGGCCCAGGTACCCGTCGATGTATTGATCGTCAAGTCGAGACGGTACCACGTGTTGAGGGAAAGTACCGTCGTGCCGGTGTGGTAGGTGCCGCCTACATCGAGAAGAACAAGCTGCTTGGACGAGTTGACATAGAGGAAGCATTCCGTCACGGCGTTACCGGACGAATTGATAAACCGAATCAAGGGTGTAAGTTGAAGTCCGTTGCCGGCTGTATTCGTTACCGTGACGAGGTAGAAGTAACCACGTAAGAACGGCGTGGTTAGGTTGGCGTTGGTGGTGTTGAGCGTGCCATCGGCATTCAGGGGCGAGATATTGAACGAGGCATTGGCGCCGCTGTTGGTCGATTTGACGTGGCAAGAATAGGCGCTGGGTGCCTGCGCGTTGACCTGGGCCGTGGAGACGGCCACGGTGTTGCCGCTGCCGGTGGTGACGGCGTTGACCTCGCTGAGGTCGCCCGTCTCGAAACCCAGGAACCTTACCAGGGAATTTGCCATAATTGAAGGGTTTAGGGTTTAGGGTTTAGGGTTTGGAGTCAGGCGATTCAGGTTTGAGGATGCAATGCTCTTCACCCTAAACCCTACTGTTAACCAACTCGGTACTCCGTAGCGACTCCAGAGGTCCAATCGAACGTCAGGATCAGCTCGCTCGCATCGACCTGGCCGGCGAGGGCCAGGGCGATGTTGGCGGCGATCTGGTCCGCCGCCGCCTGCTGCTGGGTGAGGACCGGCCCCGAGGGTTGGGCGGACAAGATGCTCAAATGATCCGCTGGAGAGCTGTCCCAAACGGTGCCGTCGGAGGCGATAAGGTAGATGTGGCCCGCCGCCCCGCCGCCGACTTGCTTCACATTCGCCATTAGCGATGCCTCCGCAGCTTGGGATCGATGAAGGCAACCGCCTCATCCCTCAAGTCCAACTCCAGGAACTTGCAGATGTTGCAAACCTCAAAGCACGGATATTCGAGCAACTCGTGATAATGCACGCGCAGAACCGGTCCTCTGAACTCCGACAAAGCCATATCGCGGGCATAGAGCGTATCGGCGACGACCTTCTGAGCCTCCTTGATGCGGCACTTGCGCTGGGTTGCCCAGCTGTGGATCGACTCGTGAAAGGGCCGCTCCGTGACGATGACACGTAAGTCATGCTGGATGAACCGGAGGGCCAGGTGAAACAGAAACGGCGAATATCGGTCCTTGAACCCCCAGGTTCTCCCCAGCGCCTCGCGCCGGCGGATGAAGGATTCATAAGCCGCCAACTTCTCGGGATCGTCCGTGAGGATCACTGTTTCGGGAAACGCACTGTGGTCCAAGAACTGGTGGTGCAGCTCGATGACCTCTTGGTCCTCGAAGAAGCCGCGAGGGTTCATGGGCGAGGGGTCCGGGAACCGCTCGCCCATGAACACACCCAGATGGTGAAGGATGCCCGCCACGGTAGAGGTGCCGCTGCGGGGGACGCCAAGAACAAGGACGCAAGTCATGGCCCAGTCTCTAAGAAGGAGGCAGGGTTCCAGAAATCGAAAGCTGGGCAAGGTCGGTCAACAGGGTGTCGAACTGCTGGGACACCTGCTGGAAGATCAGGGCATCAAGCTCCATACCGGCAAGCTGCTGGGCAGCCGAAGCGCCTGGCTGACCAAAATTGGCCTGCACGAGGTTCATCGCCTGGATGTCCACGCCGAGAATGGTCTTGTATTGCACGAATAAGGCTTGCCCAGCCGGAGGCAGGTTGGCCGGAATTTGAAGAGCAGCAACCTGTGCTGCCAGATCGATTCCGGCCGGTGATTCACGCGATTCCAACGGTTCGAGTTCTAACAACATAGTAACCTCTTGGGTTTCTCCTCTATCTCCAACGAAGCCTCAATTGACCGCGGTTTGACTGACCACGCTGGCGTCGTTTTGGGCGCTGCCTGGTTTGTGGGCGGCTTCGTCGCCGAAACCGACGATGGCCACGGGGATGGTCGGGCTGGTACCGCCGATGGTGCAGACGGCTTGAAGACGAGCGTAGCGTTTGCCCGTACCGAGTTGGTCGGCACGGATTTCCAAAGTCGCCTGGCTGCTGGCCGTCGTCACGGTGGCGCTGGGGATTGCCGCGTTGTTGCTCCAGCTCGAGCCGTCGACGCTCTCCTGAATTTGCAGCACGGCCGACAGGGTAGGACTGGTGCCTCCAAACGTACCTGTCTCGAAGAGGAAGAGGGCCCGGTGGAAGACAGACAAGTCCGCCTTGCCGCTGTTGAGGGTAGCGGTCCCGGTCAGCGTCTGCGGCGCCGCCGGGGCAGTGATGCCCAATCGCTGGGTAAGTTGCTCGGTATACATGCTGGCTCCTTTTGCAAGGCGAGCGGGGTCGCGTAAGCGCCCCGAGTGCTTCGCTCGGTGAATGCCCTCGAGGCTCTGACGATGCACTCGGGGCGCTTACGCGACCCCGCTCGCCGGGATTGTTAATTGAGTGCCACGAACGGGGAAACTTGCGTCGTGCCGTCTTGCAGCGTGATGGGTTTTTCAATCCACGGCTGGCCATCGACGCGCTCGACGACACGCCACGTCATCTGGTTTTTGAGGAAATTCACGTGTTCGCTGGCGGCGATCTCGATTTGCTGCCGGTCGCCGACGACGTAGAGCGACGGATCGATGAGCATCAAGTCGCCCTTGGTCCCCAGCGCCGGCAGCTTCTCGCTGGGGAAGGCCGGCCGGCCCAACAGCGACCACACCGGCGATTTCGTGGCACCCTGGTCGATGCTGATGAAGATGGCGCGATTCGCTCCATCCTTCAGCTGCAACAGCTGGGGCACCACACTGGGCGAGAACACCCAGATGGCCGTGCTCCACGACGACGGCAGCAGCTTCGACCACATGGTCGCCACGTCGTTGAAGTCCACCTGATTGGCGTTGTCGCGTGACTTGGTCAGCGTGGCCCCGGCCGTGAGCATGCCTTGCGGCTTGCCGGCGCCGTTGCCTTGCAAGAAGGCGTATTCCTCGAACCAGGCTATCGATTTGGCGAACAGCGTCATCAGGAACTTTTCCAGGCCGAGGACGCTGTCCTGCAACAACACGTTGGAGCTGACACAGTAGCCGGAGAGTTCCCAGGCTTTCAGCTCCATCTGCTTGAACTGCGGCTCCGTCTCCAGGCGCGTCTGCGATTCCGCGGTCCAGGTCATCTGCAAACCGCCAAAGAACGGCGAGACGCCGGCGCTCTGGGTGGTGGTAATGTCGAGATAAGGGATCTGCAAACTCGCTCCGGCCATCGGGATGACGAAGGCGCGAGGGCGAATGAACGCCAACTCGGCCACGATGGCCATGAGCTGCTCGAACAGCTCTGGCGGCACCGTGTAGCCGCCGGTGACGCCGGAAGACTCGGCCAGCGCCGCCTTCGTTTGCCAGGCCACGAAATTGCTGCCGTAGTGCTTCTCCAGATAGCGGGTGTCGTTGCGGGCGCAGGCCAAGAGCCAATCGCCGAAACTCTTGCGCGGATCGCCGTTGCCGCCGGCGCCGAAAATCGCCGGTACGGCATGTTTGCGTGCCAAGCTTTGGGCCTGACTGAACTTTTGCAGCGACTCGTTGATGATGGGGTCCAGGCCGCGCGAGATGCCGGACAGGACGCTTTCCGTCGCTTTGGCCACCAGCGGATCAAGCGGATCATCGCTGACCGCCTTGGCAATGCCGGTGGCGATGAACTGCCGGGCCTCTGCCTCGGCGACGTGGATGCGTTCCCCGGCTTTCTTGCCGAGGAAATCTTTCAGCAATTCGACAAACATGGATAGACTCTCAAAGGTCAACGGATGGAGCGAAAAGTCACGAGGTCATCCGTCCATCTCAGGTGGGACCGGCTGAACGCTTGAAATCGTTCTCTGCCGGCTCGTCCGGAAGGCTTCGATGAGGCAACATATGTATACTACATTAATTTTTGTAGTCTTTGGAAGGTCTCTTTTATCGTTTTTGCGATCCGTGCTTCCAAATCGAAGGCGGCGATGCGGTCGAGAATGGCATTGTGAATTTCTTCCAGCGGCGTGAAGGGAATGAGCCGTTGTCGGTCCAGACCCAGCGCGTGCAACACCCCATCCGAGAGAGTAAGACTGCCCTTGGCCACGCTTTCGACCAGCGCGTCCTGGTTGGCGGGGAGGAACACGCAAGCGTATTCGAGCAGCAGCCATTCGTCGATCACCAAGCCGACGTTGTCGCCCCAGCCGTTCTTCTGCACTTCCTTGCTGTCGGGGACGTGCACCCTGGTCGGCAAAAAGCCGATGGATTTTCCTTGCAACAGCCCCGCCTGGATGAGGGCGTACACTTGATCCGGCGGCCAGGCGTCTTGCTCCGGCCACGCTTCCGGCCGCGGCGGATAGACGGTCTTGGCCTTGATGCCGATGCGCTGGCCGTCGCGGACGCGCTTGCGCCACAGTGATTTGCCGACCGGCGGCAGGTAATAGGCATGGCCGAGCGTGACGATGGGGTTGGCCGCGAACTGCGTGTCGTTCATCCCCTTGGCCAGGACGACCTCGCCGGTACGATCGGGGCTTTCGCTGCTGATCCAACTGACATCGCTTCGTTCGCCGGGATTGATCTCGGTCGGCGCCTTGGTGGTGACGAGATGGCGATACTCATGCTCCGGCGTGCGCGGCAGGGATTTCAGCAGCGTATCGAGCGCCACAGCGGCGCGGTCGGACATGGGGAAGCCGAGCGGGCCCTCGACGGGGCCGTAGTGGGTACTCAAGAAGTTGGACATGGATCAGCTCCTTGGCGAACGGCCGGCGTCAGCCGGCTGGTAGGTACAATCACCAGCCGGCTGGTAGGTACAATCACCAGCCGGCTGGTAGGTACAATCATCAGCCGGCTGGTAGGTACAATCACCAGCCGGCTGGTAGGTACAATCACCAGCCGGCTGGTAGGTACAATCACCAGCCGGCTGGTAAGGTACAATCACCAGCCGGCTGGTA